>Ga0187774_10000055_pt1 | contig 36426 bp, 35 predicted proteins | sample 0216_BV02_MP05_2_FD_133152 | JGI IMG/M metagenome (GOLD analysis project Ga0187774, IMG submission 133152) | Tropical peat soil microbial communities from peatlands in Department of Meta, Colombia - 0216_BV02_MP05_20_MG | ecosystem: Environmental > Terrestrial > Soil > Wetlands > Peat | place... | reverse complement strand
GTGCTCCACCCTGCTCGAGTATCTGGCGCTACTGGTGAACGGCGAGCCGCGGCGCGTGCCCCTGCCCCGGGGGCCGCTGAACGAGGCGCTGGCGACCACCCGGCTGCTCTTCGGCACTGAGGCCATCGAGTACCGTATGGCGGCCGCGACGCGGGTCGGTGCAATGCTCGGTATCAAGGAGTACCCGACTCCGAGCGTCGTCGGAATGTTCAACCGCCTGCTGTCGGCGCCCTTCGCGCTCGTCCTCACGCACTCCTTCACCTTCCTCACGAAGGCGTCGGGGCAGGCGCTGCTGCAGCGGCAGTTCTACCGTATGGCGAACGCGGGGGACTTTGCGCTCATGCGGACCCTGGGGTTCCTGAGCCACCTCGATCGGCTGCTCGCGCCGTGTGCGGGAGTCGTGTACTGGGCGGGTGGGGATGCGCGGCGAGAGCCGTGAGCGCTGTGCCAACGGTGGAGGGAAACGCGGTGTCCTGCTGCGGCACCTGCCGTGGACTCTCAATTCCCGGGCTTGGGGGCTGAGGGAGAGCTGATCGTCCCTAGGGCATCGACACCCGATACGTCAGCATCGCGCCACGCTCGATGGGCACGAGCGCAAGATGCGACTCGCCTCCGCTTGCGTACCTGCGGTCCATGGCGAAATGGGCGCTCGAGATGCCGAGCGCGGCGCCGGCCACCGTATCGGACAGCCAGTGGGCGTTGTGCCGGAGCCGCTCGTAGCTCGTGGCCACGCCGATTCCATAGCCGAGCAGCCGCCGCAGAAATCGATAGTCGTCGTTGCCGGATTCGGCGAGCACCGTGCCGATGGCGAAGGAGACGGTCGAGTGCAGCGATGGAAAGGAGTCCCCGCCCTTGAACCACTCGTTAGGGTCGGTGGTGTCACCCGGCCGCTGGCGGCCGGTGGCGTACTTGAGCGCGTAGCCCGTGACACCACTCAGTGCCGCCGCCTCCACCATTGCCCATCCCTCGCGATAGCCGTCCCGGTCCTGGGTGAGGAGAGCGAGCGCCCAGGTGCCGCCGAAGACCACGGCGGTCGGGATGGCATCCTGCGTGTCGTACGTGTTGGTGGTGGAGACGGGTCCGGGACCGACGAAGTGGGTCCGCACCTGACTGTCATAGCGGTGGGCGATGCCGATCGCGAGTATGGAGCCCGCGAACCAGGCCCACTCCGAGCGCTCCCAGCGCAGCGGAGCGGTGAAATAGCCGCCCACGTCGCCGAGGACCGAGGGGGGGCTCGACTGCGGCTCGCTCGCCGGCATCTCCGCCGGCACGGTCACCGCGGGCATCGGCCCGGCGGCGTCCCCAGGGGCTTGCGCCCGGGCACTCACGCAGAGTGTCAGGCTCGCCGCGGTCAACAGTGTTGTCAGAACGCGTCTTGATCGCACAGCTCTATCCACGCGCCGCACTCTCGAGGCGCCGGTCGTTCAGTTACGGTGGAGCCGGGTGAGGATTCTAGCGTGGCCGGGGCTCACGCGCGCCGATACCAGGCGACGCCGGCCGCGTCGAGCTCGCGCACGGCGAAGCCGCGGCCGATGAGGCAGTTGAGATGCGCAATGCTCTCGCCGGTCGCCATGCCGAGCATGTCGATCCCAACACGGCGGCGGAACAGCAGCCCAAACACATCCACTGCGCGTTTCGGCGTGGCGAGCTCGGCCGCGAGGCGCCCGAGCCGCTGCTCATGGCCCTCGATCAGCGCATCCAGGCGCGCGTGCAGTCCCCGGAAGGGCTCGTTGTGCGAGGGCAGGATCAGCACCTCATCGCTGATGCGCTCCTTGATCGAGGCGAGCGAGGCGAGCCATTCCGAGAGCGGATCCGCGTCGGGCTCGGTCGGAAACACCGATACGTTGGAGGTGATCCTCGGCAGCACCTGATCGCCGGAGATCAGCAGCCTCAGCTCCGGGCAGTGCAGACACAGGTGCTCGGGCGAGTGGCCGCGCCCGACGACGGCGCGCCAGCGGCGACCGTCGATGTCGAGCTCCTCGCCGTCCACCACGCGCCGATAGCTGTCGGGCAGCGCGTACACCGCCTTGCCGAAGCCGCCGAAGCGCGCCCGGTAATGCTCGAGCGCCGCATCGTCCCAACCGGCGGCGCGGTAGAAGCGTATAGCGTCGGCCGGCGCTTCGCGCCCGGTGTCCGCGACCAGCATTCGGCAGGTCACGTATTCCAGTCGCGTCGTCCACAGCCGGCAGTCGTGCTGCCGAGTGAGCCACCCCGCCATCCCGATGTGGTCGGGATGCATGTGCGTGCAGATGACGCGTGCAACCGGCCTCCCGGCCAGCACGCCGGCGAATGCCCGCCGCCAATCGGCGACCGTGTCGGGCGTGTCCATGCCGGTGTCAACGAGCGTCCAGGCCGGACCGTCCTCGAGTGCCCAGACGTTGATGTGATTGAGGGCCGGCATGGGCAGCCGCATGCGCAGCCAGAGCACGCCTGGAGCCACGGGCAGCGCCTCCCCGGGCTCCGGCACCGTGTCGAAGGGATAGCTCGCGCCTGCGGAGGCGGACGTGTCGAGGAACTCGGGACGCATCAGATGAATGTAGTCGATTGCCCGGCCAGATGACCAATTGAGAAGATGGAAGCGGCGCGCGGCACGCTGCACGGCTAACTACGACGTAGCGCTGACCTATGAGAACTGTACCGGCAGCTACTCGGTGCTGAACGGGGTCGAGCTCACCGGCCTCGCGATCGTGTTGAATCTCACCGCCAGCGGAGCAAGCGGCTGCTCCCGCAGGGCAGAGCGAAGCAGTCTCTGCTGGATCACGGCTGCGCATCCTGCTAAGGCCGCGCTGACACGCGGGCGATGGGCCACCCCTTATCCCGTGCCAGAGTCGGTCGCCATACGTGGAAGCCACATTCGTCGCGGCCGAGGCGCCGTGTCTATACTAATTAGATGAGTTCATCACGCTTGCGGCTATTCCCGCTGGCGCTCGAGCGGAGCTGACGCTTTTCGAGGGCTCGACGCTTCGGAAGCCTGCGGGTGGACGGTCAGGGTCACCGGAGGGAGGCGCATCAATGAACGCTCGGTATTCGGCTCGTGGTCTCACGGCACGGCGGGAAGCGGGCGCGGGCAGACCGCCTCGCGGACGGTTCCTCGCAGTGTTGCTGTCGCTCGCGGCGGCTCTTGGCATGGGCGCTTCCCACGCATCACGGGCCGCTGACAAGTCATCCTTCGAGATCTATGGCTTCGCGATGCTCGACTGGATTCAGGACAGCAAGCGGGTGGATCCGAACTGGCAGGACGCCTTCCGTCCCTCGAAGATTGCCGCGCCGGAAGGGGAGTTCGGCAGCAATGGTCAGGCGGACATCAGCGTCAAGCAGACCCGCTTTGGGGTGAAGGGAACGCTGCCGACCGGTGACTCGACGCCGCCCGTCAACTTCAAGTTCGAGTTCGACCTGTTCGGCACCGGAGTCGATGCCGGGCAGACGACCTTCCGGCTGCGGCACGCTTACGGTGAATGGGGCCAGCTCCTGGCCGGGCAGACCCACAGCCTGTTCATGGATATCGACATCTTTCCAAACACCATCGACTACTGGGGTCCCGCGGGGATGGTGTTCCTGCGTGACCCACAGGTCCGCTGGACGGCCTATCGGACGGCCAATGACAGCATCGCAGTGGCGATCGAGCGCCCCGGGAACGACATAGATCCCGGAAATATCCGCCTGGTCGAGGGATACGAGGGCGCGGTAGTCCGCGGCGATCAGACGGTTCCGGATCTCACCGGGCAGTATCGGCACGACGATGTGTGGGGACATTTCCAGCTCGCCGGCATTCTGCGTCACGTCGGCTATGAGTATTCGCTGGCAGGCGAGCCGTTCCAGAAGGGCAGCCAGACCGGCTGGGGCATCGATGTGACCGCCGGCATCAAGACCATCGGCAAGGACCAGATCCTGCTCGGGGTCGTTCATGGCGATGGCATCGCGAGCTACATGAACGACGGCGGCATGGATATTGCGCCCAATGCGCTTCCCTCGGTGACTCCGGGCCCCGTGACGATCGCGAGCGAAGCGGTGCCGCTCACGGGTGTCACCGCGTACTACGACCACTACTGGAACAGCATGTTCTCGAGCTCGATCGGCTACAGCTTCACGCAGGTCGACAACACCAACTTCCAGACCGCGACCACCTTCCACAAGGGTGAATATGCCTCGGTCAATCTGCTCGCGTACCCGGCCAACCGGGTGATGGTGGGTGTCGAGCTGCTGTGGGGCAAGCTTCACAACAATGACGGAACCACCGGCGATGACCTGCGGTTCCAGTTCTCGGCCAAATACAACTTCGACGCCAAGCTCTAGACGGGAGAAGGATCATGAAAGCCCAGAACGCATTTTCCTGCGCGTCGAGCGGCCGGCCGCTGGTTTGGGGGCTGCTGCTCATTGCGCTCGTGCAGTGGTCGGCCGTGACGCCCGCGGCGGCACAGGCCGCGCCGGCGGCGAAGACGCCTGCGGCCAGGGTGAGCCCGGTAGCGCCACGCAAGGAGCAGGTTCAGGCCATCGTCCAGGAGGCCTACGACAGGTTCAAGGGCGACACCCGCGGCAAGAATGCCGACTACATCCCCGAGCTCGGCCGAGTGGACTCGAAGCTCTTCGGCATCGCGGTGGTGAGCACCGACAATCAGTCCGTGGCCGTCGGGGACGTGAAAACCTCCTTCTCGATCCAGTCGATCGCCAAGGTGTTCTCGCTCGCGCTCGCGATGGAGGAGTCTGGCGCCGACAAGGTCTTCGAGAAGATCGGCTCCGAGCCGACGGGACGCGCCTTCAACTCACCCGTCGCAGTCGTCGACATGCCGACGCACACCGCCAATCCGCTGGTGAATGCGGGGGCCATCGCGACCGTGAGCCTCATCTCCGGCAAGAGCGAGACCGAGAAGTGGAACAAGATCCTCAACTTCTATGGCCGGGTCGCCGGAGAGAAGCTCGTCATCATCGATGACGTGTACAAATCGGAGGCGGCCACCAACACCGGCAACAAGGCACTGTCCTACCTGCTGGCGAAGTACGACCGCATCTACGCCGATCCCTTCCAGTCGGTGGACGTCTATACCAAGGAATGCTCGGTCGGGGTGAACGCGCTGCAGCTCGCGCGCATGGGAGCGACGCTGGCAAACGGCGGCGTCAATCCCGCCACCGGCGAACAGGTGATCAAGCGCGAGAACGTCCCGGAGATCCTGAGCGCCATGATGATGGCGGGTCTCTACGACGGCTCGGGCGGCTGGGCGTGGCACGTAGGTCTGCCGGCTAAGAGCGGTGTAGGCGGCGGGCTCGTGGCCGTCATGCCGGGCAAGGGCGCCATCGCGGTGTTCGCACCTCCCCTCGATGAGGCCGGCAACAGCGTCAAGGGGCAGGAAGTCATCCAGTACGTGGCCAACCGGCTGGACCTCAACATCTACTCGCCCGCCTCGGTGGGCCTCAAGTGAGGCGCCACCGTCCGGTCTGATCCAAGGCGGTGATTGGCCCTCGGAGGGATGCGCATGCCCGTAGAGCGCACACAGGGAAAAGCGGCGGTGGGGCAAGATCCGACGTTGAGTCTCCGTCGCGGCGTGCAGCGCGCGTTGGCCTGCGTCCTTTCCGCATCGCTTCCGCTGCTCGCAGCGGCTGAGGCGACCGAGCCTGCCACCGACCCCGCGGCTCAAACGACCCCTTCGCCGCCATCACCCTCCGACACGCAGCAGCGGTTGCAGCGGCTCGAGAAGAGTCAGCAGGAACTGCAGAAGCAGCTGCAGGAGAATGCGGCCGAAATCGAGGCCCTGAAGAAGCAGGCGAATGCACAGCCGCCGGCGGCGCCCTCGGGGCCCGGGGCGAACGCACCGCAAGCAGCCGCGCCGGCTGCCGCCACGGGGCAGGCCGCTGCCGCGCAGGCCGCCGCGATCGACGTGGCGATGAGCGAGGAGAAGGGTACTGGCCTGGACCGCCCGGAGGCTCAAGCCGCCCCGCAGTTACCTCCTGAGAAGTGGGGTAACTACCAGGATTTTCTCGGCTTCAACGTGGCCAATACCGACAAGGGCGACATGCGGGTCGCCATCTATACCTATGTGCGTTACCTGAATCAGAAGGACCTCGATCCCACGTACACGGATGCTTTTGGCAACGTGAAGAGCGTCCAGCAGCGCCAGGAGATACAGATCCTCAAGGTGCAGATCAAGTTCCTCGGCTGGCTGTTCGACCCGAAGTTCCGCTACTTCCTCTACGCGTGGAGCTCCAATGCCACGCAGGGGCTCGGCGCACAGGTGGTGCTCGCGGGCAACCTGACCTACGCCTTCAACGAGCACTTTGCCCTCGCCGGGGGAATTACCTCGCTCCCCGGAGTGCGCACCACCGAGGGCAACTTCCCCTTCTGGCTGAGTGTCGACAACCGCCTGATGGCGGATGAGTTCTTCCGGCCCTCCTACACGAGCGGCTTCTGGGTGAAGGGCGACATCACGCCGACGCTGCGCTATCAGGCCATGCTCGGCAACAACCTGAGCACCCTCGGAGTGAGCTCGGCGCAGCTCAACAATCGCCTCGACACGCTCGCCACTGCGCTCGTGTGGGAGCCGACGACGGGTGAGTTCGGCAAGGGCTTCGGGGACTTCGAGAACCACCAGCAGGTCGCGACGCGCGCCGGCCTGCACTACACGCACAGCACCGAGGACAAGCAGAGCCAACCCAATACCGATTCCTTCGAGAACACCCAGATCCGCTTGTCGGACGGCACCGTGATCTTCACGCCCGATATCTTCGGACCCGGCGTCGAGGTCGAACAAGTTCGTTACCAGATGAGCTCGCTCGATGCCGGCGTCAAGTACAAGGGCTTCGCCCTGGAGGGTGAGTACTACGTCCGCAAGCTCGATCAGTTCCAGGGTCCGGGCACCGGCGTCGTGCCCAACCAGTGGGATCGCGGCTTCCAGCTGCAAGCCTCGCAGATGATCATCCCCATGACCTTCCAGGCCTATCTGGCGGGGTCGTATATCGACGGCAACTACGGCAAGCCCTGGGATATCCGCGCGGGCGTGAACTGGCATCCGTGGCATAACCGCGTGTTCCGCTGGAATACGCAGGTCATGTATCTCAGCCATTCTCCGGTGGGCTATACCTCGCTTACCTATAACGTTGGCAGCAACGGATTCGTGTTCAACACCGACTTCGAGTTGGCCCTATAACCGATCGCCTTCCTTGCCAGGGTGATCGGTCCGCCGTTGATTCCCGCGGCTCCTGATCCAGGCCGCTGACAAGGGTCCAGCCACTTCGCGTGATTCGATCGCGGAGGCCGCTTACTAGGTCACGATCCGCGCGACGCCGCTTCACCCCGAGCCTGCGCGGCCGATTACCTGAAAAGAGTCTCCACGACCGCCCGTTGGCACTACGCCCGCCCTCGTACCGCGGCTACCGCAAATCAGGCTCGCCGCAATGAGCGCGAATCTGTTCGCGAGCCATGTCCCGCAGGCGCACGGCCGTCGCGAAGCGCTCGTCCGAACCTGCACTGCTGAGCGGTCGACCGACGGTTGCGCTGACAGGCATGCGCCGCAACAGTCGCTGGCCGTCGCGCAGCACGGAGCGCGTACCGCACAGAGTGAGCGGTATGACCGGCACACCCGCCGCGACCGCGACTCGGAATGCGCCGAGGTGAAAGGGCCGCAGGCCCGCGGCTTGCGTGAAGGTGCCCTCGGGAAACATGACGAGCGAGTGTCCCTGCGCGAGCTCCTCGCACAGCCGACCGACCTCGGCGACGCTCTCCGCAGGCTTGAAGCGCTCGACGAAGATGGTGCCGACTTTGCGCAGCCAAGCCCGCAGCACGGGCACCTGCTGCAGCTCGGTCTTTGCGACGAACAGGTGTGGCTCGCTCAGGAGCGCGCCGATGAAGATGCTGTCGACGTAGCTGCAATGGTTGACCACGATGATGTGAGGTGCCGAGAGGTCGAGGTCCGCTTCCCAGACCACCGAGAAGGGGATCCGCAGAGCGCGGATGAGCCAGCCTGCCGCGCGGTGATTGAGCCGCCAGACCCGCCGGCGATCGCGAAATAGCAGGCTGGGCAGTGCGATGGCGACCAGGAACAGCAGGACGATGAGCCACGCCCACATCCCGTAGGCGATGCGTGCGGCAGACCGCCTGATCCGCGTGAGCTCAGGCAGCACACCCTGGATCGTGAGGCGCAGCATCTGCAGGGCAGGGCCGGCGCGCGCCCGCCCGAGGGAGCCGTCCTCATAGGCGCTGCGAGTCGCTGCACGACGCAGCTTTCCGCTGGATGTCTTGAGAACGGTGTGCGGAAGGGCGAGCAAGATCTCTTCCGGTGGCTCGCCGAGGCAGTCAACGACACATTGGTTGATGCGCGCGGTGAGCCGTGCCCGGGCCGCCGGATCCGTGGAGCGTGTCTCCGCGACGACGACCAGCTTCTCGGTCGCCGTAGCAGCCTCGCTGCTGCCGAATGCCACCACACAACCCTTGCGTACGCCCTCGAGCTCGCCGACGGCTCGCTCCACTTCGTCGGGGTAAATGTGCTGGCCGCGCCGGATGATGATGTCCTTGACGCGGCCGGTGACGTAGAGCTCGCTGCCCGCCAGGTAGCCGCGATCGCCGGTGTCGAGCCACTCGCCGTGGAGCAAGCGGCCGGTGGCGCCGGGGTTGCGGTAATAGCCGGTGGTTGCCGACGGGCCGCGGAATTCCACCGTCCCTTCCGTGCGTTCGGGCACTTGCTCGCCGTCTTCACCGATGAGGCGCAGCTGGTAACCAGGAAGAGGTCGGCCGCAGGAGACGAAGCGCAGTGCCTCGGGATGATTCGCTGCAACCGGCACCGCCCGGCCGCTGCGCATCATCTCGCGGCGATCGATGCAGTCGGTGACCGGTCCGCGGTCGAGGGGTGGAAATGTCAGCCCCACCGCGGCCTCGGCCAGGCCGTAGACCGGCGTCATGGCCGCCGGCCTGAACCCGTGAGGCGCGAGCCGGCGCTGGAAGCGCTCCAGGGTGTCCGCGGAAACCGGCTCGGCGCCATTGAACGCTATCCGCCAGCAGGACAGGTCGAGCCCGCGCAGATCCTCATCGCGCAGGCGGCGTGCGCACAGCTCGTAGCCGAAGTTGGGGGCGGCCGAGAGGGTTGCCCGGTAGTCGTGGATCGTCCGCAGCCAGGCCAACGGTCGTGTCAGGAACAAGGTGGGCGGCATGACGACGAACAGGCAGCCGTAATACAGCGACCCGAGCCAGGCGCCAATCAAACCCATGTCATGGTAGAGGGGCAACCAGCTCACGAACACATCGGAATCGGAAGCCCGCACGGCTTTGCCCATGGCGCGAATGTTCGCCAGCAGATTCGCGTGCGTCAGCACGACACCCTTCGGCGCACCGGTGCTGCCGGAAGTGTACTGAAGCATCGCAATCGACTCTGCCGTCGGCGGACGGGGGCTCGTACGCGCAGGCCCGCCTCTCGAGAGCTCAGCGGTCGAAACGACCTTGCGCAGCGTCGGCACGCGTGCCCGCAACAGCTGAGCCGCGGCGCGCGCCTCTCGAAAAGTAATGAGCGTATCGGCGCCGGCATTCTCAAGAATGCGCGCATGTCGCTGAATGTGCTCCTCGAGCTGCGAGGGGCGAGTAGGTGGATAGACGGGAACCGGGACCGCGCCGGCGAGCAGCACGCCAAAGAAGCAGTGCAGGTACGCCGCGCCAGTCGGCAGCATCAGTGCAACAGTAGCACCGGCCTGCACGCCGGCGCTCATGAGTCCGGCGGCGACGGCTCGTGCGCCGTCCTGAAGCTGGCCGTAGCTCAGAGTCTCCGGCGTGCCATCCCCGATGACAACGGCGTGGATCGCCGTGGGGTTCGACTGCGCGCGCGCCTCCAGCACCTCCACGAGCGTCGCCGCACCGCTCGGTACGCTGAGTTGCGGGCGCGCAGCTACGCTGGGTAGAGCCGCCGGCGCCAGACGCGCGCCGCCTTCGGCAGACGGTTGAGCACTGCTGACGGCGCGCAGCAGGTCCGCCACGGTTTCGCTCGTCGCGAGCGTGTCTTCGGGGAGATGCACTCCGAGCTCCTGCTCGAGTCTCAGCAGGAGCTCAACGCGGGCCAGACTGTCGAAGCCGAGATCGCGGTCCAGCGCACTCTGCATGGTCACGCTCTGCAGATCCGGTTCGGCGCGGTGGAGCTCCACGTACAGGGAACGCACCACCCTCAGCAGCTCGTCGGCTCGAGCCGATCCCGTGTCGGCCGCATGGTACGGGCTATGTGGAGTCGGCGTGGCCACGGCTAATTCTGCGGTCGAAGTCCTGCCGGCGATCGCCAAGAGGGCGGGGTCACCCAGCGCTTGATTGCGCCACGACACGATGCCCGCGGCAATGCGTAGGAATCCGAATGCAGGCGCGAACGGTTCGCGTCGCTGAAGCAGCTCACCTCACCACCGCAGCGCTCGGTGGCTCGCGTGGGTCATACTGCCAAGATTACGCTCGAGTCAGAGACCCGGCGGACTTTGAGCAGAACCAGGAACTTCGGACGGGGGCAGGTCTCTTATCGTGGTGTCGCACGAGTGTTTGGGCGCGAGCAGTGCGCCACTGTGACCGCAGACATGCGCCCCATGTCCGGATTGGACGTGCGCCGGGAAAGTCTGTAGAGTGCGCCGCGCCGAAACCCGAAGGTGCGCGGTCAGCGCCCGGTTCGGCTCGCAGTCTGTTCTACCCGACGCACTTCGATCTTCCTCTCTAACCACTCTCGCGCCTGACCGCCGCAGCCATCGCCCGCCGGGCCCGCATACGGTCCGCCGGGGTCCTGACGGACGCTGCCGTGCGAGCTCACAGATTTCGAGGTTTTTTGCATGTCATTTGACGATCTCGGGCTCGCGCCCGAGCTGCTGCGCGCGCTCTCCGACCGGGGCTACGCCGCGCCCACTCCGATTCAGTCCCGGGCGATTCCCGTGGTGCTCGCCGGTGCCGACGTGCTTGCCGGTGCCCAGACCGGCACCGGCAAGACGGCCGCCTTCGTGCTGCCGATTCTCCAGCGGCTCGCCGCAGGCACCGGCTGCTCCCCCCGCGCACTGGTCCTGACCCCGACCCGCGAGCTCGCCGCGCAGGTCGCCGACAGCGCCCGTTCGTACGGCAGATACCTCGCGGTACGCACCACGGTGGTGTTCGGCGGAGTGAGCATCCAGCCGCAGATCGCGGCCCTGCGCTCGGGCTGCGATCTGCTGGTCGCCACTCCGGGGCGGCTGCTGGATCTCGCCGATCAGGGCGTGCTCGACCTGCGCGGCGTCGGGTGCTTCGTGCTCGATGAGGCAGACCGGATGCTCGACATGGGCTTCATTCACGCGATCCGTCGTGTCCTGAGGCTCCTGCCCGGAAAGAGGCAGAATCTGATGTTCTCGGCCACCTATTCGGCACCGATCCGCGAGCTCGCCGGCCGCCTGCTGCGCGAGCCCGTGCACATCGACGTCGCCGCGCGTAATGCGCCCGCCGAGCGCATCGAGCAGCAGGTGTATCGCGTGCCCAAGGAGCACAAGCGCTCTCTGCTCGCGCACCTGATCCGGGCAGGCAGCTGGACCCAGGTGCTGGTGTTCACCCGCACCAAGCACGGAGCGAATCGCCTCACGCAGCAGCTCGAGTCCTGCGGGATCCGCGCCGCGGCGATCCATGGCAACAAGAGCCAGGGCGCGCGCCTGCGGGCGCTGACCGACTTCAAGGCGCGGCGCATCACCGCACTGGTCGCCACCGAAGTGGCCGCCCGCGGGCTGGACATCAAGGACTTGCCGCACGTGGTCAACTACGAGCTGCCGAACGTGCCCGAGGACTACGTGCATCGCATCGGGCGCACCGCGCGCGCCGGTAGCGCTGGCCGCGCGATCTCCCTGGTCGCGCCCGATGAGATCCCGCTGCTGCGCGACATCGAGAAGCTGCTGGCTCGTACACTGGCGATCGCGGCCTTGCCGGCGTACGCGGCGGCCGGTTTGCCGGCGGCGCGCGCGGTGGCAGCGTGACTCCTCCGTCTGCCGCGCCGGTTTTCAGTCTTGCCGCCGGCGGGTGGAGTACAGTGGCGGAGTGCCTCGCCACTGCGATGAGGCTCTGGTCATCGATTGCGGAGATTTCGTGAAGAAACCCAACTACCATCAGGCGAGGCGCCAGAAGGAGGAATCCCGAAAGGCGCGGCAACAGAAGAAGCTGCAGCGCCGCTTGGACCGGACGACAGCCCCGGATGAGCCTGGCGTAACAGAGATGTCGCCGACAGAGGCTATTCAGCCGACCGATCCCGCGGACGAGGTCTCATCGTGAGACTCAATGCCCACAAGCCGGGCGGGACGCCGGAAAGCCGTGGCGAAAGGCTGCGTCGCAGCCGCGCAGCAGCACTGCCTCTGCGTACGACATTCCCCAGTGTTCAACAGCTTCGGCTCGAGTTCCGGTTCGAAGGGACAGCTTCTCACACGCCGGCAGCCCAATTGCATCAGCTGTATCCACCGGCGCGAGCGTTCTTCGAGTTTCCGTGTCCGCATGCAGACTGCGACGGTCAGTTCGATCTTACTGAGGTCGTAAGGCGTACCGTGGCCGATCACGCCCACGCCTCGCGTGGAACCATCGTATGCTCGGGCTGCCGGGCATTCGACCATAGCTCCAGGCAACCCTGCGGTTTGAACCTGGTCTACTCAGTGACGGCGCTGCTGTGACGCCCGAGCCGCTGCGCCGTGCCCCGCGCGAGCGATAGTGACCACACAGGGCCACGCCGGCCGTCGGCCCCTAGCCCGGGCCTTTCCCTGCGTTCCGCGCCGCTCGTGCGCACTGCTCGTCACGCACCTGCGCAAGCGTGAGTCGTGTGCTGACGGCAATCAGATCCAGGATGGGGTGCGCCGGGTCGGAAGGCAGGCGCAGACCGTGAAGCCTTTCCCAGGTGCGAATTCGAGCCTCAGGCGGATTCGCGTCCGAACGCTGCTCGGCCAGCTGTCGGAGCCTTCTTTCCGCGCGCTCGCGCTCTTCCTGCGCAAAGCGCTCGGCGGGAGTCTGGACGACGTGAGGTGCGGGCGGCAGTGTCATGTGTGCGACTAAGGTCAGGAACCTGCGCACAGGGTACACGAGTGCGTAATGGATCTCATCGAATACTTCGAACGCCAGAAGCAACGGTGCGAACGAGAGCTCAAGTACGCCGAGGCGGCGGACTTTCGCCTGATCGAGAGAGCCGGGCAGGGCGAGAAGGACGTCACCGAGGAACACATCAAGCAATTGCGCGGCGCGCGGGAGGATTATCAGCGAATCATTGACGAGCTGAAGAATTGTCCCCCGTAACGCGATCCCATGGCGGGCTTACGCGAAGCGCTCGCCCCGCAGCCGCGGAGCCGGACCCTGAACGGCCATTCGCCTTCCGATGACGTCGCTGAGAGGCCTCAAGAGCCGACGATCACGCCGCCACGTTGCCTGGGACCGCCTCCTCAGGGCATGCTCGCTCAGCCCGTACAAGATCAAGAGGGCGAGAATGCAGGGGGAGTCGTCAACCCCGGCGAGCACGCCGTTTGGCGCGGTGTTGCTGGGCCATGCCCCGCAGGATGCCGACGCTGCCCAACGGAGCGGCCTGAAGCGCGCCCGTCTGTTATCGCTCCTGCTGGCCCTCTCACCAGGTCTCGCAGAGGCGCAGCGGAGCATTGTTCCAACACGCGGGGCACCTGCGCGAATCGAGCTGCGCACTTTTGAGTTCGAAGAACCCTATTTCGGCCGGGAGGGCCTCAGTTATTCCGCTACGAAACGCGAGCCTGCAAAAAGGGCGCAGCAATTGGCGGAAGCACGGCTCAACGGACAGGTGGGGGCCTCGACGGTAAAGTTCGAGGCGATCGACGCGAGGGGCGATGCGTTGAAAGTTCTTTATCTTTTCAAAGTAAACGATGCCCTGGATGACGATGAGTACGTAGGTTTCGTCGATGTACCGGATCAGCCGTTTCGCGTGAGGATCAGCGGCCAGGATATCAGCGGCGCTTCCTATAGTCGGGTATACGACCACCTCTTCAGCCCCACAGAGGAACTGCCCACACCGGCCGCACTGATCACGAAACCGATGCTCGACGAGGAGAAGCGCTACCAAGCCGAGTTTGCAGCGAAACGCCGTGCGAATCCCGAAGGGGTAATCGTCTTGCCGCACATGCAGGTCACCCACGTCATGCATGAACCCTACAGGTCTCCGAGCGGCAACACGCTCGGTATCCGCCTCAGCTATGACATTCAATTCTCCAAGGCCTCGGTTTATTCGGTGACTCCCTCGGTGAACCCGTTGTTTGAAGACTATGATTTCCGCGGTAGCGTGGGAATGAAGGTTGCGGGGGACACGATCGACCCCATGCCCGAGCTCCTGCAACAGCAATATCCACCCGGCTTTCATGGATTCCTCATGCCCGCCGGATACCAGAGCGGCGTGGTCTACCATTTCGTCGTCGATATGGTTCCGGACTACGCGATTCAAAACGCCGCCGGGACGAGATATTGCATCTACAACCGTAAATTCCAGAGTTCCGCCAAGGCGAGCGGCACATGGGAAACCTTAAAAACTCAGGATGTGCCCATCAAATATCTGGTGAGCATCAGGAGCGTGAACTTTCAGGGCGAAATACCAGGTGGCTACTCTCAAAAGACGTTCTATGAGGGCTTCCTTCGAGAAGGCGCGCAGGACTGCGGAGCCAGCCCGAGCTTCAACTTCTGAACGCGGTCATAGAGGGACGTGCGGCACCCAGCTCAACGCGTCTCGAGCACCTGTGTCAGAAGCGTGCAGAATTCACGTGCCAGCGGCGAAGGCGGCCGCTCCCTGAGTTGCAGCAGGTAGAGGGGGCGGCGCAGCGCGACCGCGCCAGGGTGGGACCGCGTGAGCGCGCGTACCTCACCCATGCGCAGCAATTCACGCACCACGCATGCCGGCAGCATGGCGACGCCGAGTCCTGCAGCGACCGCGCGCGCGATGCCCTCGTTGCTGCCGAATTCGATCGTGCGCCCGGGCTCGATGCGCTCAGCGCGCATCAGGCGATCGGTCACCTCGCGCGTGCCCGAGCCGGGCTCGCGCAGCAGCCACGCCTGCGCGTTCAGCTCCTCGAGGCTCGCGCGGCGCCGCCGAGCGAGTGCCGCTTCGGGGTGCGCGATGATCTGCAACTCGTCATCGCGCCAATGGCTGGCCACGATGCGCTCGTCGTTCACTGGCCCTTCGACCAGCGCCAGGTCGGTGTCGCAGTCGATCAGGGCTCGGCCGACCGTCTGGGTATTGCCGACGCGGACTTGCAGCTGGACTGAAGGGACGGTGCGCGCGAAGCGCGCGGCGTAGCGGGGCAGCCAGTAGCCGGCGATGGTCGTGCTCGCCCCGACGACCAGCCGGCCGCGTTTCAGTCCGACCCGGGCCCGCACCTCTTCAGTGGCGGCGCGCTCGAGCGCAAATATTCCGCGCGCATGCTCGAACAGAGCCTGGCCACTCTCCGTCAGCCGCACCCCTCTCACCCCGCGCATTCCCCCGGGGCCGCGCTCGATCAATGTCAGATCGAGCTGGTGCTCGAGTTGGCGCACTGCCTTGGATACCGCCGGCTGGCTGATGAACAACGCGCCTGCGGCACGCGAGAAGCTGCGGTGCTCGGCCACGGCGGCGAAAATTCGCAGCAGATGTAGGTTCATGAGGATAATCTGAAGTTATTGAAAGTGTATATAAATGCATTGGATTTATAGCATGCCGGCCTTTAGATTTCGCGGGCGGCCTCAGGAAAGGCGGATAGATCGCCCGCTTAAAGACCGCACGAGACTCGAGATGTCGGCTCTCCATGCCGCCAGGACACATCCGCTGAAGACTCGCGCCGGCTGGCTCGGCCTTGCCCTGGCCGGCGCTATCGCCGGTGTCGCCGTCCTTGTCGCGCGGCTAGCCGCGGTGCGGCACCACGGGCTGAGCGCCCTCACGCTCGCCGTCGTCTGCGGGATCGTTGCGGGCAACACATTCTTCCCCGCGATCGCCGCGCGCACGGCGGCCGGCGTGGACTTTTCCAAGAGCACGCTGCTGCGCGCCGGGATCATCCTCTTCGGCCTGCGCATCACGTTCCAGCAGATCGAAGCGGTCGGCTGGTCGGGAGTCCTCATCGATGCGCTGATCGTCGTGCTGACCTTCGTGCTCGCGGTGCAGCTCGGCACGCGGCTCTTCGGACTCGACCGTCAGACCTCGATGCTGATCGGTGCGGGCAGTGCGCTGTGCGGCGCGGCCGCCGTGATGGCAACCGAGCCCGTGGTTCGCGGTCAGGCGTACAAGGTGTCGGTGGCGGTGGCGACGGTGGTGGTCTTCGGCACGGTCAGCATGTTCGCTTACCCCTTGCTCTACCCCTTTCTCGGCCTGACTGAGCACGGCTATGCGGTGTTCACGGGCTCGACTGTGCACGAGGTGGCGCAGGTCGTTGCCGCTGGCCGCAGCGTGAGTGACGCGGCGGCCGCGACCGCGGTAATCGAGAAGATGCTGCGCATCATGATGCTCGCACCCTTCCTGCTGGCGTTGTCGGGCCTGCAGCGTGAGGACGGCCCGGGGGCCGCGGCCTCAGGCAAGGCGACGCGGACAGCGATCGTCATCCCCTGGTTTGCAGTGCTCTTCATCGTCGCGAGCGCGGTGAACTCCCTGCAGCTTCTGCCGGCCAGCGTGATCGCAGCCCTGATCGAGATCGATACGGTGCTGCTCGCGACCGCAATGGCGGCGCTCGGATTGCGAACCCATGTGGGGGCGATTCGCCAGGCGGGCCTGCGTCCGCTGCTGCTCGCAGCGGCGCTGTTTGCCTTCCTGCTCGTTGGCGGCTACGCGATCAACCGCTCGGTCACTGCTCTGCTCGGCTGAGACCGCTTCCCGCGCCGGCGGCTGACGCGGCGGCGACCACGTGCGCCTCGAACGTACGCTCGCCGCGGAGTGAGTTGGCAACCAGACAGGCCGCATCGGCCTTGTTGAGCAGTCGTCGCGCTTTCGCCAGGTCCGCGCCCGGAGCTACCGTCAGGGTGGCAACCGTGCGGAAGCGCGTGAAGCCAGGGGTTCGTTTCACGGACTCGAGCACTGCGTCCACCCGGCATTCGAGCCCCAACCAGCCGAACAACGCCGCGCCGCTCACGGCCCGGAAAGTCATGACGTAACAGTTGGCAATGGCGCCAACGAGCAGCGTCTCGGGCGACCAGAGCGTGCCCGGGCCGCCGAATTGCGGGGCTGGTGCGCTCGCGAGCTCGGGCAGTCCGGGGGAGTTGAGCGGTACGAGACCTGAGGGGCCGCCGCGGGCGGCTACGCTGTAGCTATGAGGGTAAGGCTGCGCGCGCACCCGTATTGACGCATTCAGGCCGTAGTTAAGGCGTCCAGGCCGTGCTCAACGGATCCAGGCGTAGCCGAACTCGAGCACGAACTGATGCATCTGCAGCGTGATCGTCTGCGTCGGATCGAAGGTGTTCACGCCCTGAATGCTCTTGTTGCTGACGTAGGTAAAGGCCGCGCTGAACTCGCCGTGGTCACCGTTGCGACGCGAGGCCCCGATGGCGAAGTGGTTCTCCACCACACCCGGGGCGAGGATGTTGAATACCACCTCGGAGCCCGGAATCGGCTGGGTACCGTGGCTGTAGCCGATGCGTCCGGTCCAGTCCGGATCGAGCTGCCAGCTCATCCCGAGCTTGTAGACCGTCATGTTCCGCCAGCCGAAGCCTGCCCCGTGACTGCCCCCGAGGCAGCTCTGCAGGTCGGTGCCACCAGCACCCGCGGTTGGGCAGGCGAACAGGTTGCTGATCGGATTGCCGACCGAGGCGACGTCGGCGTACCAGATTCTCTGCACGTCGAAGCTCACCGCGACCGGCGGGGACGGCTTGACCGTCACTCCAATGGTGGCGGTGGCCGGAATGTCGAAGCCGCCGCCCTCGGCGAACAGATCGCTGTACTTGGTGAACTTCGACATGAACATCTTCGAGGTATAGGCGATGGCTGCGGTGAATTGCTCCTCCGGCCGCCACTCGAGCCCGACCGCGCCGCCGCCGCCGTAGGACATGTCGGCGCCATTGTTGGTGAGCGAAGTCGGCATGACCGTGCCGCCGCTCGCCGCGAACGTGTACGTGTAGGGGGCGAAGGTGGCGACTCCGCGCGCGTCGAAGCGCTGCATGGCGCCGATCAATGACACGCCGAGCGAGAACTGCCGCTCGGCGAAGGAGTGCGCGTACGTCAGGTTGAGAAACGCCTGCAGCAGGTTGACGCCGGCCGTGCCGGCACCGTAGGTGCCGGGAAACGTCGCGGGCGGGAACCCCGGTCGCGGGGCGAATGTCGCGCTACCGCCGTCCCAGGTCGTATTCATGCCGCCGCGGCCGTAGAAGGCGGCGCCCAGGCTGTTCTCCCGGTCGAGCTGCCAGTTCATCGCGAAGTACGGAATGGGGAACAGCCGATCGCCGCTGGTGATGTCATTGGGGCCGATCGTGAATGCGCCGCCGTTGCCGTTGGCGAGACTCGGCGAGGTCGAGTAGCTGCGATCGGGGCTGAAGAGTGCCAGTCCCAGCTCCGTGCGCTGCCCGACGAGGGCCAGGGCCGCGGGATTGGTGGCCATGAGCATGATCTCGGTGGGATCGGCGCTGCCGGCGCCCGCCATGCCGTTGCTGTTGATGCCGGTACCGGCGGTCAGATAGCCGTTGGTCGCGTGCGCCACACCCACGATCAGCGTCGATGCGACGATCGCGCGTACCCCGATGTTCAATCGCATGTTGCCCCCGAAATGCTCTGCCCGTGAATCGGGCGATGTAATAGCTCCGCCTGAGGTCAGGCCTTGCGGCGCAGGATGAAGCGATAAATCTTGCCCTCGGTGCTCGATTCCACGAGCTCGTGGCCGGTGGTGCGGCAGAAGGCCTCGAAATCCTTCACCGCTCCGGGATCGGTGGCGAGCACCTCGAGCGTGCTGCCGGGCTTGAGGCTCTGCAGCGCCTTCTTGGCCCGCAGGATCGGCAAGGGACAATTGAGCCCTTTTGCATCCAGTGTTTGATCTGCCATGGAGCGTCAGCCGGTTTCCCGGCCCTCAGATGAACAGATTGATGTCGGATTGAGTTGCAACCTCGATGTAGGTCGCGGCCCCGCCGAGCTCCGGCCCCTCGATCATGTCCTTGAGGCTGTACTCGAACAGGTCCATCGTCATCTGGCAGGCGATCATGCGCACGCCGGACTCGATCGCGAGCGATCGCAGATCCTGGATCGAGGCCACACCCTTCTTCTTCATCATGTTCTTCATCATCGTGGTCGCCGCGGCATCGATGCCGGGAATCACCGAGGCGAAGTTCGGCATGCCCATGTGCATGCCGCCGAGCGGCATCTTCATCGCCGGATTTCCGAGGGGCGAGAGATGCAGATCGAGATTCTTCAAAAGCAGCGGCAGGCCGTAGAAAGTGAAAAACATCGTGACATCGAGGCCCATCGCGGCCGCCGTCGTCGACAGGATGAAGGGCGGATACGCCCAGTCGAGCGTGCCCTTCGTGACGATGATCGACATGCTCTTGGCTTTGGGCTCGGGCGCAGGAACCGGTTCGATAGTCGCGGCAACCATGGCTGTATACCTGGCAGGACGCAAACAAGCCGACACGCGGAACATATCAAAAAACGTCCTATAAGCAAATGGTAATAAGATAATCTACTAATACGATGTTTCTGCTGCAGCGGATCGCGGCACCGGCTCCGGCATGCGTACAAGCCGCGATGCCGCAGAGCCAGGAAATGTGCTAAAGGGCCAATTTGCTTATGCCTGGCGAACGATCCGCGGTGTTCATCGGCAGCGACCTGTGTCGCGCGCCAGGCTTCGGTGACAACCATCCGCTGGCTATCCCGCGCGTTGCCAGTGTGATGCAATTGTGCGCAGTGCTCGGCTGGCTCGAAGCGGGTGAGTTTCGCTCGAGCCCGCAGGCCACCGTGGAGCAGCTCAGGCGCTTCCACAGCCGCGAATATCTCGCGGCGCTCGCTGCCGCGGACGCGAGCGGCATTGCCAGCATCGAAGCGCGTGAGCGGTTTGCGATCGGCACTCGCGAGAACCCGTTGTTCCCGGGGGTCTTTGCACGGGCCGCGACCGCGGTCGGGGGATCAATGCTTGCGGCGCAGCTGGCGCTCGAGGGGCGGGTAGCTTTCCATCCGGCCGGTGGCACGCATCACGGGCGGCCGGCACGAGCCAGCGGCTTCTGCTATCTGAACGATCCCGTCTTCGCCTTGCAGCGCCTCGCCGAGGCAGGGCTGACGCGGATCCTCTATGTCGATCTCGATGCGCACCATGGTGATGCGGTACAGGATGCCGTGCGCGAAGATCAACGGATGCACACCATTTCCATCCATGAAGCGGGACGCTGGCCGTTCACCGGCGCAGCGGGCGACCGCGGGGGCGGGCGCTCGTACAATTATCCGGTTCCCAAAGGCTTCAACGATGCCGAGCTCCTGTTCCTCATGAAGGAGGCCGTGTTACCTCAGGCGATGAGGCTGCGACCCGAAGCCGTGGTGATCACTTGCGGCACGGATGCGCTTGCCGGGGATCCGCTTTCCGGACTTCTGCTGAGCAATGGGGCTCTGTGGAGCGCGGTCGAGGCCCTGGTTGCGCTCACGCCGGTTGCGGTCGTGCTCGGCGGGGGTGGCTACAATCCGTGGACCCTGGCGCGCTGCTGGACGGGCCTGTGGGCGCGGCTGAGCGGGCGGGGAATTCCGCTTAGCCTGCCGCCGGCTGCCCGGCGTATCCTCGAGGGACTCTCGTGCGATCTGATCGAGGAGGACATGAGGGATCCTGCCTGGCTGACGACTCTCGCGGACACACCGCAGGACGCTCCCGTCCGTCCGGCGATTCCGGATCTCGTGGCGACCGTGGCCGCGGATCGACCCGCCCGCCCTGTGGGCCAACAAGTCTGTCATGGGTGACTCACCATGAGCTGGTTTGAAGCGCTGCAGACCATCGAAGAGCTCGAGCACGCAAGGCTCGATGCGCAACTGATCGCGGACCTCGAGCGGGTGGCTGCGGCAGGCCCGACCAGGCCGATCCGATTCTCGACACCGACCTTCAAGGATTACGCCAGCACGGAGCTCAAGGGTTGCTCGAAGAACAGCTTCCCCGCGTTCTCGATCACCGGCGCCGCCTGCGGCCTCAACTGCGACCACTGCCAGGCGAAGATTCTCGCGCCGATGCTGCCCGCGAAGTCGCCCGAGATGCTCGACCGCAAGGTGCGCGAGTTGATCGCGACGCAGGGCCTGCAGGGGTTCCTCCTGTCGGGCGGCTCGAATCGCCGCAATGAGATCCGCTACGAGCGGTTCTATCCCGTCGTCGAGCGCCTCAAGCGCGATCATCCGGGACTGCGGATCGCGATTCACACCGCACTCACGGACGCACCCGGTGCCCGGGCGATGGAAGCGGCCGGGGTCGATACGGCCATGATGGACGTGATCGGCGCGGACGCGACGATTCGCGAGGTCTATCACCTCAACCGTCCGGTAGCGGACTTCGAGGCGACGCTGGCGGCGCTCTGTGGGACTTCCATGGAAGTGACCCCGCACATCGTCATCGGCCTGCACTACGGGCGGATTCTCGGCGAGCCGGCGGCGCTCGATATCGTGGGCCGTCACCGGGTGAGCAGCCTGGTACTGGTGGTGGTCATGCCTTTCTATGCCGTGCCGGGGACCTTCGTCGTACCTGACACTGCCGAGGTCGGACGGATCTTTGCCGAGGCACGGGTACGGCTCGCGGACCGCAACGTGCTTCTTGGCTGCGCCCGGCCGCCGGGGATGCACAAGCGGGTCACCGACACCTATGCAGTGCTGGCCGGTCTCGACGGCATTGCCTTTCCGGCGGACGGTGCCGTGGCGGTGGCCCAGGCCATCGGCCGGCCGTTCGAGCAGCAACACGCCTGCTGCTCAATCAAGCTCGGCGGCGGCGCTCTGCGCACTGCCGGTCGCTCGTGCAGCAGCAGCGCTGCTGCATCGGGCGGGCCGCAGGCTTTCAAAGGAGCAGTGCTGTGAGCTGCCTCAAGCAAGGCGATAACCGGCAGCCGCCGCCCGGCGCCGCGGCTGGCGATTACAACACGTACGCGGTGATGCAGCCTCGGGCGCCTGCGCCTACGCCGCTCGAGCGTCGCAATGGTGCGCGTGTCAAATTGGCCGATGTGCCGCCCACCGGCGTCTATCTGCCGAACAACAACGTTCTGGCGCCGCACATGCGCTCGCCGGAGTACGTGCAGCTCTCTACGGCGGCGGCGATGACGCTCGGAATCATGCCGGGCCGCATGCACCGCTGCCAATGCACGCGCTGCCTCAATCTGTTGCTCACGTATCCGGAAGGCTGCCGCGCGAACTGCGCTTATTGCGGTCTCGCGCGGCATCGCGAGGCAGAGCGCGACTACGCCGATCGCAACTTCATACGCGTGGACTGGCCGGCGGTTCCGGTGCAACAGATTCTCGACATCGTCGCTCGCGACGGGGCTGCGAGCCCGTTCCACAGAATGTGCATCTCCATGATTACGCATCCGCGCTCGGACGCGGACACCGTGGCGGTGCTGTCGGCATGGACGCATTGCATCGACCCGGGCACGATCCCGGTCTCGATCCTGTCGAATCCGACGACGATGAGCCGCGACGACGTCGTCAGGCTCAAGGATCTCGGCGCCGACATCTTCACGGTCGCGCTCGATGCTGCGACGCCGGCGATCTTCGACCGCACGCGAGGCAAGGGCGTTCAGTCCCCGCACAAGTGGCACAAGTACTGGGAGATCCTCCTGGCCGCCCGCGAGATCTTCGGACCGCAGAAATTCGGCGCTCACATCATCATCGGCATGGGGGAGACGGAGTTCGAGGCGCTGCAGCTGGTGCAGCAGCTGGTCGAGCTCGGTGGACACAGCCACCTCTTCTGCTTCTACCCGGAGAAGGGCTCCTTGATGGACCACTTGCCGGCTACGCCGCGCGACCAGTGGCGGCGCGTACAACTGGCACGTTACCTGATGGATTACGCGGGATTGCGGCTCGAGCAGATGCGCTTCGACGCGGAGGGGCGCGTCGCTGATTTCGGCCTGCCGCGCGCGGAGCTCGACGCGGTCATCGATGCGGGGATTGCGTTTCGAACCTCGGGCTGCCCGGGCAAGTTCCGCGACGACGTCTCGGCCTGCGACCGCCCCTTCGGCGATTCGCCGCCGAGCGATATCGCGAGCTTTCCGTTCCAGCCGAACCGGCGGGACCTGCGGCGGGTTCGCCGGCAGCTCGGCATTCCGGTGGTGCGGGCCGACTGATGAGCTGGTCCTTTCGGGTCGTCGATTCGGGCCTGCGCGAAGGGCGCTGCAACATCGCCCTCGATCAGGCCATGCTCGAGTTGCATCAGTCCGGGGCGATTCCCGATTCGCTGCGCTTCATTCACTTTCTGCCGAGCGCGCTCGTCGGCCGTCACCAGGAGCTGAGCACCGAGCTCGACCTCGAGTATTGCCGTAAACACGGCATCGGCTTCGGCCGGCGCATCACCGGCGGCGGCGCGATATACCTCGATCCGGGCCAGCTGGGCTGGGCCCTGGTGTTCGCGCGCGCAACCCTCGGCGCGGCCTCGCTCGGCGAGGTCGCGCGCAGCATCTGCGAGGCGGTCGCCGCCGGATTGAGCCACCTCGGGATCGACGCACGTTTTCGGCCACGCAACGACATCGAGGTCGGCGGCCGCAAGATCAGCGGGACGGGTGGCTTCTACGACGGCGACACGCTGATCTACCAAGGCACGGTGCTCATCGACCTGGATCCCGCGGCGATGCTCGGGGCACTGCGTGTCCCCCGGTCGAAGATCGAGAAGCGCGGCCTCGATTCCGCGGCGCAGCGGGTGGTGACCCTGCGCGAGCTGCTCGGCCCGGCCACGCCATCGATCGAGGAGGTTCAGCAGGCGTTGCTGCGCGGCTTCCAGGAACGACTCGGTCTCGGCTTTCGTCCCGCGGCTTTGAGCGCCGACGAGGAGAGCCTGGCGCAGCAGCTGTACGACTCGCAGATCGGTCGCGACGAGTTCGTCGCGGAGATCGATGGTCCGCCGCGCGGTGGCGAGGTGCACAGCGGCGCGCACACCAGCGCTGGCGGCACGATCACCACCTACCTGCGGCGCGAAGGCGCGGGCGGGCGCCGGATCGGACAAGTGCTGATCACCGGTGATTTCTTCGTGGCGCCGCCGAGACTCGTCTTCGACCTCGAGAGTACTCTGCGCGGTGTTGAGGTCGAGGCCCTGGACGAGGCGCTGGAGGCGTTCTTTGCCGCTCGCTCGGTGGGCGCGCTGTCAGTGACCGCGGGGGACTTTCGCCGGTCGCTCGAGGCGGCGCTGGCCGCCTCGAGGGCGCCGTCACTCGCCTGAGCGAGCTCTCGCGTGTCCGACGTCGCCAAGACGCTCGCAGTCGTGCAGCACACCTCGGCCGAGTACCTCGGCTTGATGGAGGATCATCTCGAGGGCCGCCGCATCCGCTTTCGGTATTTCCGACCGTTCACGGCCGGCGGGAAGCTGCCGCAGCCGAGTCAGATCGCCGACGGGCTCATTCTCGTCGGTGGCGGTCCGTGGGGAGCGACGCCCGGGCCGCATCGCCTGCCCACCCTCGATGCCGAGGTCGCTCTGACCGCGACGGCGCTTTCCGCCGCAACCCCGGTGATCGGTATCGGTCTCGGCGCGATCATTCTGGCCCTGGCGGCGGGCGGTGGCGCGGCGCCAGCTCCCCTGGTGTTTGAAGTGACTGCGGCGAGGCGCCTGGACGAGGGCGCGCTCGCAGGGTATCTGCCACAACATTATCCGCTCGTGCGTTACGGGCGCGACGAAGCGATGTTGCCGCACGAGGCCCGGGCGCTGGCCTGCGATGAGGCCGGCCGACCGGCGCTCTTCCAGTGCGGCGGGCGCGCCTTCGGCTTCGCGGGACATCCGGGCGTCAAGTCCGCCATGATGGAGGACCTCATCATGGAATTCGCAGAAGGTCCGGCCGAGCCCGAGCTCGGGCTGCGGGCGCTGCGTGCCACGCAGGGGGCGATCGAGACGGCTCTCGTGCCCATCATGACCGGACTCGTGCGCTGCACCGGGCTCATGGAGGAGCACCTCTAGGCATAGTCCCCGATGGCCGCTTGCGGCCCTGTGTGTAATATATTAGCATTTCCTAATAGGTCAGCGCCCCGGCGCCGGGGCATTCGCGGGGGCAAGCGAAGCATGGCTTCGAAACTCATCATCGTCATGGCCAACACCGATCCACGCAACGGTGAGGAGCTCGGTGCGCCGATCTTCCAGGCGAGTGTCGCCGCCGCGATGGAGTACGAGGTGGAAGTCATCTGCACGGCGACCGCGGGGCGGCTGATGAAGAAGGGCGTGGCGGAGAAGCTGTTCGTCAAACCCGGCTCGCCGAAGTCGGTCCTCGATTTCATCAAGGACGCGCACGAGGCCGGCGTCAAGTTCTATTGCTGCTCGCCGAATCTCGATCTGTTCGACATGACCGAGGCGGACCTGATCCCGGAATGCGCCGGCATCATCGGTGGCGCCTACCTCATCGACCGCGTGATGCAGGATGAGTACAAGGTGCTGACCTACTGAGCGCCGGCCAGGCAGCCTTAAAGATGCAACACGCGAGTACGACGCGCGTCCAGCAGCACATCGGTGATCCGGTAGCCGAGGCGCCGCCCGTGGGCCGTGCCAAGCTCGAGGAGATCTTCCGCGACATCCAGTCGGATCTGCGCTTCGATCACGAGCTGAACGGCTGCCTCAACTGCGGTATCTGCACGGCCACCTGCCCGTCGGCGCATTACTACGACTACAGCCCGCGCGAGATCGTCCAGCTCCTGTGGACGGAGAATCTCGAGGGTATTTACGATGCGATGCAGGAAAAGATCTGGGCCTGCGCGCAGTGCTATACGTGTGCGGCGCGCTGCCCGTTCGGCAATTCTCCGGGCGGGCTGGTCATGCTGATGCGCGAGGTCGCGATCAAGCATGGCCTCGAGTCGGCGAAGAACGTGCTGCGCCCCTTCAGCCGGGTAATGCTCAAGCTGATCTCGACCGGCAATCAGCTGTCCCCCGACATGATCAGCCGCGATGCCTTTCCCGACTGGGGACCGAACATCTCCAAGGTCGATGCGCCGCTCGCGACGCTGCGCAAGGCGATCCCGGTGCCGACGCTCCACACGACCAAGACGGCCTGGGAGGTCAACCTGAAGACCTCGGTGGAGCTGTACACGATCTGGGAGGAAACCGGGGTGCTCGAAAGCCTGAAGGGCATCGACCCGAACCTGTTTGATGTGATCGGGGACATCATGGACGAGAAACGCGACGATTATGCGGAGTGGCTCGAGGAACAGTCGGGTGCGGAGGAATGAGCCGGTCCGCTTGTCTGAACCGCCCGCTGTGAGGCGCCCGCCCTGCGACCTCCGAGGAACTAAACCATGACCAATCCCAGCGACCAGACTCCCGCGGGTGAGCATCTCACCGGCCACGGCCCGGAATGGAAGGACGCGCGCCTGAGCGCCAAGGAGGCGCACATCGCCACCGTCTGGGTCGAGCAGATCATCAACAAGCGCTCGATGCTCACCAACAAGGAACGCGTCGAGGACGTGCGCGATGCGATGTGGCAACTGGAGAAGGACGGCGAGATCGTCGTCCACCGTGTCACGGACGAGCACAAGCCCATCATGGTGAAGACGCTCTACGGGTGGGACAAGAAGATTCCGAGCGTGCGGCTCTGGCACCACAAGTCCTGCGGTCAGTGCGGCAATATTCCGGGCTACCCGGCCTCGCTCCTGTGGCTGATGAACAAGCTCGGCGTCGAGTACCTCGACGAGACCGATCAGACCTCGTGCACCGCATGGAACTACCACGGCTCCGGCATCGGCAACCTCGAGAGCCTGGCGGCGGTCTTCCTGCGCAATTTCCACCAGGCGTATGTGTCGGCCAAGGCCCAGGGCCTGCCCGAGGGCTACTACTATCCGCTCGTGCACTGCGGCACCTCGTTCGGCAACTACAAGGAGGTGCGCTCGTACCTCTTGCACTCCGCGAAGCTGCGCGAGCGCGTGCGTCAGATCCTCGCGAAGCTCGGCCGGCTGGTCGACGGGAAGCTGTTGATTCCGGAGGAGGTCGTGCACTACTCGGAGTGGCTGCACGTCATGCGCGCCGACATCGCCAGGCATCGGGAAATCGACTGCGGCCACATCCGCGCCACCATTCACCCGGCCTGCCACGTCTACAAGATGGTGCCGGAGGACGTGGTCTATGACGACAGCGTGCTCGAGGGAAACCGGGTGGCGGTCTCGACCGGGATCATGCAAACCCTCGGCACCCAGGTCATCGACTACTCGACCTGGTACGACTGCTGCGGCTTCGGCTTCCGCCACATCATCTCCGAACGCGAGTTCACGCGCTCGTTCGCGATCGACCGCAAGATCCGCGTCGCGGTCGAAGAGGCCCATGCCGACGTGATGATCGGACACGACACCGGCTGCATCACCACGCTCGACAAGAACCAGTGGATCAGCAAGGCCGACGGCCGGCCGGTGGGACTGCCGGTGCTGGCCGACTGTCAGTTCGCGGCCCTGGTCTGCGGGGCTCACCCCTACAAGATCGTGCAGTCGCACTGGCATGCCTCGGCGACGGAATCACTGATGGAGAAGCTCGGCATCGACTGGCGCGCGAAGAAAGCCGAGTTCGAGGCGTACCTGAAGGAGGTTGCCGCGGGACGCCCGGAGACACTCTACGACCCGCGGCGGATGATCACTTCGGGTCCGGGGTTCAAGCGCTTAGGACAATCAGGATGAACCGCCCGGTGCTGATCGTCGGCGGCGGTCCCGCGGGCCTCGCGGCGGCCCACGGGCTCGGGCGCATCGGTCAGCCGGTTGTCCTGATCGACAAGGCCGAGTGCCTCGGCGGCGCCCCGATCCTCTCGCGCTACGCGAAGCTCGTCCCCTCCGGCGAATGGGCCAAGGATGCCATCGGCGGCATGGTGCAGCGGGTCGAGCAGGATGAGCTCGTCACGGTGCACCGGAACGCCACCGTCAGGACCTTCGCCGGCACTCCCGGCAGCTTCATCGCCGGGCTCTCGAACGGAGAGAGCGTACCGGCCGGTGCAGTCATCCTCTGCACGGGCTTCACCCACTTCGATTCCCTCAACAAGCCTGAGTGGGGCTTTGGCACCTTCCCCGACGTCGTCACGACCACCCAGGTCGAGCAGATGATCTCATCCGGCAAGGGCGTACGCTGCCCGTCCGACGGCCGCAAACCGCAACGGGTGGCAATCCTGCTGTGCGTCGGCTCGCGCGATCGCCAGATCGGCCGCGAGTGGTGCTCGAAGATCTGCTGCACCGTGTCGGCGAACCTGGCCATGGAGATTCGCGAGGAGCTGCCGGACTGTCACGTCTACATCTATTACATGGATATCCGCACCTTCGGTCTCTACGAGACCAAGTACTACTGGCGCAGCCAGGAGGAATTCAAGATCAAGTACATCAAGGCGCGCATTGCCGAAGTCACCTCTGACGGCTCGAAGCTCATCGTCAAGGGGGAAGACACGCTGGTGAAGCGGCCGGTTACGATTCCCTTCGACCTGGTGGTGCATGCGATTGGCATGGATCCAAACGTCGACAACAAGTCCCTCGCCGCCACCTTCGGCGTGGCACTCGAGCCGCATGGGTTTGTGGCGCGCGGCAGCGCTTACGGCAACACGGCCGAAACCTCCCGTCCCGGCGTGTTCGTTGCCGGGGCGGCTACGGGCCCCGAGACCATCGACGACTCGATCGCGCAGGGCCACGCCGCAGCGATGGCCGCGCTCGCGCAGCTGACACCCGCGCGAGCGAGCGCCTGATCACGCTGTATGGCCGGCTGGCTCTCCCGTCGCGGGCCCGAACCGGAGCCTGTCTCCGTGCGGCTCGAGCTGAGTGGCCCGCGGCTCTCCCGCAGCCTGGCAAGGCTGGCGGCGGGCACCGAGGCGCAGGGCGGCATCGAACGCTATGTGGAGGCGCTCAAGCTCAAGAGCGCATTGTTCCGGGGGGCTCTGGGCGAGCGGGGCGAGGCGGCGGCGGCTCTCGAGCTCGAGACCTTCAAGGGGCTATGCCCGTTCATGGCCACCGTGCGCCGGCGCATCGCCCGCTGGCTCGAGCGACCCGGCTTCGATGCGCTGCGCGCCGACATCACCGAGCTCGTGCGGGGAATCGGCGATACGCCGACGACCGATGAGCGGCTGGCCGCCTTCGGGGCACGGCTGGGGAGCGATGCCGAGCAGCGCTGGGTACGGGATCTCGGCGCGGAGCTGCTGCACAACCTAGCGCCCGAGCGCTATCCCCTGATGACCCGCTGGGTCTGGGACGCGGCCACCGACACCGGTGTGATCCGTGAGATCTGGCACGCCGATAATGTGGATCATGCCTCGATCGGCGTGCCGGACGGGTATGCAACCTTCCTGGCGCTGCGCGCGGAGCTCAGCCAGTTCCTCACGCAGCATGGCTTTTTCCGCGACATCATCCACTACGTGGATCTCCTGTGCGCGCAGATCTACGCCGAATACATCTGCGAGCAGGGCGGCAGCTACCTGCGCACGGACTTCTCGGCGGAAGAGGATCCGCTGCAGTACACGCGCCGTCTGCTCGGCCTCGACGGGATCAAGGCCGGCAGCGGCCGCACGCGGCTGAAGACGATCGACGGCGAAGCCTTCGTGCTGGCCGAGCCCACCGGTCCGCTGCTCGATTGAGCCTGTAACATGCCGATACACGAGAAAAGCTTAATCCGACCCGAGGACCTGAAGACGCACGATCAGCTCGTCCTCGAGGGCGTGGACGTCTCCGGGCACTGGAGCACCTTCATCCAGTCACGGGTCGTGACCGACTACAACGAGGCGCTGCAGGAGCAAATCGCCGCGCTCCCGGGCGCGGAATACATTCATCGCTGCTGGCAATGCGGGTCGTGCACCAACGCGTGCACGGTCAACGCCCTCAATCCCGAGTTCAATCCGCGCTTCTGGATCTATCTGGTGCGCATGGGCCTGGAGTCGGAGCTGCTGCGGGACAAAGACATCATCTGGCAGTGCGTGTCCTGCAACAAGTGCACCTACGCCTGTCCGCGCGATGTCAACCCGGAAGGAGTGATGAAGGCGCTCAGCCACTGGCTCGAGCTCAAGGGCCACACACCGAAGTCCCCTTCGATGATCTTCGACGAAGTGTTCGCCGAGCAGGTCATTCGGCACGGCAAGATAGAGGAGGGCCGCACCATCCAGCGCTTTTTCAAGCGTACCCATCAGGCGCTCAAGCAGGACTGGCTGATCGAGATGGTCCGCCGGCTGCTGCGGCACCTGCCGGTGGCGCTCCTCATGCGCCTCGGGCTCACGACGCTGGTTGCGCCGCGCACACGCGGTTGGAGCGGCGCGCGCGAGGCGATCCAGGACTACGTCGATGAGGAGCGGGCGCGGCAGCGGCGGGCTCTCGGGCTCGGCGAGTTGATCGAGACGGCCCGGCACGACGCGGCCGGCACCCCACACGGTTAAGAGAGCACCACCCATGCCCGAATCGAAGGCCGATAAGTACCGCCGCGTCGCCTACTACCCGGGCTGCGCACTCGAAGGCACTGGACACGCCTACAACCGCTCGACCCGGCAGGTCGGCAAGGCGCTGGGCCTCGATCTGGTCGAGGTCTCCAACTGGAATTGCTGCGGGGCCATGGAGGTCAAGAACATCGATCCGAAGATCCAGACCTATCTGTCCTCGCGCGTCATGTCGATCGCCGCCAATGAGATGGGAATGAATGTCGTCATGGCGCCGTGCAACGGTTGCTACCACAACCTCAAGAAGGCCGAATACGACCTGGCCCACGATGCGGCGAGCGCCGCCGTGGTGGACCGGCTGTCGCAGAAGGCCGGCCACGCCGTCTACCGCGCGGGGCAGGTCGAGACCATTCACGCGCTCGACTGGATCAAGAGCGCGGTCGGCGAGCAGGGGCTCCGTGAGCGGGTGCGTAACGGGCTCAAGGGGCTGCGCGTCGCCAACTACTATGGCTGCATGTACACGCGGCCGCGGCATATTTTTCCCGAGAAGGACTCAGGTGCCGGCAGCGAGTCCACCTCCAAGCCGCACTTCATGGACGACCTGCTGGCGGCGGCGGGCGCAGTGAATGTCGAATTTCCGCTGAAGACCGCCTGCTGCGGTGGCGCGCACACGCTGTCGGACAGCGATGTATCGACGAAGCTGGTCCTGAACATTCTGCGTGCCGCGGAGGCCGCCGGCGCCGAAGTGATCGCGACCGAGTGTCCGACCTGCCACTCGGGGCTCGAGATGCATCAGATCCGCGCGGAGAAGAAGCTCGGGCACAAGACGACGGTGAAGATCATCTACTTCACTCAGCTCCTGGGCATTGCCCTGGGTCTGTCGCCCCGTCAGGTGGGCCTGCAGGAGAATGTGTCGGATTCCTTCGGACTCCTGGCCGCCAAAGGCTTGACGTGAGCCCCTTAGCCGACATCGAGCAGCGCCTGTCGGAACTCACGGCGGCGACACCGAACGCCGCGGATGCCGATGAGCTGCTCGGGCTCTCGGAGCAGGTGCTCGAGCAGTGGGTGCGTGCGCGCGGCGACACACCGACGGCCGATCGTTACGAGGGTTTTCGCCTGTTGGCGCTGCACCGCCAGGGTGCGCACCGACTGCCGAGCTTCAATGCCTGCCGCGAGACCTGCCGCGAGCTCGCCTACCATTACAACCTGCTAACATTGCAACCCGAGCACGCGGAGACAGCCTCGCGGGCGCGGATGATGGCACTGCTCGCCAATCACCTGTGCCTGTTCGTCAGCGGCAAGTGTCAGTCCGCGGGACTCGGGGAATTTTGCTGTGCGTCGCGGCCGTTACGCGCCGGCGGCGACTAGACGATTTGCGGATCGAAAGGACGGATTCATGGCCACCGTGCGCGGCTGCAATCTGCCGGACGAGCTGCTCTACGACGTTCAGAATCACATCTGGTTCCAGGAGCTGACGGACGGCAACGTCAAAGTGGGGATGACTACCGTGGCAACCGCCATGGCGGGCAATCTCGTGGCCTTCACGCCGAAGGCCGTGGGACGGGACGTCAAGCCGGGCAAGTCGTGCGCAACCATCGAGTCCGGCAAGTGGGTCGGGCCGGCCAAGGTGGCGGCCGGCGGCACGGTGGTCGAGGTGAACGAGGCCATGGTCGCAACGCCTAACCTTGCCAACCAGGACCCCTACGGGCGTGGCTGGCTGCTCATCCTCAAGCCCGATGATTGGGCATCCGTCAAGCCGACGCTGGTCCCCGGCAGCGAGGTGGCGGGTCCCTACGAGGCGAAAATGACGGCGGACGGATTTGCGGGGTGTAAGGCGTGACCAGTCCCTCCGCCGCCGCCACGCGGCTCGCCCGGACACGTATCAGGCTTCGCGGCGGCGAGCTGGCGGCGCTGCGCGGCAGCGCCGCGCGTGCCTGCGTGGTCCTGAGGGCGCTGGCCAACGAGGTACGCCTCATGCTCGTCTGCCAGCTCGCCGAGGGCGAGAAGACGGTCGGACAGCTGCAGAAATCCGTGGGGCTGAGTCAATCTGCTGTCTCGCAGCATCTGGGGCTGCTGCGCGCGCACAAGCTGGTCTCGGCGCACCGGAATGGCAAGTCCGTGCGGTACTCGCTCGCGAGCGGTGAGGCTGCGGCCATCATCGAGACGCTGCACGATCAGTTCTGTCCCCGGAGCCGTTGACCGCAGGGCGGCAAGCACGCTGCGATGGGGGAGCCGCAGCCGGCTTGCGCGGCTACTCCGTGGGTTTCGGCACACGCGTCGACAGGCACCCGACCATGTTCTCCAGGCGCAGACGCGTCATCTCCTGCCACGCCCGCAGCATGCGGACGTCGAGGGCTTCGCTGCAGTCAGCAGCAACTGCCGCCCGCCAGGAGTCAAGCAACAGATCGAGCGCTTCGCGCAGCTCGCCGGTGCGTACGTCCTGTGCCGTCCACCCCAGACGGTATGCGGCCTTGCGATAGGCTTCCGTTTCGAGCCCCGAGCGCGCGAGCTCATCCAGCTTGCGCAACCGCCCGAGGTCCTCGCGCAGCAGCTGCGCACGGAGCGGGCTCGGCTCAGCGGCGAGCCGCCGCTCGAGCTCCTCGATCAGCTGCATGACTTGAGCTCCCTCACCGCCTCATTCGAGCATGCGGCCCGCTCCTGGTCACTACCCCAGCTCACCCAGATGGTCGGCGACGAGCTCCAGCAGGCTGTGCATCGTCCTGTTCCAGTGAAAGTGGGCGCCGCCGTCATCGAAGGTCTGGCGGCAGTTGGCGCAGCTCGTCACGGGCAGCTCTGCATCGGTGGCGTCGATCTGGTCCATCTTGAGCCTGAATGCCTGGTACCTGAGCTCATCGGCCCTGTGGATCGCAACGACACCGCCGCCGCCTCCGCAGCACCAGTTGAGTCCCTTCGTCGGGTACATCTCGCGGAGCTCGACGCCGAGCGCGGCCAGGACCTCCCGTGACGCCTCAGTGGCACCGCCGCGACGGGAGATCTGGCAGGGATCATGATACGTCACGCTCTTGCCGACCTTGCGAAGCCTGAGGCTTCCGTCGCGGACGTGTTCCGCGAGAAACTCCGAGATGTGCAGTACCCGGAAGGGAAGTGGCCTGCCCAGCACATTCGCTCCCATCCACCGCAACGCGCCGTAGGCGTGGCCGCACTCCGGCAATACCAGCAGCTTGGCGTCACAGGCGATCGCCGCATTGATGAGCTTCAGCGTCAGCTGCTTCTGCCACTCGATGTTCCCGGACAGCAAGCCGAAATTCGTCGCCTCGTAGCCGTCCGTCCGGAAGGTCCAGTCGAGCCCAAGGTGGTTCATCAGCTTGGCGGTTGCGACGAGAGAATCCGGGTACTTCATGATCTCGATCGATGACATCGTGCACAGCACGTCTGCACGCGGCTTGTCGAGTGGAATCTCGATCTCGTTTTCATCGGCCAGCCACTCGATGCGCTCGGCGAATACCTTGGGGGTCGCACCGAGCGGACTTCCCTCGCGAGCGGCCCGCTCGGCAACGGCCCATAGCTCGTGAGGGACGAGGCCGGCCTGGAACATCCCGTGCCGGGCCTGCGAGATCATGCCCGCGATGTCGATGCCCATCGGGCAGGCCAACGAACAGCGCCCGCAGACCGTGCAGGCATCGTAGATGAGGTGCTGCCACTCCTCCAGTTGCGCGGCGGTTACGGCGGACTTGAGATTGAGCGCCCGGTAGAGCGGCGCCAGCGGACCGTACTCGCGCTTGTAGGCCTGCTTGAACGGCTCGAGCTTCCAGATCGGGGTGTACTTGGGGTCCTTCGTGACCTCGTGGAAATGGCAGACGTCGGCGCACATCCCGCAATGGATGCAGGACTCAAGATAGAGTGCCGTGGTGCGGCCGAAATCCTTGATGAAGGCGCTCATGGCGCGATCGACACGCTCCGCGTCCGAAAGAGTGCCTTGCTTGTCGACGCGCACGGCAGGCACCTTGACCGCTACCCGCGGCTGGTCGAGCTCGAGCGGATGCGGTTCCTCGGTATGCGGCAGCTTTGGACTCATAGCGTCGCCCCCTTGCGCTCGAAGCGCATACCCGTGATGGCGCGCACCGGCATCAGCGTGAAGGCATGAATCAGCTTGCCCCAGGGGAACCAGAGCAGCAGCGCATCGACGCTGAGGTAGTGCGCTGCCAGCAATCCGCCAGGTCGCGGTCCTTCGGGCTGTACCGCCAGCACGAGGCCGGTCACCAACGGTGCGACCGTGACAAGCCAGCTGAAGTAGTCGTCGAAGTTACTGATCAGGCGCTTGACCGGGCTGACCAGCCGGTGCAGCAGAGTCGCGAGCAGCGCGACGAGCGCGACCAGTGACAGCACGACCGAACTCGTGGCCCCCAACGTGGGCCACGGAAGAGCGGCGGGGGTGTGGGAGCCGATTGACGCCGCAAGCCAGTTGCCGAGACCACGCACGTGCTTGACGTTGAACAGCAGCACGGCGAGGAAGCCGACGTGGAAGGTGTAGCCGGCGATCTCGCTGAAAGCAGAGCCCGCCAGAAACTCGCGCCGCGGCCACGACCTCAGCGCGATGAGCCGGATGCCCTTCCAGGCAGCCGCGCGCCGGGGCTCCGAGAGATCCTGCGGATCCCGCAGTCGAAACACGCCAATCAGGCGCCAGGCAGTGCCGGCAAGAAATACCAGGACCGCCACCAGCAGTGCCGGACCGCGTGCGAAGTCGAGCAGCGACATAGGGGTATTCCAGACCAGGCCGCGAATCTGAGTTTCACATTAGAAAATTCTAATTCCAAGCCGCTGCCGGGCAATAAGGGTTCGACTCGATTGCCTAGGTACTTAGCGAAGGCCTTTCCTCGCGCAGTCTTCGAGACTGCCATCAAGCCATGCTCACAAGGTAGAGCCGACCGCCTGCCCAGCATTGTGGGATTGCCAGCACTGTGAGCGCGACCGGATACCAACTTGGGCCAATCCTCAGATTCCAGGCGACCAGAATGCCAACGAGCCCGAGCGCAGTACCGACGTAGCCAAGCATCAGGGCGTGCTTGAGCGGGTTGACCGGCGCGAGCCATGCCGTGAGCCATGCGCCGATTACGCTGATGACGATCCGATACGCAGTGGCAAGCAAGGCCAGAGAATTGCTAAGGGGCTGGCTCGCAGGCGGAAGAATCCCCGCGGCACGCAGCGCAGTATCGGCCAGGGTGGTCACAACGATGATGAAGAGAACTCCGGCGGCCACGGCCCAGATCGACTTCCTGTTCACTGGATGCTCCTACCCAGCGCCCGAGGCGAATTTCATGCCTCCAGCGTCTTCGTAAGCTTGCGCCCGCTTGCCTAGGCTGAAGCTCTGAGCGGCGATCTCGGCGGACCTTCCCGCAAGGCCTCACTTACTGGCTGCAGCGCGAGCAAGTGAGCCAAAGCGCTCAGCTCTCGCGCCAGCTGCGCGATCAAGTCGTCGGTCGATATGACGCCCCGCGCCAAGCCGTGTACCGTCGTGACCGGGGCGCGCCGGACACCTCGCGCGCGCATGCGGTCGAGCGCCTCCTCCACCCCATCGTCCTCGCAGAGCACCAGTGGATCGCGGCTCATTACTTGATCGGCGAATATCTGCGAGAGCTCGCATTCGCGTGCAAGCTGCGCACGAGTGATGTCGCGATCAGTGATCACACCGATTACAACCGGCCGGTCCATAGGCGACTTGACCACTGCTACCGCGCCGACGTGGCGTTCGCACATGAGCCGGGCAACCTCAGACAACGGAGTAGTCGCGGGCACGGCCACCAGGTCGCGACTGCACAACTCGCCGATATGCATGGACAGAAGCCTCGCTAGAACTGCGAGCTTAATGCAAGCATGGTTGCCGGATTCGGCGCAATGCGTATCACCCCGGATGTCAGCCTGTGGCGAAAGGCGCTATTGGTGCCAGCGGAGGGCGCTCATGAACATTGGAGAAGTGTGCAGTCGCGAAGTCTACATCGTCAGGCCGGCTGAGCTGCTGGCGGACGCTGTCAAAGAGATGCACAGGCGCCACGTCGGCGCTCTGGTCGTCGTCGAAGAGAGACCACACCAGGTTCACCCGG
>Ga0187774_10000054_pt1 | contig 36615 bp, 33 predicted proteins | sample 0216_BV02_MP05_2_FD_133152 | JGI IMG/M metagenome (GOLD analysis project Ga0187774, IMG submission 133152) | Tropical peat soil microbial communities from peatlands in Department of Meta, Colombia - 0216_BV02_MP05_20_MG | ecosystem: Environmental > Terrestrial > Soil > Wetlands > Peat | place... | reverse complement strand
TAAAAATCAACATGTTGTAAATAAAATTGATGGTATTGAACTTGCTATGGAAATAAATGATGCGAATAATGCGTATTTTAGGTTCTATATTGAAGTTAAATAGAAAAAAGACAAAAAGCTCTCTTTTTTCTGAGGAGGAGTTCATAGGTTGTGAGTCTTTTTTCCCGAATTATCAGGATAAAACACTCAAGAATAATCAAAATGGTATTAAGATTTATAGCAAAAGGTGAAAAGAAATCCGTCAGTAATGTTACTGGCAGACAAAGCTCAAAATTTGGCTTTATATTATCTGCGCATTAGAGATTAACAAAGGTAATCTTAGGTGTTCAAAGGAGACAACAAACATGGCTGAAGAGGAAACCAAATATTGCTCCATCTGTAACAAACAGGTTGAGAAATATGGAAGGAGAAAAGAGGATTTCAGGAAACCTGGCTGGGTTTTTTGCCCTAGACATGGCTGGATTCAAGAAAATGTTCATGATGTAGAGATAGCTTTAAAATCTTCTATCTCTTCAATAGAAGAAGTGCCAGAAAAGTATTTTGAAGAGGAAAAGCATCCAGAAGTAAATGAGGCTGAGATACTTCCTGAAGAAGCTAAACCGGACACACTGCTAATAAAAAAACCTCAAGAGAAAGCAGACTCATTTGATGAAACAAAATTAAGAATAGCAAATTTAGCAACAAAAAAAGAGAGATTTTTCGTTGGCCTGACCATTTCAGCTATATTTGTTACTATTTTACTTTTCTCTATACTTAATTATTTTGTTTTGAAAAACCCAATATATGAAAATCCAAGGATTAAATCCTTAAAAGCACCTGTTCAAAGGGAAGTTGTAGCTAAACAAGTTCAATCCCAGGCTTCTTCTTTATCTGAGGATCCTGTTCTTATAGAAAAATCTTCTGAACATGTTAAGTCCCTAACTTCTTCCTCTACTCGGGAAGCTATATCAGAAAGTACCAAGACAAAGTCCACAGAAAAAACAAATGAAAAACTTTCACAGCCTTTAAAACCCATGAAGGCAATATTTACAGTCCAGGTAGGTATTTTCAGTAAGGTCTCTTATGCAAAGTCTCTTGCGGCACGACTTAATAAAAAAGGGTATAATGCTTATATAACCACCTCAAATTCAAAAAGAGAGGAAAGACTCTATAAGGTATTTGCAGGTAAATTTAGCGATAGGGAAAAAGCTGAGATTTTATCTGAGAAAATAAAAAAGATTGAAGGTCTTCAGACATTCGTAACCTTGCTAAAGGGAAAATAATAGCAATAGTTTAGTTTTTAGTTAAGCCACTTAATAAATCAAGCATCAAATTTTTACCTATCCAGTTTTTTGCTTTATTTTAAAGAAGTCGAGTGCTTCCTATTATAAGTTTTTATTTTAAAAAGAGAAATTAATCTTAATAAGGAGAAATGACCTAAACCCATGTGAAAATTTTATGTTATCATTTATATTTATGGAAAAAAGGCTACAGAAAATTCTTTCTGAGATGGGGATTGCATCCAGGAGGAGAGCTGAGGAGCTTATCTTTGAGGGACAGATAACTGTTAATGGAAAAGTTGCGACCGTTGGAATGAAGGCAGATCCTTCAAAGGATCATATAAAGGTTGGTGGGAAGCTCATTACTGTACTTAAAAAGGGGAGCCAGAAGGTCTATCTTATGATAAACAAACCGAGGGGGGTTGTAACTACCCTATACGACCCTGAAGGAAGACCCACTGTAAAGGATTTCTTGAAAGATATAAAATATCGAATATTCCCTATAGGAAGACTTGATTACCACTCTGAAGGGCTCCTTTTATTGACAAATGATGGGGATTTTGCCCATGCAGTTATGCATCCATCAAAGAAGATGTTAAAAACATACCTCGTTAAGGTAAAAGGCATAATTGGAAAAGACAACATCAAAAGATTACGTCGAGGGATAAAACTTGAAGATGGAGCAACCTTACCTGCAAAGGTAAGAAGAATAAGTCAGTCAGAGAAAAACTCATGGATCGAGATTAGTCTATACGAAGGAAGAAAAAGGCAGGTAAGAAGAATGCTGGAAAGTGTCGGACATCCTGTTATAATGTTGAGAAGAATCGGGATCAACGGGCTTAAACTAAAGGATCTAAAATTAGGGGAGTTTAGGCATTTGACTATTGATGAACTCCAGCTCATTCGGAGAGAGATGGGTAAGATTAAAGAAGAGAGCTTTGAAAACCAATAACTGACCGAGTGGAGAGTATATGATTCGTGATAAAGGTTGTGGTGAGATAAGAGAATCAGATGTGGGAAGAAACTTGAACCTGTGCGGATGGGTCTTTAGGCGCAGAGACCATGGAGGGCTTATATTTGTGGATCTGCGTGACAGAAGCGGAATAATACAAGTAGTCTTTAACCCAGATGTATCAGCCAATGCACACGAAATCGCACATGAACTAAGAAGCGAATATGTCATCTCTGTGAAAGGTCAGATTAGAAAGAGACCAGATGGTACGGAAAATCCTCACATGCTAACCGGCACAGTAGAGATGTATGCAGACAAGCTTGAAGTTCTAAATAAGGCGGCTCCTTTACCAATCAGTATAGAAGACGTCGGGGACACATCAGAAACATTAAGGCTTAAATACAGATATCTTGATTTGAGAAGGCCTGAAATGCAGAGAAATTTGATCATAAGACATAAGGCCGCTAAGGTTATTAGGGACTATCTTAATGAAAAAGGATTTCTTGAGATTGAGACCCCTGTTCTCACGAAATCCACGCCTGAGGGCGCAAGAGACTATCTTGTTCCGAGCCGCTTGAATCCGGGATATTTCTATGCCTTGCCCCAGTCGCCACAGATCTTTAAACAGATATTGATGATCTCTGGCTTTGAGAAATATTTTCAGATTGTAAGGTGCTTCAGAGACGAAGATTTGCGCGCAGATCGGCAACCAGAATTCACCCAGGTTGACCTTGAGATGTCCTTTACAGATAGAGAAGATGTAATAGAGGTTATAGAGAGCATGATGAAGAGACTCTTTAAAGACGTCCTCGATGTTGAGGTCGATATTCCTTTTAAAAGATTGAGTTTTCATGAATCCATGGAAAGATTTGGCAATGACAGTCCCGATTTGAGATTCGGTCTTGAACTTAAGGATATGGCTGACCTATCAGAGAAAAGCTCATTTAAGGTATTCATTGATGCCCTTAACTCAGGCGGAAGGGTTAAAGCAATCAATGGAAAAGGCATGGCATCTCTTTCAAGAAAAGAGATAGATCTGCTCACTGAAGAGGTTATATCTCTCGGCGCAAAAGGGCTTTCCTGGATAAAGGTGAAAAATGGGTTTGAATCTCCTGTAGCAAAGTTTTTCAAGGAAGAAATAATGAGAGAAATGTCACTAAGGCTTGAGGCTGAAGAAGGAGATTTGTTGCTCTTTGTTGCTGATGAAGAAAAGGTCGTTCACAATGTTTTAGGAAGAATGAGAATCGAGCTTGGAAAGAGACTTAATCTCATTAGGCCGGTATACAAATTTGTTTGGGTTACGGACTTTCCACTCTTCGAATGGAATGATGAGGAAGGTCGGTTCGAGGCAATGCACCATCCCTTTACAGCACCTGCGGATGAGGGTGTAGAGAAGCTGTTTTCTGTAAGTAAAGTTAACATAAAACCAAATACCCCTGAGTTCAGACTTTTATCTAATGTAAAGGCAAAGGCGTATGATATTGTTCTCAATGGTTATGAGATAGGAGGTGGAAGCATCCGTATTCATAGGCAAGATCTGCAAAGAAAGATGTTCGAGATCTTAGGGATATCGGAGGAAGAAAGTAAGATTAAATTCGGATTCTTGTTGGATGCCTTTGAATATGGCGCTCCTCCACATGGAGGAATTGCACTTGGGCTTGACAGGCTTGTAATGATCATGGTTGGTGCATCAACTATCAGGGATGTAATTGCCTTTCCGAAGACACAGAAAGCATCATGTCTTATGAGTGGTACTCCTTCACCAGTAGATCTTAAACAATTAAAAGAGCTTTCTATTAAGCCAGAACTGCCATAAAAATACAGGTTGGTAGCATTAATTGTGCGAAGGACTTAAAATTTCCTTATATAATCAATATATGAATCGTAATTGCGTTTTGTTTCGTTTATACTATCTCCACCGAATTTTTCAAGGAAGGCATCAGCAATAACCAAGGTAACCATTGCCTCTCCTATTACTCCTGCTGCAGGGACCGCACATATATCAGAGCGTTCATATATGGCTTCCACTGGCTCTTTTGTAATGACGTTAACAGATAGAAGTGGTTTTTTTAATGTAGGTATAGGCTTCATAGCTGCACTTATGATTATGGGCATACCATTTGTTATTCCACCCTCAATTCCACCAGCATTGTTAGTCTTTCTGTAAAAACCCTTAGATAGCTGACCACTGACTCTCGACCCCTGACTGTAAAATATCTCATCCATTACCTCTGAACCAAAGTGTCTCGCCATCCTAAAACCAAGACCAACCTCAACTCCTTTTATCGCCTGGATGCTCATTAATGCCTGTGCAAGCCGCCCATCGAGTCTCTTGTCCCACTGAATGTAACTTCCGAGACCTATGGGAACACCTGTTGCAAAAACCTCAAATATGCCCCCGAGGGAATTCCCCTCCCTGGTTACCTTGTCTATCAGCTTGATCATCTTCTTTGATGCTACTTTATCAGGACACCTTACAGGTGACTTTTCAGCCTTTTCGAACAAAGATAACAATTCTTTCTCTGAAATCGGACCTCCTAACATTGAACTATGGATCTCGACTTTGCCAATCTGTACCACATAGCTTCCAATCTTGATACCAAATTCTGAAAGAAACTCCTTTGCAATTGCACCAAGAGCAACTCTTACAGCTGTTTCCCTTGCACTTGAACGTTCCAGAATATTTCTTAAGTCATATTGACTATACTTTATGGCACCAGCTAAGTCCGCATGGCCAGGACGTGGACGAGTAACAAATCCCCCCAGCCCCCCTTTACTAAAGGGGGGTAAGGGGGGATTACTTGGACTCATTATATCTTTCCAGTTCTTCCAGTCTTTATTCTCCATAGAAAGAGCAATGGGAGAACCTATTGTCTTTCCCCACCTAGTCCCTGAAATGATTTCAACATGGTCAGACTCTATCTTCATACGAGCGCCGCGACCATAACCAGACTGCCTTCTCTTAAGGTCTCTGTCAATATCCTGTGCAGAGATGTGAAGGCCAGAAGGAATTCCTTCAAGAATTCCTATGAGTGCCTTTCCGTGGGATTCACCAGCAGTAAGAAATCGGAGGGAGGGCATGATTTTTGTTTTTAACCCTAAAAAAGTTGCCTTCCAGTATTCTTTATCTTCTTAGCTCATCCAGTCCAGCAAAGGTTGTTGGGTTAAACTCTACAAGGAGAAATTATATGGGTTTCTCCACAATCCTGGGTGTAATGAATATCATAAGCTCAGTTGTTTCATCACTAGTTGATCTCGACTTGAATAACCATCCCAGAACAGGAATATTCATCAAACCCGGAACACCTGAAATTGTCTCCTTCACTGTCTTCTTCAAGACTCCCCCAATGACTAAAGTCTCTCCGCTCTGTACAAGGACTTTTGTATTGCTTCTTATTGTAGATGTTCTGGGGACACTATTGCCAGAAATAATTACTTCCGACAAAATATCGTCTTTACTAATATCAACTATCATATTTACAGAGCCAGCAGGGGTCACATGAGGTGTTACCTCTGTACTAATAACAACATCTTTATACTGAACCGATACTTGCCCTGATTGCACGTCCACTTGGGGGTAGGGTTCACTGGTTCCTTGCTTTATCGAAGCTTTTTCATTATCCGTTGTAACGACCCTCGGGTTAGAGATTATCTTACTTTTATTAAGTGAAGCCAATGCCGACAGTTGCAGGTCAAGACCTGCTGTCTTTGCGCGGTTCAGGATTCCAAAAGCGAATCCAGCACCACTACTAGCACCCGCTCCGGTTGCTGGGAAGTCAACCATGAAGTTTTTCCCAGTAAAGGGTCCTGTGTTGAGACCTTGTTTTATTCCCCCCCCAAAAGGTATGCTTCCGTCAGGTTGACTGAATCCCCACTGAATTCCTAAGGCTTGCACAGCTGAAGTGGTCACCTCAACAATCCTTGCCTCTATCATTACCTGTGGTGTTGGTTTATCAAGGGTTGTGAGGAGATTTTCAATTTGCGGCAAAATTACTCCTACATCATTGACAGTCAATGTGCTTGTCCTTTTGTCAACGCTAATGCTTCCTCTTGAAGAAAGTATCTTTGAATCCCTGATTGCTTTCTCGACATTTGAGACATCAGCGTAGCTGATAGAAAATATTTTTGTTTCTAAGGGTATTGCCTTTAACTCAGATTCTTTTGCTCTAGCCCCCTCTTCACTTTCTCTGGCAAATACCGTATAGGGAGCAATCCTTATAATATTATTTTCTACGGTCTTCCCCAGACTGAAGGTCTTCAGCATGATGTCAAGTGCCTGATCCCAGGGCACATTAATAAGTTTCATTGTTAGTCTGCCCTTGACCTCAGGACTCACGACTATGTTATAGCCGCTTATATCAGCGAGCAACCTAAATATGGGAACTACATCAGCATCTTGAAAATCAAGGGATATCTTTTTACCTGTATACTTACCTTCTGTAATTGGCATAGGTTCCGTAGTCTCTACTATTTCTTCAGGTTTCTGGGCCATTGGCGGTGATAGGGTTACTACAATAGAGTCTCCGATTGTGGTGACACCAAAATCTGTCTTTTCTTGGATGTCGAGGACCAACCTTACTTTATCATCATGTTTCCCTGATCTCATACCCTTTAAGGGTGATATCACAGTCGATGGAATCTCAGCTTTCATAACCACATCAGGGATGTCTATTACAATACGTTCATCTAAAGGAAAAATATTTGGAGTCATAGAGCCATTACCTTTAATAAGAACTTTGACTATGTCAGCAGACCTTTCGAAAGATATATTGGTTATCTCTGTAGCTTTTGGGAGGGCTATGCCTTCGTGTGCCGCAAGATTCACTTTTTCCTTTGCAGGCTCTTTAGACGACTCTCTTTTTATTCTTATTTTTAGTTCATTGTCTTTATATTCTGGTTCAGCTACGGAAGGCGTTTGAAGCAGCATTTCAAGCCTTGCCATAAAAGGTTTATCAATCTGCGAGGGGACTATCTCTGTTATCCCTGCCTTGTCAGAAAGTATCTTTTTATCAAAGGTACCTGTGTTAACATTAAGAAGTTCAACAACCACCTTAAAAGGATCCCCTGGCTTATATAAGGTATAAGTGAAAGGTTTGCTAACCCTTATTGTTACTGAATAGTCCTGAATATCTATCCCGGTTATTACAGGGGCATCAGCGGACTGTTTAGACTCTTTTACACTACCCGTTGCTAAAGAACTACAAAAAACAATAAACATAAAGCATAAAGCATAGAAAACTAACCACTCAACATGATATTTCGTAATATTAAATCTTTGCTTCATGCTTCTTGCTGATAACTTTATACTCTTTATCATGTATCTCATTCTACCTCCTCTTTACGGAGTCTCAATACTGAATCCTTTGGTTTTAAGTTGCCTTTATAATCTTTAACATATTCCCTGATCATTACCATGTCATTTGTTATTTTCTGCACCTTTCCGCCATATAGTCCCAACGTCATTCCTTCAGTAATCGTGTATGATTTCTTGTCAGGCAACATTATTAGTGCATAATGTTTCTGATTATCCCACGCTATCGCTAAAAGGCTTATCTCATCTACACTATAGCTCTCAAATGGACTAACGCCTTTCTTCCTTTCCGGCTTCTTTTTAAAAGCCAACACGAGAGAAAGGAAAGGATCCCTTTTCCCTTTTGAGTCATACATATATACTTCCTGCTCGACCTTTTTTGTATCTTCAGGCCCTTTTACTTCTTTTGTTGTCATTGGAGGTTGAACCTGATTAGCCATCGGCTTTTGTACAGCCTGCTCTTTTTTACAGCCCGTGAAAGGTAGTAAAACAAAAGGTAATAAAACAAAAAGCACAATTAAGAAATAGCAAGTTGTTTTTTTCATGTCTTTTTGCCTGTTTTTTCAGCTTGTTTTTGAGCTTTCTCTCCTTCTGGGATGGCGGAGAATGTTGTAGCGGTGAAGGATACTTTGAGTATCACTCTGTCTTTTTCTATCTTTGGATCACTGAGTCTTATATCAGAAATGTTTACAATCCTGTTCAGCCTTGTGAGACTGCTATAAAAATAACCCAAGTTATGGTAGCTACCCGAAAGTTCGACCTTCACCGGTATCTCATAGACTATCCCGCTTGAATGAATTTTCTTTTGTTCTGGCTTCCAGAGTAATATGCGGAGACCCGCAGTATTACAAAGGTCTGAAACCTGTTTTAACAAGCTCGATACTTCTTTTTCTTCAGGTAACTGCTCCTTTAACTCAGTAAGCCTTTTCCCAAGTCTTTCATTCTCTGCAATTAGTTCTGTAAGTTTTTCAGCCTTCGCCTGACTTTTTGCTATCTCATTTTCTTGCACCTGTATTTTCTTTTCCAGGGCCTTGATCTCTTTATGTTTTGGCAAAATTATGACAAGTGTAACAATTATTGCTATCACCAGTGCAGGTAGTATAGATATTATTGTTTTAACGTAAGGGGGTAAGGCTTTAATATCAATTTTTATAGCCATACTAAACCTTTATTCTGAATGTTAATTTGAACATATAAAGAGGTGTATTTTCAATAACTATACTTTTAGATTCCTGAAGATAAACTTCAGTAAATATTTGTGAATTTTTCATATTATCTACATATGAAACAATATCAGAGTTTGCAAAGGCATAGCCTTCCATACTTACGTTCTCCCCTGAAACTGTCATTGCATCTAACCAGACTCCATTAGGAAGGAGGCTACTTGTTTCATCAAGGAGCTTTACAGGAATACTCTGATTCTTCCTTAGTTGTTCAATAACGCTGTTCTTCTGCTGGATATCTTTGTTCAACTGTTCAAAGTTTTCAACTTCTTTTATCTTTTGCTTGAGTTCTGCTATCTTTTTTTCATTGGCCTTGAATAAGTTCCTCTTTGTGGAAAGACTTGAGCTGAAAAAGAAGACAAGGTTTGCCATCACAATAAAGATGACAACGGTTACAATCACCATCGTAACAACAAATGGGGGTACAGGTTTCGGTTTTTTCTTTCTCTTTGTAGGTAAGAGATTAACTTTTATCATCTGTCACCCGGCCTCCTAAGGGCTAATCCTATAGCAACAGCCGCTATTGGTGCAATCTCTTCTATGTAAGTCAGATCAAATCTTTTAGAGATTTTGATGTTTTTAAATGGCTCTATTAGCTTCGTCTCAATACCTAATTTTTCTGATAAGAGTCCTGGGAATTCCTTTATGAGTGCGCAGCCTCCACTTAATATCACTTCATTAATATCTTCATGTAGTTCGGTACTCCTGTAAAACTCAAAAGAACGGTTGACATCTCCGATTATCTCCTCTGATGCTGATTCTATAATAGGAAAAGCTTCTCCAGAGGATACATTTTCAATTGGCTCGCCCCTCTTGAGCCTTTCTGCGTTTTCATATGTTAGATTGAATTCCCTCTGGAGTGCTTCCGTATGGAGATTACTGCCAACCGCGCTGTCTCTTGTAAAGACAGAGACACCTCCCTTGAGAATATTAATGTTTATTGTGCTTGCCCCAATATTTACTATGGCTACGTTCCTATTAGGCTCAATCTCATAGTTAATTTCATACATATTCTCAAGGGCAAAAGGGTTAACATCAACAATTATAGGGTTAAGCCCTGCCTCCTTAACAGCTGAGACATAGTCGTTTATTATGTCTCTCTTCACAGCAACAAGTATGACATCCATCTGTCCTGGTTCATCTTTAGGCCCCAGGATTTGGAAATCAAGGTTTACGTCCTCGATATTGAATGGTACATACTGTTCTGCCTCGAACTTTATTGATTCAGAAAGCTCTTCTTCTGTCATCTCGGGTAGGGAAATCCTCTTAATTATTACTGAAGAGTGACCAGCTATACCAATAACTGTATTCTTTGTTTTTATTTTAGCTTTTCTTATAAGTTCCTTCAGAGAGTCTATAAGACGAAAAGAATCAATTATTGAACCATCAACAATAATTTCTGGAGGGAGAGACAACATATCAAATAGGTCAAGTTCATAACCACCTTTTATATCTTTTAACTGTACAACTTTAATATAGCTTGAGCCTATGTCTAAACCAATATTGTCTTTTCCAGCCCAAAACATAGCTTATGAATACCAAAAAAAAGACATTTTGTCAAGTATTTTTATTTTTAATATCATAAGATTTACTACAAATATTAAGAAATTAGTTTAACAATCTCTCAACCTTTATTTTATTTCCTTCTAACCTACCTATCCCAAATAAATTATTTTTAGGTCCCTTTAATTTGACATACTGGTTTATTGATAAACTTTCTGTGATTACAATCACGGGCATACCTTTTTTTGCTCTATAATAAGATTCTTCATCGAGTATTATCTCATCTATGTGAGAAATAGCGGTATCTATTGAGTAACGGACATCTTCTCTCCATTTTAGTTCTTCGATTGATGCTGAATCCTTAACACTGAAGCTTCCTACACTTGTCCTCTCAAGGGAAACCATATGGGCACCTACATCTATGACTCTCCCTATATCATCACATAAGGTTCTGATATATGTTCCTTTAGAACATAATACCTTTAGATGAAGATATGGCTGGTCAAAACTTATCAAGTCTATTCCATAAATATCTACTTCCCTTTGTGGCCTTTTTATCTCCATACCTCTCCTTGCGAGTTTATAAAGAGGTTGCCCCTTTATTTTAATTGCGGAATACATTGGAGGTATTTGTTTTATCGATCCCGTAAAATTCTTCAGGACCTTCTGGATATCTGCTTCCTTCAATGAAAGACATTCTCTCTTTTCTAAGATCCTGCCGGTTGAATCACATGTATCTGTCCTTTCACCGAATTTTAGTTTAACTATATATTCCTTATCGAGATCTGATAAAAATCTCGTTATCTTTGTTGCCTCGTTAAGGCAAACAAGAAGTACACCCGTTGCTATTGGGTCAAGCGTTCCAGCATGTCCAGCTTTTTTAGCAGCAAAAAGTTTTTTTATCCTTATTACAGCTTGCTGGGAAGATATGTTTTTAGGTTTGTTGAGGTTTATAACAATATTCATAACCAGTGGTAGACAATTTTAACATGGATATAAAAATTAGGTCTTTATAAAAAGGAAAAAGAAAATTATGGATCAAGTAAAGAAAGCTTATTTCTCTATGGGACTATGAGAAGCAAATGGAAGGGCTTTTAATAAAGCTCCCTTTGCTGATTCGAGATCAGATTTAATCTCATAGCCTGCCGCGTTTTTATGGCCACCGCCATCGTACTGAGAAGCAATAAGAGCGACATTTATATCGCCTTTTGAACGTAGGCTTACTTTCCAGTAATTGTCCGCCAGTTCCCTGAAAAAGGCAGATACTCTGACATCCTTCATGATCCGGGTAAAAGCAGGGAAGTTCTCTGTATCTTCAGGTGAGGCCCCTGTTTTTTTATACATATTTCTGGTAACAAAAGTTATAGCGACATTATCTTTTATTTCAAGTGTATTTAAGGCCATTATAAGTAAAGCAAATCTCTCTTTAGACCATGTTTCGTAAAGATTGTTCGCAACGTATGCCGGGTTTGCACCTGCCTCTATAAGTTCAGCTGTTACCCTGAAGGTTTCAGCAGTTGTATTGCCATATCTGAATGTTCCCGTATCAATGGCAATAGCAGAATAAAGGTTTATAGCCATTTCTTTTGTCATGTTTACATCCAGTTCCTTGATCAAATAAAAGACCATCACTCCTGTTGCTGCAGCCTCTGGTACTATCCACTTAATATCTCCAAAGTCCTCCTCAGTTTCATGATGATCTATAATAATAGAATACTTAAAACGTAGGTCTCCAATCCCTGCCCGCTTGAGGGTGTTACAATCTAAAAGAATAAGAGGTAGTTCTGAGGTGATACGGGAGGGTATAACGTTTTTAAACTTTTCGTGCCCTGGAAGAAAATGGCAGAACTTGGCTACAGGATCTCTATTATAGAGTACTGTTACCTTTCCGAGAGATTCGAGTGCCATCGAAAAGGCAAGGGAAGAACCTATTGCATCAGCTTCAGGACTAATGTGGGTTGCTATAAAAAACTTATCTTCTCCCTTTAAAAATGAGAGGAGCTTAGGTGGAACCTTCACTTTCGCCCTCGATATCTTTCAGGAGTTTTTCTATCCTATTCCCATATTCGATAGAAGTGTCGAGCCTGAACTCTATGCTCGGTATGAATTTCATCCTCAGGCTCTTCGATAACTCGGAACGTATGAAGCTTTTTGCAGAATTTAATACTTCGAGCGTTGCCTTTTTCTCGTCCTCTTTTAAGATACTTACATATACCCTTGCTATTTTAATATCATCTGTAACATCCACACCTGTGACTGTCAGAAAACCAACTCGAGGGTCTTTGAGCCTGTAAATAATAATATTGGCTATCTCCTGCCTAAGAAGATCACTTACCCTCTGAGAACGTTTATAGGGAAGCATAATCCAGTGTTAGTATTGGTAAACGGTGTCGGTAATTAGCGCTATTTTACACTCACTATCATTATTAAAGTTTCGTTGCAATTTTTTCAATAATGTAGTTTTCGAGTATATCTCCAACCTTTATATCATTAAAATTTTCTATCAAGATTCCGCATTCATATCCTGACTGTACCTCTCTTACATCTTCTTTAAATCTCTTAAGAGAAGCGATCTTACCATCATATACAACAATACTATCCCTGATAATTCTTATCCCGTCACTTGAGCGGCTTATAGTACCATCAAGCACGTAACAACCTACTACTGTTCCGATTCTTGATATTGGAAACAATTGACGAACCTCAGCCCTTCCGAGGGTCCTTTCTTTAAATGTTGGTTCAAGGAGCCCCTCAAGTGCCTTTTTAACATCCTCAATAGCATCATAAATAATGTTATAAAGCCTGATATCAACGCCTTCCTTTTCTGCTGCCTGGGAAGCTTTGGGTTCGGGCCTCACATTAAAACCTATTATAATTGCGTTTGAGGCAGATGCAAGCATAATGTCTGATTCATTGATCCCCCCAGCTGATGAATGTATAACCTTTACTTTTACCTGTGGGTGAGTAATAGCTTCAAGGGCATCCTTTATTGCCTCAACAGAACCTTGAACATCGCCCTTAATAATGATGTTGAGATCTTTTATCATTCCCTCTTTAATCTTTGCATATAATTCATCAAGGGTAAGCTTTCTTGCCTTTGCCATGTCAGCAAGTCTCTGTTTCTGCTGTCTTGCAAGAGCTATTTGTCTTGCTCTCTTCTCGTCTTCTATAATGATGAAGATGTCCCCTGCTGAAGGAACCTCAGGAAAACCAATCACTTCAACCGGCGTTGACGGGCCTACTTCTGTAATCTTTTTCCCCGTATCGTCAATTAATGCCCTCACTTTTCCAACATGAATACCTGCAAGAAAGGCATCGCCACCCCTAAGGGTTCCAGATTGAACTAGTATCGTAGCTACAGGTCCTCTCCCTTTATCAAGTTTTGCCTCTATAATAGTTCCTGTCGCATTTTTATCAGGATTTGCTTTTAGCTCCATTATTTCTGCCTGAAGGAGTATCATCTCAAGTAAATTCTCTATTCCTATAGTCTTTTTGGCAGAGACCTCAACAAAGATATTCTGCCCACCCCACTCCTCGGGTATTATTCCATGTTCTGCAAGTTCATTCCTTACTTTTAAAGGATTTGCCTCGGGTTTATCAATCTTGTTTATAGCTACAACGATTGGTACATTAGCAGCCCTTGCATGATTTATAGCCTCAACAGTCTGAGGCATGACGCCATCATCCGCAGCTACAACAAGAACTACGATATCCGTCACCTTTGCACCCCTTGCCCTCATAGAAGTAAATGCCTCATGCCCTGGGGTATCGAGAAATACAATATCTCTACCTTTTAGATTAATTTTATATGCGCCTATATGCTGGGTAATACCACCCGCTTCGGTCTCTATAACTTTTGTCTTTCTTATTGCATCAAGAAGCGAAGTTTTTCCATGGTCTACATGTCCCATTATGGTTACAACAGGTGGACGCGGTAATAATTTACTAAGGTCTTCAGGCGCCTCTGCAATGACAGTATCTTCATCAATAGATAAAAGTTCGAGTTTTACCCCAAAACCATCCGCAACTATCAAGGCTGCATCTGGATCAACGGGTTGATTTAATGTAGGCATATATCCTAGTTCCATAAACTTCTTTATAACATCAGATAGTTTGACACTTATAAGTTCTGCAAATTCTTTTACAGTAGTACCTTCCTGAAGTTTCAGCGTCTTCTTTCTCGGTATAACAAGCTGGATAGGGGGTTTTTGTTCCTCTTTTTGAAAAGTCCTGACCTTTTCTAATTTCTTTAAGGGTTTATGTTCGTGCCATCTTTTTGGTTCTATTTTCCTGATTGTCTGAAAGGCTCTCTGCATCCCCGGTTTCACTTTAAACTTCTCGACTTTTTCAGTCTCAATTTCCTTTTTGAATCTATCTGGAACTTTTAATTCTTCTTCCTCCTCTTCTGGTATCTCGAATATTTTCTGTTCCTCTATTCTAGATTCCCTTTCCTCTGAAGTCACCACCTTTCCCCTTTGCTCCTCTGAAGCCTTCTCGGTCTGAGGTCTGATAGTTTCTTTTGTTAGTAAGCTCTTTTCAGGAAGAACTTCTTTTATTGGTTCAATAGTCTTTTTAAGTAATTTAGCTTCAATAGTATCAGCAAGCTCAGGTTCGATGCTCGAAGAATGCGCTTTTCCATCTATACCAAGTTTTGAGAGCTCGCTAATTATCATCTTACTTGTTACTCCCAATTTTTTGGCAAGTTCATAAATTCTTATCTTCGGCATTTATGCTTGGCCCTCATATAGTGTTCCCTTTTTCCCGAGTGAAAACCTTGTAACAATATATCTTAAATGTTATCATAGAAAGTTCTTTAATGCAACGAGAGAAGGAGGCGAATAATGGCAAGTTGTGCTTTATGTGGGAAAAAAAGAACAATTGGTAATAATGTCAGCCATGCTAATAATAAGACAAAGAGGGTTATAATGCCTAATCTTCAAAAGATGCGCATAATTACCAAAAGCGGCGTACAAAGGCTCTATGTTTGTACGAGATGTCTCCGATCAGGAAGAGTTAAAAAGGCAGTTTAGTGAGAAGGGCAGACTCCTTAATTATTCCTTTAGTTAAGGAACTTAGAATTGAAGATGGCATAAGACTTATTGAACTTAAAAAAAATTGGGATAATTTATTCGATGAACCCCTTTCATCTCATATGTCACCTCATAAGTTGTCCGAGGGGGAAATCCTTCTTAATGTTGATTCACCTGTTTGGCTCCAAGAGCTGAATTTCTACAAAAAGAATATAATAGATAGGCTGAGTTCCTATGGTATCAGAGAAATTCGATTCAGGCTCGGCAGGATTCTCAAGAGTACAAAGCACATAGTTAAGTGTCAAGGAGCAAGAGTCATAAACCTTTCGACTAAAGAACTATCTTATATAGAAAATGCAGTCTCTCAAATCAATGACGAAGAACTCAGCAAAACTATCAGAAGAACAATAGAAAAGGCTTTTACTTCAGGTAGAACAAAACTATAGTTATAAAATCTTCGTATCAAAACTTATTACCTTTCGCTTTCAACGTTTTTATGCTGATTCTGCCTGCTTTTCATATAAAAGTATGGGTTTTTCGTTTTTCATAATGGTCTCTTCATTTATCACACATTCTTTGATGCCTTTCTGAGAAGGTATCTCATACATCACATCGAGCATTATTTCCTCGAGTATGGCTCTAAGTCCTCGTGCACCTGTTTTTCTGTGAGCTGCTTTTTTTGCTATCGCTGACAGAGCACCTTCTGTAAACCTTAGTCTAACATTGTCAAAAGACAGGAGTCTCTGGTATTGTTTTATAAGGGCATTTTTAGGTTCTATTAATATCTTTATCATGGCTGGTTCATCGAGTTCATCGAGGGTTGCTACAACAGGCAACCTACCAACAAATTCGGGTATAAGACCATACTTTATCAGATCCTCCGGTTCAACGAGACTTAATATTTCACCTATCTTCTTCTCCTTTCTTGTTACGTTATCATGGCCGAACCCCACTATTTTTTGCCCTGTCCTCTGTTCAATGATGCCTTCAAGTCCCACGAAGGCACCACCACATATAAAGAGGATATCTGTCGTATTAATCTGAATAAATTCCTGCTGTGGATGTTTCCTTCCGCCCTGAGGGGGGATACTGGCCACTGTCCCCTCGATTATTTTAAGAAGTGCCTGTTGCACGCCTTCACCTGATACATCTCTTGTTATTGAAGGGTTTTCAGATTTCCTGCTAATCTTGTCAATTTCGTCAATATAGACTATACCCCTCTGTGCCCTTTCAAGATCATATTCTGCTGCTTGGAGCAACTTAAGGATTATATTCTCCACATCTTCACCTACATAACCTGCTTCTGTAAGGGTCGTTGCATCAGCTATGGCGAAAGGTACCTCAAGTATCTTTGCTAATGTTTGGGCAAAAAGAGTTTTGCCTGTACCAGTGGGACCTATTAAAAGTATATTACTTTTTTGTAGTTCTACATCTGATTTGCTGGGACTATAGATCCTCTTGTAATGGTTATACACAGCGACAGAAAGTATCCTCTTTGCCCTTTCCTGACCTATAACATAATCGTTAAGAAAATTATTAATCTCCTTTGGTGCGGGGAGTTTTGGAAGAGTGGAACCTTCAACATATGCATGGTTGGCGTCTGCAATAATCTCATTGCATAGTGCAACGCATTCATTGCATATAAAAACTGAGGGGCCTGCAATAAGCTTTTTTACCTCATCATGCTCCTTACCGCAGAATGAACACTTTGGTAGGTTCTCATCCTTTTTAGCCATACATTCTCCGCTTAAAAATTCTCAAAACTTTCAACTCATAATTCACAACTTGTTTTTAATGCTACGGATTACCTCATCTACTATCCCATACTCTTTTGCCTCTTCTCCTGACATGAAAAAATCTCTGTCTGTATCAGCCTGAATCTTCTCTAGAGATTGCCCCGTATGATCTGAAAGTACTCTATTAAGTGTATCCTTCATTTTGAGTATCTCTCGAGCATGTATTTCAACATCCGTGGCCTGTCCATGGAAACCGCCCATGGGTTGATGTAACATAATCCTTGAATGCGGGAGTGCGAATCTCTTGCCCTTTGTCCCTGCTGCAAGCAGGAGTGCACCCATGCTGGCAGCCTGTCCGATGCAATAGGTTGCGATATTAGGTTTTACATACTGCATCGTATCATATATTGCAAGGCCAGAGGATACTATACCCCCCGGTGAATTGATATAGAGATGGATATCCTTGTCAGGGTCTTCTGTCTGAAGAAAGAGGAGTTGTGCGATAACCATGTTCGCTACATGGTCATCTATAGCTGTGCCAATAAAGATAATCCTGTCTTTAAGGAGCCTTGAGTAAATGTCATAGGCCCTCTCTGAACGACCCGTCTGCTCTATAACGATTGGAATAATACTCATCTATTCTCCTTTCTCAGAAATAGCTTTAGCTAAAAGTATATCCAGAACTTTCTCCTCATAGATTGAGTGTTTCAAACCCTCCAAGGAGCCATCTTTCAGTATATAGAAGTTCATGACAGCTTCCGGTTTGGCAGAGAGTCTCTCCGCTATAAGATGAATTCGGTCTTTAAGTTCATTTTCTGTTACTGCAACCCCTTCTTTTTTCCCAATGGCATCTATAATTATTGACGCCTTAACCTTTCTTAATGCCCTTTCTTTAAGCTCCAAGGAGATATCTTCTTTGTCTTTTTCCTCTTCTTGCTTACTCACCTCTGTTTGGGGATTCAAGATCTCTAAATCATGATGCACCCCGCTTGGATCCTCCATCTTGCCTCTTGCATTAGACGTCTTTTCTTGTGTCATAAGGGATTCCAACTCATTTCTTAGCATGGTCTCCGGTACTTCAAAATTGTGGGTTTCAATAATCTTACGGAGAATCTCTGCCTTCTGTATTTTCATTGCCTGTTCTTTCTTAACTTTATATATATTTTCTTTTATCTTTTCTTTTAATCCCGATATATTTTCAAAACCTATGTCTTTTGCAAATTCATCATCTATTGCCGGCAGGGTTTTTTGTTTTACTTCTTTTATTATGATCTTGATTTTAACCGTTTTCCCAGCAATTCCTTTTAATCTGAATTTCTCGTCAACCGTAGTACTTAGCTCTATTATTTCTCCCTTCTTCTTGCCAATCAATTTTTCCTCAATGTCCATTGGTAGTATCTCTTTGCCCATTTTCAATATCTGTTCCTTAATGGGGGGAGAGGTTTCCTCTCCAATTATTTCGCAGTCAACATAATCAAAGGTAACAAGGTCGTCCTTTCCGACCTCTTTTTCAGCTACTTCATATATAGCCTTCCCCCCCTGAAGTTTCTTTAGGGAATCTTCAACTTCGGCCTCATCAACATTTACAGCTATTTCTTTTGTTTGTATATCTGAATACTCAAGCTTCTCAATCTTCGGCATTACCTCGACAGTGAGGGAAAGATTAATAGGATTGTTTCTTTTAAAATCTACTTCTCCATCCAATACAGGAATTGTAACAGGCCTAAGGTCTGCCTCTTTTAATGCCCTGCTGTAGAACTCTGGAATAATCTTCTCGAGCACCTCCGCTTCAACCTTTTTACCAAAGCGCTTTTCTACTAAACTAATGGGGGCCCTACCAGGCCTGAAACCCGGGAAATTGGTATTCTGCCTAACCCTCTCAAGAGAATCCTTTATCTCCCTTTCAATGATATCTGATGGAATCTCTATCCTGAGACGCTTTTTTGTAGGACTAATATCTTCTACAGCTTGGAGCAATTGTTCCTCCTCAATATTTATTAATATTTTAATGTAAAATAATACCGAGACTTTGTCAAACACATGACTATTTACCTTATTGATGGAAACTCTTATGTTTACCGCGCTTACTATGCTATAAAAGAGCTCTCAACTTCGAAGGGATTTCCTACCAATGCTATTTATGGCTTTACAAATATGCTTCTGAAAATCATCAGGGAAAAAAAACCAGACGGTATTGTCGTATCATTTGATTCACCTGTTCCAACAAAGCGGCATATAATCTTTGAGAAATACAAGGCCCATAGACCTGAAACACCCAGAGGGCTCATAGAGCAACTGCCACATATAAGGAAGTTGATTTCTGCATTCAACATAACTGTATTAGAGATGCCCGGCTATGAAGCAGATGATCTCTTAGGTACAGTTGCTAAAAATTTAGCATATGAGGGTGTGGATGTATTTATTGTTACTGCCGACAAAGATATGCTTCAGCTTGTAGGCAAAGGTATAAAGATTTACGAACCAATGAAGGACAGGATTCTTGATGAAGAATATATTAAAGAGAGATTCGGTGTAGAATCAGAGAGAATTCCAGAGATTATGGCTCTCACAGGAGATGCAGTTGATAATATCCCGGGTATTAAAGGAATAGGCGAGAAGACCGCGAAAGAGATTATTTCAGATGTTAGAAGCCTCGATGAGTTGTTGACTAATACAGCTCTAATAAAGAAGGAAAAGCTTAGGAGACTTATCTCTGAACATGCTGATATGGTAAGGTTAAGTCAAAAACTCGCAACTATTGATACCTCTGTACCAATTGATATTAAAATGGAAGAAACCAGATTAAGAGCACCTGATTGGGTTTCCCTTCTTTCCCTGTTCAGGGAATATGAATTCAGTAGCTTTATGAGGCTCATCCCTGCAGACATATCCAGAAAAATAGAATACGAAATAGTTTTTTCTATAGATAAGCTGAAAGAAATCGCATCTTTAATAAAGGATGAGTTTTCTTTCGGTATTGAGACCTCTTATAACGAGGGAAGAAACTCTACAGCAGACAGTCTTATCAGTATGGTATTGTGTATAGATAAGGGACAAGTCTTCTATATTCCTATTTCACATTCTTATCCGGGAGTACCTGCTCAGACAAAAAAGAAAGATGTGTTAGAGGTCTTTTCCCCGATTTATAGAAATAGGAACATTTCAAAAACAGGACATAACCTCAAACACGACATAATAATACTTGGGGAGGAAGGCATCCCAGTCGATGGAACCTTGTTCGACACAATGATCGCATCATATCTCATTAATCCAAATAAATCGAATCACAATCTTGAGGAGGTTGCACTCGAATATTTATCAAGGAGAAAAAAGACTTTTACAGAGGTCCTGGGAAAAAGAAACTCCCTTTCAGAGGTACCGATAGAAGAGGTAGCTTCTTATGCAACAGATAATGTGGTTCTCAGTCATGAATTAAAAGAGCTCCTTTTCAATACACTTAAGGAAGAAAACCTTGAAAGAGTTTATTTTGATATAGAAATGCCTCTTATATATATTCTTGCAGAAATAGAAGAAGTTGGAATAAAGATAGATACAGAGAAACTGAGTGATATCTCAAAAGAACTCGAAAGGGAGCTCGATGGAATTCAGAAGAGAATATATTTTCTTGCAGGAGAAGAATTTAACATAAATTCACCAAAACAGCTCGGCAGAGTCCTTTTCCAAGGCCTCGGGTTTAAGCCCAAAAAAAAGACAAAGACAGGCTTTTCGACAGAATTGAGTATTCTCGAAGAACTTGCAGAGTCACATGACCTCCCGCGGGAGGTGCTCAATTATAGAAGTCTGAGTAAATTAAAAACTACCTATGTTGATGTATTGCCTCCCTTAATAAATCCAAAAACAGGGCGAATACATACCTCCTTTAAGCAAACAGTTACAGCTACAGGAAGGCTTAGTAGTACCGAGCCAAATTTGCAGAATATCCCAATTAGAGGGGATTGGGGGAAGCGTATAAGAGAGGCTTTTATAACAGAAAAAGACAATATCCTGCTTTCAGCAGACTATTCGCAGATTGAATTAAGGATACTGGCCCATCTGAGCCAAGATGAAGGTCTTCTTGAGGCTTTCAGAAACGACATCGATGTACATTCGAGGACAGCATCCGAACTCTTTCATGTCCCAATAGATAAAGTTACCTACGATATGAGGAGGGTTGCCAAGACAGTAAACTTTGGAGTTATCTACGGTATCTCACCCTTTGGGTTATCAGAAACACTTAGTATATCGAGAGACGATGCGAGAAAATATATAGACCGATACTTTGACAGACATTTAGGAGTTAAAAAGTATGTAGGGGAAACATTAGAGGTCACAAGGAATAGGGGCTATGCAGTAACATTATTTGGTAGGAGGCGTCCTATACCAGAGCTTAAAAGTCAGAACTCAAATATAAGACAGCAGGGTGAAAGGTTTGCAATAAACTCGCCTATACAAGGAACAGCAGCCGATATAATTAAGATTGCAATGATAAATATATGTAGAAGCTTTAAAGAAAGGGGTTTGCGGGCAAGAATGATTCTGCAGGTCCACGATGAACTTTTATTTGAGCTTCCTCTACAGGAACTTGAAGCCATTAAAGATATTGTCAAGAAACAGATGGAAGGTGCCGTGGGACTTTCTGTGCCCATAAGGGTGGATCTCGGTCATGGTAGGAGTTGGGCAGACGCACATTGAAAAGATAGAATTTTGTTAAAATAACCTTATAAAAGGGAGGAATAACATGAGGAAGAAAGGCTCAGAAAGAGAAAAAGGGTTAAAGAAGACTGCTGCCCAAAAAGCTACTAAAAAAAAGAGTGTGAGCGCTGGAAAAGTTAAAGCAAAAACAGAAAAGGGGGAAAAGGCGCGTAAGGCTGTCAAGAAAGAGATAAAAAAGGTCAGGGCTCAGGTTAAAAAGAAAAAGGCTATCAAGAAAAAAATTAAAGAAATAAAGCTTGGAAAAAAAGAAGAGGCTAAAAAGAAAGTTGCTAAAGAGATACAGAAAAAAGTTCAAATAAAGAAAACTACTAAAGAACCTATAAAAGAGATTGAGGCCAAGGAGGTTACTTTACCCAAGAAGGCTGTACCGAGAATAACAAAAAAGACCCTACTTCCAGAAAAAAAAGAAAAATACCCCCCTCTTCCTATCGAGATATTACCTGAAGAATACGGTGAAGACAGTATTGCCCTCATGATTGTTGACCCGAGAAAGTTGTTTATTTACTGGGAAGTGAAAGAGAATACTTGCAGAAAGTATAAGGGCAATCTAAATGTTAGGCTCTACGATATTACAAGTATTGATTTTGAAGGTATGAATGCAAATAGCTCTTTTGATATAGTGATGAATGATAGAATAGGTAGTTTATATATAGATGTCAGTCCCGGAAGAGAATTTATTGCAGATATTGGTTTTATTGACACTGCCGGTTTTTTTATCACGGTGGCAAGATCAAATAAGGTCTCAACTCCGCGAGCAGAGGCTGTAGAAGAAGGGGTCTTGCCCCTGAGACTCTATGAAACAGGTCTTCCTATAAGACCTAAAGGGTACGAGAAGTAAACTGCGAGAGTGGCGGAACTGGCAGACGCGCTGGACTTAGGATCCAGTGGGTAATACCGTAGGGGTTCAACTCCCCTCTCTCGCACCATTGATAATATCATCATTAAATTATCCCATAATATGAATCCCCCTGAATATCATTGAGCACCATGAAGAAGCAAAGAATTTTCATTGTGACAAAATTTGTTACCATACTGTTCTTTTTTGTACTCGGCCAGAAATCTCAAAATACAGTCTATTATTTCAACTTAGGAAGGATCCACTATTTTTTGTAAACCCTCAGTTGCCCTTACATTGTAGGGATCAAGCTCAATTACTTTTTCAAATGCGTCCTTCGCTCTTGAATTAAAGCCCAAGTCAAGGTATATATAGCCAAGTTCTGCTATGTAATCAGCATTCAAGGGGTCAAGTTTTAGGGCCGTAGTTAAAGAAGCCTCTGCGTCTTCAAGTTTTTTCTCCTTCTCTAATGCTAACCCAAGGCAAAAATGATAAACTGCTACCGAACTGTCAAGGTGGACAGCCTCTCTGAATAATTCTGCTGCTTCGGTGTAGGATCGTTTCCTGAGGGCTTCTTTACCTTCTATGAATCTATCTCTGGCTGTCTCTGGATCAAAGCCTTTTACTGGTAGCGCCTCGAATGACAAACCTTGATCGTATTCAGTCTTGTTTTTTGGGTCAGAGAGGATTTCATATGCCTCGTTTAGATAAAAGAAGAGGGCATTCAATTTGTTCTTCAGGGTCTCTGAAGATAGATAGAAGTGCTTATCGGGGTGAAACTCTTTAGTTTTCTTATAATAAGCCTCTTTGATCTCCTCAGGAGTTGCCAATTCCGTCACTCCGAGTATTTCATAGTAATTTGTAGAGCTAAGTCTATTATAGAGATCCTCGACTTTTTCCTCAAAACCCGAATCTAACTCAACCTCGGGTCCCCTTAGTGTCTCTTTATAGATTTCACCCTCTTCGCAGGTTTTATCCTCCGTTTGATCCCTTTCCTCAATTTCAATTATCCTTGCACTAATTAGAGCATAAAGGATCTTTAAGGTTTTAAAATTGTCTAATGGAGAAAGTGACAATATCTCTTCTATTGTGCGTTTTCCATCTATGAGGAAGAGTATCTCTTTATCTTTTTCCTCCATTTTTATATCCTGAAAAAGGTTTAATGGGTCTGCAGAATAGTCTGGTATTGCGTCCATATGGAGACAACCATTTCTAATATAGGTAAGATTGTTTATTCTTTTGATTCCTCGATAAACAAGGTTTGCAACACTAAGTTTAAGGGTTATGACCTCCTCGGAAGGAAGCGGGCCTTCTATAAATTCAAATTCACCATCTTCCCATTGAAAAAGACTAAGTATGATCTCCTCGACTTGATACATTATTGCCCAGACAAGTTCCTTGGGGGTTAGGTAGCCGAGTTCAACAAAAACAGTACCCTGACGCTTTCCAGTCTTATTCATGGCATCAACTGAATGATAATACTGCTCTAAAGTTATTCTACCAGCCTTTAACAGAACCTCTCCGAGACGCTCCTCTTCAAAATTTGAAGCTGTAAAAATGATGTCCCCATTTCTGATGTATATCTTTTTACAGATGTGACCATTTTTTATCTCAAGTACTCCTGTCTTTTCTGATCTTTGTAGACTCAGAAGGACATCTGAAAGGGGAAAGTGTTTCAAATTGCCATAGATTGACAATCTTTCGATTCCTACTTTTAGAGTAGAATCTGTCTGTCTAGTCCAGACAACCTTACCCTTGATATCTAAGTTAAGGTCTTCTACTTTAAGATCAATAATAGACCCAAGAGTTACGGGTGGAGTTTCAATATAGAAGCTTAGACCACCTAAAGAGAAATCACTAATATAGGCCTTGAAAGAGCTCCCGCCAATAGAGATTGGAAGTGCTGATTTCTGATATCTTGTAAACCGCCTTCTTTCTTTGCCTGATTGCATAGCTTGCTAATCTTTCATTACAAAAGTTATGCCATAATAAATTTATTTTCTTTATAGATAAATATAATAAATGGCTCCAATTCTACGATCCATTTTAATTTTTAAGCCCCTGTTTATCGTAATTACCTAAAACTGCGCAACTGGGAGCAAGAACTGGCGATTGGTCTGTAGGCACAACCGGCCTGAAATCGAGGAAACTGCTTCCGCGGTAATTATTTCGTAACCGAAATTATTATTTTTGTGTAAAACCAAGGCTGACTTGTTAACCAAGCGAGTTTAAAGTTAAAGCACCTGGAAATGTTTATAGTACACTAAGAAGAAAGAGGCATGGGCAAATAAGGGGAATTTAAAAACTTGGGTGCTGAGTTGTCATGGTCACATTTAAAGTGGGTGCCCTAGCGGATATTTTAGGCTTCCCCATGCTTTGTAGGTTGGGGCCTGCTCACCATATCCAACACTCTGGGCTCCCTAATTCTTTTTTCTCCCGACCCCAACACCCAAGATATTGCAATCCTCCTACTGAAAAGTCCTACTTAGATACATTGTTATTTATTAAAATATATTTGTCAATCGAGAAAAAGTTTTAATTTTTTGATACCAAAGTTGTAAGCCTTTACCTAACTTACCTTTGTAAGCACATTTATTGTAAACACAATCACATCTTGCAGATGATAAAAACCGAACGCTATAAATAATAAAGCGTTTCATCTCGCTCAGGAGGCTTCCTCTTAACCTTTTGCAGGGCTTTTGGAGTTGCCTTAAAGAGGTTTCCCTCATTTAAAATATCCCCTATTTCTTTTTCTATCTGGTCAGGGTCCTCCCCAGCCTCCATTCGCCTTAATGCCTCTCCTATCCCAGAACCAAGATCCAGCCCTGTCGTTTCGACCAGTTTTCGAATTAGATAAGCAGCCTGCTTGGGGTCATCTTCGTTAATGTCTTTAACCTCTCTCTCCAGCAAAGATATGGACTTTTGCAACTTTGATTCATCCAAATCAGGCATACTGATGTCATCCTTTTCTTTTGCACCTTTGAGAACTGAAAATCTGGAGATAAGACGCTCAATATATATTTTATTGCACCTTGGACATATAGGCCGTTTTTCAGTATTGACACGCATAGAGAAGAAGTTGAAGATAGTATTACAATCAGCGCAATAGAATTCATAAATCGGCATGACCCTCTCCTGACTGAAAGTGATTTCCGATTATCTGTTTGCTGGTATTTTATATTGAAGTGCGTGAGAGATAAAAGACAGGCTTTATTTTTAATGATTTTATGGTATATTATAAAGAAAATAATTTAATGTATTTAACCAAATAGGGAGGGAAAAATGGCAAAGGCAAAAAAAGCAACCTGCAGCGCCAAAACAACGAAAGGGAAAAAATGTAAGAATCCCGCTACCGGGAAATCGAAATACTGCGCAACACACAAGAAAAAATAGCTGAAGATTGCAAGGCTGTACTTAAAGAAAAATCTTGGGGCGGATTTAATCCTTAAGAAGGTTAAAAATTAGCTTCCACAAAGTAAATTGAAGCAGGGAGCTGTAAATATAGTACAGTTTGTAGATGTGGTTTTTATTTTCCTGATAAAAGATCCTTTTCCCAGGCTTTAAATGATTTTGTGATTTTTATCACAGTAACTTCGGTTTAGAACAGTTTCAATATTATATGATAATCTATTTACCCCCCTTTGCTGTGGCAGTCAGAGTCTTATGACACACATTGAAACTGCCACAGCCCAACCCTTTTTAAATCCTTCAAGCAAATTAAAGACAGATTAAGGAGCATATATGAATTTCTTAATGATGATAAAATATATTTTTATTAACTATTTTCACAATAATATATATATTGTCATTGCCTTAGCAGGAGTGACCTGCTTATTGCTCTTCCGAAAGCCTAAACTTTTTTTAATTGTCTTTTTTATTTCCCTGATTCTTACCGGAGTTCTTTATCTGATCTCAACCCTGTCTACCAGGGGTGTCAATGAAGAGCAGAAGTATATTTATGAGGAAAAGCAGCTTTATAGAAATTTTTCAGGGCTGAAGATAGACATCACTCTCTAAGTCTCTTTATTCGTGTTATCAATAAGATCTATTTAAGCTGTCCAAATTCAACTTTACCGAGTTCAATTCTTGCCTTTGCAAGTTTTTTGTAATATTTCCGGATTTTCTTCATGTCCTTTACAATAACTGCTTTAAGAAGATCACCTTCAACTTCGGCTATTTCAAGGCGCTTGTAATAATCGAGGGTCTCCATAAAATGAGCCATTACGATCTTTCCTGTAAGGATGGGATGGTTGTTAGTAACATTGTAGGACTTGAACATCGTACCATGTTCAAGTTCTACCTCGAGTCCTATTCTGAAGTCTTCAAGAGGAATTTTCATTTTCATGAAGTTAACATGAGACAGAATGATCTTCGCTTCCTTCATCGATACTTTAGGTTTCTTTAACCTGGTCCAATCCCTGATCTTGAGTTCCTTGCAAAGTCTCCTTACTTCCTCCACAGTAATATATAAAGGTAGTTTCATAAAGCCTCTTTGATTTTATTACAGTTTTAGTTGATTACTGACGACCAATTGTAATCTACAACCTTTCATAAAACCTGTCAATCAAGAATTTTAGATTATTTTATCTTCACGGAGGGACTCTGTAAGTTAAGGGGTAAGAACTATTTCATTTCTTAGCAAAGCAGGTAAGATGTCCATCTGTATAGATAACAGAAAACTTCTCATCTAAGAATTGGGACAGACAATCTGCTACGCTGAAGACAACAAGCGGTTTATATACGGCAGCGAGTTTGCGTGCAATAGTTTGGTAGAGATCCTTCCCGCTATCAAGGGGCTTCGCAGGTCGGTAAATGTAAACAAAATCAGCATCTTCAATTGATACATTAATCATATCTTCATGAATCCATTCAACGCGATCGGAGCTGATGCCAAGTACTTGTTGAAAAATTCTTCCAATGCGGATCATTTCTGAAGAAAGTTCTACCTGAAGTGTTCGCTGATGTGGATAAAGGCGCTGTAGCAACAATCCTTGCAGTCCGTTGCCTGCACCGAGGTCAGCAACTATGGATTCTGGCCTGATAAACCTTTCTGCCATAATAAGAGGGGAAAGGCCACCCGGAAGGCATGAATAGCCTTTTCTCTTTACAAGACGCTCCTTTTCCGATGGAGTATACTCAGCCCCCGCACTATGCAATCGAATATAAAGGCCGAGCAATGCGTATTCAAGCGAGGACGGATCATCTTTTTCCATAGTATCCGTAAAACTCTCCACACACTGGTTGAGGCCAGAAACTTCTGATCGGATAGCATCGTTTGAAGCGAGCTCGAGTAGTAATCGAGCGATAGTAGCCATCCCTTTTTCTGAAAATCTGCTCTCCAGTAAATTATTCAAGCGTTTAATCAATTCCATATGATATTTCTTATATCTAAGCTATGTACCACAAGCCCTGATCAAGTATAAGAAGGACCTAAGGATGGAGTACGAAAATAGAGGAGCTCCGTTTCCTCGTTAACTTTTGTAATTGAGTGTATTTCTCCGGGCTCAATAAAGAGTAGATGACCTTTCTTAATGAAAACATTTTCTTGCTTTATTAAAAATTCTGTATCGCCACGAATGCAGTATATAACCTCAATATCATCAGTATGAGAATGTTCAGAGGCACTGTCTCCGGGTTGAAGAATAATATGGCTCACATGCTTTACATAGGGAAGTGTTCCTCTCGTGAGAACCCTTTTTCTTAGCCCAGGGTCGTGGCTGACAGGTTCATAGGGAGCTTCATCCAGAGAAAAAAGTTTCATCGTATTAAATAGCTCATATTACCACATATCATGTGATCTGTGATAGCCAAAATGCTTCCCATTCTCTTTTCTTTTCAATCCCATAAAATGGTTTCACATTTCAATCTTTTTATGTCAAGGAACATGTAAAATTAAATCGAAATAATAATAGGGAGGGTATGTTTGTCTCGTAAATGAAATATCAGAAATTTTTAGAAATGGTATATAGTAAATATGCGCGATAGCAGAAAGAAAGAATTCATTGATACTGCCATCAAGGCTGCGAGGCTTGCAGGTCAGGTAGTCTTCGATCACCTCGGGAAGATTTCAAAGACTGATATAAATCTAAAGCACGCATCTGACTTTGTTACTTCTGTCGACAAGGAATCAGAAAAAGTTATTATAGATACGTTAAAAGAAAGTTTCCCGGACCATCACTTCTTGGCAGAGGAATCTCTTAAAGAGTGTGGTAAGGGAACATACCGCTGGATCATAGATCCCCTTGACGGGACGACAAATTATATTCATGGCTATCCTGTTTTTTCTGTATCTATAGCACTCGAATATGAAGGAGAAATAATAGTAGGTGTAACCTTTGATCCCGTACGGGAAGAACTCTTCTGGGCAGAAAAAGGTGAAGGCGCTTTTCTGGGTTGCACTTCCCTCAAGGTATCAGATACAAACATGCGAGAGAGTCTTCTCACCACAGGCTTTCCCTTCCGCAAAAAGGAGATGATAAATACTTATCTTAAGCTTTTTAAAAATCTCTTCCTTAAGGTAAGTGACCTGAGGAGGGCTGGATCTGCTGCCCTTGACTTAGCCTATCTCGCCTGTGGAAGATGCGATGGTTTTTTCGAGATCGGCCTCAGTCCATGGGATATTGCAGCAGGAAGCCTTCTAATAAAGGAGGCAGGAGGAGTTGTAACAGACTTTGACGGAGGCAATAGTTATTTACGGACAGGTAACATAATTGCAGGAAACCCCGCAGTCCACAAAAAGATATTGGAAGAAGTGAAAGATATATTCAAAGGAATAGCAGATAAATAACCCGAAAAATGCATTATTTGGGATAATGGCTTATTTAGACATTTCGAGCAGTAAAGGGTTATTTTTTACAAGATAGACCTATGTATCTCTCTCCGCGAGATATCTGCCTGATAGCCTTTATCAACTCGTCAGGTGCACTATCTTTTGTCAAATATCCTGATGCACCCGCTTTTAATACCCGCGCCGCATATTGATCTTCCGGATACATGCTTAATATGAGAACAGGAAGTTTTGGTTTCTGAACTTTTATCTCCTTTAAGGCATCAAGACCGTTTATACCAGGCATAGCTATATCCAGGATAATTAGATCAAAATTATCTTCCCTAATCTTGTCCAGAACTTCCTGCCCATTGCTCGCTTCAGCAGCCACAACCATTTCAGAACCCTCCGAAAGAATCTGCTTCATGCCTTCACGAACGACAGCGTGGTCATCAGCTATTAGTATTTTTATCATCAAGTTTTAATCTTAATCTCGCCCCGTTTTTTTCTGACTTACCATATATGTCTTTATCATATAGAACTTTGAAAATAGACCCCTTCAATGTATTCATCTTGATTAACTTTTAAATAGAAGGGACATTTTTTGTGATCTTTACGATTACAGTATTCATGAAGTTGAAAAAGGCTCGGGAAATATAGCGTATCCTTGGCCTTACATGAAAAGGTTACCCATTTTATAAGGTGCGGGCATCTCATTTTAGACTCCTTTACAATTTTTATTTAAATTATTGTTTTCTTTCATCTGATGAAATCTTCCATAAAAGACTAATTTATTTCTTATTAATATTTATCATTAAATACAAACAAAAAATATCAGCAGAATTCTTATTTTTTTGTAGGACTATGACTTATTTTTTTGTAGGTATTTATCCTATAAGGAGGGTAACAAGTTAAAAATTAGAGGTTAAAGGTGTCTTCAATCGACAAGCCGATTCTTAATGGCGTAATGGGTCAATTCTGCATTGCTTTTCATTTTCATCTTTTCCATAATGCGGGTTCTGTATGTACTGATAGTTTTAATGCTCAGTGACAGCTCTTCGGAAATTTCTTTGAGTGTTTTTCCTGATGCAATCATACACATCACCTGATACTCGCGATCAGAGAGGGTTTCATGAGGTGGTCTGTCTGAACTGATTTCTAAATCAAGGGCTAATTTCTCTGCAAGGGAAGGACTTACATATTTCTTTCCCTGAGATATCTGTCTTATAGCCTTTACCAATTCATCTGGTGCGCTCTCTTTTGTAAGATACCCCGAGGCACCTGTCTTTAGAACTCTCACTGCATATTGCTCTTCTGGATACATGCTCAATACCAGAACAGGGAGTCTTGGTTTCTGAATTTTTATCTCTTTCAAGATATCCAGTCCGCCTCTGCCAGGCATCGAAATGTCTAAAACAACAAGGTCAAAATCATTCTTAGCGATTTTGTCTATTACCTCCTGGCCGGTACTCGCTTCAGCAGCTACAATCAAATCTGGGTTTTCAGAAAGAACCTGCTTCAGCCCTTCACGAACAACAGCATGGTCATCAGCTATTAGTATTTTTATCATCGAGTACCTCCTTTTTTCTAAGAGGGATGCTTACTGTTACAGTGGTTCCTTTATTTTTAAGGCTATTAATTTTAACATCTCCTTTCAAAAAATTGGCACGTTCTTTTATACCTAAAAGCCCGAATGACTTACGATTAGAAATCTGTCTTTCAGTAATTCCCTTGCCGTTGTCTTCAACTTCGAGTATTATATTACCATCTTTCAATTTCAGGTTTACTTTTACCGCCGTTGCCTCTGCATGGCGAGCTACATTTGTCAATGCCTCCTGGAGGATGCGGAAGACGGCTGTGCTAAGATCTTCATCTAAAATGATTTCTTTTGGTTCAAAAGAAATATCACTTTTGACCCCTGTTAATCTCTCAAATTCTCCAGCGTGCCATTCAATTGCAGCTGAGAGGCCGAAGTGATCCAATATCGCAGGCCTCAACTCAGTGCATATCCTCTTTACTGACTGGATGGTTTCATCAATCCTTTTTATCATAGATTCTGTTTTTTCAACGAGTGGCTTATGATCAGGGTATAACTTAGTACCTAACATGGATGTATCTATTTTTAAAGCAGTCAAAGCCTGCCCTAACTCATCATGAATCTCACGTGCAATGTTTATCCTCTCTTCTTCTCTAACAGACTGTAGATGTGCCGAAAGGTTACGCAATTGCTCATATGATCTCTTTAATTCCTCCTCTGCCCTTTTAAGGTCTGTAATATCCTGAACAGTTCCAAGCATCCGAACAGACTTACCATCTTTATCAAATATAACTTCTGCCTGCTCATGAACAATTCGAACAGTACCATCCGGCAAAACGATACGGTGGTCAATACTATAAGGTTTTCCCTCATATAGGGCTTCATTAACAGCCTTTTTTACAAAATCTCTATCTCCAGTATGAACAGAATCTAAGAATGCCCCATATGTTGCACCAAACTGTTGCGGGGATAAACCGAAAATGCGATAAATCTCGTCAGACCAGTATAATTGATTTGTTTGTATATTCCAGTCCCAATTTCCAAGATGGGCAACCCGCTGTGCTTCATATAGACTCTCTTCGTTTCTCCGAAGAGCTTCCTCTGTGTTAAATCGGTAGACAGCCTCTCCAATCAAAGGCACAGCCATCAGCTCAAGAAACTGAATGGTGGTCAATGGCACCGCCTCTTCCCGTTCATCTGCAATATGAATTACTCCCAGTATTTGGTCATGGTATCGAACGGGAATAATTGCTATGGATAGAAATCCATTCCTTATACAATTGCCACGGAATCTCACTCTCTCTTTCTCTGTTAGCCTGTTCAGAAACTTGATTGAGTTGCCCAAACAAAAAGACCCATTTTGCGTTGTTGCATAGATATCCTGAGACTCAAATTCCCCTTTGATAACACGAATGCATGCACAGACGTCTATATCAAGAGAGAGCATATTCTCCAGCCTCAAGAATTCTTTGGTAAATCCTACATATGACTCATATGGAATATACCTCTTTTCGTTAACAAGCCGGATACCGACACAACGACATTCGGTCCAATCATGAATCAACTCAACGAGTGAGTCGAGATATTCCTTTCTCGATGTTTTCTTAGCGAATAATTCGAGGAGATTCTTGATTAAATGATCCCGCTTTTCTGTTTGTTTTCGCTCAGTAATGTCCCGAGTGATTGTTTGCACCATGCCATCTTCGAGCATCTTGGCACTTACTTCTATACTGATGATAGTCCCATCTTTTCGTCTCAATCTGCTTTCATTCACTACCGTTTTCCCAGCGATTACTTCAGCAAGTTGAGAAGGAATTGAAGCAAAGTCTTCTTCTGGTACTATGTCCTTTACATTGAGGTTGAGAAGTTCCTCCCGTGTGAATCCGGTCATATGGCATGCAGCAGAATTGACATCAATGAAATTAAGGTGCTGGTCAAATATAGCAATTGCCTCCGCTGCCTGCTCGATGAGTATCCGATATTTTTTTTCGCTCTCCTGAAGAGCTTTTGTTCTTTCCTGAACGCGCATTTCCAACTCATCTCGTGACTTTAGCAGTTCCTCTTCCGCCCGTTTTTGAACGAGGGCTATAGCAGCAAGTTCGGCAAATGCCGTTGCCATACGGGCATCATTTTCAGTGAAACCTTCTGGTTTATTTGCAATGCCGAGTAATCCACCCGCCTTTCCATCCAAAACCATAGGAGCAAACAGAACATTATCTAGTCTTACATGCCCCTTGGGCATAAACTTCATCCATTCACTCCTGTGGAAATCATTGTGGTACACTGCTTTAACGTCATGGTAAGCCTCTCCACGGAGCCCACGGATAGGCATCGGAAGGTTTGGATCAACTGTGCAGGGAAGTCCACCAGAATCTAAAAACAGAACTTCATTTTCTGCTCCATCTTTGCTCAACAGAGCTATATATCCAGAAGTAGCTCCGATTAATGTCTTACAGGAATCAAATATAGACCTCGCAGCACTATGGAAATCGTGATATTTTAAGATCGCACGGGAGCCCTTCAACAATGCTAAAATTTCTGCCTGGCGTTTTTGTGATTCTTCAAGGGCATTCCTGAGCTCTTCTTCTACTCTCTTCACCCCAGAAATATCCTTGTACATGTAAACAAAATAAACGACCTCACCATTTTCATCTTTCACAGGGTAGGCACTTACTTCAACAAAAACCTTATTCCCCTCCTTATCAAAATGGGTATGGGTTGTGGTCACAGCCTTGCCAGTTTCCTTAGCCTCAGCTATTGGGCATAAATCATAGGGTGGCTTACAGGGAGTTTCCTGATGATGAGTAAGTTTGTAACAATGATTACCGACAATCTCTTCTATTTTATAACCTGCTTGATCCTGGAATGCCTTATTAGCCCAGAGGACTTTAAGATCTTTAGAAACAAGAAGAAGGGGGTCCGAAATCCCCTGGAGAATTTTCCCCTGTACAGGGTCTGCCTTTCCTAATTCCCCCATTTTAGTGCCCTTAGTTATAACGAGAGGTTTCCTTATTTTATCATACTCTGTGCTTAGTTATATCAAAGAAAAATGACCCTCGACTGGTGACTGGCTGTTAAAATTTATCTAAAGGAGTATTATAATTACCCTGTGGAAAATATTATAAAGATATTACTTAATACCTTTATACCTCTTTTTGTTGCGATGGATGTTTTTGCAATCCTTCCTATCTTTATGTCTCTCACCGCGGATATACCGAAAATACAAACACAGGCCATCATCAGAGATTCAATACTCACGGCTTTAATTGTAGGCCTTCTGTTTGTTGCGCTGGGAGAAGCCATTTTTAATATACTGGGTATCACCTCAGATGATTTCAAAATCGCCGGTGGACTCATCCTTCTCATTTTTGCAATCTCTGATCTCATCAGACATGATGAGTTGAGGAAACCGTCAGGAAGAGTTGGGGTAGTTCCCATAGGCGTGCCCCTGATCGTAGGGCCTGCCGTACTTACCACTACTCTGGTGCTTGTAGACCATTATGGAATTGTTCCAACAATCATTTCCTTCATCCTTAATCTCTTGATCGTATGGATTTCATTCATTAATGCCGAACGAATCATCAACCTTTTTGGTAAAGGTACTATAGGCGGAATCTCAAAGATTATGGCACTCCTCCTTGCATCAATCGCAGTTATGATGATACGTTTGGGTATTACTAATATTATTCAGGGCAATATAAGACCGTGAGAAAAATATTTTCCTTTTCCCTTCTTTTATAAAAAGGGGTTAGGGGAGATTACTAAGATACTTTCCTAAAATAGAACTGATAAGTTTTTAGATCGTAATCCCCCTCAATGCCCCTTTAGGAAAGGGGGGCTTAAAGTTGTTAGGACTTTAGCCGAGGGGGATCTTGGAGAAAAGGAGGTAAACCATGCTCATCGGCATAATCTCTGATACCCATGATAACCTGAATTTTACGAAGAAGGCTATTGATCTATTCAATAATAAGAAGGCAGAGTTTGTCATCCATGCTGGTGATTATACATCTCCCTTTACCCTGAAGCTATTTAAGGAACTTAAATGCAAGTATGTCGGAATATTCGGTAACAACGATGGAGATAAACTTCTGCTTTTAGAGAGATCAGAGGGCAATATTTATTACCAGCCCTACATATTTACACTCCATAACAAGAAAATCATAGTTTTACATGAGCACCACATTATTGATGCCCTTGCTGACAGTGGGCATTTCGATCTGATTGTCTACGGTCATACACATGAGGCTGTCGTAAAAAGGGTAAGAAATACCCTTGTCGTTAATCCTGGAGAAGCAGGTTCCTGGCTTTACGGGAAGTCAACAGTGGCGCTGGTAGACTTAGATAAAATGGAGGCAGAAATTGTAGGACTATAATTATTAGTAATCCCTCACCTTCCTTTAAAAAGGGAGGATTATACAATCTTTATATCGTTATCCCATCTATTCTTTTAAGCCCGGCTTCCTGTGCCATTCTTAATGCTTGCTCGTATTCTTTACTTGTTATTCTTCTGTTTAGAGGAGGGTGATCGAAGGCTTTATAGCATGGATGATACTGATCCATAATATTAATATAGGTATTTCTTGAAATCTCTTCAGCTATGAATTTAACGACACCCTCAGTACCTGCAATTCCCTCAGGAAGCACAAGATGTCTCACAAGGAGCCCTCTCAGGGCAATTCCCTTATCTATTATCAAATCTCCAACCTGTCTGTGCATTTCCTTTATTGCAGCCTTTGCAGTCTCTGGGTAATCTTTGGCATAGGAATATCTTAAAGCCATTTCGGGGTCTATGTATTTAAAATCTGGCATGTATATGTCAACAACTCCTTCAAGAAGTTTTATTGAATGAAGGGATTCATATCCACCACAGTTATAGACAATGGGAATGTTTAGTCCTTTCTCAAAGGCAATCTGTATTGACCTGAGAATCATGGGCATTTGATGTGTAGGAGTAACAAAATTTATGTTATGGCATCCTCCATGTTGCAAGGCGAGCATAATATCCGCAAGTTTTTCAAAAGACATCTCAACGCCCTCTCCGAGATGGCTTATTGAGTAGTTCTGACAGAAAAGGCAACCGAGATTACAATTACCAAAGAAGATAGTACCCGAGCCGAACCTACCAACAAGAGGTTTCTCTTCACCAAAGTGGGGGCCCCAGCTTGATATAAAGGGCTTATCCCCCGTCTTACAAATTCCTTTCTGCCCTGATGTCCTGTCGACTCTGCACTCCCTCGGACACAGGGTGCACTCTTTCAATATCTCCTCTGCTTTCCTTACCTTATCAGACAACACGCCGGAGACTAATATTTTATAGGAAGGAGTAAAGGTATCCAACCTAACTTCCACTCTTTCAGACCTCAATTCCAAAAATTATCCTTATTTTTTATTATAACAATTATCTACCCTGTTACTTTACATCGGGAGAAGAAGGGTTTGACTTAGTTTAAAATTAATAATTATAATCCTAAACTTACGGATGAATTACCTTGCACAAAACGCAGGATATCCAAATATGTTTGTAACTATACTGTTTGTTGCCATTCCTGCGGAAGCAGGAATCCAGACAAAGTTGAATTGGAGTCTCTTTTCCACGGCGGGAAACCCTGGATTCCGCATCATCCGCCTGAGGCGGAGCGGAATGACAAAAGTAAGATGATTCCCAAAAGGAGTCTTCATAGTTGAAGAATGAAAGATATAAATGAACTTATAGAGCAGAGAATAAAGAAACTCGATGAATTGCGCCGATT
>Ga0187774_10000053_pt1 | contig 36958 bp, 32 predicted proteins | sample 0216_BV02_MP05_2_FD_133152 | JGI IMG/M metagenome (GOLD analysis project Ga0187774, IMG submission 133152) | Tropical peat soil microbial communities from peatlands in Department of Meta, Colombia - 0216_BV02_MP05_20_MG | ecosystem: Environmental > Terrestrial > Soil > Wetlands > Peat | place... | reverse complement strand
TCCGCGGCCGAGCGAGGACTTCGACGACGCCATCGCCGACGACGTGCTCGCCACGGGCCGCGAAATCTCGGAGGCGCTCGCGGGCCGGCCTGGCGTGCGCCTGCGCAACACGCCCGACGGCAAGGCCGTGGTGATTTCCGCCGCGCACCCGATCTGGAGCGGCGACGAGGTCGTCGGCGCGGTCGTCGCCGAGGAGAGCACGAATCCCATCCTTTCGGTGCGCAGCGTCGCGCTGCGGCGCCTGGTTGTGCTGACGCTGACCGTGTTCGCCTTCGCCGCGGCGGTGCTCATCTGGTTCGCGACACGCATCTCCTCGCGCATCCGGCGGCTGCGCGACGAAGCCGAGAGCGCGATCGACGCGCACGGGCGCATCGCGCACTTGGTGACGGCTCAGAACGCCGGCGACGAGATCGGCGACCTGTCGCGCAGCTTCTCGGCGATGCTCGCGAAGCTCGCGCAGCACCACCAATACCTCGAGAGCATGGCGAGCCGGCTGTCGCACGAGCTGCGCACGCCGATCGCGGTGGTGCGCTCCTCGCTGGAAAACCTCAAGCTCGCGCCCGACAACGCGCGCGTCTACATCGAGCGCGCCGAGGAGGGCCTGCGGCGCCTCGGCACCATCCTCACGCGAATGGGCGAGGCGACGCGGCTCGAGCAGGGGCTCGCTTCCGTCGAGCGCGAGCGCTTCGACCTCGCCGAGGTCGTCGCCGGCTGCGTCGAGGGCTACCGCCTCGCCTACCCGGGGCAGGCGTTCGAGCTCGAAACACTCAAGGGGCCGGTGCCCGTCAGCGGGTCGCCGGACCTCGCCGCGCAACTCCTCGACAAGCTCGTCGCCAACGCGGTCGACTTCTCGCGCCCGGGCAGGCCGGTCCGCGTCGCGCTGTCGGCCGAAAGCGGGACCGCACGTCTGCGCGTCGCGAACGAGGGGCCCCCGCTGCCCGAATCGATGCGCGGCAAGCTGTTCGAGTCGATGGTGTCGATACGCGCCGAGCGGGGCGGGGAGCCGCACCTCGGGCTCGGACTCTACGTGGCGCGGCTCATCGCCGAGTTCCACGGCGGCGGGATCAGCGCAAGCGACCTGGCCGCGGGCGACGGCGTCGCGGTGAGCGCCACGTTCCGGTCCGCCTGAGCGCGCGCGGCTATCCGGCGCGGCGGTGCCCGGAAATCTCCGCGCCCGCGCCGGGCGGAAGCGCGGCGTGGAAGAAGAGCGACCCTGCCGAGATCAGGGCGATCGCGACGAACGCCGGCGGAAAATCCGCCACGACCACGTCGGCGTGCCCCTGGAGGAGCCCCGAAATCTGCAGCACGTAGGCGCCGATCGCCACGCCCAGGCTCTGCGAGAGGCGCTGCGCCATGCTGGCGATGCCGGACGCCTGGCTCATGGTCTCGCGCCTCACCTCGGCGAACGAGATTGCCTGCAGCGAGGTGAACTGCAGCGAGCGCAGGCATCCCGAGACGAGCAGCACCAGGAAGATCACGAGGTGCGGCGTCGACGCGGTGAACAGCCCAAACGTGGCCACGGCGGCCGACGAAACGAGGGCGTTGGCGGTGAGCACGGTGCGGAAACCGAATCGCCTCAGGATCACGGTGGTCAGCGTCTTCATGAACATCGCGCCCACCGCGGTTGCGCAGGTGAGCAGTCCCGACTGCAGCGGGTTCAAGCCGAAGCCCAGCTGCAGCAGCAGCGGCAGCAGGAACGGCGTCGCGCCCAGCCCGATGCGGAACAGGCTGCCGGCGAGCACGCCGGTGTGGAAGGTCGGGATCCTGAAGAGCGAGAGATCGATCACCGGATGCGCGGTGCGGCGCGCATGCCATGGGTACGCCGCCAGCGCGCCCGCGCCCAGGACGATGCACGCCGCGGTCACCTTCCCGGGCATGAGGTGGCCGCCCAGGGACGACAGCCCGAGCATCGAGACCGACAGCCCCGCCGCCGCGAGCGCGAACCCCGCGAGGTCGAGCGCCGGCACGTCCGGTTCCCTGACGTTCGGGATGTGGCGCAGGACGAGGTAGAGACCCAGCGCGCCGATCGGCAGGTTGATGAGGAAGATCCAGCGCCAGTGGAAGTACAGCGTGATCGCGCCGCCGAGGGCCGGCCCGGTGACCGGCCCGAGCAGCGCCGGAATGGTGAGGGTGTTGAGGGCGGGAAGGAGCTCGTCCTTGGGCACCGTGCGCAGGAGGACGAGGCGCCCCACCGGGACCATCATCGCGCCGCCGATGCCCTGCAGGAAGCGCGCGGCGACGAACGCGGGCAGCGTGCCCGACACCGCGCACAGCAGCGAGCCCGCGACGAACACGACGATGGCGCTCGCGAACACCGTGCGCGATCCGATACGGTCCGCGACCCAGCCGCTGATCGGAATGAAGACCGCCAGGCCGACCAGGTAGGACGTGAGCGCGAGCTTGAGCGCGAGCGGACTTTCGCCGATATCCGCCGCGATGGCCGGCAGCGCGGTCGCGATCACCGTCGAGTCCATGTTCTCCATGAACAAGGCGCACGCGACGATGAGCGGGATGAGAACGGTGCGTTGCACGGCCGGTATTTTGAGGCAAGCACGCCCTGGCGACTCGCGTAGAATCCGGCGGACCAGGGGGAGCATCCGGCGTCGTGGACATCGAGCACTACGATCTGCTGATCATCGGCGGGGGCATCAACGGCGCGGGCATCGCACGCGACGCCGCCGGCCGCGGGCTGAAAGTGCTGCTGGTCGAGCAGGGCGACCTCGCCTCGGCGACCTCGTCCGCGTCGACCAAGCTCATCCACGGTGGCCTGCGCTACCTGGAGTACTTCGAGTTCCGCCTGGTCGCCGAGGCGCTCGCCGAGCGCGAAACGCTGCTTTCGATCGCGCCGCACATCGTCTGGCCGCTCGAGTTCGTCCTGCCGCACGAGTCGCACCTGCGCCCCGCGTGGATGATACGCGCCGGGCTGTTCCTCTACGACCATCTCGGCCACGGCATCCCGGGGCTCGGGCCCAAGAGCAGCCTGCCCGGCTCCAAGGGGATCAGGCTGCTGCCCGAGGGCTACGGGGCGGGGCTGAAGCCCGAGTTCGAGCGCGGCTTTGTCTACTACGACTGCTGGGTGGACGACGCGCGCCTGGTCGTGCTCAACGCGCGCTCGGCCGCGGCGCTGGGGGCGACCGTCCTGCCGCGCACGCGCCTGGTGTCCGCGAAGCGCGAGAACGGCCGCTGGGTCGCGCGGATAAGTCCCGACTCGGGCGAGCTGCGCACCGTGCACGCCGCCGCGATCGTCAACGCCGCCGGACCCTGGGTGAGGCAGGTGCTCGACGAGGCGCTCAAGGTGAGGCTCGGGGCGAGCGTGCGGCTGGTGAAGGGCAGCCACATCGTCGTGCCGCGCATCCACGCCGAGCGCCACGCCTTCATCCTGCAGAACCCCGACAAGCGCGTGATCTTCATGATCCCCTTCGAGCGGCAGTTCACGCTCATCGGCACGACCGAGGTCCCGGTGACGCGCGACGACTTCCGCGCGCGCATCACGCGCAAGGAGATCGACTATCTGTGCGAGGCGGCGAGCCGCTACGCGCAGACCCCGATCACGCCGGGAACCGTGGTGTGGAGCTACTCGGGCGTGCGCCCGCTGTACGACGACGGCAGCGAGAACCCGTCGGCGGTGACGCGCGACTACCACCTGGTGCTCGACAAGGGAGCCTGGCCCGATGACCCGCCGCTGCTCTCGGTGTTCGGCGGCAAGATCACGACCTACCGCAGGCTCGCCGAGCAGGCCCTCGCCAAGCTCGAGTTCCGCTTCCCCGGCAAGGCGCCCTGGACGCACACCGAGGCGCTGCCCGGAGGCGACCTCGGCGGGCGCACCTTCCGCGGGCTGCTGCTCGATTTCCGCAGGCGCTACCCGCGGCTTCCGAAGATGTGGCTCACGCGCGTGCTGCGGCGCCACGGCGCGCTCGCCGAGGAGATCATCGGCGACGCGCACGTGGAGCGCGAGCTCGGCCGCTACTTCGGGGGCGGCCTGTACGAGCGCGAGGTCGACTACGTCGTCAGGAACGAATGGGCGCGCGACGCCGACGACGTGCTGTGGCGGCGCACGAAGTGCGGCCTGCACATGACCTCGGACGAGAAGACCGCGGTGCACGACTACCTGGCGAAGCACTAGCGCACCGTGGAATGGTGGCTGGGCTACGCCGCCATCGGCGCGGCGGTCGGGTTCTTCGCGGGCATGCTCGGCATCGGCGGCGGCGCGATCATGGTGCCGCTGCTGGTGATGCTGTTCGAGGCGCAGGGGCTGCCCAAGTCGCACATCCTGCACCTCGCCGTGGGCACCGGCATGGCGACCATCCTGTTCACCTCGGTCGCGAGCGTGCGCGCGCACGCGGCGCGCGGAGCGATCCGCTGGGACATCGCGAGGAACATCACCCCGGGCATCCTGCTCGGGGGCGTCGTCGGCTCGTGGATCGCGAGCTATATCCCGCCGCTCTTCTTCGCCGCGGTGTTCACGGCGGTGATCTACGTCGCCGCGACCAACATGCTGCTCGACCGCAAGCCGCGGCCGTCGCGCCAGCCGCCGGGATTTCCGGGAATGACCGCGTTCGGCTTCGTGGTGAGCGCGGTGTCCGCCTTCACCGCGATCGGCGGCGCGTTCATGACCGTGCCCTTCATGCTGTGGTGCAACGTTCCGATCCTGTCCGCGATCGGCACCGCGGCGGCGATCGGATTCCCCATCGCGCTCTCGGGGACCGTCGGCTTCATCGTCACGGGCCTGCGCGAGACGGCCCTGCCCGCGCACAGCGTCGGCTACGTCTACCTCCCCGCGGTGGCGGGGATCGTGGTGGCCAGCATGCTGATGGCGCCGGTCGGAGCGGCGACCGCGCACCGGCTGCCGACCGTGTGGCTGAAGCGGATCTTCGCGATCCTGTTCTACGTGATGGCGACGCGGATGCTGCTCACTTTCTGGTGAAGAGCAGGAAGTAGTTCTGCCGCATCATCTTCTTCTTTTCCTCCAGCAATCCGAACCCGGCCGCCTCGATCTCGGCGATCGTGGCCTGCTTGTCCAGGCGCACGTGCGCGAGGCGGGCGGGCGGCGTGACCCCGGGAATGCGCTCGTAATCGATCACCACCATGCGGCCGCCCGGCTTGAGCGCCTTGTGGATCGAGGCGAGCGTCTCCGCGGGGTGCTCGAAATGGTGGTAGACGTCGCTCAGGTAGGCGAGGTCCACCGAGGCCTCCGGCAGCTGCGTCTCGGTGCCGTCGCTGAGGATCGCGGTCACGTTGCGCACCCGCCGCTTCCTCGCCGTTTCCCCGATGTACTCGACGAAGGCCGGCGAGATGTCGACGGCGTAGACGCTGCCGCCGGGCTTCACGGCGTCGGCGAACAGCATCGTGAACAGGCCCGTTCCCGCGCCGATGTCGGCAACCGTCATGCCCGGCTTCACGCCCGAGGCGGCGACGATCTCCATGCGCTTGACGTAGACCTCCCTGCGCTCGTTCTCGAACGTCCTGTTCCAGCGGGCGACGTCGGTGTCGACGACGTAGGGCCGGTTGATCTCGGGCTTTGCGCCTTCCTGGGCGGGGACGGCCGCCGCGAGGGCGAGCAGGGCGAGACCGGCGGAAAGCTGGCGCACCGGCATGCTAGGCGATGTACCAGAAATAGTAGGTCAGGAGCCCGAGCAGCGCGGTCAGCCAGTAGCCGGCGAGCGCGGCGCGCATCAGCTTCTTCCAGGCGCGCAGGTGCAGGGCGGCGGGCAGCACGTTGTTCATCTGGAGCACGATCCACAGACCCGCGCAGGCCGTGAGGGTTCCCGAAGCCGCGTGCAGCCAGGTGACGCCGGTGCGAAGGTCGGCCAGGTCCGCGGCCCTGGCGATCTTCACGTCCCGCATCGAGCCTGTCATCACCAGCACGATCAGGCCGACATTGAGTACGACCCAGGTCGTCTGGTTGATCCGGTGGGCGTCGATGTTGCCGCGGCGCGCGAGCGCGAACCCGTAGGTGACTCCCGCGACGAGGAAGAACTCCAGGATCAGGTTGGCGTCGGCGATGAGGGGGCCCGGGCCGAAGAAACCGGGCGCGCCCTCGAGCCCCGACGCCCAGATCCCGCCGATCCAGGCGAGCGAGCCCGCCACCATGGTCGCCGCGGTGGCGATCGCCGGGCGCCCGCTCGAGCGCATGCCTAGACTATCCCTTCCGCGCGCAGCCGGGCGATCTCGGCTTCGCTCTTGCGCAGCACCTCGCGCAGGACCTCGTCGGTGTGCTGGCCGAGAACCGGCGGCGCGAGCCTGTGCTCGAGCGGCGTCGCCGAGAATCGCATCGGGCTCGCCACCAGCGGCAGCTTGCCCGCGACCGGGTGGTCGAGCTCGATCCTCACACCGCGCGCCTTGACCTGCGGCTCCTCGAATACCTGCGCGACATCGTTGATCGGGCCGTTGGCCACGCCCGCGGCTTCCAGCAGCTCGACCCATTCGTGCGTCGTCTTCCCGAGGAAGATCGCCTGCAGTAGGCGCGTCAGCTCGGCGCGGTTCTCGACGCGCTTGCCGTTCGAGGCGAAGCGCGGGTCGTCGGCGAGCTCCGGGCATCCCGCGACCTCGCAGAATTTCCGGTAGAGATTGTCGTTGCCACAAGCGAGGATCACGCTGCCGTCCCGGGTGCGGAACGGCTGGTAGGGGACGATATTCGGGTGCAGGTTGCCGATGCGCTTCGGCGGCTTGCCCGTCGCGAAGTAGTTGGTGTTCTGGTAGGCGAGGAGCGCGATCTGCGAATCGAGCAGCGCGAGGTCGAGCTGCTGCCCGGCGCCGGTGCGCTCGCGGTGCGCGAGCGCGGCGCAGATCGCGATCGAGGCGTACATGCCGGTGATGATGTCGGCGACGGGGACGCCCGCGCGCTGTGGGCCGCCTCCGGGCGCATCATCGGGCTCGCCGGTCACGCTCATCATCCCGCCCATGCCCTGGATCATGAAGTCGTAGCCCGGGCGCTCGCGGTACGGGCCGGTCTGGCCGAAGCCGGTGACCGAACAGTAGATCAGCTTCGGGTTGACCTTCCTCAGGTCGTCGTAGGCGAGCCCGTAGCGCGCGAGGTCGCCGAACTTGTAGTTCTCGATGAGCACGTCGGAGATGTTCGCGAGCTCGCGCACGAGCTTCTGGCCCTCGGGCTTCGAGATGTTGACGGTGATCGATTTCTTCCCGCGGTTCGCCGACGTGTAGTAGGCGGAGTCCCTGGTGTCCCGCCCCTGCCTGTCCTTCACCCACGGCGGGCCGAAGGCGCGCGAATCGTCCCCCGATCCAGGCCGCTCCACCTTGATCACCTCGGCGCCGAGGTCGGCGAGGTTCTGCCCCGCCCAGGGACCCGCCAGCACGCGCGAGAGATCGAGGACGCGAACGTGCGACAGGGGGCCGGGCATCGATCTTCACCTCGCTCGAGAAAGTGTCGCCGCGCGGCGACGGGCTATTCTAGCCGACGCGACGATACAATAGCGGCGATGCGATGGCCGCGACGGAACACGATCTGCGCCGTGGCGCTGTGCGCTCCGCTCCTCGCTCTGGCGCAGCAGCAGCCCTCGGACTATGCGCGCGAGAAGCGCTGGGCCGACGAGATCGTTCCCGCGATCGTCGCGGGCGAGGCCGTGTGGCTGGAGGCGCCGCGCACCCAGAAATTTCTCGGCATCTACACCGAGGCGAGGAACGCCAGGGGCGCGATCATCCTCGCGCACGGAATGGGCGTGCATCCCGACTACGGCGTGATCGGCGAGCTGCGAACGCGCCTCGCCGACGCGGGCTATACGACGCTCTCGGTGCAGATGCCCATCCTCGCCGCGGAAGCGCCTGCCGCGCGCTACCCGGTGCTGTTCTGGGAGGCTGACGCGCGCTTCGCGGGCGCGCTCACTTTCCTGCGCCGCAAGCACTACGACAAGGTCTGGCTGCTGTCGCACAGCATGGGCTCGCGCATGGCGAACCACTACATCAGCGCCCATCCGCAGGTGCCGCTCGCGGGGTGGATATCGCTGTCGATCTCGAGCGGCGACATCGGCCCGTTCAAGAAGATCAGGTTCCCGGTCTACGACATTTACGCCGAGAACGACCTCGAGGCCGTCCTCAAGGGCGCGCCCAGGCGCGCCGAGACGCTGAAGCGCGTGCGCGGCTCCAGCCAGGCCATGGTGTTCGGCGCCGACCACTACTTTGGCAGGAAGGAAAAGGACCTCGTCTCCCTCATCCGGCTGCTCCTGGAGGGGGAGCCTAGGTGAGCGGGCCCTGACCTAGGTCAATTGCGGGGCCCCGGGGAGACCGTCTACACTGTCCCTCTGCCTGGGTTCCACGGGGGGTCGGATGCCGCTGATCGCGATGACGCGCGAAATGGGATCGCTCGGGATGGACGTCGCCCGCATTCTCGAGTCCGAGCTCAAGGTCCCGCTGGTCTACCACGAGATGATCAACAATCTCGCCGACAAGATGCGCCTGCGCAAGAGCCATGTGATACGGCTACTGGGCGGCAAGGCGAACCTGTTCGAGCGGCTGACCGCCGACAAGACCAGCCTGTCGATCTATACCGCGGACGAGATGCTTCAGGTCGCGAGCAAGGGGGCGGTGATGCGCGGCTGGGGCGCGGCGCACCTGCTCCGGCCGGTGAAGCACGCGGTGTGCGTGCGCATCTGCGCGCCCTTCGAACTGCGCGTGAAGCGGATGATGTCGCGGCTGGACACCGAGGACCGCGAAACGGTCGCGGCCGAGATCCGCGCGAGCGACGAGGCGCAGGGGGCGATCGCCAAGCGGCACTTCGGGGTCGACTGGGCGGACCCGGAAGGCTACGACCTGTCGCTGAACACCGAGCGCATGAGCGTCGAGCAGTGCGCCGAGGAGATCCTCCAGGCGTACAGGCAGCCCGAGTTCCGCGAGACCGAGGAGTCGCGCAAGACTCTGGCCGATCTCGCGCTCCAGGCGAACGTCAGGGCGGCGCTGCGCGCCGACCCGGCGACCCGGGGCCTGACCTTCGCGGTCGACTCCGACGGCAACAAGGTGCGCATGCGCGGGATCGTCGCGACGCGGACCGAGTCGAACGACGCGGCGCGCGTGGTGATGTCCGTGCCGGGGGTGCTCGCGGTGAAGAACGAGCTGCGGGTCACGGCAGAGATCCGCTTGCCGATGGGTGAATGAGGACGACGGCACCCGGCGATAACCGGGGCCGCAGGGAATCACAATTCTGGAGGAGGTGATATGAGCATCAAACGCAGTGCAGTCGCAATCGCGCTCGCCTTTGCGGCGGGCCAAGCGCTCGCCGCCCCGACGGTGTTGCGCGCGTCGCACCAGTTCCCGGGAGGCAAGGGAGACGTGCGCGACGACATGGTGCAGATGATCGCCAAGGAGGCGAAGGCGGCGAACGTGGATCTGGAAATCCAGGTCTACCCGGGCGCTTCGCTGTTCAAGCCCGAGCAGCAGTGGAACGCGATGGTCAGCGGGCAGCTCGACATCACGCTGTTTCCGCTGGATTACGCGAGCGGACAGGTGCGCGACTTCAGCGCGACGCTGATGCCGGGGCTGATCCGCAGCTACGATCGCGCTAAGCGCATCAACCAGTCGAAGTTCATGAAGGACGTGCGCGCGTCGATCGACAAGAACGGCGTGATGGTGCTCTCCGACGCCTGGTTCGGCGGCGGCATGGCCTCCAAGCGCGGCTGCATCGTGACGCCCAACGACGTGAAGGGGCTGAAGTTCCGCGCAGCGGGCCCGACCTTCGCGCAGATGTGGCAGAGCGCGGGCGCCTCGATCGTGTCGGTGCCGTCCAACGAGATCTACAACGCGTTCCAGACCGGCGTCGCCGAGGCGACCGACACCAGCATGGGAAGCTTCCTGTCGTTCCGCCTCTACGAGCAGGCGAAGTGCCTCACTGTCCCCGGCAAGAACGCGCTGTGGATGATGTACGAGCCGCTGCTGATGTCGAAGAAGACCTTCGCGCGCCTCACCAAGCCGCAGCAGGACGTGCTGGTCGCCGCGGGCAGGAAGGCGCAGAAGTACTATGAGGACAAGGCCGAGGCGGTCGACGAGGCCACCATCAAGGCGTACCGGGACCACGGCGTCGAGATCAAGAGCCTCAGCGATGCGCAGTACAACCAGTGGATCGCGGTGGCGAGGAAGAGCTCGTACGCAGAGTTCTCCAAGGATGTTCCCGACGGCAAGAAGCTGATCGACGAAGCGCTGTCGGTCAAGTAGCGCGGGATCGGCCGGCTCCGCCGGCGACGCATGGACCGCTTCGTCCGATCGATCCGGCTCGTCTCCCGTCTCTGCGGCTACTTCGCGGCGGGCCTGATCGCCCTCGGAGTGTTCGTCGTCTGCGAGATGGTGTTCGTGAGGTACGTGCTGAACGAGAACACCATCTGGCAGACCGATTTCGTCACCTACAGCCTGGTGGCCGCTACCTTCGTCGGCAGTCCCTTCGTCCTGCTGACGCGCGGGCACGTTAACGTCGATGTGCTTCCGCACTACCTGGGCCCGCGCGCGCGCTTCAACCTGGCGCTCGGTTCGACGCTGATGGCGTTCGCGTTCTGCGTCGTCATGGTCGTACTCACAGGGAGTTTCTGGCTCGAGACCTGGAACGACGGCCGGCTGTCGAACACCATGTGGCGCGTGCGCCTGTGGATTCCCTACGCCTCGATGCCGGTGGGGCTCGGGATCCTCACCCTCCAGTACGTCGCCGACCTGTACAACCTGCTGACCGGGCGCGAGCCGCCCTTCGGCATCGGCGCGAAGGCGGCCGAGTGAGCCCCTCGACCCAGGGCCTGCTCGTTCTCCTGGTGACGCTCGTCGTGCTGCTCTCCGGCGCGCCGGTGGCCTTCGGGCTGGGCGCCCTCTCCATCGTGTTCATCGTCGTCTTCCAGGGGTTCGACGCGCTGCACATCGTCTCCGAGAACTTCTTCGCCGGGCTGAACGACTTCACCCTGGTGTCGATCCCGATGTTCGTGATGATGGGCGCCGCGATCGGCTCCTCGCCGGCGGGCAAGGATCTGTACGAGGCGCTCGACCGCTGGCTGTACCGCCTGCCCGGCGGGCTCGTGATCTCCAACCTCGGCGCGTGCGCCATCTTCGCCGCACTCACCGGCTCCTCGCCCGCCTGCTGCGCGGCAATCGGGAAGATGGGCATCCCCGAGATGCGCAAGCGCGGCTATCCCGACGACGTCGCCACCGGCTCGATCTGCGCGGGCGGGACCCTCGGCATCCTGATCCCGCCCTCGATCACCTTCATCCTCTACGGGATCGCGACCGAGACCTCGATCGGGCGGCTGTTCCTCGCGGGCGTCGTGCCCGGGATCCTGCTCACCGGCTTCTTCATGCTGTGGACCCTGTTCATCATCTGGAAGCGCGGCTTCCGCGCGCACGCGCCGGACTTCCGCTACAGCTGGAGGCAGAAGTTCAGCGCGATTCCCAAGATCGCGCCTTTCATCGCCGTCATCGTCGGAGTGATGTACGTGCTCTACGGAGGCGTGGCGACGCCCTCGGAGGCCGCGGGCGTGGGCGCCGCGCTGTGCGTGGTGATGGCGGTGCTGATCTACCGCATGTTCAGGCCGAAGGAATGGTGGCTGATCCTGCGCGACACCACGCGCGAGTCGGTGATGATCCTGATGATCATCGCGACGGCGGTGCTGTTCGGCTACATGCTCACTTCGCTCTACCTGACGCAGACGCTCGCGCAGGCGATCGCGGACATGCACGTGAACAAGTGGGTGCTGATGCTCCTCATCAACCTCTTCCTGCTCGTGTGCGGCTTTTTCATCCCGCCCGCGGCGATCATCCTGATGACGAGCCCCATCCTGCTGCCGATCATCACGGCGGCGGGCTTCGACCCGGTGTGGTTCGGGGTGATCATGACGATCAACATGGAGGTGGGGCTGATCCATCCGCCGGTGGGGCTCAACATCTACATCGTGAACGCGATCGCGCCGGACGTGCCGGTGACGCGAGTCATGTGGGGTACGATTCCCTACGTGCTGTGCATGTTCCTCGCGATCGTGGTGCTGTGCGCCTTTCCGGAGATCGCGACCTCGCTGCCCGACCACCTGATGGGGGCGGTCAGGCGCTGAGCGCCGTCCGCGAAGGCACGTTTTCCGGGAGGTCGCTGTCCAACGGGCCATGAGCCTCGGCCAAGCAGCGCCCGATCCCGCCGCAGAGCCGATTGCCGCGACGCTCGCAACGCTGGCCACGAGCCGCGAATCCGGCCTCGCGAGCGAGGAGGCGCGCTCGCGGCTCGGGCGCTACGGCCGCAACGAGATCGCCGAGAAGAGAGACCATCCGCTCGCCCGCTTCGCCGCAAAGTTCTGGGGCCTGTCCGCGTGGATGCTCGAGCTGATCATGGCGCTCTCGCTCGCGCTGGGGAAATACTCCGATCTCGCCGTGGTGGGCGCGCTGCTCGTGGTCAACGCGGTGATCGGCTTCGTCCAGGAGACGCGCACCGCCGCCGCGGTGGCCATGCTCAGGCGGCGGCTGCAGGTCGCGGCGCGCGTGCTGCGCGACGGCGCCTGGGCGACGATCCCGGCGCGGGAGCTCGTTCCCGGCGACATCGTGCGGCTGCGCGCGGGCGACGTGGTCCCGGCCGACGTGCGCCTGCTCGAAGGCGAGCTCGCAGTCGACCAGTCCGCGCTCACCGGGGAATCGGCCGAGGCGACGCGCGCTGCCGGCGGGGTGGCGCCTTCGGGCTCGCTCGTGCGCCGCGGCGAGGCGGGCGGCGTGGTGCTCGCCACCGGCGCGAAGACGCTCTTCGGGCGCACGACGGAGCTGGTGCAGCTCGCGAGGCCGAAGCTCCACGTCGAGGAAGTGGTCGCAAGCGTGGTGCGCCGGCTCTTCGTAATCGTCGTCGTGCTGCTCGCGATCGTCTTCGCGCTGGCGCTTGCGCGCGGCTCCGCGCTCGCCGAGCTCGCGCCGCTGCTGCTGGTGCTCCTCATGAGCGCGGTCCCGGTGGCGCTCCCCGTGATGTTCACGGTGAGCATGGCGGTGGGCGCTTCCGAGCTCGCGCGGCGCGGCGTCCTGGTCACGCGGCTCTCCGCGGCCGAGGACGCGGCGTCGATGGACGTGCTGTGCGTGGACAAGACTGGCACCATCACGCAGAACCGGCTCGCGGTCACCGCCGTCAGCCCGCTCGAAGGCGCTACCGAGGCCGATGTGCTCGCGGCGGGCACTGCGGCGTCGCAGGCGGCGAACCAGGATCCGATCGACCTCGCGTTCCTCGCTGCCGCGCGCGAGCGCGGAATCCCTGCGTCCGCGCCGGTGTCGTTCATTCCTTTCGATCCGGCGACGCGGCGGACCGAGGCGGTGATCGAGCAGGGCGGCAGGCGCCTGCGCGTGATGAAGGGCGCGGTGCGTTCGCTCGCCGGGACCTGCGGGCTCGATGCGCAAGCGACCGACGCCCTCGAGGCGCGCGCGAACGACGCCGCCTCCAAGGGACACCGCACGCTCGCCGTGGCGCGCGGCGACGCGGGCGGGGTGCCCTCGCTCATCGGCCTGGTGTCGCTCTATGATCCCCCGCGTTCCGACGCTCGCGGGCTGATCGCCGCGCTGAAGGAGCTGGGCGTCGCGGTCAAGATGCTCACTGGCGATGCGCTGCCGGTCGCGCGCGAGATCGCGCGCGAAGTCGGGCTGGGCGGCGTCCGGCGCGCGTCCGAGCTGAAGGCTGCCGCCGGCGCGGAGCAGGCCCGGCTCCTCGCCGGCTCGGACGGCCTTGCCGAGGTCTACCCAGAGGACAAGTATCTCGTAGTGTCCGGCCTGCAGGCCACCGGAAGGATCACGGGGATGACCGGCGACGGCATCAACGACGCCCCGGCGCTGCGCCAGGCCGAGGTCGGGATCGCGGTGGCGAGCGCGACCGACGTCGCGAAGGGCGCTGCGAGCGTGGTGCTCACCAACCCGGGGCTCGCCAACATCGTGTCGCTCGTCGAGCAGGGCCGCATCATCTACCAGCGCATTCTCACCTGGATCATCAACAAGATCAGCCGCACCATCCTCAAGGCCGGGTTCGTCGCCGCCGCGTTCGTGCTGACCGGGAAGTTCGTCATTTCCGCCTTCGCCATGCTGCTGCTCGTCTTCATGACCGATTTCGCGAAGATCGCGCTCGCGACCGACCGGGTGCGCTGGTCGCGAGCGCCGGAGACCTGGGCGATCGGCGGATTCGTCACCGTGTCCGCCGTGCTCGGCGTCGCGATGGTCGCGGAAGTCCTGCTGCTGCTGTGGCTGTGCTGGAAGCCCTTTGGTTTGGCGGCGAGCGACGGCGCTCTGCACAGCTTCAGCTTTCTCGCGCTCCTCTATTTCGCGGTGTTTTCCATCCTGTCGGCGCGCGAGCGGCGCGGCTTCTGGGCGTCGCTCCCCGGCAAGGGGCTTGCCGCGGCGCTCGCGCTCGATGCCGCGATCGGCACCGCGCTCGTCGTCGCCGCGTTTCCGGGGCTTTCACCGCTGCCCGCGTGGCAGGTCGGCGCGATCTTCTGCTACGCCATGCTCGCCTGCCTCGGCGCCAACGACCTGCTCAAGGCGGCGATGATGCGCCGGCTCGCCGGGGAACGGAGTCCCTAGTAGGAACGCGGCAGGCCGAGCACGTGCTCGGCGAGGTAGCAGAGCACCAGGTTCGTCGATATCGGCGCGACCTGGTAGAGGCGCGTCTCGCGGAACTTGCGCTCGATGTCGTATTCCTCGGCGAAGCCGAAGCCGCCGTGCGTCTGGAGGCACATGTCGCCCGCCTGCCACGAGGCCTCGGCGGCGAGCTGCTTCGCCATGTTCGCCTGCGGTCCGCAGGGCTTGCGCTCGTCGTACAGCGTCGCGGCGCACTCGACCATGAGCGCCGCGGCCTCGGTCGCCATGTGGGCGCGCGCGATCGGGAACTGCACGCCCTGGTTCTGTCCGATGGGCCTGCCGAAGACTTTGCGTTCGCTCGCGTACGCCGTCGCTTTCGCGAGAAACCATCTCGCGTCGCCGATGCACTCGGCGCCGATGAGGATGCGCTCCGCGTTCATGCCGTCGATGATGTAGCGGAAGCCTTTTCCCTCCTCGCCGACCAGGTTCTCCGCGGGGATCTCCAGGTTCTCGAGGAACACCTCGGTGGTGGCGTGGTTGATCATGGTGCGGATCGGCCGGATCGTGAGCCCGCGGCCGAGCGCCGCCTTCATCTCAACGATGAAGACCGACATGCCCTCGGTCCTCCTCGCCTCGTGGCGCGGCGCGGTGCGCGCGAGCAGCAGCATCAGGTCGGAGTGCTCGGCGCGCGAAGTCCACACCTTCTGCCCGTTTACCTGCCAGCGGTCCCCCTTCTTCACGGCCGTCGTGCGTATCGAAGACGTATCGGTTCCGGCAGAGGGCTCGGTGACGCCGAAGGCCTGCAAGCGCAGCTCGCCCGTGGCGATCTTCGGCAGATATTTCTTCTTCTGGGACTCGTTGCAGTGCCGCAGCACCGTGCCCATGGTGTACATCTGGGCATGGCAGGCGGCGCCGTTCGCGCCACTTTTCTGGATCTCCTCGAGTACCGCCGCCGCCGAACGCAGCGGCAGGCCCGCGCCACCGTACTCCTCCGGGATGAGGCAGGAAAGCCAGCCCGCTCGCGTGAGCGCGGTCACGAACTCGGTGGGGTAGCGCCGCTCGCGGTCGGTCGCGCGCCAGTATTCCATGGGGAAGGTCGCGCACAGCTTCGCCACGGCCTCGCGGATTTCCTGCAGATCGTGCTCCCGGACGGACATTTCGTCTCCCCTTCGAAAGGTTATCATAGCGGTCCTTTTTCGAGCCCCGTCACGACATGCCCCACGTACCGGCCTCCACCGCGCTTGCGCGCTTCCGCGTTCTCGATCTCTCGCGCGTGCGCGCCGGGCCGACCTGCGTGCGGCAGCTCGCCGACTTCGGCGCCGACGTCATCAAGATCGAAACACCGCCGAGCCTGGAGCAGGACACCATGGGGGGCCCGCGTCACGGACCCGATTTCCAGAATCTCCACCGCAACAAGCGCTCGCTCACGCTCAACCTCAAGGACAAGGAAGGCGTGGCGATCTTCATGAAGCTCGTGAAGACGGCGGACGTCGTGGTCGAGAACTACCGCCCCGACGTGAAGTTCCGCCTCGGCATCGACTACGAGTCGCTGAAGAAGGCGAATCCGCGCATCATCCTCGCGAGCATCTCTGGGTTCGGGCAGGACGGACCGTACCGTGACCGCCCGGGGTTCGATCAGATCGCGCAGGGGATGGGCGGGTTCATGTCGGTCACGGGGATTCCGGGCCAGGGGCCCGTGCGGGCCGGCGCCGCGATCGCCGACGTATCGGCGGGCCTGTTCGCCGCGCTCGGGATCCTCACGGCGCTGCTCGAGCGCGAGCGCTCGGGCGAGGGACAGTGGGTACAGTCGAACCTGCTGATGTCGCAGATCGCGATCCTCGACTTCCAGGCGGCGCGCTTCCTGATGACCGGGCAGCCCCCGGGACAGGCGGGCAACGACCATCCGACCAGCATGCCGACCTCGGCGTACAAGACTAGGGACGGCTACATGAACATCGCGGCGACGGGCGAGGGCATGTGGCGGCGCGTGTGCGAGGGGATAGGCAGGAAGGATCTGCTCGAGCGCGAGGACTTCAAGGGCGACCAGAACCGCTCCAAGAACCGCGTCGCGCTCAACGCCGAGATTGGCAAGGCGCTCGCGGCGAAGACCACCGCCGAGTGGATCGACATCCTGACCCGGGCCGAGGTGCCCTGCGGGCCGATCTACGCGATCGACCAGATGTTCGACGATCCCCAGGTGAAGCACATCGGCGCTGCGACGACGGTGAAGAGTCCGAAGCTCGGCGAGATCCGGATCATCAACCAGGCGGTGAAGCTCTCGCGCACGCCGGCGCGCATGGCCGCGGCGCCGCCCGAGGTCGGCGAGCACACCGACGAGATACTCGGGGACCTCGGCTACGAGAAAGCGGCGATCGACGCGCTGCGGCAGCGGAAGATCGTCTAGCGGAGCACGCTACTTGCGGTCGCCCTTGGGGTTGGGGTCGGCCTTCGCACCGGACTTCTGGTCATCCTGCTTCTCGTCCTTCTTTGCGTCGTCTCCGATTCCGGTCTTCTTGATTTCCTGACCCATGCCCTTCAGCAGGTTGCCGAAGCCGTCGCCGGTCTTCTTCGCGGCTTTGTCGAGGCTGTCGTCGGCGGCATGAGCGAGCGCCGGGGCGCCCAGGGTCGCTATCAGAACAGCAGTCGTGATGACTCGCATCGCAGTCTCCAATGAAACCTCCCCGGCCGGTTAGACTATCTCCCGACGCCGCCGTTCAAATCGCCACTTTCCCTTGAACCCGGGAGCGCCGCAGAACTACTTCTTGTCTTCCTTGCTTGCCTTGGCAGCCTTCTTGCCGTCCTTCTTCGCCTCGTTCCCGATCCCGGTCTTCTTCACTTCCTGGCCCATGCCCTTCAGCAGGTTGCCGAAGCCTTCGCTGGTCTTTTTTGCGGACTTGCTGGCGCTGTCATCGGCGGCGAAGGCGGTTCCGGCGGCGGCGAAAGCAAGCAGGCTTGCGATGATGATTGTTCTCATGACTATCTCCCCTTGAACTCGGGCTTGCGCTTGGCGAGAAACGCCTTCACGCCCTCGCGAAAATCCCCGGTATCGTAGCAGTCGTAGGCCTCGTTGCGCTCCTTTTTCCCGACCGGGCGCGATTGCGCTAGGCGCCGCGCGAACTTCTTGTGCCAGCGCGCGACGAGCGGCGCTCCGCCCGCGACGCGCCGCGCGGCGGCAAGCGCTTCTTCCTCGACCTTGTCGTCGGCGACGACGCGGTTGACGAGGCCCATGTCCTTCGCCTCGCTTGAGGAGAGGATGCGGCCTTCGAGCAGGATCTCCATCGCTGCGGCGCGGCCGATGAGATCGACCAGGCCCTTCATCTCGATGTAGCCGACCACGAGGCCCAGCTTCGCGATCGGGATGCCGAACCGGCTCGAGGTCCCGCAGATGCGCAGGTCGCACTGCGAGATGATCTCCATGCCGCCGCCGACGCAGGCGCCGTGGATCATGGCAACCGTCGGGTGGCGGCAGGCGGCGATCGCGCCCATGGTCGTCTCGAGCTGCTCGCCGTATTTCCGCGCCACCCTGGAGTTGTTGCGCGTTTTCTCGAACTCGGAGATGTCGGCGCCCGCCGCGAAAGCCTCGCTCCCCGCGCCGCGCACGACCACGCAGCGCAGCGCGCGGTCAGCGTCGAGCTCGCGCATCGCCTGTCCCAGGCGCTTCCACATAGCGAGGTCGAGCGCGTTCAGCTTGCCCGGGTTGCTGAGCGTCACGGTGGCGATCGCCCCGTCGCGCGCGAGGAGGATCTCGCCCGGCATCAGGCGATGCCGCGCCGGACCCGCCCGACTGCGGCGGAGACGAGCGGCCAGAAAAGGAGCACAAGCCCGAGCGTCGCGATCGAGCCGACCAGTCCGTTCGACCAGAACACGCGCAGGTCGCCGCCCGAGCCGATCATCGACAGGCGGAAGGAATCCTCGGCGCGGTTGCCGAGGACGAGGGCCAGCGTGAACGGCGCGAGCGGGATCGAGATCTTCTTGAACACGTACCCCACGACGCCGAAGAGCAGCATCAGCCAGATGTCGAACATCGCGTTCTGGATCGCGTACGCGCCGACCGCGCACGACACCACGATCATCGGCGCGATGGCGGCGAAGGGCACGCGCAGCACCGCGGCGAACAGCGGCACGGTAGACAGCACCATGACGAGGCCGACCAGGTTGCCGAGGTACATCGACGCGATGAGTCCCCAGACGAAGTCCTTGTGCTCGGCGAAGAGGAGCGGCCCGGGATTCAGGCCCCACACCATGAGGCCGCCGAGCAGGATCGCCGCGGTGCCCGAGCCGGGAATCCCCAGCGCGAGCATGGGCAGCAAGGCGGATGTGCCCGAGGCGTGCGCCGCGGTCTCGGGGGCGAACACGCCCTCGATGCGGCCCTTGCCGAAGCTGTCCTTGTCCTTGGAGAAGCGCTTGGCGAGGTTGTAGCCCATGAACGAGGCGGCTATCGCGCCGCCGGGCGTGATGCCGAGCCAGCAGCCGATCGCGGAGGAGCGCAGCAGGGTCACCCAGTATTTCGGCAGGTCTTTCCACACGGCGAGCACCACGCGCGGGCTGATCGCCGCGGCGTGGCCGCGCAAAGCGAGGCGCTCCTCCATGGTGAGCAGGATCTCGCTGATGCCGAACAGGCCGATAACCGCGACGAGGAAGTTGATCCCTCGCAGCAGGTCGTCGGAGCCGAAAGTCATGCGCAGCTGGCCCGACACCGTGTCCATGCCGATGCCGGTGAGGAGGAGCCCGAGCGCCATCGAGATGAGGGTCTTGTGCTTCTCCTCCTTGCCTAACCCGACGAAGGAGCAGAAGGTGAGGAAATACACCGCGAAGAACTCCGGCGGCCCGAAGCGCAGCGCGAACGAGGCGATGCCCGGCGCGAGAAAGGTGATGAGGAGCACGGCGACGAAGGAGCCGATGAACGAGGAGGTGAACGCCGCGGTCAGCGCCTCGGCGGCTTTTCCCTGCTGCGCCATCGGGTAGCCGTCGAAGGTCGTCGCGACCGACCACGCCTCGCCAGGGATGTTGAAGAGGATGGACGTGATCGCCCCGCCGAAGAGCGCCCCCCAGTAGATGCACGAGAGCATCACGATCGCGGAGGTGGGCTCCATGGTGAAGGTGAGCGGCAGCAGGATCGCGACTCCGTTCGGCCCGCCCAGGCCGGGCAGCACGCCCACGAAGATGCCGAGGACGAGCCCCAGCATCATCAGCAGCAGGATCTTGAAGGTCAGCAGCACCTCGAAGCCGTGCACGAGCAGGCCGAACGCTTCCATCTAGAACCCCAGCCAGGCCTCGAGCGGGCCCTTGGGCATGATGACGTCGAACGCGACGTCGAAGGTTACGAACATCGCCAGAGCGAAGACGAGGCTCGTCGCGAGCGACTTCCACCACGCGATGCGTCCGACGGCGCGCATGAATCCGGCGATGAGGAGAAAGCTAGCGACGTAGATGCCGAGCCACTGGGTGAGCAGGCAGAAGAGGAAGGTCGGCACCAGCACCTGCAGGACCCGCCGCAGCTGGTCGCGGTTCACGAAAGGCGACGCCGCGCCCGCCCGGTGCACGAGCGCCTTCACCAGCCCGAACAGGCTCGCGCCCGCGAGGAGCAGCGACAGGTAGAAGGGAAAGTAGCCGGCCTTCGGCCCGTCGATTGCCCAGCCGGCGCCGCTCTTCCAGTTGTCCCACCCCATCAGCGCCGCGAAGGCGAGAAGCAGGAGCGAAACGGCGATGTCGACCGCGCGCGTGCTCGCGACCGCTCGCGGCTCCCCGCCCGCGCCGGACATCTACTTGTCGAACCCGGCTTCGATCATCAGGCTCTTGTTGAGCGCGTCGTCTTCCTCGAGGAATTTCAGCATCGCGTCGCCGGTGAGGAAGGCGGGCTTGAGCGCCTGCTTCTCCATGTATTCGTTGTAGTCGGCGGTCCGGGAGACCTTCCTGAAGAGATCGACGTAGAAGGCCTTCTGATCCGCGCTCACCTTCCCGGGGAGGAACATCGCGCGCAGCATCAGGTACTGAACGTCCAGCCCTTCCTCCTTGCACGTCGGGATGTCGTGCCAGGACTGCTTGTCGGTGACCTTGGCCTTGTACCCGATGCGCTCCTTGTCGAACACGCACAGCGCGCGTACCTGGCCGGCGCGCCACACCTCGAGGTTCTCCGAGGGGTTGTTGACGTTCGCTTGGGTGTGGTTGCCGACGAGCTGCGTCGCCGCCTCGCCGCCCGACTTGTAGGGCAGGTAGGCGAACTTGGCGCCGGTCCTCTTCTCCATGAACACCGTGAGCACCTGGTCCTCGCGGCGCGAGCCCGTACCGCCCATCTTGAACGGCGGGTTGGCGGACTTGGCGGCCGCGATGAACTCCTTCACGTTCTTGTAGGGCAGCGTGGTGTTGTCCCAGAGCACGAACTGGTCGAGGGCGATCAGCGCCACCGGCGTCAGCTCGCGCCAGTTGAACGGGATCTTCGCAGAGATCGGCAGCATGTAGATAAGCGAGTAGGCGATGAGCACGCGGTTCGCGTCGCCCGAGCCCGACTTCATGTACATGAGCGCCTCCGCCCCCGAGGCGCCGCCCTTCAGAGAAACCACCATGGGCTGCTTCATCAGCTTGTTCTTCTGGATCGCGGCCTGCATCATCCGCGCCATCTGGTCGGACGCGCCGCCCGCGCCGGCGGCAACGACGATCTCGACGGGCTTCGACGGCTCCCAGGCCGCGGCGGCGGGCCCTGCTGCGACGAACGGAATGGCCGCGATAGCGGCCTTGCTCAACGTCTTCATGACTCCTCCTCCTTGCTAGAGATTCAGGCGACTTTGCGGGACGGGGCGCGCGCGCTCTCGGTCAGATGCTCGAAGGCCGCGAGCACGCCGCCCTTCTTGTGAGGCACTCCGGCGAGGGCCAGCCCCATCTCCACGCCGGCGAGCGTGCCGGCGAGAGCGAGGTCGTTGAAATCGCCGAGGTGCCCGATGCGGAACACCTTGCCGGCAAGCCGGCCGAGGCCGGTGCCGAGCGACATGTCGTAGGCGTCGAGAATGGTCTTGCGCAGCCGGTCGGCGTCGTGCCCTGCCGGCATCATCACGGTGGTGAGCGTGCTCGAGTATTCCTCGGCCACCGCGCACAGGATCTCCAGGCCCCAGGCGCGCACGGCGCGGCGCGTCGCCTCGGCGTGGCGCGCGTGGCGCGCGAACACGTTCGGCAGGCCTTCTTCCTGGAGCATCTTCAGCGCCTCGTGCAGGCCGTAGAGCAGGTTGGTGGCCGGCGTGTAGGGGAAGTAGCCCGTCTTGTTGTTCGCGAGCATCTCGTCCCAGCTCCAGTAGGAGCGAGACAGCTTCGCCGACCCGGAAGCCTTGCGCGCCTTCTCGCTGACGGCGTTGAAGGAGAGGCCCGGCGGCAGCATCAGCCCCTTCTGCGACCCGGCGACGGTGACGTCCACGCCCCACTCGTCATGCCGGTAGTCGATCGAGGCGAGCGAGGAGATCGTGTCGACCATGAATAGCGCCGGATGGCCGGAAGCGTCTATCGCCTTGCGCACGGCCGCGACGCGGCTGGTGACGCCGGTCGAGGTCTCGTTGTGCACGATGCACACCGCCTTGATCGAGTGCGTCCGGTCTTCCTTCAATTTCGATTCCACCGCCGCGGGATCGGCGCCGCGGCGCCAGTCGGTGGGGATGATCTCGACCGCCAGGCCGAGCTTCCCGGCCATCTTCTGCCAGAGCGAGGCGAAGTGCCCGGTCTCGCACATCAGCACGCGGTCGCCGGGCGAGAGCGTGTTGACGAGCGCGGCTTCCCAGGCGCCGGTGCCCGAGGCCGGGAAGATGATCACCGGCTGCTTCGTCTGGAAGACGGCGCGCAGGCCTTCGAGAATCTCCAGGGTCAGGGGGCCGAATTCCGGTCCGCGATGGTCCATGGTGGCCCGGTCGATCGCGCGCAGCACCCGGTCCGGGACATTCGTGGGGCCGGGGATCTGCAGGAAATGGCGTCCGCTTCGGTGGCTCATGGGCTGCTCGCTTTCGAGGGCGGAAGGCTAGTTTATCGGAAATGCCCCCCGTAACCATGATCTGGCTCAAGCCTGCGGTATGATGCGCCATGGCTCTCGCCATCGATATCGTCTCCGACGTGGTCTGCCCCTGGTGCTATATCGGCAAGCGCCGCCTCGAGGCCGCGCTCGAGCTGTACCGCAAGCAGCGGCCGCAGGCGCCCGAGCCCGAGGTCACGTTCCATCCCTTCGAGCTGAACCCGGACATGCCGCGCGAGGGCATATCGCGCGCCGACTACATCGCGAGAAAATTCGGCGCGCGCGGCTACAGCGCACACGACCGCCTGGTGCACGCGGGCGCTCCTCTGGGAATCGCGTTTGCGTTCGACAGCATTCAGCGCCAGCCGAACACGCTAGCCGCGCACTCGCTGATCGAGGCCGCGCGGCAGAAGGGCGTGCAGGCTGCGGTGAAGGAAGCGCTGCTCCGCGCCTTCTTCGTCGACGGGCTCGACCTCACCGACGAGAAGACGCTGGTCCGGGTCGCCGCCGAGGCGGGGCTGGACCGCGAGACGGGCGAGCGATCGCTCGCCGACGAGGACCTGCGCAACGCCGTCGCGTCGGAGGAGGAGAAAGCGCGACAGATGGGCGTGGGCGGAGTCCCCTTCTTCATCTTCAACAACCGGCTCGCGGTCGAGGGCGCCCAGGGGCCCGAGGTGCTGCTCGAGGCAATGCTCGAGGCCGAGAAGGAATCCGCGGCCGCCTAGCTGCCGGATGAGCAAGCTCGCGAAGCGCCTCGCGCGCGAGATCGAAGGCGAGGTCCTATTCGACGCCGCGACCCGCGGCCGCTACTCGACCGACGCCTCGATCTACCAGGTCGATCCCGTCGGCGTTGTCGTGCCGAAGAGCGAGCAGGACGCAAGAGTCGCGATGCAGATCGCGGCCGACGAAGGCGTCCCCATCCTGCCGCGCGGCGCGGGCAGCTCGCAGTGCGGGCAGGCGGTCGGCGCGGCGCTCGTCATCGACAATTCGAAGTACCTCAACCGCGTCGTCTCGGTCGACCGCGAGCGCGCGACGGCGGTCGTCGAGCCCGGAGTCGTGCTCGACGCACTCAACGCGCAGCTGCGCAAGGACGGCCTGTGGTTCCCGGTCGACGTGTCGACGAGCGCGCAGGCGACGATCGGCGGCATGGCCGGGAACAACTCCTGCGGCTCGCGCTCGATCCGCTACGGCAACATGGTGCACAACGTGCTCGGCATCGACGCGCTGCTCGCCGACGGATCCGAGCTGCACTTCGGCCCGGTGGATTCGGCGAGTTTCAGCGGGCCCTCGCGATACGTGGAGCTCGTGAGGAAGGTCCATGCCATCGCCGAGCGCGAGGCGGACGAGATCGAGGCGCGCTGGCCCAAGGTGCTGCGACACGTCCAGGGCTACAACCTCGATCTGGTCCGGCCGGCGTCCGGCTGGAACTTCGCGCATCTGCTGGTCGGCTCGGAAGGCACGCTCGCCTACTCGAAGCGCGTCCACCTCAAGCTCTCGCCGCTGCCGCGCTTCCGCGCGCTCGGCGTGTGCCACTTCGCCACCTTCCGGCGTGCCATGGAGGCGCCGCAGCACATCGTCAAGCTCCAGCCTACCGCGGTGGAGCTGGTCGACCGCACCATGATCGGCCTCGCGCGGGGCAATCCTGCTTACCGCAGCGTCGTCGAAAAATTCATCCAGGGCGATCCCGACGCGATCCTGCTGGTCGAGTTCTCCGGCGAGGACCGCGACGGCCCGGCGCGCAGGCTCGACGAGCTCGCCGAGCTGATGGGCGACCTGCGCCAGCCCGACACCGTGGTCAAGATCAACGACGCGGCGCTGCAGCGCGAGATCTGGGAAGTGAGGAAGGCCGGCCTCAACATCATGATGTCGATGAAGGGCGACGGCAAGCCCGTGTCCTTCATCGAGGACTGCGCGGTGCCGCTCGAGAACCTCCCGGAGTACACCGACGCGCTGACGCGCGTGTTCCGCAAGCACGGCACCGAGGGTACGTGGTACGCGCACGCCTCGGTGGGGACGTTGCATGTGCGCCCCGTGCTCAACATGAAGACCGACGGCGCGGAGAAGATGCGCGCGATCGCCGAGGAGGCCTGCGCGCTCGTCAAGCGCTACAAGGGCGCGGCATATTCGGGCGAGCACGGCGACGGCCTGGTGCGCTCGGAGTGGATAGCGCCGATCATCGGCGAGCGGCTCGTCGCCGCCTTGGGCGAGATCAAGGCGCTGTTCGACCCGAAGAACCTGATGAACCCGGGCAAGATCGTGCGGCCGTCGAGGCAGGACGACCGGACGCTGTTCCGGTTCAAGCCCGGCTACGCGATCCCGAAAATCGGCGAGGCGCTCGACTGGAGCGAGTGGACCGTTCCGGGCGCCGCGAGCACGGGATTCGCGGCGGCGGTGGAGATGTGCAACAACAACGGCCACTGCCGCAAGTTCGACGCCGGCACCATGTGTCCCTCGTTCCGCGCCACCGGCGACGAGAAGCACCTGACTCGCGGCCGCGCCAACACGCTGAGGCTCGCGCTCTCGGGGCAGCTCGGCACCGACGCGTTCACGTCCGACGAGATGCACGATGCGCTCGACCTGTGCGTCTCGTGTAAGGGCTGCAGGCGCGAGTGCCCCACCGGCGTCGATATGGCGAAGATGAAGATCGAGTTCCTTCACCACTACCACGCTCGCCACGGCTACTCGCTCAGGGACAGGCTCGTCGCCTACCTTCCGCGCTACGCGCCGCTCGCCTCGCGCTTCCACGGGATCACGAACGCGTACCAGAGGATCGCCAGGCGGGCGCTGGGGTTCGCCGCCGAGCGCTCGCTGCCGAAATGGCGCCGCGCGTTCCTGTCCTCGCTGCGCACCTCGCACAGCACGGGGAAGGCGGGAGAGGTCGTCCTGTTCGTCGACACCTTCAGCAACTATTTCGAGCCGGAGATCGCGCGCGCCGCGCTCGCGGTGCTCGACCGCGCGGGCTACGGCGTGCATATCGCGCGCGCCGAGGACGGCGGGCGGCCGCTGTGCTGCGGGCGCACCTTCCTCGCGGCCGGAATGGTCGAGGAGGCGAGGACCGAGGCGAAGCGCGTGCTCGCCGCGCTCGAGCCCTACGTCGGGCGCGGAGTCCCGGTCGTCGGGCTGGAGCCTTCGTGCATTCTCGGCCTGCGCGACGAGTTCAGGTCGATCCTTCCGGGCGGAGAGACCGAGGCGCTTGCCGCGGAAGCGCTGCTCTTCGAGGAGTTCCTCGTGCGCGAGCACGAAGCCGGAAGCCTCAAGTTGAAGCTCAGCCCGCTCCCGGGGACGGCGTTGCTGCACGGGCATTGCCACCAGAAATCCTTCGGTGCGATGCCCGCGGTGCAACGTGCGTTGGCGCTGGTGCCCGAGCTGAAGGTGGAAACGATCGAATCGTCGTGCTGCGGCATGGCGGGCAGCTTCGGTTACGAGGCCGGCCACTACGACGTCTCGATGAAGATGGGCGAGCTTTCCCTCCTTCCCAGAGTGCGCGCCGCTCCGGAGGACACGCTGATCGTCGCGGACGGCACGAGTTGCCGTCACCAGATCGCCGACGGCGCGGCGAGACAGGCGGTCCACGTCGCGCAGGTGCTGGTGCGCGCGCTCGCCTAGCGGATGACCCTCGAAGGCGCCGCCGCGGCGCTGGCGCTCGCGCCGATCGCCTTTCTCGGCGGCTTCATCCAGGGTCTCACCGGCTTCGGCTCGGCTCTCGTCACCATTCCGCTCGCGACCTTCTTCGTGCCGCTGCCGTTCGCGCTCGCGGTGTTCGCGATCGTGGACTTCGCGAACGGCCTGCGCCTGGGCCTCGAGAACCCGAGGAACGCGCTCCTCGGCGACATCGCCCGCATGGTGCCGTTCATGATCGCCGGCATCGTCACGGGCACGACCCTGCTCGTGAACCTGCCGCGCAAGGCCTCCCTGGTCGCGCTCGGCATCTTCGTTCTCTGCTATTCGATCTACGCGCTGTCGCGGCGCGGCGCGCCGGCGATCGTCAGCCGCAACTGGGCGTTCTTCGCCGGCTTCTGCGGCGGGCTGTCGGGGACGCTCTTTGGCGCGGGCGGGCCGCCGTATGCGATCTACCTCTCGCACCGGCCGCTGTCGAAGGAGCAGTTCCGCGCCACCATGACGCTCACCACCATCTTCAGCATCGGGCTGCGCATCGCCGCCTTCGGGGTGACCGGTCTTCTGTCGCAGGACGGCGTATGGATCGCCGCGGCGGCGGCGATCCCAGCGGGCCTCTTCGCGGTCTATCTCGCGTCGAAGATCTTCCGCGCGATATCGCGCGAGACGGTGATGCGGGGAGTGGCGGTGCTGCTGCTCGCGAGCGGCGCCTCGCTCGTCGTTCGAGGGCTCGCCTGATGCGGCGGCGCTAGGCGGGAATGTCGGGGTCGAGCTGGCGCTCGATCCAGGAGATCTGGTCCTTGATGAGGAGCTTGCGGCGCTTCATTCGGGTAAGGGCGAGCTGGTCGTGGCCGGGGTCGTCTGAGATTCGGTTGATCGCGGTGTCCAGGTCCCGGTGCTCGAGCTGCAACTCCCGCAAGCGCTCCCTCATTTGAGCCTGCATTTGGTCGCTCCTCGCTTCGGCCATGGCACGCTTCATTCTAGACCTTCTGCGGCCGACGCCAAGCCCAGACGAGCATGGCGGCGCCGGCGACGATCATGGGCAGCGACAGCCACTGCCCCATGGAAAGGTTCAGCGCAAGAAGCCCAAGGAAATCATCGGGCTCTCTGAAGAATTCGGCCGCGAAGCGGAAGCAGCCGTACCCGATCAGGAAGACGGCCGACACGGCCCCCAGAGGACGGGGCTTCGAGGAATAGATCCAGAGGATCGCGAACAGCAGCACCCCTTCTAGGGCGAACTGATAGATCTGCGACGGATGGCGCGGCAGCGGCCCGGCGCCCTGGAACACCATGCCCCACGGGACGGAGGTGACGCGCCCGGGCAGCTCGCCGTTGATGAAGTTCCCGAGCCGTCCTGCGGCAAACGCGAGCGGGCTGAGCGGTGCGAGGAAATCGGTGACCTCGAGCCAGCGGAGCTTGTGCTTTCGCGCCACCCACCAAACCGCGAGCAGCACGCCGAGGAAGCCCCCGTGGAAGGACATGCCTCCGTGCCACACGGCCGCGATCTCGAGCAGATGGGACGCGTAATAGCCCGGCTTGTAGAAGAGCACATAGCCCAGCCGGCCTCCCAGCACCACGCCCAGCACGCCGAAGAAGAGCAGGTCGTCGAGCGCCGCGTAGGTCATGGGGCCCTTTCCCTGCCTGATGCGGAGCCGCCCGAGCCAGAACGCCACGGCGAATCCCACCAGATACATGATCCCGTACCAGCGCACCGCGATAGGGCCGAGGTGGATCGCGACGGGATCGAAGTTCGGGTGGACGAGCACGCGCGGGCGTTCAAGTAGAATCGAGCGAAGCGTAACACGGAGTTCCGACAATGAGCGACAACTGGAGAAGCAGGACCATCACCCAGGGCGATGCGCGCTCGCCCAACCGGGCGATGCTGCGCGCGGTCGGGTTCGGCGACGGCGATTTCGACAAGGCGATCGTGGGAGTGGCGAACGGCCACTCGACCATGAACCCGTGCAACGCCGGCATCCAGCCGCTCGTCGACCGCGCGGTCGCGGCGGTGAAGGAAGCGGGTGCCATGCCGCAGACGTTCGGCTTCCCGACCGTCACCGACGGTATCGGCATGGGCACCGAGGGCATGAAGTTCTCGCTCGTCTCGCGCGAGGTGATCGCCGACGCGATCGAGACCGCGGTGAACGGCCAGCTCATGGACGGCGTGATCTGCGTCGGCGGCTGCGACAAGAACATGCCCGGCTCGGTGATGGCCATGGCGCGCGTCAACGTGCCCGGCATCTTCGTCTACACCGGCACCATCAAGCCGGGATTCTGGAAGGGCCAGAAGCTCACCATCGTCTCGCCCTTCGAGGCGGTCGGCGCGCGCGCCGCGGGGAAGATCTCGCAGGAGGATTTCGACGGCATCGAGAAGAACGCCTGCCCCTCGTTCGGCGCGTGCGGCGGGCAGTACACCGCGAACACCATGTCGTCCTCCTTCGAGGCCCTCGGCATGAGCCTACTGAACTCGTCGCAGATGGCCGCGCCCGATCCGGAAAAGGCGGACTCGGCGGCGGAATCGGCCAGGGTGCTGGTGAACGCGATCCGCAGGAACATCCGCCCGCGCGACATCATCACGAGGAAGTCGATCGAGAACGCGACCGCGCTGGTGATGGCGACCGGCGGCTCGACCAACGCCGTGCTGCACTACCTCGCGATCGCGAGCGCGGCGGGCGTGAAGTGGACCATCGACGATTTCGAGCGCGTGCGCAGGAAAGTGCCGGTGCTGTGCAACCTCAAGCCCTCGGGCCCCTATGTCGCGACCGACTTCCATGCCGTGGGCGGCGTCCCGCAGGTGCTCAAGATGTTGCTCGCGCACGGCCTCCTGCACGGCGAGTGCATGACCATCACCGGGCGCACGCTCGCGGAGGAGCTCGCGGGCGTGCCGGAAGAGCCGCGCTCCGGCCAGGACGTGATCCGTCCCTGGAGCAACCCGATGTACGCGCAGGGGCATCTCGCGATCCTCAAAGGGAACCTCGCCACCGAAGGCTGCGTCGCGAAGATCACGGGCTTGAAGCAGACCTCGATCACCGGGCCCGCGCGCGTGTTCGACTCCGAGCCCGCGGCGATGAAGGCGATCCTCGCGAAGAGTATCAGGCCGGGCGACGTCATCGTCATCCGCTACGAGGGGCCGAAAGGCGGCCCGGGCATGCAGGAGATGCTCGCGCCGACCTCGGCGCTCATCGGCCAGGGGCTGGGCGAGTCCGTCGGCCTTGTCACCGACGGTCGCTTCTCGGGCGGCACCTGGGGCATGGTCGTCGGGCACGTCGCGCCCGAGGCCTATGTCGGCGGGACGATCGCGCTCGCAAGGGAAGGCGATTCGATCACCATCGACGCGAAGAAGCACCTGCTGCAGCTCAACGTGTCCGCGAAGGAGCTCGCGGCGCGCAGGAAGAAGTGGAAGCAGCCCAAGCCGCGCTACACGCGGGGGGTCATGGCGAAGTACATGAGGCTCGTTTCGACCGCGAGCAGGGGCGCGATCACGGACGGCGGCTGACTAGTACTTGAACGGCGAGTCCATGAAAGTCGAGGGCGGCGACCGGCCGACCAGCGACTCGAGCAGGACCAGCTCGGCGTCGGTGTGGTTGGAGACATTCGCCGGAGCGATCGCCTGCCTGCGCCCGTCGCCGTAGATGTACCGCGGCGAATCGTGGTGCGTCGTGCTGTAGGTCTCCCGGGCCGCGCTGCCCGTCGCCGCGATATCGGCCGTTCCGTAGCACAGGCAGAAATAGGTGCGCCAGGGCTCGGCCTCCATGTAGGCGCCGGTTCCGCGCACGCCGATGGTGGCGGTCGATGTGACAAGGCGGTGCTCGCCGCCGCCGAACACCGAGAGCAGCGCGCCGGTGAAAAGGCGCACGGCCGCAACCGCCGCGCCGCTGCCGGAAAGCTCGGCGCGGCTGTCGCTTCGCATGAGGAAAGCGTCCCGCCCGACGACGAACGTGGCGAGCGCGTTCTTTCCGATCTCGATCGTGTCGCCGGCGCGGACCGGCGTTCCGGGTGCGCCCGGCCTGCCGTTGACCATCACCTCGCCCCGGGCGGTGCGCATGCCCTGGACTGCGGACTGCGCCAGCGCCGCGCGGACAACGCAGTGCAGTCCGGCTCCGCCCAGGGCGAGGAGCGCGCGGCGGCGCGAGGGCGTCATCCGCCCGCTCCGAGGTAGGCGCGTATATCGACCGCGTCGACGTTCATCCTGTCCATATAGCGCTCGGCGTAGTCGCGGTAGACACCCGATTCGAGGAACAGGTCGAAAAGATCCGGGTCGATATGCCTCTCCTGCTTCATGCGCGCCATGATTCCGATCGCCTCCGACAGCTTCTTTCCCTTCTTGTAGGGGCGATCCACCGCAGTGAGCGCCTCGAAGATGTCCGCGATCGCCATGATGCGCGCCTGCACGCTCATGTCGCTCCTCGACAGGCGCTTGGGGTAGCCGGTGCCGTCCATCTTCTCGTGGTGGCCGCCGGCGAGCTCCGGCACCGACCTGAGGTGCTTCGGGAACGGCAGCCGGGTAAGCATGATGATGGTCTGCACTATGTGGTCGTTGATCTTATAGCGTTCTTCCTCGGTAAGCGTGCCCCGCGCGATCGAAAGGTTGTAGATTTCGCCGCGGTTGTACAGATGCGCCGGGACTTTCATCCTGAAACCCCAGGGGTTGCCCTCGGGAATCCGGTCCTGTGCGCCGCGCTCGATGATGTGCTCGGGCTTGTCCGCGAGCAGGGATTCCGGGGCCGGAAGCGGCGCGGCGGGCCGCCGGCCCATGCGCTCGGCCTCCTCGCGCGACACGCCCAGCCTATCGTCGAGGGTCCGCTGCCAGGTGCGCGCGGCGATCGCCTTGAGCCGCGCGATCTTCTCCGGCGCCATGAACTCGCCGCCTTCGTTGCACGCGGCCACGAAGGCGAACTCCTCGTCGAGCGTCCGCAGCTGCGCGGCCAGCGCCGCCCTCGGCTCCGGCGCGTCGCCGCCCGCTGCGATCGCCTTGAGGCAATTGATCTCCGCATCGCGCTTTAGCACCTCGAAACGCATGCGGATCTCGTGGATGCGGTCGGAGAGCGTCTCGAGCTTGGTCGCCTTGTCGACGACATACTCCGGCGTCGTGACCTTGCCGCAGTCGTGAAGCCAGCCCGCGATGTGCAGCGCCTCCCAGCCGTTCTCGTCGATGTCGAACTGCGCGAACGGCCCGGTCTTCGCGTCGCACGCCGCGCGCGCCAGCATCTTGGTGAGCTCGGGCACGCGCTGGCAGTGGCCGCCGGTGTAGGGCGACTTTGCGTCGATCGCGCTCGCGACGAGGCCGATGAGCGATTCGAGCAGTGCTTTCTGCATGAGAAGGAGCCGCTGGTTGTCGATCGCAGCGGCGCCGGCCCCCGCGAAGGCCTCGACCAGGGCAAGCCGCTCGCTCGAGGGCTCCTCGGCGCCGGCTTCCAGGAATGCGCACAGGACGCCGACGGGCTCGCCGGCGCGGTTGAGCAGCGGAACGGTGAGGAGCATCACCGGCGCACGCCCGAAGCGAGCGTCGAGGAACGCCATGCCCTCGGGGCGCTCCACCGGCAGCACTTGGAGCGCGGCGGTCGTCTGCCGCGTTGCGCCTGCGATCGGGTTCGCCCCGTCCTTCACGGACAACTCCGAGAGCGGGCCAACCCTCGCGCCGCTCTCCCAAGCCTGAGCCGCCGGCTTCAACGCGCTCCCGTCGTCGTCGAGGAGATAGATGACTCCGCCGACGCCGCCCGCCGCGTCGTGCGCTTCCTTGAGGACGCGCTGCAGCAGGCGCTCGTAGTTGCGCTCGGAGGCGAGCGCCGTGGTGATATCCAGGAACTTGCGGATCGTCCCGCGCATGTCCGACATGGCGCGGCCCAGCTCGAAGATCTCGGCGATCCGCGTGCGCGGGGCCGGCGCCGGGCTGAAATCGAACCGCCGGATCGCCGCCGCCTGGTCGGTGAGGGCGCGCAGGTTTCCGGCGATGCGCTGCGAGATCCACCAGGTGAGCGGCACGCTGACGAGGATCACCAGGGCGGCCAGCAGGATGGTGCGCCGGAGCGCGGCGTGCTCCGCGCGCAGCAGCTCGTCAAGCGGCGTCGCGATCGCGAACGAGGCGAGGCTGTCCGCGCCGGGGCTCACCCGCGCGGCCTTCGCGAGCCACTCGCGCCCGCCGCTTTCGAAGCGGCGGGTTTCCGCAAAGCCCGCCGAATCAGCGGCGACCGCCTCCAAGACCGGCGAGACGTCGGCGATCCGGGCGAGCACCGCCTTCTCGCCGGCGGCCACCGCGGCGAGCCGCGCCGGATCCGAGAACGCTATGACCCGGTTGCCGTCGGGCTCGAATATCGCGAGGTGTGACGACGGGGTGGGGCGCACCTGGTTCAGCCTCTCCGAGATCTGCTGCAAGGACACGTCCGCGCCCACGACCGCGCGCCCGTTGCCGGCGCGCCGCGCGATGGTTAGGCCCACTTGGCGCGTGGTGAAGAACACGTAGGGGGCGGTGACGATCGCGTCGCGCGTGCTCCTCGCCTGGACGTACCACGGGCGCTCGCGCGGATCGAAGCGGTAGTCGGGCCGACTCACGTCGGCGACGTGCCGGAGCGCGGCGTCGAAAAGGGCGAAGCGCGGCTCGATCGACCCGCCCCGCCGCTCGATGCTCTGCACCAGGAACGCCGCGCCGCCCGGAGCGCCGAATTCCTTCCTCGAAGCTTCGTCGCGCAGTGCGCGAACCAGGAAGAAGTCGCCGTTGTCGTATCCCAGGTAGACGGCGGCGATCTGGGGCCTGCGCTTCAATACCTCCGCGAGCGTGGGCAGCGAGAGCAGGCGCTCGCGCAGCGACCCGGCCGCGGTGAGCGGAGCGACCGACGCCCAGGTGACCGTGGTTTCCACTCCCTCGAACAGGTTCTTCAGGGCGTTGTCGGCATCGACGCTGACCCGGTCGATGAGGTCCTCCGCGGCTCCGAGGACGATGGCTTTTCCCTGGACGTGGTTGCTCCAGGCGATCACGCCGCACGCGGCGAAGATCACCGCGGTGAACACCGTCGCGATGTGAACTCTGAGCGGGTGACGGTGCCACAGCGAGAGGAAGCCGGATCCGGAGGGGCGCGTGGGTCTCATGGCGATTCCTTCGAAAGATCGGGAAGTATAATGTCCGTGCATTCCGGTACCCACTTGATGTCCAACCGCCTCGCCGATCAGACCTCGCCTTATCTCCAGCAGCACGCGGACAACCCGGTCGACTGGTATCCGTGGGGAGAGGAGGCGCTCGCCCGCGCGCGCGACGAGAACAAGCCTATCCTGCTCTCGGTCGGCTACTCGGCCTGCCACTGGTGCCACGTGATGGCGCACGAGTCCTTCGAAGACCCGGCGGTCGCGGACGTCATGAACCGGCTCTTCGTCAACATCAAGGTGGACCGCGAGGAGCGCCCCGATCTCGACCAGATCTATCAGCTCGCGCACCAGATGCTCGCGCAGCGCGCGGGCGGCTGGCCGCTGACGATGTTCCTCGCGCCCGACGGCGCGCCCTTCTTCGGCGGCACCTACTTTCCGAAGGAGCCGCGCTACAACCTGCCCGGATTTCCCCAGGTGCTCGAGCGAGTCGCGCAGGTCTACCGCGATCACCGCGAGGAGATCGGCAGGCAGAATCAGACGCTGCTCGCCACCTTTGAGGGCATGCGGCCCAGCGCGCCGGCGCATCATTCCGAGCTCTCCGCCGGGCCGATCGACGCGGCGCTGCGCAGCCTCAAGAGCAGCTTCGATTCCCGCTTCGGAGGCTTCGGCGGAGCGCCCAAGTTCCCTCATCCCGCCGAGCTGGAGTTCTGCCTGCGGCGCTCGGCCGCCGCGGGCGACGGCACGGCGGAGCGCATCGCCACTCACACGCTCGAGCGCATGGCGCTGGGCGGGATCTACGACCAGCTCGGCGGGGGCTTCGCGCGCTACAGCGTCGACGCCGAGTGGACGATCCCCCACTTCGAGAAGATGCTCTACGACAACGGCCCCTTGCTGCGGCTGTACTCCGACGCCTGGACCGTCACGGGCAATCCGCTCTTCGCCCGGGTCTGCGAAGAGACCGCGGCCTGGGTCATGCGCGAGATGCAGTCTCCCGAGGGAGGCTACTACTCGTCACTGGACGCCGACTCGGAGCACGAGGAAGGCAAGTTCTATGTATGGACCCCCGACGAGGTCCGCTCGCTCGTCTCGCCCGAGGAATACGCCACGCTCGCGCCGCACTACGGGCTCGACGGCCCGCCGAACTTCGAGAACACGCACTGGCACCTGCGCGTGGCGCGCCCGCTCGCGCAGGAGCATGCGTCCCTTTTCGCTTCGGGACGCACGAAGCTGTTCGATGCGCGCGGGAAGCGCGTGCGCCCCGGGCGCGACGAAAAGGTGCTGGCGAGCTGGAACGCGCTCATGATCGCCGGGATGGCGCGCGCCGCGGCGGTGTTTGGGCGCGCCGACTGGCTCGCTTCGGCGAAGAGGGCGCTCGGCTTCATCCGCCGCGCGATGTGGAGCAAGGGCCGGCTCCTCGCGACCTACAAGGACGGCAAGGCGCACCTCAACGCTTATCTCGACGACTACGCTTTCCTGCTCGTCGCGCTACTCGAGCTGCTGCAAGCGGAGTTCGACGCGGACGCGCTCGCGTTCTGCGAGGAGCTCGCCGACGTCCTGCTCGAGCAATTCGAGGACCGCGAGAACGGCGGGTTCTTCTTCACCAGCCACGATCACGAGAAGCTCATCCACCGCCCCAAGCCCGGATACGAGAACGCGACGCCCTCGGGAAACGGCACTGCGGCTTTCGCGCTCCAGCGCCTGCATTTCCTCACGGGCGAGTCGCGCTACGCCCTCGCCGCGGAGCGCACGCTCGCGCAGTTCCACGCGGAGCTCGCCGAGCATCCCGGGGGCCATGCGACCCTGCTCGCGGCCCTCGAGGAGCACCAGAAGCCCACGCGCACCGTGATCGTGCGCGGGCCGCACGGCGAGATCGAGCGGTGGCGCCGCGAGCTCGCCCGGCGCTACGCGCCCCAGACCATAGTGATCGCGATCGCGGGGGAGCCGGGCGGCCTGCCCCCGGTTCTCGACAAGCCCGCCGGCGGCGGGACGCGCGCCTGGGTGTGCGAGGGAACCGTGTGCCTCGCCCCGATCGATCGGCTGGAAGATCTGGTCGGACAGGTTTTCAAGCCGTGGAAAATCCAGTAGCATGGCGCGAATTTTTTACCCAAGGAGATTTCATGAAATACACGATCATTCCGGCGTCGCTCGCGCTCGCGCTGTCGAGCGGCGCGTCGCTCGCCGCCGACGCCCAGCAGCTCCTCAAGGAAAAGGCCTGCCTCAGCTGCCACCAGCTCGACAAGAAGCTGGTCGGCCCGGCCTACAAGGACGTCGCCGCCAAGTACAAGTCGCGCAAGGACGCCGAGGCGTATCTCGTCGGCAAGATCAAGGGCGGCTCGACCGGCGTGTGGGGGCAGATCCCGATGCCGCCGAACGGGACCGTCAACGACGCGGAAGCGAAAACCCTCGCCAAGTACATCCTGACCGTCAAGTAGGCTCGCCCTGAAACCGGAGGCCGCCATGACTCGCATCCTCTCCGTCGTCGTCGCGCTGGTCCTTGCGGCAGCTTCCGGTTGCAGCGAGACGAAGGCGCCTCCGGCGGGGAAGGCTTCGATCGTGATCGGCAGCGTCGCCCCGCTCACGGGCGGCATCGCGCACCTCGGCAAGGACAACGAGAACGGCGCGCGCCTCGCGATCGAGGAGGCCAACGCGGCCGGAGTGAAGATCGGCGGCAAGGACGTGCAGTTCGACCTGATCTCTCTCGATGACCAGGCCGACCCCAAGGTCGGGACCACGGTCGCCCAGAAGCTGGTCGACACCAAGGTCGCGGGGGTGGTCGGGCACCTCAATTCCGGCGTCACCATCCCCGCGTCCGCAATATACAACGGGGCCAACCCTCCGATCCCGATGATCACCGGCTCGGCGACCAACCCCAAGCTCACCGAGCAGGGCTTCAGGAACGTTTTCCGGGTGGTGGGCCGCGACGACCAACAGGGCCCCGCGATAGCGAACTACCTCGCCGCGACGGTGAAGCCCAGGGTCGCCGCGGTGATCGACGACGCGACGGCCTACGGCGAGGGCCTCGCCAACGAGGTGGAGAAGACGCTCGCCGCCGCGGGCGTCAAGGTGCTTCCGCGGGAGAAAGGCACCGACAAGACCACGGACTGGAAGGCGGTGCTGACCAAGGTGAAGGGCGAGAGCCCCGACGCGGTGTTCTACGGCGGCATGGACGCCACGGGCGGGCCGCTCCTCCGGCAGGGCCGCGAGCTCGGCATCAAGGCGGTGTTCTCCTTCGGGGACGGCTCCTGCACGGAGAACATGAAGCAGCTCGCGGGCGAGGCCGCCGACGGCCTGCTGTGCTCGCAGGCGGGCATCCCTCCGCAGGCGGCGTCGAAGAAATTCCTCGACGCCTACAAGAAGCGCTTCAACGTCGATCCGATCCTGTACGCGCCGTTCACCTACGACGCGGCAAACCTGCTCATCGCGGCGATGAAGAAGGCCGACTCGGCCGACCCGGCGAAATACCTGCCCGAATTGCAGAAGATCGACTACACGGGGGCCACCGGCAGGATAGTATTCGACGCGAAGGGCGACCGCAGCGACGCCGAGATGACCATTTTCACGATGAAGGCGGGAGTGCTCGCGCCGATCGCGATCATCAAGAGCGGCAAGACGATCAAGTACGAGGACTTCATCGCCCAATCCGCGAAGTAAGCAGGATTTGAATCCGCGTCGACGACGGCACCCGAGGGTGCCGTTTTCTTTTGCCGTCCGGACATGGACACGTTCATCCAGCAGCTGATCAACGGCGTCACGCTCGGCGCGGTCTACGCCATGGTCGCGCTCGGA
>Ga0187774_10000052_pt1 | contig 37942 bp, 36 predicted proteins | sample 0216_BV02_MP05_2_FD_133152 | JGI IMG/M metagenome (GOLD analysis project Ga0187774, IMG submission 133152) | Tropical peat soil microbial communities from peatlands in Department of Meta, Colombia - 0216_BV02_MP05_20_MG | ecosystem: Environmental > Terrestrial > Soil > Wetlands > Peat | place... | reverse complement strand
CTGCTCTCACGCGGCGCAGCGCGCACTCAGGCGCCGGCGATCGGCACCACGGCCGATCCGATCATGCTCGAAGTGTTCAACAATCTGTTCATGTCGATCGCGGAGCAGATGGGGGTGGCGCTGCAGAACACCGCCTACTCGGTCAACATCAAGGAGCGTCTGGATTTCTCCTGCGCCGTCTTCGACCAGCAAGGGGCGTTGATCGCGAACGCGCCGCACATGCCGGTTCACCTGGGCTCGATGGGCGAGAGCGTGCGCGCGGTGATCCGCGAGAACCGCGCCCGCATGAAGCCGGGGGACGTGTACGTCCTCAACGCGCCCTACAACGGCGGTACCCACCTGCCCGACGTCACCGTTATCACCCCGGTGTTCGCACCGGATGGCGGCGCGATCCTCTTCTACGTCGGCTCGCGCGGCCACCACGCCGACATCGGCGGGATCACCCCGGGGTCGATGCCGCCGAACAGCCGTGTCGTGGAGGAGGAGGGCGTGCTGATCGACAACTTCCTGCTGGTCGAGAACGGCAGGCTGCGCGAGAAGGAGACCGTCGCGCTCCTGTCCTCGGGCCCCTACCCGGCGCGCAACGTCGAGCAGAACATGGCCGACTTGCGCGCCATGGTGGCGGCCAACGAGAAGGGCGCGCAGGAGCTGCTGCGCATGGTCGGCGCCTTCGGCCTGGGCGTGGTGCACGCTTACATGCGCCACGTGCAGGACAACGCCGAGGAGGCCGTGAGGCGGGTGATCGAGGTGCTGAAGGAGGGCGAGTTCAGCTACGAGATGGACAACGGCGCGGTGATCCGCGTCCGCATCTCGATCGACCGCATGACGCGCAGCGCGGTGCTCGATTTCACGGGGACATCGCCCCAGCTGCCGAGCAATTTCAACGCGCCTCCGGCGGTATGCATGGCGGCCGTGCTCTACGTGTTTCGAACGCTGGTCGACGACGAGATCCCGATGAACGCTGGCTGCCTGAAGCCGCTCGAGGTGATCATTCCGGACGGCTCGATGCTTCGGCCGCGCTACCCGGCCGCCGTGGTCGCGGGCAACGTGGAGACCTCGCAATGCGTGACCGACGCGCTCTACGGCGCGCTCGGCGCGATGGCCGCGTCCTGCGGGACCATGAACAATTTCACGTTCGGCGACGAGCGCTACCAATACTACGAAACCGTCGCCGGGGGATCGGGCGCCGGCGAGGGGTTCGATGGCACGGACGCGGTGCAGACTCACATGACCAACTCGCGCCTCACCGATCCGGAGGTGCTCGAGTGGCGCTTCCCGGTGAGGCTCGAAAGCTTCGAGATCCGGCGCGGCTCGGGCGGCGCGGGGCGCTGGCGCGGCGGGGACGGCAGCGTGCGAAAGGTCCGTTTTCTTGAGCCCATGGGCGCGGCGATACTGTCGGAGCACCGCCGGGTCGCGCCCTACGGCATGGCGGGAGGGTCACCCGGAAAGACCGGGCGGAACTGGGTGCTCCGCGCGGGCGGGGCTGTTACGGAGCTGGGGGCCTGCGATCAGATCCAGATGCGGCCCGGAGACTGCTTCGTGATCGAGACCCCCGGGGGCGGGGGATACGGGAAGCCCGTCGGCTGACACCGGCCCGCGCCCCCCACTATAATGAAAGTCCAACAAATCCCCTACTGCGACGGGCGCAGCCGCGCTCCAAGCGAATCCACGCGCCCCGAGGCATGAATCGCCGCTCGATCCTGACGAAAACCGGGAAAGGTCTGATGGAGGCCACGGGCAAGACCAGCAGCCTCTCGCGGGATCTGCGCAACATCCTGAAGGAAATCGACGGCAAGGTCAGCGTCAACGAGCTGCTCGAGAAGTTCGAAAAGCTGACCGAGCCGAAGCTGCTCGAGCTTCTCTCGAGCATGGAAAAGGATGGCTACGTCCGCGAGTTTGTCGACAAGCAGGACGAGGGGCCGCGCACCCCGGTCGGGCGCGCGTCCGGCCCGCCCTCGCTTGGGGAAGGCTCGGATCTCGACTTCACGGCATTCACCCCCGCCAAGCCCAACGCCAAGGCGAACGAGGACGCGCGCCTTCAGGCCCAGGCGCAGGAGATCGCGCGCCAGGCTCAGGCGACGCGGGCCCGCGAGGACGCCGCGAAGGCGCGCGCGAAGGTGGACGCCGAGCAGAGGGCGAAGCAGGCCGCAGTGACCCGAACCGGCTCCCATACGCCGCTGCCGCCGCTGATCAATCCCACCGTGACGCCGCCGGCCGCCCCTCCGGTTGCGGGGATCCTCGGGGCCGGCGCGGAGGCGCAGGCGCGCGCGAAAGCGGACGCCCAGGCGCGGGCGCAGGCCGAGGCGCTCGAGCGGGCACGGCGCGAGGCGGAGGAGAAGGCGCGCCGGGACGCGGAGGAAAAAAACCGTCTGGAGGCCGAAGCCCGGGCAAGAGCCGAGATCGAGGCGGCGATCAAGCGCGAGGCGGAGGAGCGCGCGCTCAAGGAGATCCAGGAGAGAACCCGGCGCGAGGAAGCCGAGAGGGCGCGGCGGGAAGCCGAAGCGCGCGCGAAGGTCGAGGCCGAGCAGCGCGCGAGGCGCGAGGTCGAGGAACGCCAGAGGCGCGAGCTGGAAGAGCGCACGCGCAGGGAAGTGGAGGAGCGGCTGCGGCGCGAGGAAGCCGAGCGCCGCAGGCGTGAGGAGGAGGAGCGCGCACGCAGGGAAGCCGAGCGCCAGGCCCGCGTCGAGGCCGAGACCAAGGCGCGGGTCGATGCCGAGCTGCGCGCGAAGCGGGAAGCCGAGGAGCGCGTGCGCCGAGAGGACGAGGAGCGCCGCCAGGCCGACAAGCGGAAGCGCGTCGAGGAGGAGCAGCGCAGGCGCCAGGAGGCCGAGCAGGCGTCCGCCCTGGAGCGCGCGCTCAAGGAGGAGCAGGAGAAGGCGCAACGCGAGGCCGAGGAGCGGGCCGAGCGCGAGGAGCAGGAGCGCCTGGAGCGGGAAGAGCCCATCCTCGAGGACGATGAAGACGAGAAGCAACGGCGCGAAGAGGAGGAGCGGTACGCGAAGGAGGAGGAGAAGCGCGCGCGGAATGAGGAGAGAGCCTCGGCCAGAGCCGCCGCCAAGGCGCGAAAGGCCGAGCGCGCGAGGGAGCGCGCCGGCGAGGAGGCGTGGCGCGGGGACGAGGATGCCCTGCGGTCGGACGCCGCCTCGCTTTCCGCGGCGGAAGTCTGGGAGCGGCGCAAGCCCCGCAGCTTCCTCAGGACGCTCGGGGCGATGCTCGTCGTACTCGTGGTCCTGGGCGTCGCCGTGCTGCCGTTCATCCCTCTGGACACCGCCCCGTACGAAAAGGCCGCCCAGGCGTGGCTCGGCCTCCCCGTCAAGATCGGCTCGGTGAACATCACGTACTTCCCGCTGCCACAGCTGAAGTTCGAGAAGGTCGTCATCGGCGCGGACCCGCAGATGCGGGCAGCCGTGATCAAGGCGAGCCCGGAGCTGGCGACCCTGCTCGAGGACCGAGTGGCGCTGCAGAGCCTCGCGATGGAGAACGTCACCGTACCGAAGGAATTCCTGGCGGCGCTGCTGCAGGACAAGGGCGGCCGCAGGGGCCTGGGCGTGCACCGCATTACGGCCAAGGGGCTGAAGGTCGACGCGCCCGAACTCGGTCTTCCGGGCCTCGACCTGGAGGCCAGCCTGGCCCCCGACGGCGCGCTGAGATCGGCGACGCTGTCGAACGCCGGCCAGCTCTCGGTGAGGCTCGAGCCGAAGGAGGGAAAGGCGGCGATCGAGATCTCCGCCGCGTCGCTGCCCATACCCATCGGGGTCGAGTTCGGCCTTACGGATTTCAGCGCCAAGGGCATCGCGAGCACGAGCGACCTCGCCCTGAGCAGCGTGGAAGGGCGCGCCTTCGGCGGGCGTATCTTCGGCAACGCGCGCCTCCGCTGGTCCTCGGGCTGGAGCCTGGACGCGGACCTGTCTGCGCGCCAGATGGATGCGGCCAAGATCGCCGGACCCCTCGTCGGCTCGGGAACGCTCCAGGGGAAGGGCAGGCTGTCGATGAGAGGGCTGCTGCCCGAGCGCATGGTGCTCAACTCCCAGTTCGACGGTAATTTCTCGGTACAGAAGGGCTCGATCAGCAACGTCGACATGCCGCGCCTGCTTCAAGGGAGCGGCTCGGGCGGAGGCACGACGCTGTTCCAGGAGCTGAACGGCGACTTCTCCGCCGATCCCAACCGGCTCCTGGTGCGCAACCTCCGGCTCGCCGCGGGCCTGTTGAGCGGACAGGGGCAGGTCGAGATGGATCCGCAGATGAACCTCTCCGGCAGGATGCAGATCGAGCTTCGGGCCCAGAGCGTCCAGGCGCGCTCGACCCTGGGCGTCTCGGGCACGCTCTCCGATCCGCAATTCCGCCGCACGAACTGAGCGGCCGGGTCCGCCCGGTCGTTCCGGTATAATCGCGCTTTACGTGCGCGTTTCATGTCGTTGATCCTCAAGCTGCGCGGCAGCCCTGCGGTTTCCGCGTTCCGGCTCGACAAGCTCAACGCCCGCCTCGCCGCAATCGATCGTTCCCTTCGCGTCACCGCCGCGGAATTCTGGCATTTCGCAGACGCGGAGCGCCCGCTCGTCCCCGCCGAGCGCGCCGTGCTCGACCGCCTGCTCGACTATGGCGACCCGGCGCAGCCGGCGGCGGGGCCCGTGAGGCTCGTGGTTCCGCGGCTCGGCACGATCTCGCCGTGGTCGTCCAAGGCCACCGACATCGCGCGCAGCTGCGGGCTCGACGCCGTGCGCCGCATCGAGCGGGGCACCGCCTGGTTCTTCGAGAAGGACTCCGTCGCCGAGGCGGCGCTGCGCAAGGCCCTCGATCTGATCCACGACCGCATGACCGAAACGGTGCTCGCCTCGCCGCGGGAGGCCGACGCGCTGTTCGCCCGCCACGCGCCCAGACCCCTCGCCACCGTGGAGGTTGCCGCGCGCGGGCGCGCGGCGCTGGAGGACGCCAACGCGAAGCTCGGGCTTGCCCTGGCGCCCGACGAGATCGACTACCTGCTCGAGCACTACCGCAGGATCGCGCGCGATCCGACCGACGTGGAGCTGACGATGTTCGCGCAGGCGAACTCGGAGCACTGCCGCCACAAGATCTTCAACGCCTCGTGGATCGTCGACGGCACCCCGCAGGAGGAGACGCTGTTCGGGATGATCAGGACCACGCACGCGCGCCACCCGCAGGGAACGGTGGTGGCCTACGCCGACAACTCGGCGGTGATGGAGGGGCGGACCGTCTCCCGCTTCACCCCGGAGCCCGCCGGACGCTATGTATACAGAGACGAGCTGACTCATACCCTGATGAAGTGCGAGACGCATAATCACCCCACCGCCATCTCGCCTTTTCCCGGCGCGGCGACGGGGTCGGGAGGCGAGATCCGCGACGAGGCGGCGACCGGCAGGGGCGCGAAGCCCAAGGCCGGCCTATGCGGCTTCTCCGTGTCGCACCTGCGCATCCCGGATTTCGAGCAGCCCTGGGAAGCCGCGACGGGCAAGCCGGAACGCGTCGCCTCGGCCCTGCAGATCATGCTCGAGGGGCCGATCGGCGCAGCGGCGTTCAACAACGAGTTCGGGCGCCCCAATCTCGCCGGCTACTTCCGCGCCTTCGAGATGGAGGTCGAGGGCGTGGCTCGCGGCTACCACAAGCCGATCATGATCGCCGGGGGAATCGGCAACATCAACGGCGCGCATTCCCACAAGAGCGAGGTGAGGCCGGGCGTGCTGCTGGTGCACCTGGGGGGGCCGGGCCTGCTCATCGGCATGGGCGGGGGCGCGGCATCGAGCAGGGCTACGGGCGCTAACACCGAAGACCTCGACTTCGATTCGGTGCAGCGTGGCAACGCCGAGATGCAGCGGCGCGCGCAGGAGGTCATAGACCGCTGCTGGCAGCTCGGTGCCGACAATCCCGTGCTCTCGATCCACGACGTCGGCGCCGGAGGCCTGTCGAACGCGCTGCCCGAGCTGGTGCACGCCGCCGGCCGGGGCGCGAGGATCGACCTGCGCGCGCTGCCGAACGAGGAGCCCGGGATGACGCCGCGCGAGCTGTGGTGCAACGAGGCGCAGGAGCGCTTCGTCCTGGCCGTCGCGCCCGAGCGCATTGCGCAGTTCCGGGCGCTGTGCGAGCGCGAGCGCTGCCCCTTCGCGGTTGTCGGCGTGGCGACCGGGGACGGCCGCCTGGTCGTGGAAGACCCGCAATTCCGCAATACTCCGGTCGAGATGGAGCTTTCTGTGCTCCTCGGCAAGCCGCCGCGCATGACCCGCAACGTGCGCCGCCGCCGGCCCGCGCCGCCGGCGCTCGTCCCCGGCGACGTCCGCCTCGAAGAAGCCTGCTACCGCGTGCTCAGGCACCCGACTGTGGCGAGGAAGACCTTCCTCGTCAGCATCGGGGACCGCACCGTGGGCGGTCTGTGCTCGCGCGATCCCTTCGTCGGCCCGTGGCAGGTGCCGGTCGCCGACTGCGCGGTCACCGCGATGGGCTTCCGCGACGGCGCGGGCGAGGCGTTCGCCATGGGCGAGCGCTCGCCCCTCGCCCTGATCAGCCCGGAGGCTTCCGGGCGCATGGCGGTGGGCGAGTCGCTCACCAACCTCGCCGCTGCCGCAGTCGGCGACATCGGCAGGGTGAAGCTCTCGGCGAACTGGATGGCCGCAGCGGGGCACGGCGCAGAGGACGCGGCGCTGTTCGACACGGTCCGGGCGGTCGCGCTCGAGCTGTGCCCGGCGCTCGGGATCAGCATCCCCGTGGGCAAGGATTCCCTGTCGATGCGCACAGCCTGGGAGGAGGACGGCCGCTCGAGCGAGGTCGTCGCGCCGCTGTCGCTGATCGTCTCGGCGTTCGCTCCCTGCGAAGACGTGCGCCGGACGCTCACTCCCCAGCTCGCGACCGATGCGGGTGAGACCGAGCTGGTGCTCGTCGACCTGGGACGCGGGCGCAACCGTCTCGGCGGCTCCATTCTTGCGCAGGCCTACGGGCAGTGCGGCGACGCGGCGCCGGACCTCGACGATCCGCGGCTCCTGAAGGAGTTCTTCTCCGCCGTCCAGGACCTGAACCGCGACGGCCTGGTGCTCGCCTACCACGACCGCTCGGACGGCGGCCTTTTCGCCGCGGTCTGCGAGATGGCCTTCGCTGGGCGAGCGGGCGTGACCCTCAACCTGGACATGCTCGCCTACGACGAGGCGGCGCACGACGTCGAGGGCAACGAGCGCAAGCCCGAGCTGATGGTCGGGCGCGATTTCGAGCGCGTTCTCGGCGCGCTGTTCGCCGAGGAGCTCGGCGCGGTCATCCAGGTGAGGTCTTCGGACCGCGGCCGCGTGTTCCGGCGCCTCGCGGGACTGCCGGCGCAGGTCGTCGGCGCTCCGAACCCTCGCGACGAGGTGCGCCTGGTGCGCAACGCCAGGCCGATCTTTGCGGCCCCGCGCGTCGAGCTCGAGCGCGCCTGGTCCGAGGTGAGCTTTCGCATGCAGCAGCTGCGCGACGATCCCGGGTGCGCCGCGGAGGAGTTCGATCGCATTCTCGATCGCGAGGACCCCGGCCTCTCGGCCTGGCTGTCCTTCGATCCCGCGGAGGACGCGGCCGCGCCGTTCATCGCGAAGGGGGCGCGGCCCAGGGTCGCGATCCTGCGCGAGCAGGGCGTGAACGGGCAGGTCGAGATGGCGGCGGCGTTCGACCGCGCGGGCTTCGAGGCGCACGACGTGCACATGAGCGACCTCGTCGCCGGGCGCGCCTCACTGGCCGCTTTCAAGGGCTTCGCTGCGGGGGGCGGCTTTTCCTACGGCGACGTTCTCGGGGCTGGCGCGGGATGGGCGAAGGCGATACTGTTCAACGCGCGCGCTCGCGACGAGTTCCAGGCCTTCTTCTCGCGCGGCGACAGCTTCGCGCTCGGCGCGTGCAACGGCTGCCAGATGATGAGCAACCTGCGCGAGATGATACCCGGCGCGGAACACTGGCCGCTGTTCGTGAGGAACCGCTCCGAGCAGTTCGAGGCGCGGCTGGTAATGGTCGAGATCGTGCCCTCGCCGTCGCTCTTCTTCGCCGGGATGGAGGGAAGCCGCATGCCCGTTCCCGTCGCGCACGGGGAGGGGCGGGCGCAGTTCGCCTCGGAGACGGCCAGGCGCGGCGCGATCGTGGCGCTGCGCTTTGTCGACAACCGAGGCGCTCCGACCGCGATCTATCCGATGAATCCCAACGGATCCCCCGGCGGCATCACCGGGATCACGACGCCGGACGGGCGCTTCACCATTCTCATGCCGCATCCCGAGCGGGCCTTCCGCTCGGTGCAGCATTCATGGCATCCGAAGGAATGGCGCGAGGACAGCCCGTGGATGCGGATGTTCCGCAACGCGCGGAAGTGGGTGGGGTAGGCGGACTACTGTATCTTCGCCTTCTGGCGAAGCTCGGCGACGTACCGGTGCACTTCCTGCTCCTGCAGCCTCGCCTGCAGCTGCTGCTTCACGCTGTCGAAAGGAGGGAAAACCTGCGCCCGCACGTCGTCGAGCTGGATGACGTGCCAGCCGAACTGCGTCTGCACCGGGGTCTCGGTGTATTTCCCCTTCTCCAGCTTGACGAGAGCGTCGGCGAACGGCTTGACGAAAGTGCTGGGCGGATTCCAGTCAAGATCGCCCCCCTTGTCCCTCGACCCCGGGTCCTTCGACTGCTTGGCGAGGTCCTCGAACTTCGCGCCCTTCTTGAGCTGGGCGATGATGTCGTTGGCCTCGGTGTCCTTGTCGACCAAGATATGCCGCACCTTGTACTCCTTGTCGCCGCGCGAGGCCTTCAGCTTTTCGTACTCCGCCTGCAAGTCCTGGTCCTTGACCGGGTGCTTCTTCAGGTAGTCCTGGATGAGCGCCTGCACGAGGACCTGCTGCCTCATGAGATCGAGCTGGGTGCGGACATCGACGCCCTTCCCGAAGCCCTGCCGGTCCGCTTCCTGCGCCACTACTTCCTGTGTGATCAGGTTGTCGAGGATCATCCGGCGCGTTTGCTCATTGTCAGGCTGTCCCTGCGTGGCGCGCTGCTTCACGATGAACTCCAGGCGCGCCTTGGGGATGGGCTTGCCGTTCACCGTGACCGGCTTCTCGCCCTCTTTCTTGGGCTCCGGAGCGGCGGCCTGGCCCCAGGCGGTGGCGGAGATGCACAGCGAAAGCGCCGCGAGAATGCGGAGCGGGCGTGAGAACATGTCGATTCCTTCGAGGGAAAGGCGAATCATAGCTCATCCGGGGTGAAAGCCTGAATCGCCAGGGCGTGGATCTCGCGCCGCATCAGCGGGCCGAGCGCGTCGTAGATCAGGCGGTGGCGCCCGAGCCGGCCGAGCCCGGCGAAGCGCGGCGAGACGATGACGAGCCGGAAATGGCTGCCGCCCGCCGCAGCCCCGGCGTGGCCGACGTGACGCCCCGACTCGTCGAGCAGCTCGACGGACTGCGGTTCGAGGGCGGCGAGCCGCTCACGGATCCTGTCGGACAGCTCCATGTGCGCTCATCGCTTCTCCTCGATGTGCCGCGCGAGGAAGACGGCCTGGAGCACCACGAACACCAGCATGAGGCCCATGCCCCCGAAGACCTTGAAGTTCACCCAGGTCTCGGTCGGGAAGTTGTAGGCGACGTAGAGATTCGCAGCGCCCATGAATGCGAAGAACCCCACCCAGGACCAGTTAAGCCTCGTCCAGACCACGTCCGGCGCGCTGATCTGCTCGATCAGGGCCGCACGAATGAGATTCTTCCGGAACAGGAGCTCGGCCGCCGTCAGAGCCAGGCCGAACGCCCAGTAAAGGACCGTCGGCTTCCACTTGATGAACGTTTCGTCGTGGAGGATGAGCGTGGCTCCGCCGAGCACGGCGATCACGGCGAGCGTCACCCACATCATCTTGTCCACCTTGCGGCGCCTCCACTTGAGCCACGCGATCTGCGCGAACGTGGCGACGATCGCCGCGGCCGTGGCGATGTAGATGTCGAAGAGCTTGAAGGCGACGAAAAAAAGGACGACCGGGAAGAGGTCGAAGAGAAGCTTCATCAGGGGGCGATCTTGCTTGCGATTTGCTGAAGGACCGATCCGGCGTACACTACTGCACCCTTCGAGAGGAGAGTCAGCTCATGGCCGAGCCCCACATTGCGCAGAAATCCCCCTACGCGGTGGAGCTCGCGCCGGGCGAGTACTGGTGGTGCCGCTGCGGGGGATCGAAGAGCCAGCCCTTCTGCGACGGCACGCACAAGACGACCGGGTTCACGCCCGTGAAGTTCACCGTCGCCAAGGCGGAGAAGCTGTGGCTGTGCGGGTGCAAGCGCACGCGCAACCAGCCCTTCTGCGACGGTACTCACAAGACTCTCTAGCGGCCGGCGCTACTTCTTCGCCGCGGTCCAGCGCCCGTCCTGGCCACCGTCGGTGCGGAACGAGCCTTCCATCGACGCGCCGGTCACGCGCCCGCTGAAGTCGCGGCGGACGCCGCGGGAGTCGACGTAGGCGAAGCTGATGCGGAACCCGGAGAGGCGGGGCTCGCGCAGCCCGGCGAGCACCGGGCCCAGGTAGGCCACGCCCTCTATCTTCTGGAACTTCTGCTCGAAATTGAGGCTGAGCTTCTCGGACGCGCCGTTGCCAGAGATCTCCATCGCCCAGCGCCCCGCGACGTTCGCGGGCACCACCCAGAAGTACACTCGCCGGCCGTCGACGTCGGAGGACTCGTCGGGCTCCCAGTCTTCCATGTTGAAGGCGTGAGTGACGACGCGCGTGCCGGGGCGCATCGCGAGGATCTGCGGCCGCAGCCTCATGTTGAGCGAAGGCAGGAGATACATCGTCAGCACGGTCGCCTGGGTGAAATCGGTCGCGAAGATGTCGCCGTGGACGATCTGCGCCCTGCCGGTGACGCCCGCCGCCTGGGCGTTCTTCTGAGCGAAGGCGACCATGTCGGGGTTGTACTCGACGCCCATCGACTTGGCGCCGAATTTCTTGGCCGCCGCGATCGCGATCTTTCCGTCGCCGGCCCCCAGGTCGATCACATAATCCTCGGGCTTCGTCTGGGCCATGGTCAGCATGCGGTCGACCACCTCGTCCGGGGTCGGCACCCATACGACGTCCTTGCCTTGCTGGCCGACGTAGGGCTTGAACTCCGGCTTCTGCGCGTAGGCAAGGCCCGCGGCCGCGAGCAGCGCGGCGCAGGCTGCCGATACGATTGCACGGTACATGTCATCCTTTCCGGTGTAGGTTGAGCTCGGCTCTATCTTACAGCGCTTCCGCGGCGTGGTCGGCGAGGCGCGAGCGCTCGCCCCGCTGCAGGGTGATGTGCCCCGAGTGCTGCCAGCCCTTCATGCGGTCGACGACGTAGGTGAGCCCCGAGCTCCCCTCCGTCAGGTAGGGCGTGTCGATCTGCGCGATGTTGCCCAGGCACACCACCTTGGTGCCCGGCCCGGCCCGGGTGATCAGGGTCTTCATCTGCTTGGGCGTGAGGTTCTGGGCCTCGTCGAGGATGAGGTACTTCTCGATGAACGTGCGGCCGCGCATGAAGTTGAGCGACTTGATCTTGATGCGCGAGCGGATCAGATCCCGGGTCGCGGCGCGGCCCCACTCGCCGGCTTCGTCGTCGGGCTTGTTGAGCACGTCGAGGTTGTCCTCGAGCGCGCCCATCCAGGGCGTCATCTTCTCCTCCTCCGTTCCCGGCAGGAACCCGATGTCCTCGCCGACGGGAACCGTCACCCGCGTCATGATGATCTCGGAATAGTCCTTGGACTCGAGCGTCTGCATCAGTCCCGCGGCGAGGGCGAGCAGCGTCTTGCCCGTGCCCGCCTGGCCGAGCAGCGTCACGAAATCGATATCCGGGTTCATCAGCAGGTTGAGCGCGAAATTCTGCTCGCGGTTGCGCGCCGTGATGCCCCACACGTTGTTCTTCGCGTGCGTGAAGTCGCGAACGGTCTCGAGCACCGCGGTCCCGGCCTCGAGCTCCCGGACGGTCGCAAACAGCGGACGGTCCCCTTCCTGGTAGATGAACTCGTTCAGCAGCAGCTTCTCGCACAGCGGCCCGCGTATGCGGTAGTAGGCGCGGCCGTCGCGTTTCCACGACTCCACGTCGCGGCCGTGGTCTTCCCAGAAGTCCGCGGGCAGCTCGCGCACGCCCGTGTAGAGGAGGTCGGTGTCCTCCAGCACCTTGTCGTTGTAGTAGTCCTCGGCGAACAGCCCCAGCGCATGCGCCTTGATGCGCATGTTGATGTCCTTGGACACCAGGATCACCTGCCGGCCGGTCTCGCGCTTCTGGAGGTAGACCACCACCCCGATGATGTGGTTATCGGTCTTTCCCATCGGCAGGCTCGCCGGGACATGGCCGTTGATCGCCTCCGTCTGCAGGTAGAGGCGGCCGCCGGCGCTGTCCGCGGCGTGGCGCTTCAGGGGAATCCCCTCCGCGATGGGTCCCGGCGCGTGGCTGACGATATCGTCCAGGAAGCGGCTCGCCTGGCGCGCGTTGCGGGCGATCTCCGAGATGCCGCTCTTGTGATTGTCCAGCTCCTCGAGCGTCATGATCGGCAGGAACACGTCGTGCTCTTCGAAGCGGAACAGGCTCGTCGGGTCGTGGATAAGGACGTTGGTGTCCAGGACGAACAGCTTGGTTCTGGCTTGCCGGGGCTTCGCGCGACGCACGGGGTCGAGCTGCCGCTCAGTCGGCTTCAACAAAGGCGAGCACCTCCTGTGCGTGGCCAGGGACCTTGACGCCGCGCCACTCGCGCCGGAGCACGCGGTCGCGGTCGATGACGAAGGTGCTGCGCTCGATGCCCCGCACCTTCTTTCCGTACATGTTCTTCATCTTCATCACGCCGAACTGCTTGCACACCTTCTCGCTTTCGTCCGAGAGCAGCTCGAAGGGGAAGCCCATCTTGGCCTTGAAGTTCTCGTGCGATTTGACGCTGTCGCGCGAGATGCCGTACACGGAGGCCCCGGCCTTCACGAACCTGGGATGCAGGTCGCGGAACTGGGCGCCCTCGAGGGTGCAGCCGGGCGTGTTGTCCTTCGGATAGAAGTACAGCACCACCAGCCTGGATCCGGACGCCGACAGGCGGAATTCGCCTCCGCCGGTGGCCGGCAGCGCGAAATCGCCTACTTTGTCGGGCATCCTGTATGCGTCTGGACTGTCTACGCGAGGAATTTTACCAGTTCGCCGAGCAACTCGGCCGGCGCCTCTTCCGGGATGTAATGTCCGCAGTCGAGCGTGCGGCCCTGCACGCTCTCGGCGCGCTCCGCCCAGTCGGCGAGGGGCTTGAAGCAGCGCTCGATGGTGCCGTGCTTGCCCCACAGCACCAGCAGCGGCGCGGCCACCTTGCGATCGATGTCGGCCTCGTCGTGCTCGAGATCGATCGACTCGGCGGCGCGGTAGTCCTCGCAGCTCGCGTGTATCGCGGCGGGATCGCGGAAGCAGCGGCGGTATTCCGCGAGCGCCTCGGGCGCGAACGCGGACAGGCCGGCGTGCCTCGTCCCCATGTGGCTCTCTAGGTAGAAATCCGGGCTCGCGCCGATCAGGGTCTCGGGGATGGGCTCGGGGCGCAGCAGGAAGAACCAGTGGTAGTACGACTTGGCGAACTCGCGCGTGACGCGCGCATACATCGTGCGCGTCGGAATGATGTCGAGCACGGCGACCTTTCGGACCTGGGCGGGATGGTCCAGGGCCATGCGGTGCGCCACGCGTCCGCCCCGGTCGTGGCCGACGACGAGGAACTCCTCGTGCCCGAGCGCGCGCATCACCTCGACCTGGTCCAGCGCCATGGCGCGCTTGGAATAGTTGGAATGGTCTGGAAGCCCGTGCGGCTTCTCGCTGTCGCCGTAGCCGCGCAGGTCCGCGGCCACCACGCTGAAGCGCTTGGCGAGCTCGGGCGCGACCTTGTGCCAGATCGCGTGGGTCTGCGGATAGCCGTGCAGCAGGAGCAGCGGCGGCCCCACGCCGCCGTGGACGAGGTTGATCGCGGCGCCGCTCGCCCTGATGCGCCGCTGCCTGAACCCCGGGAACAGGCCGTTCAAGAGAGAAACTCCTTGCCCTGGAGAGCGAGCGAGCCCGAGCGCCCCGGCACCGGACCCAGGGCGATCTCGTTGCGCGGAAGGCTCTTCAGGTCGAGCGCCTCGGCGAGCTCGCGCAGCGGCACGAGCTTGTAGCCCTGGCGCTTCCAGCCCGAGAGCAGGGACTCGAAGGGCGCCGCGAGCTTTCCGCCCTCCAGCTCGGCGTGCAGAGTGTACACGTGGCCCTCGGCCGGGGCGCTCCGGGTGAGGCCGAGGATGTGCTCGGCGACGTTCTTCGCGTCGATGCTGTCGGTGCCGATCAGCTCGTCGAGCGTCGGCAGCGTCGTCGGCAGCTGCGGGCAGGCGACGATCTCGGCGCGCCATACCGGGATGAAGGGGCGCGTCCCGCGCGTGTCCGAGCAGTAGTCGAAGCCCAGGCGCTGCGTCAGGCGCAGCGCGTGGCGGTTCATCTGCCAGCCCGCCGCGCCGTGGGCGCGCGCGCGCTCGCCGAAGATGTCCTCGAAGCGCGCCCGAGCGAGCTCCATCTGGCGCTCGGTCCAGCGCGCGCCGGCGCCGTCGACGCCGTCCTGCCACTTGACGTGGTCCCAGCAATGGATGCCCACCTCGAACCCCGCGTCGCGCACCGAGCGCATGATTTCGCGGCAGCGCCGGCCGATGTCGGGGCCGGGCAGCAGCGTGCCGTAGAGCAGGGTGCGCAGGCCGTAGTGCGAGAGCACCGACGTGCGCGACACCTTGGAGAAGAACCCGGGACGGAACGCGCGCTTGACCGCGCGGCCGGTGTGGTCGGGCCCCAGGCTGAAGAAGAAGGTTGCGCCCGCGTCATGTTTCTTGAGGAGCTCGATCAGGCGCGGGACGCCCTTGCGGGTGCCGCGGTAGGTGTCGACGTCGACCTTCAGGGCGAGCTTCGGCGTCATTCGACCAGGCTGGCGGCTTCCTGCACCTGCGTACGGTAGGCATCGAAGATGCGCTTGAGCGCCTCGCGCATGTCGACGCGCGGCTTCCAGCCGAGGTCCTTCGTCGTGCCCGCGATTCTCGGGACGCGGCTTTGCACGTCCTGGTAGCCCTTGCCGTAGTACTGCGCAGCGGTGGTGTTCACGAGCTTCACTTTCCTCGCGCTGTCGCGGTACTCGGGATAGGCGCCGGCGAGCTTCAGCATCATGCCGGCGAGCTCCCTGACCGAGTAGTTGTTCTTCGGGTTGCCGACGTTGTAGATCTTCCCGCTCGCCACTCCGTCCGGGTTCGCGATGATCTTCACCAGAGCGTCGATGCCGTCGTCGATGTAGGTGAAGGCGCGCTTCTGGCGCCCGCCGTCCACCAGCTTGATCGGCTCGCCGCGCACGATGTGGCCGAAGAACTGGGTGATGACGCGCGAGCTGCCCTCCTTGGGGGCGTTGAGGTTATCGAGCCCCGATCCGATCCAGTTGAAGGGGCGGAACAGCGTGTAGTCGAGCCCCTCCTTCATGCCGTAGGCGTGGATGACGCGGTCCATGAGCTGCTTCGCGCAGGCGTAGATCCAGCGCGGCTTGCTGATGGGTCCGTATACGAGGGGCGAGCTTTCGGGGTCGAACTCGCGGTCGGGAGACATGCCGTAGACCTCGGATGTCGAGGGGAACACCAGGCGCTTGCCGTGCCGGACGCACCCCCGCACGATCGGCAGGTTGGCCTCGAAGTCGAGCTCGAACACCCGCAGGGGCTCCTTGACGTAGGTCGCGGGAGTCGCGATCGCGACGAGCGGCAGCACGGTGTCGCACTTGCGCACGTGGTACTCGATCCACTCGCGGTTGATGGTGATGTCGCCCTCGAAGAAATGGAAGCGCTCGTGGTCGAGCAGGTCGGCGACGCGGTCGTTCTGCATGTCCATGCCGTACACCTCCCAGTCGGTGGTGTCGACGATGCGCTTGGACAGGTGGTGGCCGATGAAGCCGTTTACGCCGAGGATGAGGATTCTCTTCATGATGGGTTCCTAGGACATCGCGACCCGGCGGCTGCCGATGCGATTGGCGAATTCTTGCCCGGAGAGCGCCTTGCCGTCCAGTTCCGGCTCGAGGATCTCGAGCTCGCCGCCGTCGGCGCAGGCGGCCAGGCAGCGCCCGCCCTCGGCGTACAGGAACGCCGGGGCGCGCGCGGCGCCCTGCCGCGGCAGCAGCCGGGTGCGGAGCACGCGCAGCCGCTTGCCCTCGAATTCCGTGAACGCTCCAGGATAGGGCGGGGCGACCGCGCGAACGAGGTCGTGGATGCGCTTCGCCGGCGCCCTCCAGTCGATGCGGCCGTCCTCGGGCCCGCGCCCGCCGTGGTAGCTGCCCTTCGAAGGGTCCTGCGGGCGCAGCACCGCGCTCCCGTCGACCAGGCGGGGCAGGCTCCGCGTGAGCACCCGCTCGGCCGCGCCCGTGACCTTGCGGAACACGTCGATCGCCAGATCGTCCGGCCCGATTGGCACGGCCTCCCGGTCGACGATGCGGCCGGCGTCGGGCTTCTCCACCATCTCGTGGAGGGTCGCGCCCGTCTCGCTCTCGCCGTAGATGATCGCCCAGTTGACCGGGACGCGTCCGCGGTACTTCGGGAGCAGCGACCCGTGCATGTTGAACGCGGGCGCGACGGCGAGGAGCTCGCGCCCGAGCATGGCCCGGTAGTAGAAGGAGAACATGAAATCCGGCCGCAGGCCCTTCACTCTCGCAACGAAGTCGGGAGCGTTCGGATCGCCGGGCGTCGTGACCTCGAGGCCCCGCTCCCGGGCAAGCTTCGCGACGCTGCCGAACCAGATGTTCTCGCCGGGCGCGTCCTCGTGCGTGACCACCAGCGATACCTCGACGCCCTGCCCGAGCAGGACTTCGAGGCAGCGGCAACCGACGTCGTGGTACGCGAAGACGACGGCGCGGGTCACTCTTTCTTCTCGAGTATCGCCTGGACCACGTAGCGCGGCCGCTGCCGCACCTGCTCGTAGATGCGGCCGATGTACTCGCCCAGCAGGCCGATGCCGAAGAGCGTCACGCCGATGAGGAAGAACGCGATGCCGAACAGGGTGAACACGCCCTCGGCCTCGGGCCCGATGACGAGGCGCCGCACCGCGAGGAACAGCACGAACCCGATGGAGACGAGCGAGATGACGATCCCGGAGAGCGAGAAGAGCTGGAGCGGCAGCGTCGTGAATCCGGTCACCAGGTCGAAATTGAGCCGGACGAGCTTGTAGAGCGAGTACTTCGACTCGCCGGCGGCGCGCTCCTCGTGCGCCACCTCGACCTCGGTGGGGCGCTGCGCGAACGTATACGCGAGCGCGGGAATGAAGGTGTTGATCTCGCGGCAGCTGTTGATCGTATCGACGATGGCGCGGCTGTAGGCACGCAGCATGCAGCCCTGGTCGGTCATCTTGATGCGCGTCGTGCGCTCGCGCAGCGCGTTCATGAGGCGCGAGGCGTGGCGGCGGAACGCCGTATCGTGGCGCTCGCCGCGCACGGCTCCGACGTAGTCGTAGCCCTCGTCCATCTTCGCGAGCAGCTTGCCGATCTCCTCGGGCGGGTTCTGGAGGTCGGCGTCGAGCGTGACGACGCGCGCGCCGCGGCTCGCCTCGAAGCCCGCCATGATGGCGAGGTGCTGGCCGAAATTGCCGTTGAAGAGGACCACGCGCGTCGCGTCGGGCCGCTGCTCGAACTGCGCGGAGAGCAACGCCGCCGAGCGGTCGCGGCTGCCGTCGTTGACGAAGATGACCTCGTAGCTGCGCCCCAGTGCGTCGAGCGCGGGGTAGAGCCGCGCGAAGAGCGCGGGAAGCACCGCCTCTTCGTTGTACACGGGAATGACGACGGAAACTTCCGGCTTCATCGCAGCGCCCGCGTCGCGGCTTCGCAGACGCGCTCGACGTCGGAGTCGGCCATCGCGGGGAAGAGCGGCAGGGTGGCGATGGCGCGACCGATGCGCTCGGCGTTGGGGTACTGCCCCTCGCGCCAGCCGAGCGACCGGTACAGGGAGAACAGATGGATCGCTGGGTAGTGCACGCCGATTCCGACGCCCAGCTCGCGCATCCTGGCGATGAACTCCGCGCGCCGGATCCGCGCAGGGAGCACCACCTGGAACATGTGCCAGTTGGAATTCTCGAAATCGGCCGGAGGCAGCTCGCAGCCCAGCGTCCGGTCGAAGCATTCGAAGTAGCGCCGCGCCAGCGAGCGGCGCCTGTCGGTGAACTCGGCAAGGCGCTTCATCTGGCCTAGGCCGATGCGCGCCGCGACGTCGGTGAGGTTGAACTTTCCGCCGACGACGTCGACGTCCATGCCGTCGTCGCCGAAGCGCGTCACGCCCATGAGCCTCAGCTTCTCCGTGAGGGCGACGTCCCCTTCTCCGGGCAGCACGATCGCGCCGCCTTCCGCGCTCGTGATGTTCTTGTTGGCGTGAAAGCTGAAGGCGACGAGGTCGCCGCGCGCGCCGACGCGCACGCCCTTCCAGCTTGAGCCGAACGCCTGGCAGGCGTCCTCGACCACGCGCAAGGCGTGCCGGGAGGCGATGGCGTACAGCCGGTCGAGATCCACCGGGAGGCCGGCGAGATAGACCGGCAGTATGGCTTTGGTCTTCTTCGTGATGGCGGATTCCACGCGCCCGAGGTCGATGTTGCGCGTCGCGGGGTCGACGTCGACGAACACGGGCCGCGCGCCGACCTCGAGGGCGACGCTGCTCGTGGAGACCCAGGAGAGCGGCGTAGTGATCACCTCGTCGCCCGGGGCGACGCCCGCGAGGCGCAGCCCGATCTCCAGCGCGGCGGTGCCGGAGTTGAGACAGCGCACCGGGCGCCCGCCGCAGAAGCGCGACAGCTCGGCCTCGAACTCCTTCACCCTGGGACCCGAGGTAATCCAGCCCGAGCGCAGCACCTCGGCTACGCCGGCGATGGTGTCCTCGTCTATCGAGGGGCGGGTGAAGGGCAGGAAGGAATCCGGCACGGCCGCTAGCTGCGCGCGACGAGGAACACGCCGGCGACGATGAAGGCGATACCGACGAGCTTCTGCGCGGTGAGCGATTCCCCGAACAGGTACCAGGCGGCGACCGCGTTCACGATGTACCCGACCGACAGCATGGGGTAGGCGACCGACACCGGGACGCGCGACAGCCCCACGATCCACACCGCGACGCTCACCACGTAGCAGGCGAGACCGCCCGCGATATGCGGCTCCAGGGCGAGCTTCATTCCGACAGGGAGGATGTTTCGCGCGCTCAGCTCGAACTGGCCGACCACGTTGGTGCCCGCCTTGAGCAGGAGCTGCGCCGCCGCGTTCAGCAACACGCCGGTCATGAGCAGGGCGAAGGTCACCGCGTTCACGGCTTCCTCACGATCACGCGGCGCGGGTCCTCGGCCACGACTTCCATCGGTACGGGATACGCCTTGAGGAAGGCGGGCAGGTCGTTGGCGTTGAACATGGCGTACGCCTCGCGGTCTGCCTGCCAGGCGCGGGCGAAAGCCGCCGCGTCGGGGAGGAAATCCCGCGGGGCGCGGCCAATCGGGTCGACGAGCTCGTCCATGTTCGCCACCATGGTGACGCGTCTCCCGAGATAGAAGAGCAGCGTATGGTCGAAGGTTTCCACGACGTAGAAGGGCGTATCCGGTTTCACCTGGTCCCGGATCTTGTGGACGATATGATACGCGGAAAGCGAAGGCGCCAAGCTCTCGTGTCCGGTGAGCGCGAGCTGGGAGAATGTCAGGCCGCCGAAAGCGAGCGAGATCGAGGCCGCGATGCGCCGGCCGCGCCGCACGAGCACCGCGGCGAGAACGCCGCCGCACAGGAGCGCAGCGCCCGCGGCGGCGAGCCAGGGCACGTAGCCCGCGAGCAGGGACGGCGGCACGGCGTCCGACGAGAACTCCGGCGCGCGCGGAGCGGCGAGCGCGACGGCGAGCCCCAGGATGCCGGTGGCCGCGGATTGAGCCAGGAGCTCGCGCGGGCCCGCGGCGCGGAGGCGCTCGCCGATGAGAAGCGCCAGCGCGGGAAAGAGGGGCAGGATGTAGGGAACCAGCTTGGAGTCGGACGCAGAGAAAAAGACGAACACGACGGCGCACCAGACGAGAAGGAAGCGCTTCGCGTCGAATCCGGCCTCGGCGCCGCGCCGCGCGGCGCTGCGCAGCGCCGGGAAGAGGCTCACGATCCAGGGAACGATCCCGAGCAGCAGCACCGGGAGGAAGTACCACGCGGGCTGGTAGCGGTCGTGCTCCCTGGTGAGAAAGCGCTCGAAGTGCTCGTGGATGAAGAAGAAGCGCGCGAATTCCGGGTTGGCGAGCGACTCCGTCACGAACCACGGCGCGGCGATCGCGAGGAACAGCAGCCCGCCCCGGACGAGCTCGAGCCGCGCGAGCAGCCTCCACTCCCGCTGCAAGAGGATGTAGACGCCGGCCGCCGCGATCGGCAGCACCGCCCCGACCAGCCCCTTGGTGAGAACGGCAAGCGCCATCGCGCCCCAGGCGAGCAGCATCCATCGCCTTCGCCCGGCCTCGCCGGGTTCCACTTGGGCCGCGGCGAAGGCGAATACCGCCGCGGACATGAAGAAGCTGAGCGCCACGTCCAGGGTGAGGAGGTGCCCCATGACCACGTACAGGAAGGAGCTCGCCGCCACCGCGGCGCCCAGCAGCCCCGCCGGCGGCGCGAACAGTCGGTTCCCCGCCCAGAACACCAGCAGCACGCCGAGGAAGCCGGTCAGCCCGGGCCACAGGCGCGCCGCCCATTCGTTCATGCCGAAAGCCGAAAGCGAAGCCGCGGTCGCCCAGTATTGCAGCGGCGGCTTCTCGAAGTACTTGTACCCGTTCAGGCGCGGGGTCAGCCAGTCGCCGGTCGAGACCATCTCGCGCGGGATCTCGGCGTAGCGGCCTTCGTCGGGCTTGACCAGGTGCCGGTAGCCGAGGTTGCAGAACCAGAGGAGCGCAAAGGCCGCGAGCAGGGCAAGAAGGCCGCGCCGCGTCATTCGATCAGCAGCGCCGCCGCGACCTTGCGCCCTTCGCTCATGAGGATGTTGTAGGTGCGGCAGGCCGCCTGGAGGTCCATGACCTCGACGCCGATTCCGGCGCGCAGCAGCGGAGCCAGGATCTCGGGGCGCGGAAAGCGCAGCCGTCCTCCGGTGCCGAGGAGGATGATCTCGCGATCGAGGCCGGTGAGCGCCGCCAGGTGCTCCGCCTTGAGGTCCGCGAAGCGCGCTGCAGGCCAGTCGGCGAGGATGCGCTCGGGCAGCACGACGACGCTCCGCTCGATCCGCTCGCCGTTCACCATGACGTAGCCGTCGCCGTAGCCGGTAAAGGTGTTGTGGGTGCCCGCCGGTTCCCGATGCAGCTTCAAGGTTTGCTCGTGCTGTAAGTGTCCGGTAACATTATAACTTTTTGCACTGCGCCATGAGACAGTTCGCCCGCATCCAGCGCCTCCCGCCCTACGTCTTCAACATCACCAACGAGTTGAAGATGGCGGCGCGCCGCGCGGGCGAGGACGTGATCGACATGAGCATGGGCAACCCCGATGGCCCGACGCCCGCGCACATCGTCGCGAAGCTGGTCGAGGCAGCACAGCGCCAGGACACCCACGGCTATTCCGTGTCGAAGGGCATTCCGCGGCTGCGCCGCGCGATCTGCGCCTGGTACCAGCGCCGCTACGGCGTCGAGTTCGACCCCGAGACCGAGGCGATCGTCACCATCGGCTCGAAGGAGGGCCTCGCGCACCTGATGCTCGCGTGCCTGGACCGCGGCGACACCGTGCTCGTGCCCAATCCTTCGTACCCGATCCACATCTACGGCGCGATCATCGCGGGCGCCGACATCCGCTCGGTGCGGATGACCGCGAACGTGGATTTCTTCGAGGAGCTCGAGCGCGCCATACGCGAGCTGATCCCCAAGCCGAAGATGCTGATCATCGGCTTTCCGTCCAACCCGACGGCGAAATGCGTCGAGCTGGAGTTCTTCGAGCGCGTGGTCGCGCTCGCGAAGGCCCACGACATCCTGGTCGTGCACGACCTCGCGTACGCGGACATATGCTTCGACGGCTACCGTGCCCCGTCGATCATGCAGGTGCCGGGGGCGCGCGAGGTCGCGGTGGAGTTCTTCACGATGTCGAAGAGCTACAACATGGCCGGCTGGCGCATCGGCTTCATGGTGGGCAACCGGGACCTCGTGAACGCGCTGGCGCGCATCAAGAGCTACCACGACTACGGCACCTTCACGCCGATCCAGGTGGCGTCCATCGTCGCGCTCGAAGGGCCGCAGGACTGCGTCGAGGAGCACCGCCTGAAGTACCAGAAGCGCCGCGACGTGATGGTGCGCGGCCTGCACGAGGCGGGCTGGATGGTCGACAATCCGAAGGCGTCGATGTACATCTGGGCGAAGATCCCGGACGCCTACGCGAAGCTGGGGTCGCTCGACTTCGCCAAGAAGGTGCTGAAGGACGCGAAGGTCGCGGTGTCGCCCGGCGTCGGCTTCGGCGATTACGGCGACGACCACGTGCGCATCGCGCTGATCGAGAACGAGGCGCGCACCCGGCAGGCGGTGCGCGGCATCAAGGAGATGTTCAGGAAGGACGGCCTGCTGTGACCCGCATCGTGGAGATCAACGACGAGTCGGGGGCGGTGGTCGAGCCGGAATGGTTCGACCGCGCCGAGTCGGTGCACCGGCAGCTGCGCACCGCGCTCCCGGCCGACTACGCCGGAAAGATGAGGCGCGTTTTCGCGGGACGCGCGCGCATGTGCGTGGCGGTGGAGGGGGAGGACGTCGTGGGCGTGGCGGTATACCGCGTCTACGAGAACACCTTCCAGGGCAAGCAGCTCTACGTCGACGACCTGGTGACCGACGAATCGCGCCGCTCCACCGGGGTCGGGCGCGCGCTGCTCTCGTACCTCGAGGGCAAGGCGAGGGGCGCGGGCCTGGAGAATCTCGCGCTCGACTCGGGCACGCAGCGGCAGCAGGCGCACAAGTTCTATTTTCGCGAGGGCATGGTCGTGACATCGTTTCATTTCGGGAAGCGGCTCAAATGAAGCCGATCAACGTCGGGCTGCTGGGCATCGGGACCGTGGGCGGGGGGACCTGGCAGGTGCTCGCGCGCAATCGCGAGGAGATCTCGCGCCGCGCCGGGCGCGACATCCGCATCAGCGTCGTCGCCGACAAGGAGGTCGAGAAGGCGAAGAAGCTCACCGGCGGGGCGGCGCGCGTCACCGCGGACGCCTTCGAGGTGACGCGCGATCCCGAGGTCGACATCGTCATCGAGCTGATCGGCGGCTACACGGTCGCCAAGGACCTGGTGCTCGCCGCAATCGAATCGGGCAAGCACGTGGTGACCGCGAACAAGGCGCTGCTCGCCATCCACGGCAACGAGATCTTCGCCGCCGCACGGAAGAAGGACGTCATGGTCGCCTTCGAGGGCGCGGTCGCGGGCGGCATCCCGATCATCAAGGCTCTGCGCGAAGGGCTCACCGCGAACCGAATCGAGTGGATCGCCGGCATCATCAACGGCACCTCGAACTTCATCCTCTCGGAGATGCGCGACAAGGGGCTGCCGTTCGACGCGGTGCTCAAGGAGGCGCAGCGCCTGGGCTACGCCGAGGCCGACCCGACCTTTGACATCGAGGGCGTCGACGCGGCGCACAAGCTCACGATCATGTCGGCGATCGCCTTCGGCATCCCGATGCAGTTCGACAAGTGCTACAAGGAGGGCATCTCGAAGCTCACCCAGGCCGACATCCGCTACGCGGAGCAGCTCGGCTACCGCATCAAGCTGCTCGGGATCACGAAGAGGACCGAGCAGGGCATCGAGCTGCGCGTCCACCCGACGCTGATCCCGGCGAAGCGCCTGATCGCGAACGTCGAGGGCGTGATGAACGCGGTGCTGGTGAAGGGCGACGCCGTCGGGCCGACGATGTACTACGGGGCCGGGGCGGGCGCCGAGCCCACCGGCAGCGCCGTGGTCGCCGACCTGGTCGACATCACCCGCCTGCACACCGCCGACCCCGAGCACCGCGTGCCTCACCTCGCGTTCCAGCCCGACCGCATGTCGAGCCTCAAGGTGCTGCCGATGGACGAGGTCGTGACCTCGTACTATCTCCGCATGCAGGTCGCGGACAAGCCGGGCGTGCTCGCCGACATCACGCGCATCCTCGCGGACGCGTCGATCTCGATCGACGCCATGGTGCAGCGCGAGCCGCAGGAGGGCGAGGAGCAGGTCGACATCATCATGCTGACGCACCAGGCGAGGGAGAAGCAGGTGAACGCCGCAATCGCCAAGATCGAGAAGCTTCCCGTCGTCACCGGCAAGGTCACGCGCATCCGGCTCGAGGAGCTGGGGCGGAACTAGCCCCATGCGCTACGTCAGCACTCGCGGCGGCGGCAAGCCGCAGGCGTTTACCGACATCCTGCTCGAGGGCCTCGCGCCCGACGGCGGGCTGTACCTGCCGGAGAAGCTTCCGAATCTTTCCGCGTCCGACCTCTCCGCGATGCGGGGCATGGGCTATCGCGAGCTCGCGATAGCGGTGCTCTCGAGATTCATCGATGACATCCCCGCCGCGGATCTGAGGCGCCTCGTCGAATCGACCTACACGAAGAAGGTCTTCGGCAGCGACGACATCACGCCGGTGAAGAAGCTCGAGGAGGGCCTCTACCTCCTCGGCCTCTCGGAAGGGCCCTCGCTCGCGTTCAAGGACGTCGCGCTGCAGCTGCTGGGCAATCTCTTCGAGTACGCGCTCGCCAAGCGCGGCGAGCGCATCAACATCCTCGGCGCGACCTCGGGCGACACCGGGTCGTCGGCCGAGTACGCGCTGCGCGGCAAGAAGAACGTGAATGTCTTCATGCTCTCGCCGCACGGCCGCATGAGCGCGTTCCAGGCTGCGCAGATGTACTCTCTGCAGGATGCGAACATCTTCAACATCGCCATTCGCGGCGTGTTCGACGACTGCCAGGACATCGTCAAGGCGATCTCGGGCGATTCGGCGTTCAAGGCGAAGCACAGGATCGGCGCGGTCAATTCGATCAACTGGGCGCGGATCGTGGCTCAGGCGGTGTACTACTTCAAGGCTTATTTCGCGGTGACCAAGAAGAACGGAGATCCCGTCTCGTTTTCCGTTCCGTCGGGCAACTTCGGGAACGTGTACGCGGGCCACGTGGCGCGGAGCATGGGCCTTCCGATCAAGCGGCTCATCGTCGCCACCAACGAGAACGACGTGCTCGACGAGTTCTTCCGCACCGGCCGCTACCGGGTCAGGAAGGCGTCCGAGGTCCACGCGACCAGCAGTCCCTCGATGGACATCTCGAAATCGTCGAACTTCGAGCGCTACGCCTACGATCTCGTCGGCCGCGATGCCAAGGTGCTGCGCGACCTATGGGCGAAGCTCGAGCGCGACGGGACGCTGGACCTCTCGGGCACCGTCTACTTCAGGCAGGTCGCCGAGACCGGCTTCGTCTCCGGGAAGAGCACCCACGCCGACCGCCTCGCGACCATCCGCCGGATGTGGAAGGATCACGGCGTGATGATCGACCCGCACACCGCCGACGGCGTCAAGGTTGGACTGGGGAAACGCGAAAAGGGCGTGCCGCTGGTCTGCATGGAGACCGCGCAGCCGGCGAAATTCGCCGAGACCATCCGCGAAGCGATCGGGCGCGATCCGACGCGGGTGGCGGGATTCGAGGACCTCGAGAAGCTGCCGCAGCGGGTGGAGGTGATGGACGTTGATGCGGGCGCGGTGAAAGCCCTCATCGCCGAACGTGGCGGGTAGGGAATGCGCACCGCACTTTGTCTCCTGCAACTGCTGTGCGCGATTTCTCTCTCGGCGCAGGCCGCCGCGCAGGGCATCCCGGCCGACGGTCTTCATTGCGGCCTTCAAGAGCCGCCGGCAGCGGCTGCAAAGGGCGTTCGCCCGCCCCACCAGCAACCCATGCGGATGTTCCCGGTGAATCCCGGTCCTCAGTACACGGGATGCCAATGGATCTGGATCTCGTTCGGATTTCCTCCGGCCTGGAACTATTCTGCGGTGACCTACTACGAAGGCGGCACGCCGAAGCTTCATCGAGTGACGTATCCGCCGCTCCCGGTGCAGGTAACCATCCAGGAATGCGTGTTCGACGCCGATGGCACGGTGCGCAAGGTGATTGACGGAAGCTGGCAGCAGGATTGCCCAATCTCGCGCCATCTGCAGGAGCTGCTGCTGCTCACCCCGAAGGAGAACGATTCGTGGACTTTCTTCTGACCGCTGTCATTGTGGGGCTCGGCGCCACCCTCTTCATGGACCTCTGGGCGGCGTCTTTCAAACGCGCATTCAAGGTTTCATCGGCCAACTACTGCCTCGTCGGCCGCTGGCTGCGTCACATGGAAGGCGGCGTCTTCAGGCACCCGAGCATCGCCGGCGCGGCCAAGAAACCGGCCGAGTGCGCGGTCGGCTGGATCGCTCACTATGCGATCGGGGCGCTGTTCGCGCTGGCCCTCGTGGCGCTGGCTACGCCGCAATGGCTGCACTCGCCGACCCTGATGCCCGCTCTGATCTTCGGCGTCGTCACGGTTTGCATTCCCTTCTTCGTCATGCACCCTTCGTTCGGCCTCGGGCCTGCCTCGTCGAAGGCTCCCAACCCGATGGGAGCGCGGCTGCGCAGCCTCATGAGTCACGCGGTGTTCGGCGTTGGCCTGTATGTTTCTGCTCTGGTTGTGAGTTCCCTATGAATTGGCTGGATGAAGCTTTCGCCGACCGCTTCGCGGCCGAATGGATCGAAGCCTGGAATACCCATGACCTCAAGCGGGTCCTTTCGCATTACGCCGACGACTTCGAGATGTCCTCGCCCTACGTCGTGCTGATTGCCGGGGAGCCGTCGGGGACGCTGCGCGGCAAGGCGGCAGTGGGCGCCTACTGGAAAAAGGCGCTCGAGCTGGTTCCCGACCTGAAGTTCGAGCTGCTCACGGTTCTCGTGGGCGTCGACAGCGTAACGCTGCACTACAAGGGAGCGCGCGGGCGCTTCGTGGCGGAGGTTCTTCACTTCAGGTCCGACGGAAAAGTCGCCAAGGCCTTTGCGCACTACGCCGGCTAGCGGCTAGAATTCCCGCATGAGCTCGGTGCTGTCCAAAGAGAAGAACGTCCTCGGCGGCCCGCTGCTCGCGTGCAGCTACTCGCCGCTCACCGGCTTCTTCCGCGACGGCTGCTGCGCGACCTATGGCGCCGAAGGCGTGGCGCACCTGGTGTGCGTCAAGGTCACCGACGAGTTTCTGGAGTTCAGCAAGGCGCGCGGCAACGACCTCTCGACGCCGCGCCCCGAGATGCGCTTCAAGGGGCTGCACGGCGGGGACCGCTGGTGCCTGCATGTGCTGCGCTGGGTCGAGGCCTACAAGGCGGGCAGGGCGCCGCAGGTCATCCTCGAGGCGACCCACGAGAACGTCCTGAAGTATGTCACTCTCGACGCCCTGAAGGGGCACGCGCTCGACCTGCAGTGAATTTCCGCGCCCGCGGAAACAATTTGCAACCAAACAGCTCCCCTGGGCAACAGTTGGGAAACGACTGCGCGCGACAATCGCCTGCGGAGTTTCCCAATACGCACAGGAGAGAAAGATGAAACGTCATGCAATGAAGGCGGGCCTGCTGGCCGCCGCGGCGCTCTTCGCCGGCGCGAGCTTCGCGCAGGCGCGGGGACCGGAGGGGGCGGGCGCCGAAGGAATCGGCCCGATGCGCGGTTTCGAGCGCCTGCACCGCCAGCTGAACCTCAACCCGCAGCAGGAAGAGCTGTGGAAGAAGGCGCAGGACGCCCAGCGCGAGGCGTTCAGGACGATGCGCGCCAAGGCGGAGGAGACGCGCGCCAGGCTGCGTGTCGAGATCGACAAGGCGGGAGCGGACCTCAAGCAGTTCGCCGAGCTCGGCGACAAGCTGCGCGCGGAGATGCGCGCGCAGATGGACGCTTCGCGCAAGCAGGTGCGCTCGGCGTGGTTCGGGGTCTACGACTCGCTTGACGCCAAGCAGAAGGAGCAGGTGCGCGTCGCGATCCGCGATGGCATGGACCGCCACCGCGGCTGGCATCACGGAGGCCCGCGGGGCGGGACGCGCGGCCAGGCGCCGGCCGGGCAGGGAAACGGCTGAGGCCTTCCTCCGGCGCTAGGACCCGGGCCGCGACTGCGGCACCGGGCTCACCTCGAAGAGCTGCGGCGTGCCCGGGTCGATCCCGGCGCGTATCCACCTTGTCTGCGGGGATCCGAACACGATCACGCGCGTGAAGTTCGGGATCGGCTCGCCGGTCGCCGGATCGGCGAGCGGCTTGTCGAGCTTGTAGAAGTGGGAGTCGCCGTTCACGAACAGCACCGGCTTGCCGAACTTCAGGGCGAGGTCGCGTAGCGCGTCGCGGAACTCGACGAAGCCGTCGGTCCTGCGCCGCGTGGTGCGCTCCAGGCCCGGGTCGGCTTGCGCGAAGATCACCATGCCGGCGAGGTCGCGCTCGCGCGCGAGGCGCAGGCTGTCCTGCATCCACGCGAGCACGGCGGCCATGCGTGCGTGGTGCTCGGCGTCCATCGCCGGCGTCCTGCCGAGGTTGTTGTTGCTGCCCTGCACGTTGAGCCCGACGAACATCACGCCGCCCGCGGTCCAGCGCACGTGCTCGCGATACTCGGCGTAGCGGCCCCCCTGGCGCTCCAGCAGGAGCTTGCGCTCCCCCAGGCTCCGGTCTCCCGATTCGAACAGCTCGCGGAACTTCGCCAGGCGCTCGATCGGATCGCGCCCGCTCCGGTGGCAGTCGACCCATTCGTTGTCGCCCGGGACGATGACGAAAGGGTGCCTCGACCGCTCGAACTGGCGCCTGCGCGCCTCGTACCACTCGTCCGTGCACGGGCCCCGGCCCCCGGTGATGTCGCCGACGTGGATGACGAAGGCGAGCTCCTCGCGATTCATCTCGTCGATCATCGCGTCCAGGGCGGCGGCCTCCCATTCGCTGTAGGGCGTGTCGCCGATCAGCGCGAAGGCGAGAGGCGGATTGAACGCGGAGGGAAGCGGCGGCGGAACGTGCATCCCGCAGCCGGCGAGCAGGAGAAGGACGGAAAAGCTTAGGCGAGCCAGGACATAACGAGCGGAAGCAGATCCTTGCACCAGGCGAGGTTAGCAGAGTTCACGTTTTCCCCGGCGAACACCTCGGGGGAATTCGAGTAGGCGGCGACGATCGCCGCAAAGAGCTTCGCGCGCTGATCCGCCGTGCAGTTCATGAACCGGTGCCGCCAGCGGGATGAGGTCGCCGGGCTCACGGCGCACGCGGTGGCGCTGCCGCGGATGCTCCGCCCCTCGAGCATCGTGCCCACGTAGGTCAGCCAGCGCTGCCGGTTCCGCAGGTGCGCGAGCGGCGTATTCGTGAGGATGTTGAACGTCCGCTTGCAGGCGTGGCAGCGATAGCGCGGCAGCCCGTGCGCCGCGCCCCAGCGCACGATCCGGTCCGAGGCGCAGTGCGAGCACGCTACCGGAGCGGGGTCGGAAGCAGACTGGCGGAGTGCCACGCGAATACCCTCCTCTGGGCAGGGATCATCGGCTCGAAGGCGGAGAGAAGGAGTTGATTACGGTCAAGCCTTACAGAAAAGTAAGGGACAAATATATTTCTGTGCGCATTGCATGTTGATCGGGCGCCTCGAAAGCTGACTTTCCGCTGACGAAAAGGCTCTGGTTTCGACATGTCCGCTGGCAAGCAATCCTCGCAACCAGGTGGCGCTCCTTCTCCTGGCCAACACCCAATACCTACAGCTCGGTCGCTGGTCGAGCGCCGTTTGGGTGCATAGAATTTTCCGCGAAGCCTGCGCTGCGGGTGCACGGTCGCACCGCGCGGGAGCTTCGATCATTCAACAACTCGGTCGAGGAGCGGAAATGGAGAAGAGGAGAACAATAGTCGGCGCGATTGCTTTGGGAGTGGCGGCGGCGTTCAGCGCTGCACCTCAGATTGCCGCTGCGCAAAGCGATACCGCGTTGCAGTTTTATGGCCATCTTGACGTTTCGGTAGACGGCGCAACGAAGGGTCTCAAGGAAGGCGGGGCGGCCAATAACCCGCCGCCTCAGGGCCGGGCGGGCTGGCAGACCGACATTTCGAGCAACCTGTCGTATTTCGGCTTCCGCGGCGATCACGACATCGGCGGCGGAAACAAGATGGTGTTCCAGGTCGAAACCCAGATCGACGTGACTGCGACGCCCGGGCCCAGCCCGGTGAACCAGGCTTCCCAGGGGAACGTCGACAACAAGGTGCAGGGTGCGCTCGCCTCGCGCAACAGCTTCCTCGGCTTCGCCGGCGGTTGGGGCGCCTACAAAGTCGGTAAGACGGATGCGCCCTACAAGCTCTCCACCGCGCGCATGGACCCGTTCTCCGCCACCCTGGGCGACTACAACAGCATCATGGGCAACACCGGCGGGGACAACCGCGCGGAATTCGATACGCGCCTGTCCCACGCCATGTGGTACGAATCGCCCAAATTCGGCAGCGCCTCTTTCAGCGCGCTCTGGGCGCCAGGACAGAACCGAGCGAACGACAACAGCAACAATGCCGCCGGCGAGCCCGATTGCACGGGAGGAGGAGGAGGGGCGGGAGGGGGAATAAACGGAACACCAACGGAAACGAACATTGGCCCCTGCAACGACGGCTCCTTCGGCGACGCCTACAGCATTGCCGGCGTCTACGAGGCGGGTGGCCTCTACGGGATTGTGGCGTACGAGCTGCACCGGCAGGTCAACCGCAACGGCGACGATCCCGTGCTTGTCGGCGTCGGGGACGAAGCGGCGATGAAGGCAGGCGTCCAGTACATGTTTCCAACCAACACCGTCGTCAATGTGATTCTCGAGAAGATGACCCGCAGGAACCCCGATCCGGCTTCAAACGAGCGGCAGCGCACCGGTTATTGGCTCGCGGCGACTCAGAAGCTCAGCGGCCAGGACGAGGTCAACCTCGGCTGGGCGCACGCGGGAAAGACTCCGGGGCAGCCCGGCGCGCCCACTGGCGCAGTCACGGACAACGCGTCCAACATGTACGCGCTCGGGTACAAGCATTATTTCGACAAGAAGAGCAACTGGTACGCGGTGTATGCCCGCCAGCAGAACCATGCCGGAGGGCACTACGACCTGGGTGCGAGCGGCCACGGCATTACCGTCGATTGCAAGGATGCTGGCAACGCCAATAATGTTGGCGTTACTCCTACATCGGCTGTTTGCTTCACCGGCGAGACACTGCAGGCGGTATCGGTGGGCTGGATGTATTCGTTCTAGCAAACCACGAGCCTCCTCTTCGGAATTCGTGGTAGGTTTGGCGGGTGCCGCAAGGCACTCGCCTTTTTCTTTTCGAGAGCGTGTACGTTGAAGCACCTGGTCTTGACGCTGGCGGTGGCCGGGCTCTTTCTCGCGGAGTCCGCGGCGGCGGCGTTCATCTTTCGCTCGGGCGACTCGGTCTGGGTGGACGGCAAGCGCTATACCTGGGAAGAGTGGAAGAAGATCCGCGACGACCCGGAGCTGGTGAAGCGGTCCCAGGGCGCCACGGCGGCACCTCAAGCCGAGCCTGCGAAGCCGGCCGCCGGTGAGCCCAGGGCCGCGACCTGCGCGACGGCGATCTACCACGACGAATTCCCCAGCGAGGACGAGCAGTTCCAGTGCAGCGCGGGCCTGGGCCCGCTGACGCGCCAGCAGATCTTGGAGAAGGGTTGGAAGGTCGATCTGATCGAGAAGATTCCCCCGCCGGCCGGGCAGGCGACGCAGTCGCCGCGCGGGCTGCCGCTCTACTCGTACAAGCTGGTGATCTCCCGGTGAGGCGATCCCGGTGGTGCCGACGCGGAACATCCAAGCTGTGGGGGCCATCGCCGCGGGGCTGATCGCTTGCGGCTGCGCGTCCTACGGAGGCTATACGCCGGGTGTATCGACGATGTCGGACGTGCGGATGAAATCCGGGCGGCCGACCGACGTGCGCTTTTCGCCGGGCGAGGAGATCTGGGAATACGCGACTGGCCCGGAGGGCGTCGAGACTTACGTCATCGCCTTCGACAGCACAGGCGTGATGCGGTCGGCCGAGCAGGTGTTGACCGTAGACAATGTTCGCCGGCTCGTTCCCGGAAAGACGACCCGGGAGGAAACGAGAGAGCTGCTCGGGCGTCCCGGCGAGGTGAGCATGATGAATGGCAAGGAAGTCTGGGAGTGGCGCTTCAGGCCGTTCGGTTTCATTCCGGAAATCCTGGCCGTCTCCTTCGGCGGGGACGGGTTGGTGACCGACGTCGCCCGGGTGCCCGAATCCATCGGCGGAAGCAACAAGGGAGGAAAGTGATGCGCACCGGCTTGATCTTGATCGTTCTCGTGCTCGCGGCAGGTTGCGCGTCTTCGTCCGATCGATCCACCACGCCGCCGCGCCGTCCCGGGATCGATACGCTTTGTCTGAACGACTGTCTCGGGAGCGGTACCACGAAGGAATTCTGCGAAGAGCGGTGCTCCTACTAGAGGGAGCACGAAAAGAAAAGGGCCGGCAAATCGCCGGCCCTTTTTTCGACTGCTTGCTTCAGCTAGTGACGAATCTCAGTGATCGTGATCGTGACCGTGGTCATGGTCATCGTGATCGTGGTCGTCCCCATCGTGGTCGTGATTGTCGACTCGATGGATGTACACGCCCACGCAGCCGTTAGTGGTGCCGCAGATACCTGCGCCCACGGCCGTGGTGTCGCCGCCCGAGCCCACGACTGCGACCGGCGCGACCTGCGGGACGAAGATCAGGTTGCGCTTGGAGTCCGCCGCCACCGAGTGCGAGCCCGACGACTGCGGCACGATCTCGATGAGGACGCTCGTGCCGTCGATCACGCCGAGCGCTGCCGTCTGTTGACTTGCGTTCGGGCAGGGGCTTCCCGGTATCGTGCAGTTCCGGTTGGAGCCAGTGTAGTAGCGCCCGTCACCCGAGTTGAACCAGACTTCGTCCGAGCCGGTGATTCCCGCGACGTGGGCAAAGTGCTTGGTCGTGGCGTTGATGACGTGGGTCAAGGTATTGCTCGGGTTGTTCGCCGGCGTGCAGCCCAGAAGCAGGTTGTCGTGCGGCCCGACGGTGATGCCGTTCGGTCCGCAGGCGTGCAGCTGAACGATGCCGGTGTTCGTCGCCGGGTTGAACGCTCCGATCACGGTGCTGCCGTCAGTCGGATCGATCACCGCCATTCCGCCGTCGCAGGTGATGGCGCCCGCCAGCTGCCCGTAGTTGCAGCCCGAAGGGTTGTTGGCGATGATCGGCACGGAAACATAGAAGCGCTTCGTCTTCGGATCCCACGTCGGCTGCTCGAACGACAGCCCGAAGCCGGCCGGGACGATCGTCGAATCGCCCGTGATCTTTCGCAGGATGTGCGTCGTGTTGAAGTGATTGTCCCCGTTGGCCGCGAACAGCGTCGCGAACGGCGGATCCTCGGCGTTGTTCGCCGCGATCAGCAGCTCGCCATCGGTGGTCAGCGCCATCTCGTCGACGCGCGTCGTGCCCCCGGTCGGGATCGAGTCCTTGATCTCCGATCCCGTGGGCGCGTTCAGATCGATCACCTTGAGCGTGCTGTTGCCGTCGCCGGCGTAGAGCCATCTCCCGTGGGAGGTGACGCCGTCGGGCCCGGAGTGATTGTTATCGACCGCAGTGCCGGCGCCGTTCAATACGATGCCGACGAAGCCGCCGATGGTGCGCTTGAACGTCAGGCTATGAGTGTCGATGATGTCGATTCCCTTGTTCGACCGGTCGCCCAGGTAATACTCGGCGCGGTGGGGGTTCACCCAGCTGATGTCGAAGGACCGGATCGGGTTGCCAGGAATCTGGACCGCGGTCAGGCACTTCGTCTGGGTCGTTGTCGGTGCTCCCGGCCCGGTGCACGGGCCGGCTAGGGCCGCGGATACGGCAAGCCCCAGCAGCGCCGGGCCAGCGGCGAGCGAGATACGGGTGGATCTTGAGAACATGTGCTGTCTCCTTTTAGACGATAGAGGACGACGCTCTCCCGGTCACACGCGGCCAAGCCGCGGATGCCTACGCGTCGCCAGAAGCGAACCGTAGAACCTTGGATTGCTTGCTCTTCCGGGAAACTGCAGCCGTCCCGTGCGCGGCGGGCGCCGAAAAAGGTCGCGCCCGTAAGAAAGCCCGCTCTGCGGCAAAGAGCGTGTTCGGCGCGCCGGGTCATGGCCCGCGCGCTCTTGTGGCTTTCCTCCGGCCGCGTATTGAGTGCTCGTGACTGCCGCCGCACTGTGCCCCATTTTTGTGGGAGGCGCACCTTAAAAAAACGACAGGTTCCGGATTCCAGAGGTATTGAGAGGACAAGGGGTTGACCGACAGTCTTCAAGCTTTCTGTCACTGAAAGGTTCGAGCAGGGTTGCTGCGCCTATACTTGCCCACCGAGGAGTCCCGGAGGAGCCGGCCGTGCGCATCCTGGTCGTCGAGGACGAAAAAAAAGTCGCGCGAGCGCTGCAGGAAGGGCTGGAAGGTGAAGGCTACGCCGTCGCCGTCGCCGCCGACGGCGAGGAGGGATTTCGGCTCGCGAGGCCTGAGGCGGTCGACCTCGTTCTGCTCGACATCGCGCTCCCGAAGCGCGACGGCATCGACCTGCTCGCCGCGCTGCGCAAGTACGACAAGCTCCTGCCCGTCCTCATCCTCACCGCCAGGGACGCTGTCGAGGACCGGGTTCTGGGCCTGGACTCCGGGGCCGACGACTACCTCGTCAAGCCGTTCACCTTCCCCGAGCTGCTCGCGAGGATCCGCGCGCTGCTCCGCCGCGGCTGCCCCGACCCCGTCCTCGAGCTGAAGCACGAGGACCTCCACTTGGACCTCGCCACGCGCAAGGCCGCCCGGGGAGACCACTCCATGGAGCTCACCGGAAAGGAGTTCGAGATCCTCGAGTGCCTGCTGCGCCACCGCGGGCGGACCGTCTCGCGCGACATGCTCGCGAGCCACGTGTGGCACGTCACCGCGCGCGCGACGCCGCTCGACAACGTCATCGACGTGACCATGGTGCGGCTGCGCCGCAAGATCGACGACCCGTTCGAGAAGAAGCTGCTGCATACGGTCCGCGGCCTGGGTTTCGTCCTGGGCGAGAGACGGCCATGAGGCGCCCCCGGCTGAGCGTTCGCGCGCGCCTGGCACTGTGGCACGCGGGGGTTCTGATCCTCATCGTCTGCCTGTTCTCCGCCGGAATATTCGTCTTCGTGAGGGGAAGCCTCTTCGCCGGAGTGGACCGCCAGCTGGCCCGGGCGCTGGAGACGGTCGATTGGGTCTACCACCACGAGCCGGAGGATATCCAGGATCTGCCCACCGAATCGGGGATCAGGCTGTTTCGGGTGGTCGCGGGCGGAAAGCTCTTCTACCAGACCGAGAGCTGGGAGCGTGCGGAGCTCGCCCAGGGCCTCCCCGGCTCCGCGGCGCCCGAGTCGTGGAAGAGCCCGGACGGGCGCTGGTACCGGGTGCAGGTCGTCACCGCGCCTGGCTACACGATCGCCGCAGCGGTCCCGGAGGGCGCGCGGCGCGATGCGATATGGACCTTGGTGCTGATCCTCGCGGCGGGGATTCCCCTGGCCGCGGCGCTCGCGCTCGCTGGAGGCTATTTCCTCGCCGGCCGCGCGCTCGCCCCCGTCGGCGCCATGGCAGACAAGGCGCGGCGGATCACCGCGGATTGCCTCGGCGAGCGGCTGCCCGTCGCCAATCCGCAGGACGAGTTCGGGCGCCTCGCGACGGTGTTCAACGACACGCTCTCGCGGCTGTGCGATTCCTTCGAGCGCCTGCGCCGCTTCACCGCGGACGCGTCGCACGAACTGCGCACGCCGCTGACCGCGATGCGCAGCGTGGGCGAGGTCGCGCTGCAGCGCCACCTCGAGCCGGGCAAATACCGGGAAGTCATCGGCAGCATGCTCGAGGAGGTACAACGGCTTGCGCACCTCGTCGACAGCCTTCTCGTGCTGACGCGTGCCGACTCCGGCGCGGCGCGGACGGAGCGCGAGGTGGTGGAGCTTTCCTCGTTCGCGGGGAGCGTCGCCGACAATCTGCGCGTTCTCGCGGAGGAAAAGCGCCAGACGCTGGAAGTCGAGCCCGGCGCCCGGGTGGAGGCGGCGTGCGACCCGGGCATTCTCCGGCTCGGGCTCATGAACCTCCTCGACAACGCGATCAAGTTCACGCCTCCCGGGGGCGCGATCCTGGTGCGCGCGCGGGCGAACGGGTCCGGCGAGTCCCACATCGAAGTGCAGGATACGGGCCCCGGCATCGCGCCCGCGCATCGCGAGCGGATCTTCGAGCGCTTCTACCGCGGAGACGCCGGCGGCAACGGAAACTCGCCGGGCGCGGGGCTGGGCCTCGCGATCGCGCGCTGGGCGGTCGCCGCGAACGGCGGCCGCATCGAGCTGGAGAGCGAGGAGTCCAGGGGCAGCCTGTTCCGCATCGTGCTGCCTACAGCTTCTTCAGGCGGTACAGCAACTCGAGCGCCTCTCTCGGCGACAGCTCGTCCGGGCTGACTGCGTCGAGCGCCTCGCGCAGCGCGTCGGCTTCCGGCGCCGTTTCCTGGGCCCCCGCTTTTGCGGGGGTCGACGCGAAGAGATCGGTTTGGCCGCCGCGCGTCAGGCTCGCCTCCTCGAGCATCTGCAGGTAGCGGCGCGCGTTGCGCACGACGCTCTTCGGAACGCCGGCGAGCTGCGCGACCTGCAGGCCGTAGCTCTGCGAGGCGGGGCCTTCCTCGACCGCGTGGAGGAACACGATGGTGTCCTTGTGCTCCACGGCGTCGAGGTGGACGTTCGCGGCCTGCTTGTACTCGAGCGAAAGGCGCGTGAGCTCGAAGTAGTGCGTCGCGAAAAGCGTAAGCGCGCGGTTCTTCTCGAGCAGCTGGCGCGCGATCGCCCAGGCGAGCGCGAGCCCGTCGAAGGTCGAGGTGCCGCGGCCGACCTCGTCCATGAGAACGAGGCTGCGCTCGGTCGCGTTGTGGAGGATGTTGGCGGACTCGGTCATCTCGACCATGAAGGTCGAGCGGCCTCCGGCGAGATCGTCGGCGGCGCCCACGCGGGTGAAGACCTGGTCGATCGGGCCGATGCGCGCCGATTTCGCGGGAACGAAGGACCCGACGTGGGCCATGAGGACGATGAGCGCCACCTGCCTCATGTAGGTCGACTTGCCGCCCATGTTCGGCCCGGTGACAAGCAGGAGCTGCCGCGCGGGCGAAAGGCGCACGCCGTTCGCGATGAAGGGCTCGACCTGGGCCTCGACGACCGGATGGCGGCCCGCGTCGATCTCGACGCCGATCTCCGCGATGAGCTCCGGACGGCAATAGCCCCGCCTCGCCGCCGTTTCCGCGAAGCACGCAAGGAGGTCGAGCTGCGCGAGCGCCCGGGCGATGCGCTGCAGGACCGGCAGGTGGGATGCGAGGAGCCCGACCAGCTCGTCGTAGAGCGTCTTCTCGAGCGCGAGGGCGCGGTCGCGCGCGGACAGCGCCTTGTCCTCGAAGGCCTTGAGCTCGGGCGTGATGTAGCGCTCCGCATTCTTCAGCGTCTGCCGGCGGCGGTAGTCGGGCGGGGTCTTGTCGGCGTGCGCGTTGGTGATCTCGATGTAGAAGCCGTGCACGTTGTTGTAGGCGACGCGCAGGTTCGGGATGCCGGTGCGCTCGCGCTCGCGGGCCTCGAGCGACGCCAGAAAAGCGCCCGAGTCCGTCTGCAGCGAGCGCAGCTCGTCGAGCTCCTTGCTGTAGCCGTCGGCGATGACGCCGCCGTCGCGCACCATCGCGGCGGGCTCCTCCATCACCGCGCGTCGGAGGAAGGCGAGGCAGTCCCGCGGCACCTCGAGCTCGCCGCGCATCTTCGAGAGGAGAGCAGTGTCCTTGGGAACGGCGGGAACGAGCTCGGGCAGGAGCGCCAGGCTGTCGCGAAGCGACGAGATGTCGCGCGGGCGTGCGTTCTTCAGCGCGACGCGGCCGGTGATGCGCTCGACGTCGGCAAAGCGCCGCAGCAGCTTGTGGACGGTGGCGTGCGCGTCGGCGAGCGCGGCGACGGACTCGTGGCGCTCGGCGAGCCCGGCGTGATCCCTCAGTGGATGATGCAACCAGTGGCGCAGCAGCCGGCTGCCCATCCCGGT
>Ga0187774_10000051_pt1 | contig 38174 bp, 32 predicted proteins | sample 0216_BV02_MP05_2_FD_133152 | JGI IMG/M metagenome (GOLD analysis project Ga0187774, IMG submission 133152) | Tropical peat soil microbial communities from peatlands in Department of Meta, Colombia - 0216_BV02_MP05_20_MG | ecosystem: Environmental > Terrestrial > Soil > Wetlands > Peat | place... | reverse complement strand
GCGCGGCAGATTTTTCGGCAGATTCAGGGATTCGGCGAATACGGATTTCCGGAGTCGCATGCGGCAAGTTTTGCTCTCCTGGTTTATGTATCTGCTTGGCTCAAATGCTATGAGCCCGCGGTGTTTACGTGCAGCTTGCTCAACAGCCAGCCAATGGGGTTCTACGCGCCAAGCCAGCTGGTACAGGATGTAAAACGTCATGGTGTAGAGGTGCGCCCTGTTGATGTGTGCTGCAGCAATTGGGATTGCACACTGGAACAAGGCGAGAATGGCAAGCCGGCTATCCGGCTGGGGCTGAGAATGATCAAAGGTCTCCAATTGTCAGCAGCCGAAAAACTTGTTGCGATACGTGCGGGCGAGCCGTTTGACAGTGTTGCAGACCTAGCGCGTCGCGTGAAGCTTAAGCGGCATGATTTGGAATGCCTGGCCGCGGGCGGAGCATTGGCTTCTCTTGCCGGCCACCGCCACCTGGCTCACTGGAAAGTGGCGGGTGAAGAAGCATTTCCGGCCTTGCTCGCGAATGCTTCCATTCATGAAACTGCGCCTTGCCTCGCAGCGCCTACCGAAGGCGAGGACCTGGTCGCGGATTATGAAAACCTGGGGCTCACTCTTGGGCGGCATCCGTTGGCGCTCCTGCGGCGAAAGCTAAGAAAACTGCGTGTAATGACTGCAGCGGAACTTCGCGAGCTTCCGCACGGAAAGATAACACGTACCGCCGGGCTGGTAATCGGCCGTCAGCATCCTGATACAGTTAGCGGGGTAACGTTTGTGACGCTGGAGGATGAAACGGGCCATATCAATATCATCGTATGGCGCAATCTCGCCGAAAAACAACGCCGTGAATTATTGACTTCGCGTTTGTTAACCGTTCACGGTGTCTTGGAGAGGGAAGGGGATATAATCCACTTGATCGCAGGCAAATTAATAGACAACACGGCAATGCTTGGGAGATTGAAAACCGCAAGCCGCGATTTTCACTAGCGCTGCCATAGGCTGAAAAAACGCTGCCGGATGCTGTTTTGTCCATGCAAGGCGATGCGCGTGTTGCAGAAGGAAGGGTTGTATAATGTTTTTGCGTTGCACGCGGCTGGTAGGCGCGGTGAGGGTGCACGCTAAGAGGCTCGCGAGTCGGTCCCTTAATCCGGAGGAATCCACCAACATCATCACGGCGATGTTGATACGGAGAGATTCAACGCCGATCGCCAACGCGCGCTGAAATGCGGCAGCTTAATTCAACAGATGAAGGATAATTTTAAGATCAACCAAGGAGGACAATCATGAGACGCCTGATGCTATTTATTGCGGCGATGTCGCTGGGGAGTATTTTCATGGCGCCCGCGCGCGCGCAGTTGGAATTGAAACTCGGCCACGTCGGCAGCCCAGGATCCTTGTTTGAACTGTCGTCGCTGGAATTCGCCAAACGCGCCAATGCCAGGCTGGGCGATAAAGCCAAGGTCGTAGTCTACGGTTCAAGCCAGCTTGGCGGAGACAAGGAAATGGTGCAGAAGCTCAAGCTCGGCACGCTGGACATGTCGCTGCCGTCTACGGTCATGTCCTCCGAGAATGACTTGTTTGGAGTGTTTGAGATGCCGTACTTGGTCAAGGACCGCGAGCACATGAAGCGCATCCAAAAAGCAATCTTCTGGTCGAAACTCGCGCCGACCGTCGAGCCAAAGGGATTGATAATCCTTGCGGTATGGGAGAATGGTTTCCGTCAGATCACCAACAACAAACATCCGATCAAGACACCAGCGGATCTGCAAGGCATCAAGCTGCGCGTGCCGGAAGGCAAGTGGCGGGTCAAGATGTTTCAGGCCTACGGCGCCAATCCAAGCCCGATGAAATTGTCCGAGGTGTTCACCGCATTGCAAACGGGCGTGATGGATGGAGAGGAAAATCCGCTGACCCAGATATACAGCTCTAAATTCCAGGAGGTGCAGAAATATCTTTCATTGAGCGGCCATGTCTATACGCCTGCGTATCTGACCGCAAGCAAGAAAAGATGGGACAGCTTGCCGCCAGATGTGCGCGAGATACTCGAGGAAACCGCCAAGGAAACGCAGGCCTACGTCTACGCCACGGCCCAGAAGCTCGATGACGAGCTTCTCGCTAAGATGAAGGCCGCTGGAATGCAGGTCAACGAGGTGGGCAAACCAGCGTTCATCAAGGCCAGCAAACCCATCTACGTCGAGTTCGGAAAGGAAGTCCCTGGCGGCAAGGAACTCATAGACAAGGCGCTGGCGCTCGGCAAGTAACCACAGGCGCTACACACCGCTCCGGGGCGGGGCGGTGTTTTAGATCTGAAGGGGATACAGCCAGAATAATGTCACGCCTGCGAACGCTATTCGAGCGCCTGCTGGAATGGATCGTCATCGTGCTGATGGTCACCCTGGCCGCGGAGATCACGCTAGGGGTAATCTGTCGCACGGTAGGCGTGTCGCTCGCTTGGTATGATGAGATCGCCTCAGTCCTGCTCGCTTGGCTCACCTATTATGGCGCGGCGCTCGCAGCTCTAAAGCGCGCCCACATCGGCGTGCCGGGACTGGTGCAGGCCGTGCCGCGGCGCTTTCGCCTGCCGCTGGTGATTTTGGCCGAGGCTTTGGTATTCGCTTTCTTCTTGTTGCTTGCCTGGGTCGGTTGGGGAGTGATGGATATGCTCGCCACCGATTTTCTCATCAGCCTGCCGAATATTTCCAGCAAGTACACCCAGTCGGTCATTCCAATCAGCGCAGTTCTGTTCATGATCGCCCAGGCGCTCAACCTGCCGGAGACGCTGCGCGCGGCCCGGGCTGGACAGATCAAGCATCAGGCCGAGGCGGCGGAGATGACCGAGTGACCATCTTCCTGCTGATCGCCTGCATCCTGGGCTTGGTCGTGATGAACGTGCCGATCGCGGTGGCGCTCGGTATCGTGGCCGTGGTAGCGATGGCCATCAGCCACGGAGTCCAATCCCTGCCCGACGTGGCGCTTGCGATGTTCAACGGTGCAACCAGCTTTCCGCTGCTCGCGATTCCGCTGTTCATCCTGGCTGGCGCGATCATGAATGCCTCCGGCATCTCGCGGCGACTCATCGCCTTTGCCTCGGCGGTGCTGGGGTTCATCCGCGGCGGCCTGTCCATGGTGAGTATCGGAAGTTCGATGTTCTTCGCCGAGATCTCCGGCTCGGCTGTGGCCGACATAGCAGCGCTGGGCTCGATCCTCATTCCGGCGATGAAAAAGAAGGGCTATCCCAAGGCCTTCGCCGCCGCGGTCATGTCGTCCGCGGCAACACTCGCGGTCATTATTCCGCCCTCCATACCGATGATTCTTTATGCTGTCATGGCCGATACCTCGGTAGTGCAGTTGTTTGTCGCGGGCATAATCCCCGGCATCATCGGCGGTTTCGGTTTGATGGGAGTGGCCTATTGGTTCGCGCGACGCCATCATTATCCGGTCGAGGAAATTTTTCGGCTTTCCCACGTTTGGGCAACTTTCAAGGATGCCATTTGGGCGTTCGTGCTACCGATCATCATTCTCGGCAGCATCTTTACCGGCATCGTAACCGCCACCGAGGGCGCGGCGATGGCGGTGGTGGCGGCACTCTTCATTGGGCTGGTGGTGTACCGCGAGCTCGACTGGAAACACCTGAAGAGCGCGATCATCGAGGGCGGCGTGCAGACCGCCGTGGTGATGCTGCTGGTTGCGACCTCCTCACTCCTCGGCGTTTACCTCACCGAAATTCAACTGCCGCAACAGCTGGCCGCTTCAATTACCGGATTCACCAGCAACAAATACGTGGTGCTGCTTCTGCTGAACGTTTTGTTTCTGTTGCTCGGAATGTTTCTGCATTCGGCCGCCGCCATCATTCTCGTGGTGCCGGTGGTGCTGCCATTGGTCAAAGCAGTTGGCATTGACCCGGTGCATTTCGGGTTGATCGTCACCATCAACCTCGGCATCGGCCAGCAGACCCCGCCGGTGGCGAGTGTGCTGATGGTCGCCTGCGCCATCGCCAAGGCCGACATCTGGGAAGTGACCAAGACCAATGTTTATTTTATCGGCGTGCTGCTGGCCGTTTTAATCATGGTGACCTATGTGCCCGTCACCGGCATGGGACTGGTGCAACTGTTCTATCGCTAGATATCGCTGCAATGGAGGTGACGAACATGACCGAAGTAATTCTGGTTAAACGTGACGAGGATATCGCCACGGTAGTGCTGAACCGCCCTGAAAAGCTGAACGCCCTCACCAAGCCGATGTGGAAACGCCTTGGCGAGGTATTGCGAAATCTGTCCGCAGACAACGGCCTGCGCTGCTTAGTGCTGCGGGGTGCCGGCGAGAAATCCTTCGCGCCCGGCAACGACATCTCCGAATTCGCGAGTACGCGTTCCAATTCCGCGCAAGCCAAAGCTTACGGCGAAGTGCACCACGAAGCGCTGGCCGCACTTTACGAATGCCGCCATCCAATGGTGGCGCTTATCAAAGGGATATGTGTTGGCGGCGGTCTGGAAATCGCTGCGCTTTGCGATCTGCGCATCTGCGGCAGCTCCAGCCGTTTTGGAATTCCCATCAACCGTCTCGGCCTGACGGTCGGTCTGCGGGAAATGCGCGGTTTGGTGAGCCTGGTTGGCAAGGCCGTTACCTTGGAAATCTTACTCGAAGGCCGCGTGTTTGGCGCGGACGAGGCGCTGCAAAAAGGCCTGGTTACGCGCGTGGTCACAGACGACCAGGTCGAGAAAGAAGCCTACGCAACCGCGCGGCGCATCGCCGATGGAGCGCCATTGGTCGTGCGCTGGCACAAGCAATTCATGCGCCGTCTGGATGATCCCGCGCCTTTCACCGACGCCGAACTGGATTGGGCGTATGCGTGTTACGCGACCGAGGATTTTCAGACTGGCTATCGGTCGTTTCTGGCCAAGGCCAAGCCGCAATTTAAGGGACGTTGACCATGACCGAGTGTGGCCCGCTTGTGGGCCTCAAAGTAATTGAACTTGCGCACATCATGGCAGGGCCCGTGTGCGGAATGATGCTCGCCGATATGGGCGCCGATGTGATCAAGATTGAAAAAATGCCGGATGGCGATGACACGCGCCGCATGGTGCCGCCGACGTTAGACGGCGAGTCGGCCGCCTTCATGATTCTTAACCGCAACAAGCGCGGCACCTCGATCAATCTGAAAAGCGCCGCGGGCAAGGCGGTGCTCGAGAAAATGCTGGCCACCGCCGATATTGTTATCGAGAACTACCGTCCGGACACGATGCATCGTTTGGGTTTGGGATACGATGTCCTGCACAAGAAGAATCCCGCGCTCATCTACTGCCAGATCACCGGCTTTGGGCGTACCGGTCCCTATGCGAATCGCGCCGGCTTCGATCTAATCGCTCAGGGCCACTCTGGTATCATGAGTGTCACCGGCGAAGGTCCCGGTCGCCCGCCGGTTAAAGCCGGTACGCCGATTACCGACATTGGCGCTGGAATCCTCGCTGCCATGGGCGTACTCGCCGCCTATGTCCATCGGCTCAAGACCGGCGAGGGGCAGCTGGTGGACACGTCATTGCTTGAGGCCGGGGTTGCAACCACCTATTGGCAATCGGCCATCTGCATGGCGACGGGAAACTCACCCAAGGCGATCGGCTCGGCTCATCCCTTGAGTGCGCCTTATCAGGCTATGCAAACAGCAGACGGCTGGATCAACATCGGCGCAGCCAACCAGGCCAATTGGCAGCGACTTGTGGAGGTCATCGAAATGCCGGAACTCGCAGGGGATCCGCGCTTCACCGATAATGCGGTGCGCATGAAAAACCTGGACGTGCTGATCGAAATTCTGACCGCGCGTTTTCGCACGCGTCAAACATCAGACTGGTTGGCGCGGCTTGAGGCGGCAGGCGTCCCCGCTGGACCCGTGCTTTCGATTAGCGAGATGCTGACCGACCCGCAGGTATTGGCGCGCGAGATGGTGGTGGATGTAAAACACAGCCGACTTGGCCACATGAAGACGCTTGGTCCGCCCGTGAAATTCTCGTCAACGCCGAGCGGCGTGAAACGCGGGGCGCCGCTGCTCGGCGAGCACACTCGCGAGGTATTGCGTGAATACGGGTACAGTGAAACGGAAATTAAATATTTGGCGGCGAACGGCGATATTATCGCTTTGTAGTCTCTAACGACCGGCATTACCAAAATTCGAACCGTAAAGGTGCGCTACCCAGTTTCGGACGCCGAGTATTGTTCTGCGCGCCTGTTAATTATTGCCATCACCTGATATTTTGTAAAATCTTTGACACGCACGAGTATTGTGGGAGAACAAGACTGTGGCGCTTTGGGCGAGATATAGGGATGAGCAGGGAGTGGAGGGCTTCGGATTGCTGCAAAACAACGGCAGCATACAGGCTTTTGCCGGCGACATGTTCAACAGCCCCGTTCCTAGCGGCGCTTCTATTCTGCAAAGCAGTGTAAGGTTGCTTACCCCGACGCGGCCAAGCAAGGTCATCGCTTTATGGAACAACTTGCACGCCGTTGCAAGGAAGCTCAACCTGGCGGTTCCCGCGGAACCGCATTATTTTGTCAAGACACCGAATTCGTATTTGAATCCGCTGGAAACCATTCGCAGGCCGAAGTCATGCGATGGCAAAGTGGGATTCGAAGGCGAACTGGGCGTTGTCATAGGCAAAACCTGCAAGGAAGTGGCGGAATTGGATGCGACAAGTCACATCTTCGGTTACACTTGCGTCAACGACGTGGGGATTTTCGAAATAGTCAACCGCAATCCTGCTTTTCCGCAATGGACGCGCGGCAAAAACTTCGATACCTTCTGCCCCATGGGGCCGGTGGTAGCGACTGGCCTCGATCCCGGAACCTTGGTCGTAAAGAGCGTTCTCAACGGACAAGAAAGACAAAATTATCCCGTCAGCGATATGATTTTCTCACCTGCGCGACTGGTTAGTCTGATATCGCAGGACATGACCTTGTTTGCGGGCGACGTGATCAGCTGCGGCACATCGATAGGCGCCGGCTCAATGCAGCCCGGCAGCACCATCGAGATTGAGATCACCGGCATCGGCAAGTTAAGCAACACCTTCGAGTAGTTTGTTTCAAGGAATTTTTTAATGAAGACTGCGATTATTGGCGCAGGTGCTATCGGCGGATACATTGGAGTGAAATTGGCGCTCGCTGGCGAAGACGTGACCTTTATCGTGCGCGGGGCGAATTTGCATGCGCTTCGCAAGAACGGCATGAAGCTCATCATGAACGACGGCACCGAACACGTCGCGCGCAATCTCAAGGCTACCGATAATTACATTGAAGCGGGTCCTCAAGACGCTGTCATTCTTGCGGTCAAAGCACACCAATTGCAAGCGGTCGCCAACGACGTGCCTAAACTGTTTAGCAAAGATACCGTGGCGGTGACCATGCAAAACGGCGTCCCTTACTGGTACTTTCACAAGCACGGGGGAGAACTCGAGGGGAGCCGCCTGGAGAGCGTAGACCCGACCGGGCTAATCAGCGAAAAAATTCCGGCGGAGCGCGTCATCGGTTGCGTGGTTTATCCGGCCTCTACACTCATCGCGCCCGGTGTGGTGAAGCATATTGAAGGTGACCGCTTCCCCGTGGGCGAACTGGATGGCTCAAGCAGCGAACGCGTCACGAGGATTTCCGAGTGCTTTACCAAGGCAGGATTCAAGGCGCCGGTATTGGACAGTATTCGCGCCGAGATCTGGCTCAAGCTTTGGGGCAATCTGACATTTAATCCGATTAGCGCGCTGACGCATTCCACCCTGGTCGATATCTGCCAGTATCCTCTTACTCGGGAGCTCGCGGCGGCGATGATGACCGAAGCGCAAACCATCGCCAATAAGCTCGGCATAACCTTCCGCGTTCCGCTCGAAAGGCGCATCGCCGGAGCCGAAAAGGTAGGAAAGCATAAGACCTCCATGCTGCAGGATTTCGAGACCGGACGGGAGCCTGAAATTGAGGCGCTGGTCGGATCGGTGGTGGAACTGGGTCGTCTGACTCAGACCCCAACTCCGCATATCGACGCCGTTTACGCGCTCGCCAAGCTGCTTGCCAAAACCCTAGCGGAGCAGCGCAGCCACTGAGGTGACCTTGTCCCACGCAATTTCGACGGCCGTTGCATCGGGCAATGCGCAGGACCCACAAAGCTAACTCCCGAGCACAGTCCCTAGCTTCAAGCCGGTTTCTTTGGCAAATTCTCCGGCGGACATTTTTTTCCCGCCTTCCGCCTTTAGCTTGAAAACCTCGATGCGGCCTCCCTGGCCGGTGATGAAGATGCTTTCATGGCCAATGCCCGCGATTTCGCCCGGTTTCCCCTTCACTGAACTAAAGGTGCGCGACAGCTGCTTGCGCGAATCGAACAACTGAATCTTCTTGCCGGCGAGCGTTGTCCACGCGCCGGGCGCAGGATTGCAACCGCGAATTAGGTTGTAAATAAAATCCACGTGGCTTTGCCAATAGATTTTCGCTTCTGGCGCGCGGCACCAGCCTTCATATGAGGCTTGATTCTCATCCTGCACGATTTCCCGTTGCTTTCCCGCCATCACCAAGTCGGCCGCCTCGAGCATTGCCTGAACACCCATCGGGAATAAGCGTTCAAAATAGAGACTGCCTAGCGTGTCGTCGGAGCCGATCGGCGTTTCTTTTTGCAGGACCACCGGACCTTCGTCGAGACCGTCAGTGGGGCGGAAAATGGAAAGACCGGTCTTGGTCTCTCCCTTGATGACCGGCCAGTTAATCGAACTCGGTCCGCGGTGTTTAGGCAGAAGCGAAGGATGGTACTGAATGGTCCCGTTTCTGGGAATATTCACGAAATCCTGTGGCGCGAACTGCAAAACATAAGCCATGATCCCGAGATCGGTATTGAGCAAGCGCATGGCATCGCAGGCTTCGCTGCTCTTCAGCGACGCGAACTGGAGCAGCTTTAAACCCCTCTCTTGGGCTGCAACTCTCAAAGGGTCCGGCTTGGCATCGTCTTTTTCGGGCGCACAGAATACCGCCGCCACCTCGTCACCGCGCGTTAAGAAAGCTTCGAGTACGGCTTTCCCGAAATCTTGCTGACCAATGATCGCGATGCGCATGATTGTCCTTTGCCGAGGGCGGAATTAAGAGAAGGGCGCGCAACGCTCAAAGCGAGCGCTTTTTCGTTGCATTTTCTGCAGCAGATTTCCCCGGAAAAACGCTATGCTGCTTTTTTAGGCGGCGCAGAAAACGCGCCCGCCTGCTTGAGCGCAGCGACTTTGGAATCATCGTAGCCCAAGATTTCCTTCAAAATTTCTTCGGTGTGTTCGCCCAACAAAGGCGAACGCTTGACCTCCACCGGGGAATCGGACAGTTTGATCGGCATTCCCAGGTTGTACCAGACGCCACGCTGCGGGTGATCGAGCTTAACGTACATATGGCGCAACCTGACGTGCTCATCGTTGGCGAGGTCCTCGGTGCTCATGATCGGACCACACGGCACATCGAGTTCATTTAGAATCGCCATCAGCTCGCGCTTAGTATAGTGGGAAGCGAAATCAGTCAATAGCCGCCACATTTCGTTCTGGTTCTTGCGCCTTTCCGCGATAGTGGAGAACTTCGGGTCCTTTGCCAGGTTCTCGCCGCCGATGCATTTGGCAAGGGCGTCCCAAACGGCTTCCTGCACGACTACATAGATATAGTCATTCGGACCACCCGGTTTGCACCGAATTGCGTTGCCAAGCTGGCCGCCTCCCGAGTCATTACCCGCGCGCGGAGTTGCCTTAAGTCCCTCGGTAGCCGAGGAATACTCCGACAGCGGGCCGCGTGTCAGCCGCTGATGGTCACGCCATTTCACACGGCACAGATTCATCACCGCGTCCATCATCGCGACCTCCACATACTGACCCTTGCCGGTCCTGTTACGCTGGTGCAGCGCGGCAAGAATTCCGATTACCAGATGCAAGCCGGTTCCCGAGTCTCCGATCTGCGCTCCCGTCACGAATGGCGGGCCGTCGGGCGCACCGGTGGTACTCATCGCCCCACCCATCGCCTGCGCCACATTTTCATAAGCCTTGAAATCCGCGTACGGGCCGCTTGAACCGAAGCCCTTGATCGAAGCCATCACGATTCGCGGATTGATCTCCTGCACTTTTTCCCAGCCAAAGCCCAGGCGGTCCAGTACTCCAGGGCCGAAATTCTCCATCAACACATCGCATTTCTTCAGCAGTTCGATAAAGGTCTCTTTACCGCTCTCGTTTTTCATGTTCATAGTTATTGAACGCTTGTTGCAGTTGAGCATCGTGAAGTACAGGCTGTCGGCATTGGGCACGTCGCGCAACTGGCCGCGAGTGGCATCGCCCGCCGGCGATTCAAGCTTGATCACATCGGCACCGAGCCACGCCATCAATTGCGAAGCGGTCGGCCCCGCTTGCACGTGCGACATGTCGAGAATGCGGAAACCGGACAGAGCCTTATCCATATTGTCTCCTCCAGAAAATCAAAAGCTTTTCCCCCGCAGGCCTATGCGGATAAAGCCGGATTATAAATGAACCGGAAAGGGAATGTCTTGAGCGGCGGGTGTACTTCGGTGGCTCCGCGGAATAAGACCGCGGGGCTGCTATTTATACATGGTCTGGTTCATGGTCCCGCTCGAGTACACATCGCGGTCGATTACCACGTCCACGAGCGCGGGTCTGCCGGAATCGCGGGCAAATTCAAGCGCCGGACGGATTTCCTCGGGCCTGGTCACCCGGATGCCGACGCCGCCCATCGCTTCGGCAAACCTGTCGAAACGAACATCCGCGAGCACATTGCCCACGTCACCGCGACCCGGGTATTTCTTTTCCTGGCCGTAACGAATCTGATTCCACGAGGAGTTGTTGCCAATTACGCCGACAAAAGGCAGTTTGTTGCGCACCATCGTTTCGAAATCAAAACCGGTGAGCCCGAATGAGCCATCACCAAACAAAACCACGACATCGCGCTCCGGTTGCGTCAGCTTCGAAGCCAACGCAAACCCGGTGCCCACACCCAGTGTACCCAGCGGGCCTGGATCCATCCAGCCGCCAGGTTTGTGCGGCTTAACAATAGAGCCCGAGAACGTCACGATATCGCCACCGTCTCCGATGTACACGGTGTCTTCCAGTAAAAACTCATTGATCTCGTGGCACAGCCGAACGGGGTGAATCGGTTTGGAGTTAGCCTTGATGATCGCATCGTTCTTGCCCTTAACTTTTTCCTCCTCCTCGCGCAACATCTGGATAAATGAATCGTGCTTGCGCGCCACGTCTCCCTTGGAGGAATCGCACATGGCATTGAGGATGATGCGAATATTGCCGACCAGGCCGATGTCAAAATCGCGGTTGTAGCCGACATTGCGGTAATCCATATCGAGGATGATGACCGTTGCCTTCGGGCTAAGACGCCGGCCGTAACCCATGCGGAAGTCGAGCGGCGTGCCAGCCAGGAAGATGAGGTCCGCGTTTTCAAAGGCGTTCTTGCGCGATGGCATAAAATTGTAGGGATGTTTTGTCGGCAGCGATCCGCGCGCCGCGCCGTTAACATAAACTGGGATATTAAAATGGCGCGCAAACCGGTCCATCGCTTCGTGCGCGCGACAGGTGCGCGCCTGCGTGCCAAACAGCGCGACTGGACGTTCCGCCTTGGCGATGGCTTCGGAAGCCTTGGCGAGTTCGTTTGGGTCACCTAAAAACTCACCCTTGACCCGGAAGTTTTTCGGAATGCGCACCTTGGCGGCGTCCACCTTGGCATCAAGCACGTCGTGGGGAAATTCCAGATAGGCCGGGCCCGGCGCGCCGTTGAACATTTCGCGAATCGCTTGGGACATCATCTCGGCACAGCGGTCTGTCGTCATCACCATCGAGGCAAATTTGCTGATCGGGGTCATCATCGGCACGTGCGGAAGGTCCTGTAAGGCCCCCATCTTGTACTGTTTAAGCGGGCCGCCACCGCCCAGCAGCAGCATCGGGCTTTCCGCTCGATAGGCGTTGGCCACTCCAGTGACGGCATCGGTAGTGCCGGGACCGGCTGTCACTACCGCGCAGCCGATGCCACCGCTAATGCGCGCCACTGCGTCTGCCGCGTGAGCCGCCACCTGCTCATGACGCACGTCAACGATTTTGATGCCCTCGTCAAGACACCCATTGTAGATATCGATGATATGGCCGCCGGAAATGGTAAAAATGTGCTTCACTCCTTCCTGCTTCAACATTTTGGCGACGATTTGCCCGCCGCTGATCAGCTGCGGTGCGGCCTCTGCTACAGGCTGCGCTAAGGATTTTTCGGTGATGATTCCCATAATTTTTTTCTCCATTCTCCAAATACTCTGCTTCCGCTAAACGGCGAAAAACTGATGCTGTATATGCCGCTGATAATTCTTCAGTGAATAACGGCAATCTCAAATCGCAGAAAACACCCGTTTCCCACGCCGTACGCGACAAAAATCTTAACAATCCTCAATTAAAGCCGTATCATAGGTAATGGCGCGAGCAATATCCTTGACCAGCATCAATTTCGGTCCTTGATCCAAGTCAATTTTCCTCCGCATCAATTAAGCACGCCGTTTATATAAATATCTTCCATGGTTTTGGTTGCACATCACCCCGAAAAAAATATCATTCGTGCCCAGCTTAAGCAGAACATCGTTTTGAAGCTGCTGACCGCGGACGAGATGGTCGAGCTAGAAACCCATTTGGTCGTGGTCGATTGTCAAAAAGGAGATTGTTTGTTGCACCAAGGTGATCTGGAAATGGAGCAGTACTTCATTCTCGACGGAATATTAAAAAGGGTGGTGGCCAACCAGCAGGGCAAGCAGATGATTCTGCGCTTTGCTGACGAGGGCAACATCGAAACCAGCTATGCCGCGTGGAGACTCAAGACGCCAGCGCCGTACAGCATCATCGCCGTCACGAAGGCGCGTGTGGCAAAACTACCGCTGCCGGAATGGGCAGCATTTATGGATCACCACGTCGAGATCAAGCAGGCATTCGAATACGAGGTCATGCACCTCATGAGCGAGATCATGGCACATACCATCACTTTGCATCTGCTCGACGCGCCGGGCCGGGTGAGCCGCTTCTTGCGCAAGCATCCGGAGCTTTCCGATCGGGTGCCGAAGAAGGAACTGGCTTCCTACCTCAATCTCTCTGCCGAAACACTGAGCCGCCTGCAGCATGACGGCAAGATTCATCTCAGATAATGCCAGCCGACCTGTAGCATCAATATCAGGGCCATCACCCACAGAATCTTTCGTAGCAGCATCTGGTACACCTCGGGGTGAATGCGTGCTTGAACGCGCATGCCAAACAGCAGCGCTGCGACTGAAATGATGGTCAGGGGCGCAGTGGCGATAAGGGTGATAAGGCCGATCTGGCCGGAGACACCGAAGGTAATCGCTTGCGTCGATTTTCCAACCAGGAAACAAAGGTTGAGAATCTGCGTCAATGCCAGAGGCCCAAGGCCTAGCACCATGAAGTAAATCACCAATGGCGGCACTGCGACATTTACTGTTCCCGAAAGGAAACCCGCAAGTAGTCCGAACAGAGGCGCCGAAATTCGCGGGTTACGCTGGAGCCACGACCAATCGAGCTGGCGGAAGCGGGCTTGTTGGAGATACACCACTATCATGAAGGCAAGCAACAGCTTCAAAGGTTCGGGATCTGCGGCGACCAGAACATGTGTCCCGGCGATGGCGCCAATCAGCACGTACACCGCAACAGCCCAGTACTTGCCTATGCTCAAGCGCCAGTTTCCGCCTTTAATGATGCTGATCAGATTGATCACGATATTGGGGAACAAGGTGGTAAGAATCGCGGTCTTGATGTCGGTAAACATCGCAATCACTGGAGTCGAAATTACCGGGAAGCCGAATCCTAGAGTGCCGTGAGCCAGCGCCGCGACAGTCATTACGATCAGCGCCAGGATGAACCAGGGAGATGCAAGAAAGGCGTCAAGTTGCGGCATGGGCTTTACTTGCGAAAAAATTTGCTGCAAACCAGCGTGCGAAATGGTGCATAAGGCGCTGGCCCTTCTGCTAAACAAGAAAGGCAGGGCGTTGACCCTGCCTTTCCCGACATTTCGCGTTCAGATCGTAATCGGCGCTATTTAGGCAACACCCGGCATTGCGACTGCCGAACGCTGCTTATTACAGGCCTTAGGCCGGTTGCGCAACGAGCGCATCGGCCGCGATGTGGGAGCTTCTCATCGGCCGCAGTATGAACCAAGCCGTTAAAGCGGCGATTACGTTCATAACGGCTGCGACAATAAATACGGCATGCCAGCTACCGGTTGCCGAAGTGAGCACATTTGCAAGAGGCACCAGCAACGCTGCTGTTCCCTTTGCCGTATAAAGAAGACCCGCGTTCGCGGCGGCAAATTTGCTGCCAAATGTGTCGGTGCAGGTGGATGGAAACAAGCTGAAGATTTCGCCCCAAGCAAAAAACACCAGCCCGGACAGGATAACGAAGGCAACAGGATCGCTGCCGTACGCGTACAGCGCCATTATGCCAATTCCCTCCAGACCGAAGGCAATCAACATAGTCAACTCACGCCCGATGTTGTCGGATACCCAGCCAAAAAACGGGCGCGTCAGGCCGTTCAATATGCGGTCAATCGAGAGCGCAAAGGTAAGCGCCGGCAAAGTGATCCCCAATAGACTCACCGGAATATTCGCGACCTTGAAGTCCTTGGCAATTGGCGCCAACTGGGCAACTGCCATGAGGCCGCCAGCCGCCACCAGCACAAACATGACATACAGGACCCAGAATACGGGCTGGCGCAAGAGCTCCAATGGCCGGTAATTTCGCTTGGTCTGCGGCACCACGGTAGAGGGCGAAGGAGCGGCCGCTTTTTTCGCGAGTTCAAGACTGGTTACAAACTGCGGGGCGGTCAAACCCAGGGAAATCAGGACCACGATCACGCCTTGGCCGATGCCGAAATACAGGAAAGCGGCCTCGTACCCCATCGTTTTAATGATTGCGGATATCGGTATGATGGTGAGCGCCGAGCCCATTCCAAAACCGGCTGCAGTAAGCCCCGCCGCCAAGCCACGCCGGTCGGCAAACCATTTGAGCGCGTTGCCGACACAAGTGCCGTAGACAGCTCCGGCGCCAATTCCGCTGATTGCCGCCGCAAAGTAGAGGGCGGGCAGGGAGTCAGCATATGAATTCAGAGTCCATCCGATGCCGCACAGAATGCCTCCGACGAGTACCACCAGACGCGGACCAAAAACGTCAACCAAATACCCTTCTATAGGTACCAGCCAAGTTTCGGTCAGAACAAATATGGTGAAAGCGACCTGAATCGCCGCCCTGGTCCAGCCATACTTTTCCGAAATAGGGTTGACGAATAAAGTCCAGCCGTATTGCAGATTGGCGATCATCACCATGCAGATGATGCCCAGAATGAGCTGCAACCAACGATAAGAAGCCGGCTTTGAGGCGAATGTCGTCTGCGTATTCATTTTGTGTCTCCTCCGTTTTCTATTTATCAGCTTAAGTAAACCACTTGCTAACCGGCGACCGCTTCAATAATGCGATCACAAATCGTACAGTCTGCCGTCGGCTGACCCGATGGAACAGCTAATTATTGTGAGCATATGGTAATTGTAAAAAGGGCTTATCGTAAACAGCGCAAGGCAATTTAGCGACTTCAGACCAGCTAAGCGACAGATTTCACAGGTTAACTTGATTCGCGGGAAAGCGCCGTGCGGAACGCATTTTGCTAAAAATCAGGCACGCCTAGTTACTTCAATAGAGATCGTGGCCGATTTCCCGCGTCACGCGGCAAGGGCGAGCGCTTATCGAAACCATAAGAATATTGTATTGCCGTTTCGCGACCCACCATCTATCATTGGCATTTTAAGGTAAGCTTATACAAGGGGAGTCAAGTTCGCAGTACAGCTTATGGTCTGCCATAAGATATAATTATTTCGGCTCGGGTAGACTACCTTCAGCATCAAACATCGTTTCCTGACGTTGTGCAACAAATGAGAATGGCGTGTATTTTGCGCCCGTTTATGGACGGGGTATCCCGTTTTAGCTAACAAGGAGGAGGCTGATTATGCCACGTATGCCAGGCCGCAATTTTCTCTTCGTTCCGGGTCCGACCAACATTCCCGATCGCGTGCTGCGCGCGATGGTGGTGGCAATGGAGGACCATCGCTCCTCGAAGTTTCCCGAGCTTTCTGTCTCAGTACTGAGCGACCTGAAAAAAGTATTCAAGTCCACTGAAGGCCAGGCTTTTATATTTCCTTCGTCAGGGACTGGTGCGTGGGAGGTGGCTTTGACGAACACGCTTTCCCCCGGCGACAAGGTGTTAGCTTCTCGATTCGGCCAGTTCAGCCATTTATGGGTCGATATGGCACAGCGTTTGGGTTTCGACGTGGAAGTCCTGGAAGTCGAGTGGGGCGAGGGAGTTCCACTGGAGCGCGTAGAGGACGCGCTGCGCGCTGATAAGCAACATACAATCAAGGCGGTTCTCGCCTGCCATAACGAAACCGCAACCGGGGTCACGAGCGATATCGCTGGCGTGCGGCGGGTGATGGATGCAACGCGGCATCCGGCCATGCTGTTTGTCGACGCGGTGAGTTCTCTTGCCAGCATTGACTTCCAGATGGACGAGTGGCAGGTGGACATGGCCATTACCGGCTCGCAAAAAGGCCTCATGCTACCGGCCGGCCTGGGAATTGTCTGTGCGAGCAAGAAAGCGCTTGCGGCCATGCCGGCGGCGAAATCGAAGCGTTGCTATTTTGATTTGAATGACATGATCAAGGCCAATGCCACCGGATATTTTCCGTACACTCCGGCGCTGGCTATGCTATATGGCCTGCGTGAGTCGCTTAATGTTATTTTTGAGGAAGGTCTGGAAAACATTTTCTTTCGCCACCATTACCTTGCCGAAGGCGTACGCGCTGCGGTCACGAAGGGTTGGGGTCTCAAGCTGTGCGCCAAGGAGCCCAAATGGTATTCCGACACGGTGAGCGCCATTATGGTGCCAGAGGGCATCAACGGCGCACACGTGATTGACGTGGCTTTCCGGCGTTATAACCTCGCGTTGGGCGCGGGTCTGTCCAAAGTGGCTGGCAAGCTGTTTCGCATCGGGCATCTGGGTGATCTCAATGAATTGATGCTGATGGGCGCGATTGCCGGCGCCGAGATGGCCATGCTGGACGTCGGTGTAAAGGTCAAGCCCGGCAGCGGAGTCGCCGCGGCTTCAGATTACTGGCGCCATAATGACCCGATTCCGAAGAAAAAGGTCAGCCGGGAGGAAGTGGTCTATGCATCACACTCCACAGGTTCAATTTATTGATTCAGGACCTGGGTACCGATGCAACACCACGTGGTATTTCTTGATCGATCCACGCTGAACGCGAATGTGCGCCGGCCGGCGTTTGATCATTCCTGGGCGGAATTTCCGACAACCGCCGCGTCCGAAATTGTGGAACGTCTGGGAAGTGCGACTATCGCGATCACCAACAAGGTTCCGTTGCGTAAGGAAACGCTCGCCAAGCTGCCCAAGCTTAAGATGATCGCCGTAGCGGCGACCGGCTACGATGTTATCGACACCGAATACTGCAAATCGCACAACATCGCGGTGGCAAACATCCGCAATTACGCAATTCACACCGTTCCCGAACACGCTTTTGCGCTGATCCTGGCACTGCGGCGCAACTTGCTTGCCTATCGTCAAGATGTTGAAAACGGGGTATGGCAGAAGGCTACCCAGTTTTGTTTTTTTGACCACCCTATCGGCGACTTGTTTGGAGCAACGATCGGCATACTCGGTGAAGGAGCCATAGGGCAGGGCACTGCCAAGATCGCCCGCGGCTTCGGCATGCGAGTGCTTTTTGCCGACCATGCGCCGCCTAAGGCCCCTGGCGTCGAATTCACTCCGTTCGACACAGTGTTGGCTGAATCAGACGTGATTTCCCTGCATTGCCCGCTGACGCCGGAATCCCGGAACATGATCGGGCTCGAGCAATTTCACAAAATGAAAAGGACCGCGCTTCTCATCAATACCGCCCGGGGTGGCCTAGTGGACGAAGCAGGACTCATTCGCGCGCTCGATGAAGGATTGATCGCGGGGGCAGGTTTTGACGTGTTGACCAAAGAGCCGCCGCGCGAAGGGAACCCGCTGCTCGAGCTCAGACGGCCGGATTTCATATTGACGCCGCACGTGGCGTGGGCTTCCAACGACGCGATGCAGTTTCTGGCTGATCAATTGGTCGACAACATCGATGCTTTTGTAAGCGGCAAGCCGCAAAACCTGGTTGTGTAAGGTGCGGACCGCTCCAGCGAAAACGAATTCTAACTGGTAGATTCCCGTATAAGGAGCGTTAAGTGGATATTCACGAATACCAGGCGAAAGAACTTTTATCCAGCTTCGGCGTCGCGGTACCGCGCGGGGCAGTCGCCTACAGCCCCGATCAGGCGGTATATAGCGCTACCGAATTGGGCGGCTGGCACTGGGCAGTAAAGGCGCAGATTCACTCCGGAGGCCGGGGTAAAGCCGGCGGCATTAAGCTGTGCAAAACCTACCGCGAGGTTCATGACGCGGCGAAAGAGCTGCTGGGCAAGAAACTGGTAACCAATCAAACGGGTGCCGAGGGGAAAATCGTCCAAAAGCTTTATATCGAAGTCGCCGAGCCCTTTGAACGCGAGATCTATCTGGGTTTCGTGCTGGACCGCAAGATCGAGCGCATACGCGTCATCGCATCGGCTCAAGGCGGAATGGAAATCGAAGAGATAGCCAAGACTTCGCCCGATGCGATTCGGCAGGAAATCGTCGAGCCGGCAGTGGGATTGCAAGGATTTCAAGCCCGCGAACTGGCTTTTGGACTCGGGCTAAATATCAAACAGGTTGCGCGAGCGGTGAAAACAATGATGGGCGCTTACCGCGCGTTTCGGGATCTCGACGCGACCATGGTGGAAATCAATCCGCTGGTTTTGACCAAGGATGACAGAGTGCTGGCGCTCGATGCCAAGATGTCGTTCGATGACAATGCCTTGTTCCGCCACCCCAACGTCGCAGAGATGCGCGACCCCGCGCAGGAAGATCCGCGTGAAGTTCAGGCGGCCGAGCATAATCTCAACTACATCGGGCTGGACGGTGAAATCGGTTGTGTCATAAATGGCGCCGGATTAGCCATGGCGACCATGGATACCATTAAGTATGCGGGCGGCACGCCGGCGAATTTTCTGGATGTCGGCGGGGGCGCTTCGCCCGAAAGGATTGCCGCCGCATTGCGTCTGGTGCTCACCGACAAGAACGTGCGCGCAATCCTGGTGAACATATTCGCCGGTATCAATCGCTGCGACTGGGTGGCTAAAGGCATTGTTCAGGCCTACCGCGAGGTGGATATAAAGGTGCCATTTGTGGTGCGCCTGGCCGGAACCAATGTCGACGAGGGCCAAAAAATCATACGCGAGAGCAAACTTCCTCTGATCATTGCGGAGACACTGCTCGAAGCTGCGCAAAAAGTGGTGGCCGCAGCGAAAACATTTAAACCGCAATCTGCTTGATTCAATCCGGATAACGACATGAGCATACTCATTGATGAAAATACGCGGGTTCTAGTACAGGGTTTCACCGGCGACAAAGGCACATTTCACGCCAAGGAAATGATCGATTACGGCACTAAGGTCGTGGGAGGAGTGACGCCGGGAAAGGGCGGCATCAAGCACCTGGGATTGCCGGTGTTCAATACGATCAAGGAAGCGGTAGCGAAAACCGGCGCGACCGCCAGCATCACTTTTGTTCCGCCAGCGTTTTGCATGGATTCAATCATGGAGGCGGCAGACGCCGGGATCAGACTGGTGTGCTCCATCACCGACGGCATTCCGGCACAGGACATGATGCGCGTCAAGCGCTACCTCATGCGCTATCCGAAGGAGCGCCGCACGCTGATGGTGGGACCGAATTGTGCTGGAATCATCAGTGCCGGCAAGGCCATGCTTGGGATCATGCCGGGGCATATTTACCAGCGAGGGACGGTAGGCATTGTGTCGCGGTCCGGTACGCTCGGATATGAAGCCGCGGCACAACTCAAGGCATTGGGCCTCGGTGTCACCACCAGCGTGGGCATCGGCGGTGATCCAATCAACGGCAGCTCCTTTCTCGATCACCTGGTGCTGTTTGAGCAGGACAATGAAACCGAAGCGGTGCTGATGATCGGCGAAATCGGTGGTCCACAAGAGGCGGAAGCTGCAAAATGGGTAATGGAGAACATGAGTAAACCAGTGGTCGGTTACGTGGCGGGTCTTACTGCACCCAAGGGCCGGCGCATGGGACATGCCGGAGCCATCATTTCCGCCACCGGCGACAGCGCCGCTGAGAAGAGCGCAATCATGACCAACTATGGCCTAACGGTCGCGCCCAGCGCATCCGAGCTCGGTTCCTGTGTCGCAGAAGTGCTGAAAAAGAAACGGACGCGAAAGGCCATTTCCTAGGCAGCACCTGAGTTAGAGCTTTAAGCAATAACCGCAAATTCAGGGCCCACAAACTTGGGTCCTCTCCGCTCGGCAAATAAAATATGAAGCCTAATAGCGCCATTTCTTTCTCGTATCCAACTGAGGCCGTCGAGCCTCTCGCCTACGAAAAACAACTGGTGGGTTTTCTGTTCGAGCTTTTGGCGGAAGTCGTTGAGCGTCATGAGCCCCGAATCGCGCCTATGCTGCGCAGCGAGTCGCGTGATTTTGATCTTCCTCCGGCGGTATTGGGAAGGGCGCTGCAGGCGCAGGGCATCTGGTTCCAACTGCTTACCATCGCCGAGGAAAATGCCGCGATGCGCCGTCGTCGCCAGCTTGAGAACGAGCGCGGTTTTGCGAACGTGCGCGGGACTCTGGGCGGGGTCATCGCGGAAGCCGCCGCTAGTGAAATAACTGCCGGGGAACTTCGCTCCCTGTTGAACTCGTTGAAAATCCGCCCGGTGATCACTGCGCACCCAACCGAGGCTAAACGCGTCACCGTGCTGGAAAGGCACCGCAAGATTTATCGTCACTTAATGGACCTGGAATCGCCGCGCTGGACCCTGCGTGAGCGCGAACGACTGGTCGAAACGCTGAGAAATGACATCGAGCTCCTGTGGTTCACTGGCGAATTGCGCCTGCAGAAACCGACTGTGCCACAGGAAGTGGCGTGGGGCCTGCATTTTTTCAATGAGACCTTATTTGAGGGTGTGCCAGCAATGCTCGACAAGCTGGATTACGCCTTGCGTCAGAGCTATCCGAGCCAGCGTTTCGAGATCCCGGCTTTCTTTCAATTTGGAGCTTGGATTGGTGGCGACCGGGATGGCAACCCGCATGTCACAAACCGCGTCACCCGAGAGGCGCTGTACCAGAATTGCTTGGCCAGCTTGCAAAGTTACAAATTGCGCCTCATCGAGTTATTGCAGAGCTTGAGCATCACTGAACGCGCCGCGCCAATTCCCGACAGTTTCCGCACTGCGCTTAAGCGCGCTCTCGAGCGCAGCGACAAGGCGGCACTGATCGCGGCGCGCAACCCCGGAGAGTTATTCCGGCAGTACCTGTCATGCATTTTGCGCCGCTTCGATTTTACCCTTGCTGAGGTTGCCAAAGGGCGTGCCATATCCGGCGACAAGGGCTATTCCACCGCGGATGATTTAGTCGCTGACCTGAGAATACTCGAACAGGGATTGGCGGAAAGCAAAGGCGAAACTTTGGCGCGGTCTTTGGTAACCCCAATCCGTCGCGCAGTCGAGGCGTTTCGCTTCAGTACGGTGCGGCTCGATGTCCGGGAAAATACCACGCGAATTACCGAAGCCTTGAACGAGTTGTGGCGGGCTAGTCATCCGGATAGAAGTGAACCGCCCAAATTTGATTCCGATGAATGGAAATCGTGGCTACTGCAACAATTGGCAAAACCGCTTGTCCCGGACCGCCCCGCGTATCGCCTCTCGACGAAGGCCAAGGAAACTTTGGGCATGTTTCGGCTTATCGCCGAAATGTGGAATGTTCTGGACCGGCATGCGTTTGGCGCCTTTGTTCTCAGCATGACCCGCTCGGTGAGCGATGTGCTGGGCGTTTACCTGTTGGCCAAGGAGGGCGGGGTGTTTTACGATCCCGCCGGAGTGGAATATTGCCGGCTGCCGATCACGCCACTTTTTGAAACCATTGAAGACCTTCGGCGAGCACCCGCGATCATGCGTGAACTTCTCAACATCCCGGTTATGAAGCGCAGCATCCATGCTCAGGGCGGGACTCAGGAAGTCATGATCGGCTATTCGGATTCCAACAAGGACGGCGGATTTTTTTCCAGCAACTGGGAGCTGGCAAAAGCACAGGTGAAACTCACCCAGCTCGGGAAGGAAGCGGGTATCCCGATAACTTTCTTTCATGGCCGCGGCGGTTCGGTCAGCCGCGGGGGTATTGCCACGGGGCGGGCGATTGCTGCTCAACCCGCGGGTTCCATCCAAGGTTGCTTTCGTGTCACCGAACAGGGAGAGGTGGTATCGTTCAAGTACGCCAACAAAGGCACGACCTCGTACCACATGGAACTGTTAGCGGCGAGTGTGCTGGAACATTCGCTCAAGTCAGACCGGGAGCAGGTCTTGCGTGCCAACCCGGAATTCGACGAAGCCATGGAGGCGCTTTCCGCGACGGCGCAGGTTGCCTACAGCGGGCTTGCCCGGCACCCGGATTTGCCAGCCTATTTTCAGGCAGCAAGCCCGCTTGAGGAAATTTCATTGCTAAATATCGGCTCGCGCCCGGCGCGCCGTTTTGGCGCGAAGAGTCTGGCCGATTTGCGCGCGATACCCTGGGTGTTCGCCTGGGCCCAGAACCGGCATATCGTGCCGGGATGGTACGGAGTCGGTGGCGGCATCTCCGCTTTCCTGGAGGTGCGGGGTGCGGCCGGCTTGGCGCTGCTCCAGCGCATGTTTATTGAGTCGCGGTTATTTCGTCTTATCATTGACGAAGTGGAAAAGACTCTGTCTCAGGTTGATCTGGAAATCGCCCGTCAATACGCGGGGCTGGTTGAGGATGATCGGGTGCGCGGCGAAATCTTTAGCAAAATTGAAGCAGAGTACCGGCGAACTTGTGAAATGGTGCTGAGAGTGAGCGAAGGCAAGAATATTGCCGAGCGCTTTCCTGAATACCGGCGGCGCCTCGCATTGCGCCTGCCCATGCTCAATCAAGTAAACCGCGAGCAAGTCGACTTGCTGCGGCGCTACCGCCTGGAACCGGAAGGACCGACAAAAAATCTTTACCGCGATGCGCTGCTGCAATCGATCAACTGCATCGCTGCCGGCTTTGGCGCCACCGGATAAGGCAATTTAATTTAACTAGGGAAGGAACCCATCATGAGCTTCACCAGCATTGAACCCGTAACCGCGCGACTGCACCGTTCGGAACTCGCGGTTCCCGGCACCAACACTGCGCTGTTCGAGAAAGCGTCGAAGTCCGCAGCCGATATCATATTTCTCGATTGCGAAGATGCCGTTGCTCCAGACGACAAGGAGAAAGCGCGCAAGAATATCATTCAAGGCTTGAATGAAATCAACTGGGGGACCAAGACCATGATGGTGCGCATCAATGGCCTTGACACCCACTACATGTACCGTGATGTGGTGGACATAGTCGAAGCCTGTCCGCGCCTCGACATGATTCTCATTCCCAAGGTGGGCGCAGCTGCCGACGTATATGCCGTGGACATGATGGTGACGCAGATTGAGACGGCGAAGAAACGCTCGAAACGCCTCGGTTTTGAGGTTCTCATCGAAACCGCACTGGGCATGGCCAACGTTGAAGCGATCGCGCAGTCGAGCAAAAGGCTCGAGGCCATGTCGTTCGGCGTAGCGGATTACGCCGCTTCCACCCGCGCCCGCACCACGGTCATCGGCGGAGTGAACAAAGACTCGGGCGTGCTAACTGATAAAGATGCAGACGGTAAACGGCAGTATTTCTGGACCGATCCCTGGCACGCGGCGCAAACGCGCATGATGGTGGCGTGCCGCGCTTATGGCCTGCGTCCGATTGACGGCCCATTTGGGGACTTTAACGATGCCGACGGCTTCATCGCCGCGGCAAACCGTGCAGCGGTCCTCGGTTACGAAGGCAAGTGGGCGATCCACCCGTCGCAAATCGAGTTGGCGAACAAGGTTTTCACGCCGTCGGACGCCGAGGTGACCAAGGCCAAGCGAATCATGGAGGCCATGGCGCAGGCAGCAAAAGACGGAAAAGGCGCAGTATCGCTGGACGGGCGACTGATCGACATAGCCAGTATTCGCATGGCGGAGGCGCTGCTCAGGAAAGCGGAAGCCATCCGGGCTTCAGCCTGAGTGTAAAGGTGTGCAAGTTATTGTCGGTTAATACACCGGATCGAAGGAGTGCCGGAACGAATCTGCCATAATAGACTTTGGCCGGCAACAAACCTATACGGGCAAAAAAGCTCGAATCTGCTGTCTAGTGAGAGCCGATTCTGAGAGTGACCGTCGCCAAATAGACTTCTCGCAGAAAACAAATCAGCGCGACGATAAAAGCCAGCATGGCAACGATAAACAGCACTCCTATCAGCCCGGGAATCTTCAGAGAAAGAAATACTTCAACGAATAACAGAACTATAACTGTACAGATGAGCAAGGCACACAATACGCTCAAGCTAATTGCCGCGTAGATGAGTCTGGCACGCCTAGAAAGCACGGTCAGTCGCCTATGCGTATCCACGCGCTCTTTCTCGCTGCTGGCAGGGAGGCGCCCTTCGAGTACACGGGCGAAATCAACGATTCTTCCCAGGCGATTGGCGAGCACCGCCAGCATTGCGCCGATACCGGTGAGCAGAAAGACTGGCACTACCGCATTCTGAATCGCGTGGCTGAGCGCGGTGGCATCTAGAGCCTGTGGCAGCATATTATTGGCCGGGTCGTTTAGAAACGCGTTGCATTCGACGCTATAAGGGTCTCGATATCATCGCGCAAGCGGCAGAAGAAAGGAAGAGTAAGTCGTCGTGGATTCATTGCCTAGCAGGCATTACTTGCGTGAACGTGCAACGCGGTGACCAGCGGTTCCGCGATTCGCGCTGGGCCTGTTGATTACAGGCGCGTTATAAGGGCGAATACGGGCGTTAGTGAAATCCCGGCGTCTGTCATGAATTGACCGGAATCGGGGTAGTAAGCGATGTGTCCAGCATTTCGCGCATGCGTGCCCAATGCGAGCCTTGCCAGTAGATTCGGGCACAGCCCGGGCACCGTGTAAACTCTGCATAGCGCTCGTAAATGCGCTGTGGAATTTGTCCCGCAACCTCTCTTTTTTCGATGGTCTCAAGGCGATAATTGCAATGCAGGCATAGTGTGAACGGCTGCATGTGGCGCTCGAGGCCATAGCGAATTGCAACTTCCCGCAATTGCGCTTCGGGCTTGCGCGCGTGGACGAAACAGCCACGCGCCACGTCGCGGATCTTCAGTAGCTCACGGTCGCGGCTGAGCACAATGCGCCGCTCACGCAGCGCCGCTTCGATGATTTCACGGTCGGATATCGCGCTTTCGTAGAGCGTATCCAAGCCGAGCATCCGCAACATTCGCGCTAGCCCGCCAAGATGGGCGTCTGCCACGAATTCGGGAGTTTTATCCTGGATGGTATCAACCGGGAGGTAGGGATAGACTTCTATCAAGTCGCCTTCGCGGACGATGCGCTCGAGAGTGGCCGGGTGGTTGTTCACCATTATGCGGCCGGCTTCAGTGTGGGGCACTCCGAGCGATTCAATTGCGTGTTTGATAGTTGCGGCGCGGGCGCAGGCGTGATTGAACATAACGCCCCGACGTTCGCGGGCGATAAAATCCGTGAGTTCACCATGGAAACTGAAGGTCGCGGATGACATCACTTTCCTGCGCAGGCGTTAAATTTTCTTTAATCCCTCGCGACTTGCCGGCAGCAATACCGCAAGATTAGAAAATGAATCGGATTCCCGATTCCAAGAGCGGCAGAATATTACGGACGCAACTCTTCCAACAGGCTCACCAGATCGTCCGCATGTTCCTCTTCCATAGCAAGGATTCCTTCCATCATGCGGCGGGTGGTGGGATCGTCATTGCCGAGATAGGCGATCATCTCCCGGTAACTATCAATCGCAATTCGCTCGGCGATCAGGTCTTCCTTAATCATTCCGATCAGTGTTTTGCCCTCAACGTATTCTGAGTGGCTGCGGGCAAGTAAGCCATCCGGAGACAAGTTCGGCTCGCCTCCAAGCTGCACGATACGCTCCGCAATCTGATCGGCGTGCATTTGCTCTTCGTTTGCATGCTGCAGGAATTCCTGTGCGACGCTTTGCGCATTGATTCCAGCGGCCATGAAATAATGGCGCTTGTAGCGCAACACGCAGACGATTTCGGTTGCCAGCGCTTCGTTCAAAAGCTTAATGACGGTTTCGCGGTTGCCTTTGTAGCCGGGAGTAACCGCGCCTTGTTCAATATGCTGGCGTGCACGCTTGCGCAGGGTTTTGATGTCAGTGAGAAAAGGCTTGTTCGCCATACGGTTCTCCGGCAAAGGGGGAATTACTGTATTGAGATTATCATATTTAGCGGCGGATTAGAGCAAAGATCTCCTTTACAAGCTGTCGCAGCTGTAAGACGTGTAAGGCAATACGAGTGGCGATTTGAAAGCTCATTGTGCCTTCAATGCTCATGGCCGTCGCCGACTAAGCGTTGCTTGAAGGTCCATACGACCACGCCCGAATTGTTGTACATCACCGAGAAAAGGGCGGATTGCGCCGAATCGTCGCGGTAATGATAATCCCAAGCTGTCTGGTCCGTTCCGGAAAATGTTGTGGTTTGAAATGGAGGCCCAATGAGGTGAAGGACGTCATCACGGGTCATGCCAGCGTAGATTTGGTCGAAACGCTCATCGCGCAGCACTTGTTGAATTTCGGCGAGCTTGCCGTTTTCGTCAAACCGAACCAGGAAAGTTTCGGTCCCAAGAGGCCCGCGCGGATAGGCCCAAACCTCGCCCGCCGGCGTGCTCCAAGTGGCCGCAGGTTGGCCCATGGCTTCTCGCACTTGGGGTTCCGTGGCGACACCCGGTTTCAGCCCATACCCGCTATACCACGCGCAGCTACTGAGCAACATCGTGACGATCAAAATGGCTGCCGACTTGAACCAAGACACCGTGTTGGCGACGCGCATTTGAGGCTGAAGCAAGTTCATTACTTGGTACTTTGTTTGGTCCACGAATCGCGCAGCGTGACGGCGCGGTTAAATACCGGTTTGCCGGGCTTTGAATCTTTTAAGTCTGCCACGAAATACCCGTGCCGTTCGAACTGGAAACGGTCTTCGGGTTTGGCTAGATCTAAGGCGGGCTCGAAATACGCGGCAACCACTTCCTTGGAGTGCGGATTCAAAAATTCCTTGTAATCTTTGCCGCCGGCATCGGGATGTGGATGGGCGAACAACCGGTCATACAGCCGCACTTCGCCCGGAAGCGCATGTGCGGCGGAGAGCCAGTGGATGTTGCCCTTTACTTTGCGCGCGTCCGATCCCGCTGTACCACTTTTGCTTTGTGGGTCATAGGTGCAATGCACGGCCTCGATTTCGCCTTGCGCATTTTTTGTCATGTCTACGCATTTGACGATATAGGCATAGCGCAGACGGACCTCGGTGTTCGGGGAGAGACGGAAATAGCCTTTGGGCGGTTGTTCCATGAAATCCTCACGCTCGATATACAGCGTTTTGGAAAACGGCAGCCTGCGCCGGCCCAATTCCGGTTTTTGAGGGTGGTTGGGAGCCTCGCAATACTCCACCTGGTTCTCCGGATAATTGTCGATGATAAGCCTCAACGGTCGCAATACGGCGATGCGGCGCTCGGCGCGTTCGTTCAGATCGTCGCGCAGAGCATCTTCCAGCATGCTGATATCAATCCATGAATCTGCTTTGGAGACGCCGATGCGGTCGCAAAAAAGGCGTATCGATTGCGGGGTGTAGCCGCGGCGGCGTACGCCCACCAGGGTATTCATCCGCGGATCGTCCCAACCGTCCACATATTTGCCCTCGACAAGTTCAATGAGTTTCCTCTTGCTCATCACAGTGTAGGTGAGGTTCAAGCGCGCGAACTCGATCTGCTGCGGCAATGGCCGCTTGAGTATCCGGTCGTTGGCCAGTTCATTGAGCACCCAATCGTACAACGGGCGATGATCTTCAAATTCCAGGGTACAGATGGAATGCGTGATGTTTTCCAGGGCATCAGAAATGCAGTGGGTGTAATCGTAAAGCGGGTAAATACACCATTTGCTACCGGTGCGGTGGTGATCCGCGTGGCGGATTCGGTAAATCGCAGGGTCGCGCATGTTGATATTAGGCGATGCCATGTCGATCTTCAGACGCAACACGTGGCTGCCGTCGGGAAACTCTCCTGCTCTCATGCGTCTAAACAAGTCGAGATTTTCCTCGATCGACCGGTTGCGGTACGGACTCTCCCTGCCCGCCTCAGTCAATGTTCCGCGATATTCGCGAATTTGGTCGGCGCTGAGGCTGTCCACATAGGCCTTCCCCGTTTTGATGAAATGCTCGGCAAGCGCATAAAGTTTGTCGAAGTAATCGGAGGCGTAATAAAGATGCTTTCCCCAATCGAAACCCAGCCAATGCACCGAGTCGAGGATTGAATCCACATATTCCTGCTCTTCTTTGGTCGGGTTGGTGTCGTCAAAGCGCATATGACAAACTCCGCCGTAGTCACGCGCCAAGCCGAAATTGAGGCAAATGGACTTGGCATGCCCGATATGCAGGTACCCGTTGGGTTCCGGGGGAAAACGCGTCTCCACGCGAGCGCCCCATTTCAAGGATGCGTTGTCCTGGTCAACGATGTTGCGGATAAAGTTGGGCGCGACAGGCAGTTCAGTGGAGGTCTTTGGCATATGCGCAGGTTTTTGACATCAACGGGCATGAAAGTTAAAGAAAAATGGCGATTCGTACGCTAAGGCCGGAGCGAAATTGTGACGCAAGGCCCTTCTTAATGACCGTAAAACGCCGCGCCAGGCTTGGCATCCGGCATTTTATCCTATTTGATCTGTTTAAATATTTTGCTAGAATAGCGCACGAGATGAGGAGATGGGCTTTTAGCCCATTTTTTGTTTGTGATATCGCTTATGGTCGATCTGCGATTAAAGCTGGAAACGGCGGTGAATGGCTTGGGATTTGAGCTGGTGGACCTGGAAATGTCGGCCAGCGGGAAATTGCTGAGGGTGTTTATCGACAAATCAAGCGGAATTAGCGTGGACGATTGCGCCCGAGTCAGCAACCATCTTACCCGCTTGTTTGCCGTGGAAAACGTCGACTACGAAAGGCTCGAGGTTTCGTCGCCGGGCTTGGACCGGATCCTGAAAAAACCCTCGGATTTCGAGCGATTTTGCGGGCAGAAGGCACAAATCAAGGTGCGGGTGCCGGTATCCGGCCAGAGAAATTTTGCGGGTGTACTGCGCGGGGTCGATGGCGGATTCTTGCAGCTCGAGGTGGAAGGCAGGGTGCTGTCGCTGGATATGGGCAATCTGGAAAAAGCCCGCCTTATCCCCAATATTTAGCTGGAGGGTAGTGATTATGAGTCGTGAGATTTTATTGCTTGTAGACGCCCTGGCACGCGAAAAAAGCGTGGACCGGGACATCGTCTTTGCGGCCTTGGAAATGGCGCTGGCTTCTGCCACCAAGAAACGTTTTCATGACGACGTTGAAGTGAGGGTGGCGGTGGACCGCAATAACGGGGAATATGCGTCTTTCCGCCGCTGGCAAGTCGTGCCCGACGAAGAGTTGGAAGCCCCGACACGGCAAATGACATTGCAACAGGCGCAAAAACACAAGCCGGATGTTCAGCTAGGCGAAAATATCGAAGAGCCGCTCGAAGCCGTGGAGTTTGGACGCATCGGCGCGCAAACCGCCAAGCAAGTGATACTGCAGAAAATACGTGACGCCGAACGCGAGCAAATCCTGAATGATTTCCTGCAGCGCAAGGAGCAGCTGGTAACCGGAGTGATCAAGCGCATGGAGCGTGGTAACGCGATGATCGAATCCGGCCGCATTGAAGCGCTGCTGCCGCGCGACCAGATGATTCCCAAAGAAAACTTGAGGGTGGGCGACCGGGTGCGCGCCTATCTCATGCGCGTAGACCGCAATAGCCGCGGTCCGCAGCTCATTCTGTCGCGCATTGTCCCCCAGTTTCTGATCAACCTGTTTGAGCTCGAGGTGCCCGAAATCGAGGAGGGCCTGCTGGAAATAAAATCTGCAGCGAGAGATCCGGGTTCGCGCGCCAAGATCGCCGTAAAAGCCAACGACCAGCGCATCGACCCGATCGGAACCTGCGTTGGCATGCGCGGTTCACGGGTACAAGCGGTAACCGCGGAGCTGGCGGGCGAGCGGGTGGATATTATCCTGTGGTCGCCCGATGCGGCACAGTTCGTGATCAATGCGCTAGCGCCTGCTGAGGTAAGCAGCATCATGGTGGACGAAGAGAAACACAGCATGGACATCGTGGTGGAAGAAGAAAACCTGGCTCAGGCAATAGGCCGCAACGGGCAAAATGTCAGATTGGCGTCCGAATTAACCGGCTGGACACTCAACATCATGACTGTTGCCGAATCTCAGAAGAAAAGCAACGAAGAATCGGCGAGTGTCAAGAAGCTCTTCATGGAACGTCTGGACGTGGACGAAGAGGTCGCGGATATTCTAGTGCAGGAAGGTTTTAATACGCTGGAGGAAGTGGCTTACGTACCGCTCAACGAAATGCTGGAAATCGAGGCTCTCGACGAAGAGACGGTCAATGAGCTGAGGAGCCGCGCGCGCAATGCGCTTCTTAACGAAGCGATCGCCAGCGAAGAACGGGTGGAACATGATGCCGAGGATTTGTTGACCCTGGAAGGCATGGACAGTCAGACCGCACGCATGCTGGCGGCCAAAGGCGTAACCACCAAGGAAGGGCTGGCCGATCTGGCGGTGGACGACTTGCTGGAAATCACTGGAATGGATGCTGACCGCGCCAAGAAACTTATCATGACGGCGCGTGCGCCCTGGTTTGCATGATGGGGTCACGGATAACCATTAGGGAATAGAGTCATGGCCCAAATGAACGTAGAGCAATTCGCCCGCGAGCTGAAGTTGGACCCTTCACGCTTGATTGAGCAATTGCAGGCCGCCGGCGTCAACAAGAAGCTTGCCGAAGATTTGCTGACTGAGCAGGATAAGACTCAGCTTCTGGAATACCTGCACCGCGTGCACGGTGCAAAAGACCAGAAAAAGAAAATCACCCTGACGCGCAGGCAGACGTCCGAGATCAAAAAATCCGACAATTCCGGCAAGGCGCGCACCATTCAGATCGAGGTGCGAAAGAAGCGGGTATTTGTGAAGCGCGACGAGGCCACGACCGACGAAGAAGAACGTGAAACCCTGGTGCCCGTGGTGGATGCCCAACAGCTCGCGCTGCGCGAAGAAGAAGCCAAAAAACAGAGGGAATTGATTGCGCGCCAAAGCGAAGAGCTGCGCGACAAGCAGGAGAGAAAACGCAAGGTCGCTGAAATCAAAACCGAGGAGCCGCAGCGGGCCAAACCTGCGGCGCCGGTAATCCAGCTTGTCCCGTCGGCAACCGAAGGCACCTTGCACAAACCGACGGTGACGCCGGAAAAAGCCGCGAAATCGCAGAAGAAAGCCAAGAAGCAGCCCAAGGTCATTTGGCAGGATGAAACGGCTCGTCGACGCACTATCAAGACGCGAGGCGATTTTACTGGCGCCCAGGGCTGGCGGGAGCGCAAAGCACCCAAACCCAAGCAGCAGCAGCCCGAGAGCCAGCCGCAACCGGCGCATGCATTCTCTATGCCAACCGAGGCTCTGGTGCATGAAGTCGCGGTGCCTGAAACGGTTTCCGTTGCGGCACTTGCGCAGAAAATGTCGGTGAAAGCCGCAGAAGTCATCAAAGTGCTGATGAACATGGGCTCAATGGTTACCATTAACCAGGTGCTGGACCAGGACACGGCGATGATTGTGGTGGAAGAAATGGGACACATCGCAAAGCGCGCCAAGCTGGATGATCCGGAATCTTTTTTAAGCGAAGACCGACTGCCAAAAGAAGCGACATTGCTTCCACGCGCTCCGGTGGTGACCGTTATGGGGCACGTGGACCATGGCAAGACCTCCCTTTTGGACTATATCCGCCGCACCCGTGTGGCGAGCGGCGAGGCGGGGGGGATTACCCAGCACATCGGTGCGTATCACGTTGAAACCCCAAGAGGCACGATAACTTTCCTCGATACACCAGGCCATGAAGCGTTTACCGCAATGCGGGCGCGCGGCGCAAAAGCGACCGATATCGTGATTCTTGTGGTAGCCGCGGACGACGGTGTAATGCCGCAGACCATCGAAGCTGTGCATCACGCCAAGGCAGCCAAGGTTCCAATCGTTGTCGCAGTAAACAAGATTGACAAGCCCGAGGCCAACCCTGAGCGAATCAAGCAGGAACTGGTGGCGCAGGAAGTGGTTCCGGAAAGCTGGGGTGGGGACACCATGTTTGTAGAGGTTTCCGCCAAAACTGGAAAAGGCATAGACGCACTTCTGGAGAGCGTGCTATTGCAAGCCGAAGTGCTGGAGCTCAAAGCGTCGCGGGATACACCCGCCAAAGGACTGGTGATCGAATCGCGGCTCGACAAGGGACGCGGCCCGGTAGCCACCATCCTGGTGCAGTCAGGCACCCTTAAGCGCGGCGATGTGCTGCTGGCAGGTGCGGTATTCGGGCGAGTGCGCGCCATGTTTGACGAGGCGGGACACGTAGTGCAGGAAGCGGGACCTTCGATTCCAGTGGAAATCCAGGGCCTTTCGGACGTGCCGGTAGCTGGCGAGCAAGCTCAGGTTCTGGGCGATGAGCGCAAGGCAAGGGAAATTGCGCTGTTCCGCCAAGGTAAATTCCGCGATGTGAAGCTGGCCAAATTACAGGCGGCCAAGCTCGAAAATGTGTTTGACCAAATGGCGGAAGGCGAGGCGAAAACGCTTTCTCTGGTTATCAAGGCCGATGTGCAAGGATCATATGAGGCACTGTCCCATGCCCTTCAAAAGCTATCTACGGGAGAGGTCAAGGTCAATATCATACACAGCGGAGTCGGGGCAATAACTGAATCCGACATCAACTTGGCGCTCGCTTCGAAAGCCGTGGTCATTGGCTTCAACACCCGCGCCGACAGTACCGCGCGAAAACTAATCAGCAGCGCCGGCGTGGATGTGCGTTACTACAACATCATTTACGATGCGGTGGACGAGATCAAGGCGGCGCTATCCGGCATGCTGGCTCCCGAGCGCAAGGAGAATATCTTGGGTCTGATAGACGTGCGGCAGGTATTCCACATTTCAAAAGTCGGTGCCGTGGCTGGCTGCTATGTTCTGGAAGGCTTGGTCAAGCGTAATTCGATGGTGCGTGTATTGCGCGACAACGTGGTGATACACAGTGGAGAGCTGGATTCGCTGAAACGCTTTAAAGATGACGTAAGAGAAGTCAAAGCCGGCTTCGAATGCGGTTTGTCTATCAAGAATTACAGCGATATAAAAGTGAGCGACCAGCTCGAGATTTACGAGGTCATTGAAGTCGCAAGAACTCTGTGATGGACCGGGGCTCGTAATGGGTCCGGGTTGTCATACCGCCGGGTGGCTGATCTTTATTAAACCAGGACGCTCGCTTATCACCCAGTTTTCCCCATGCCAAAAGATTATCCCCGAACCCGGCGCGTTGCCGAGCAGATCCAAAGAGAGCTTGCAGGAATCATGCGGCAGGAACTAAAGGACCCGCGGATCAGCATGATTACCCTTACTGACGCGGAAGTGTCGCCGGACTACGCTCATGCCAAGATTTTCTTCACGCACCTCGGGGAACCCGGGCAAACACCCGAAATCTTGAGCAGCCTGCAACATGCAGCAGGCTTCCTACGCAGCCAGCTCGCGCGGCGCCTCAAGCTTTACTCGGTGCCGGAACTGCATTTTGTCTATGACTCTTCAGTTGAGCGGGGCATGCGCCTCTCCAACCTGATCGACCAAGCCATTTCCGAAGACAAAAAACACACGTCTTAGTCACCTTGCGCAAGAGGGATATCAGCGGCGTACTGCTCCTCGACAAGCCACCGGGGCTAAGCTCAAACGCGGCCTTGCAAAAAGTGAAGTTTCTGTTCCAGTGTGGGAAGGCAGGACACACTGGGACACTGGATCCGCTGGCAACAGGTCTCCTTCCGGTCTGTCTTGGTGAGGCAAGCAAATTTTCGCAGAGTGCGCTGGATTCAAGCAAAAGCTATCAAGCGGTGGTTAAACTTGGAGAGACGACTTCAACAGGAGATTGCGAGGGAGAAATCCTGTCGCGCAAAGGCGTCGCGGTTTCTCATGTCCAAGTGAAAAAAGCCATCAAAGGATTGCTCGGTCACATCGAGCAGGTTCCGCCCATGTATTCGGCGATCAAACACCGGGGAAAACCCTTGTACGTCTACGCCAGGCAAGGCAAACAAGTGCAACGGGCGCCAAGGAAAGTGTACATTGATAGCCTGCAGCTGGACGACATGACCGGGCAGGAGATCCGATTGACAATTCACTGCAGCAAAGGCACATATATCCGAGTGTTGGCCCAGGACTTGGGGGAGCGGCTAGGTTGCGGTGCGCATTTGAAAGGTCTACGCCGGACTCGGGTCGGGGCATTCGGTCTGAATGAGGCGCACACACTGCAACAACTTGAAGCGATGAACTTGGAACAACGAGATGCGTGCCTTCTCCCGATAGATAGTTTGCTCTTGACGTTTCCGAAAATACTTGTTGATGACGCAGATTGCCGGAACTTAATGCAAGGCAAAACTATAGCGCAAGGAGATCCTCTGTCCTGTGGTACCGTAAGAATCTATAATATGAAACAAAGGCTTATCGGTCTTGGCGAAATCCTGCCGGAAGGCAAGATCAAGCCCAGGCGTATAGTCGCCACAAACCTGCTGCAATGACGAGAGTGGTGGTGCATAAGTCGTTCGAATTCGCGAGCAAATATTTTGCCTACTTGAGCGTACAAGCTTTTAAAAGGTAAAATGCAAATCTTTCAGTTGGAGAGCGATTGATGTCTGTTACCAGCAGCCAAAAATCAAAAATTGTGCAGGATTTTCAAACAGCCAAAGGCGACACCGGTTCCCCGGAGGTGCAGGTCGCGCTGTTGACCGCGCGTATCAATGACCTGACCGAGCACTTCAAGACGCATGTGAAAGACCATCATTCACGCCAAGGCCTGTTGCGCATGGTAAGTCGCCGGCGGAAGCTTCTAGATTACCTGATGAGCCACAGCGCCGAACGCTACCGCAAGTTGATCGAACGCCTTGGTCTGCGAAAATAGCACCCGCGACATGCCGCGGCTGTGGCTTTTTGGTGAAGCGACAGTTTTCGGGTTGGACGCAAGAATTCACGAAGGATAAGGGGTTTTGAAACATATCAAAAAAAGTTTCCGCTATGGGGATCACCAAGTCTCGCTGGAAAGTGGCGAAATTGCGCGCCAGGCAACCGGCGCGGTAATGGTGAACATGGATGACACGGTAGTATTGGTTACCGTGGTCGCAGCCAAACAAACAACTCCGGGCCAGGATTTTTTCCCGCTCACGGTAGATTATCAGGAACGCACTTACGCCGCTGGGAAAATACCCGGCGGTTTTTTTAAGCGTGAAGGGCGTCCCTCCGAAAAGGAAACACTGACTTCGCGTTTGATCGATCGTCCCTTGCGGCCGCTTTTCCCGGAGGGTTTTTACAACGAAGTGCAAATCATTGCCACTGTGGTTTCTTCCAATAATGAAGTTGATTCCGACATTCCGGCGATGCTTGGTGCTTCTGCGGCGCTGGCAATTTCCGGGGTCCCATTTAATGGGCCGATCGGGGCCGCGAGGGTAGGGTTTATCAACGGCGAATATGTCTTGAACCCGACCGCGACCCAGTTAAAATCCTCCTCTCTCGATCTGGTCGTTGCGGGCACTGAACAAGCGGTGCTAATGGTCGAATCGGAAGCGCTGGAAATGCCCGAAGATGTCATGCTTGGCGCGGTGGTGTTCGGGCACCGCGAAATGCAGGCCGCCATCCACGCGATCAATGAACTTGCAGACGAGGCGGCTACCCCGCTCTGGAACTTTCAGCCCGTTGCAAAAGACGAGGAATTGATAAGCGCGGTCAATGAATTAGCGGAAGCCGATTTACGCAAGGCCTATGAAATCAGGCAAAAGCAAGCGCGCAGCCAGCAGATAGATACCATTCGCAGCCGGGTGCTCGACCAACTAAATGCTGCAAGTCCCGATCCCCAACGGGAGAACTTGATTAAAACCATTTTCATGGATATTGAAGCGAAAATCGTGCGTGGGGAGATTTTGAACGGTGAGCCGCGCATAGATGGTCGCGACACGCGCACGGTGCGGCCTATTACAATCCGCACCGGAGTATTGCCGCGTGCTCACGGCTCGGCATTGTTTACTCGCGGAGAAACACAGGCAATGGTGGTGGCTACGCTTGGCACTGCGCGCGACGGGCAGATCGTAGACGCGCTGCAAGGCGAATATACCGACCGTTTTATGCTCCACTACAATATGCCGCCTTACGCCACCGGGGAAACTGGCCGCGTCGGTTCGCCCAAACGGCGCGAGATTGGCCATGGCAGGCTGGCGAAGCGTGCATTGACCGGCGTGCTGCCAACGGTAGAGGAATTCGGATATGCCATGCGCGTGGTATCCGAAATCACTGAATCAAACGGTTCGAGCTCGATGGCTTCAGTGTGTGGTGGCTGTCTTGCACTGATGGATGCCGGTGTTCCGATCAAGGCGCATGTCGCGGGGATCGCCATGGGCCTCATCAAGGAAGCCAACCGGTTCGCTGTGCTCTCCGATATCTTGGGCGATGAAGACCATCTGGGCGACATGGACTTCAAAGTTGCGGGCACCGAAAAAGGCGTCACCGCGTTGCAAATGGACATTAAAATTCAGGGCATCACCAAGGAAATCATGCGCGTCGCGCTCAACCAAGCTCGCGAAGGCCGCATGCATATCCTTGAATTGATGAAACAGGCTTTGCCCAGCGCACGCGGGGAAATTTCGGTTTATGCTCCACGTATCATGACCATTAAAATTAAGCCTGAGAAAATCCGCGATGTCATAGGCAAGGGGGGTGCAGTAATCCGCGCACTTACCGAAGAGACGGGAACCTCGATCGATATCGCAGAAGACGGGACTGTAACCATTGCCTGCACCGCCTCCGAGGGCTGTCTGCTGGCGAAGAAACGCATCGAGGACATCACTGCAGAAGTCGAAGTCGGGCGGGTTTACGAAGGCACGGTCCTCAAACTTCTGGATTTCGGTGCGATCGTAAGCGTGTTGCCCGGCAAAGACGGATTGCTGCATATCTCCCAGATCGCGAACGAACGCGTAAACAGTGTGGCGGAGTATCTGCGAGAAGGGCAGACGGTGAAAGTGAAAGTATTGGAAGCGGACGAAAAAGGCCGACTCCGCTTGAGCATGAAAGCGGTTGCGGCGGAGACCACGACAACGCCGTAAGAATTTTCGAGTAAAAAAAGGCGGTCGAAAGGGCCGCCTTTTTTTATTTCTGCAGGTGGGTAAGAGCTACTTGGCCACCTGTTTCTCGCGCAGTTCGTCCAAGGTCTTACAATCGATGCAAAGAGTAGCAGTAGGCCGCGCCTCGAGCCGCTTTAGGCCGATTTCAACCCCGCAGTTTTCGCAGTACCCATATTCCCCGGAGTCGATTTTGCCGATGGTTTCTTCGATTTTTTTTATCAGCTTGCGCTCACGGTCACGGTTGCGGAGTTCCAATGCCATGTCCGATTCCTGGCTGGCCCGATCATTCGGGTCGGCAAAAATCGTCGCTTCGTCCTGCATGGTGTGCACCGTGCGGTCTATATCCTGGCTGAGCTCGACCTTGAGGGCCTCCAGGATCTTTCGGAAATGCCCGCGCTGTTTCGGGTTCATATATTCTTCCCCTTTTTTTGGCACATAGGGGGTGAATTGTTTGTGTAACTCCGCGGACATTTTTGTAGTATCCATAATTGCAAAAGCGTCTTGATATCAGAAAACGAATTATACCGCAAGTTCTTTCGAATCCATCCGCTTTTCGTCGCAATTGTGAATTGACCTTTGCACTAGCCAAGAGTATATTTACGCGCTTCCGGGGTGTAGCGCAGCCTGGTAGCGCGCTTGCTTTGGGAGCAAGATGTCGGGAGTTCAAATCTCTCCACCCCGACCAGTCT
>Ga0187774_10000047_pt1 | contig 40270 bp, 39 predicted proteins | sample 0216_BV02_MP05_2_FD_133152 | JGI IMG/M metagenome (GOLD analysis project Ga0187774, IMG submission 133152) | Tropical peat soil microbial communities from peatlands in Department of Meta, Colombia - 0216_BV02_MP05_20_MG | ecosystem: Environmental > Terrestrial > Soil > Wetlands > Peat | place... | reverse complement strand
GCAGCCGCCGACGATGTTGAGAAATCCGCTCTGCGCAAATTCCTGGAGGAAACCGGCGGTATCTTTCGGTCCCTCCGGAAAGCCGGTCGGAGAAAGCGGGTCTGGAAGCCCGGCATTGGGATAGGCGCAAACGTACGTGTCGGCAATGCGCGCGAGCTCTTCGATGTATGGACGCATGAGTTTCGCACCGAGAGCGCAGTTTAGCCCTATGGAGAGCGGTTGCGCATGGCGCACCGAGTTCCAAAAGGCTTCAGTGGTTTGACCGGTGAGCGTGCGGCCTGATTGGTCAGTGATAGTCCCCGAGATCATCACCGGCACACGCGCCCGATGCGTCTCGAAATACTGCTCGACGGCGAAAATCGCTGCTTTGGCGTTAAGCGTGTCAAAAATGGTCTCGATGAGTAGGATGTCCACTCCGCCGTCGAGCAAGCCGCGTATCGCTTCGCTGTAAGCAACGACTAGGGCGTCAAACGTGATGTTGCGGAAACCCGGGTCGTTGACGTCTGGAGATATTGAGGCAGTTTTATTGGTGGGCCCTAAAGCGCCCGCGACAAAACGCGGCTGGCCCGGCGTTTTAGCGGTAAATTCGGCGGCCACTTCGCACGCCAGCCTGGCGGCGCTTAAATTCAGCTCATAAACCAGATGCTCAAGATGGTAATCGGCCTGCGACGGCGAATTTGAGTTGAAGGTATTGGTTTCAATGATGTCCGCGCCTGCTCGCAGATACGCCGAGTGAATTCCGCGGATAATCTGCGGCTGGGTCAGAGTGAGCAGATCATTATTGCCCTTCAAATCGTGCGGAAAATCGGCCAAGCGTTTTCCCCGATAATCCTTTTCATCGAGCTTATAGCTCTGGATCATCGTGCCCATTGCGCCATCCAGAATTAGGATGCGCCGTTTAAGCAATTGTTCAAGCAGCTCGCCTCGTGATGATGGCATTTGAATGGCACCGCATTAAAAACAAAAAACCCGTACTGCTTGCGCGGACGGGTCATGTCTCGCTTTAGCAGTATTTATTGGAATCCGTGTCAGGTTCCTGCGCCCGCAAGCTGAATATCAAATCGGCGCAATGGGGCGACAAATTACCCTGTAGTTCCCGCCTTGTCAACCTTGCGGATAAGCCGGCTGTGCACGCGCCTGGCCAAAAAAATGGATTGGCGCTAACTTAGACTGACGCCGAGCGCCTTACCTATAAAGTAGGTTGCGCCACCCGCGGCACCGCCAATAATCAGCATTCGTAAACCGCTGTAAAGAGCGTGGCGGCCGGTAAACAGGCTGAGGATCGCGCCAACAATGAAAAGGGAAACCGCGCTCACTATAATGGAAACCGACAGTCCCTCGTCCGCTGCGCCAAACAGGAAGGGGAAAAGCGGAATGGCGCTGCCAAACGCAAAAGAGAAGAATGAAGACAAGGCGGCGCCTCGAGGCGAGCCGAGTTCCTCGGGATTGAGCCCAAGTTCTTCCCGGGCCAGCGTGTCCAGCGCTTTTTGCGGGTTGGTCAGGACGCTTTCGGCGAGACGCTGGGCTTCGTTTTTCTGCAGCCCGCGCGCTTCATAAATCAGCGCCAGCTCCGCTGCCTCTTCCTGCGGGTATTGTTCGAGCTCTTCGCGCTCCAGCCCGATTTGATATTCATACATTTCGCGCTGCGAACGCACCGAGACATATTCGCCCGCCGCCATGGAAAATGCGCCTGCGAGCAATCCGGCGATGCCGGAAAGCAGAACCACGGCATTGTCCGCCGTTGCGCCCGCCACGCCCATTATCAGACTGGCATTGGATACCAACCCGTCATTCACGCCAAACACCGCCGCGCGCAGGTTTCCACCGCTCCCCACGGCGCGATGGCGGCGGCCGACTTCCTCAACACTCAGCGGAATCGCATGGCCGGGTTCGATTTTGGTGTAAAGCGACATGCCGCGCACCTTCATTGCCGCAAGCGCCGCCCGCATTCGGCGCGGCCCAAATATTTTCAGCAGAAATGCAACTGTGCGCGTACGTAGATCGGGCAAATATCCCTGCGGGACGCTCTCGCCGCTGTCGCGGATATTTTTCTCCCAAATCTGCGCCTGCCTTTCGGCGGCATCCGCAAGCCCAAGAAATAGCGCTTGCCTTGCGCTGCCTGCCTCGGCTGCCGCGACCAAGCGATAAAGGTAAGCAGAGCGTTTTTCCTCGCGCCAGTTTCCTATCTGGCTTGCATGGTTGCTGGCCATCTACTCTCTCCACGAGGTCAGCTGGGCCTGGAGCCTACCGACCGCCGCGTTCTGAACCTCATAACTAGTTACTATCCAGCCCACCATGGAATTTTTGCTCACCAGCAAATTCGTCACCTGGTTGAGAAAATCTGGCGTGGTGTAGATGACCATGAATCTCTCGTCCACTACCTGCGGATTTACTCTTATCTCTATCTCCAGAGAAGCATTATTCATGCTGTTCCCCGATTCGATGGGGTTAACGATACCCTGGTCAATCGTTCGCGTAACACGATACTGCGCATCGAGCAACGCCACCACCGGATGAAAAATGTAGGGCGAGCGGGACAGATTGTCCTTGTCGGTGAAATAGCTGTTGACAACGATAAAATAGGATCGCGCTTGTATCGGCAGGCGAAAGGCCTTGAAATAGCTCTTCCCGCTAGCGAAATTAAAGGCGGGACTGGCGGTGTTTATGATAAAGCTTTCGCTATCCCCAAGCTTGAGCGCTTGGAAATCGAATTTCTCATATCCCTGGCAGCAAACTGCCGCCGACTCAAGATCGCGTCTCGCGGGACTGACTGGCTGATTTGTTTGGCAGGAACATGCCAGTACGCATACCAGCAGGACAGTGAACTGTGCGATTTTCATGTGGCCACTTTAGGGGGACAACAGGTCTGCGTCAAATTAAGCTCCGCTGCGATCGAAGAAACGCCGGTACTGCACCGCTTCCGCTATATGTGCGGCAACAATCTGCGGGGCGTGGGTCAAATCGGCGATACTGCGAGCGACTTTTAGTATGCGGTGATACGCGCGTGCCGAGAGACTCAAGCGGTTGATTGCTTGCTTCAGCAATTCCATGCCTTGGGCATCCGGAATGCAGATGCGGTCGATTTCTTGAGTGGTCAGCTGGGCATTGGGTTTGCCCTGTCGTGCCAGCTGCTGCCGATAAGCAGATTCGACTCGCGACCTGATTGCTGCAGAAGGCTCCCCGCTGGCCTGACGGGTCAGTTCCTCTTCAGGTACCGCGGGAACTTCGATTTGAATGTCTATGCGATCGAGCAGCGGCCCGGAAATTTTGCCCCGATAACGGACCACCTGATCCGGCGTGCACCTGCACTTGCCGCTAAAGTGTCCAAGATAGCCACATGGGCACGGGTTCATTGCCGCGATCAACTGGAACTGCGCCGGAAAATCCGCTTGACGCGCGGCTCGCGACACCGTGATGCGTCCGGACTCCAGGGGCTCACGCAACACTTCCAAGACTTTTCTATCGAACTCGGGCAATTCATCGAGGAACAGCACGCCATGCAGAGCTAAGGAAATCTCGCCGGGGCGCGGGTTTCCTCCTCCACCGACCAGCGCGACGGCCGAAGCGGTATGATGAGGAGCGCGGTAGGGCCGTTTCTTCCAATTCTCGACTCTAAATCCGCTGCTCGCCAGCGACTGGATGGCCGCGGATTCAAGCGCCTGTTCTTCAGTCATTGCTGGAAGAATGCCCGGGAAACGTGCGGCCAGCATGCTTTTCCCGGTGCCCGGCGGCCCCACCATTAATACGCTGTGGTTTCCGGCCGCAGCGATCTCCAAAGCCCGCTTGGCGTGCGCCTGGCCTTTTACTTCCTGCACATCATCGTAGCAGGGCGCAAGAGTACGCGGTTTTTCCAAATATCGCTTGAGCGGCTCATGTCCGCCGAAGTGCGAGCATACCTCGAGCACGGTAGCGGCCGGATAAACTTCTGCTTCTTCAACCAGCGCCGCCTCAGCTGCATTCTCCGTAGGCAATATAAACGCGCGTCCGGAACGCGAGGCTGAATAGGTCATCGCCAGTGCGCCGCGTATCGGGCGAAGTTCGCCGGTCAGCGCTAGTTCACCGGCGAGTTCATAATCCGCAAGCTTGCCGCTAGGAATTTGTTTGGATGCAGCGAGTATTCCCAAGGCAATCGGCAAATCAAAACGCCCGCTCTCCTTGGGAAGATCTGCGGGCGCGAGGTTTACCGTAATGCGCCTAGCCGGAAAATCGAAGCGGCAATTGAGCAGCGCGGCGCGCACGCGGTCCTTGCTCTCCTTCACTTCGGCTTCGGGAAGCCCGACGATAGTAAAGCTCGGCAGCCCCGAGCCAAGATGCACTTCCACGGTAACCAGCGGCGCTTCCGTGCCGGCAAGCGCGCGGCTGTAGAGGACGGCAAGCGACATGAATTAAAAGCCAATAGACAGAATTCGCACGATTCACCAGACAAAATATTCCTTCAACTCGTGAATCGCGAAAAATCCTGTCAGTCCTTTCGATTGTTTTTCTGCAACAGGGACGCTTCCAGTTCCCCCACGCGTTTTTCCATTTCGCTAAGTTTCTCGCGGGTACGCTTCAAAACTTCTTGTTGCACATCAAACTCTTCACGGGTGACCAGGTCAAGGCGGGCAAACAAGGAAACAAGCAAAGCTCGCGCATTCTTCTCGATATCCTTGACCGGGCTCTGTGCCAGGACTTCGCTGATTTTCTTGCTCATCTCATCGAGTATTTTCGAATTCAGCATTTCGCACCTTTGGCGTTTAGTAAGAGTGTAACAAATCTCCCGCGCCATGCGCACCGTATCTGTGCGCAATCCCCTTTATCGGCCTTAAATTGGTGCATGGTATTTTCATCGCGATACTCAGACCGTTTGTAAGTTTCTGATTCGTGGCAAATTCCAATCTGGCACAGGCCATGCTAAAGAGCACCATGCATTTTTAATTCCTATCAGATTTTAATTCTTACTATGGGAAAGGAAGGAAAATGAAAAAACTCACGCAAGCTCTTATCACAGCGAGTTTGTTGAGCATTTCTGCTTTGGTTTTGGCGGATGAGCCTACAGCTCCCGCAAAACCCAAAGTTCCAGTTCCGGCGCTGCAGGACGTTTTGGACGCATGGGGACTTACGCTCAACGGTTATATCGATGTTTCTTACTCATATCTCAGCGGCAACGGCTTCTTTACCAGCGGCACGCCGGGTGTGAACGGAACGCCGGATCGGGTCTTCGACAATCAGCATAGTGCATTCACCGTGCATCAAGCGGCCTTCACTCTCGCCAAGCAACCGAAAGAAGGTTTTGGCGGGCTAGTCAATGTCACCGCAGGCGAAGATGCCGATGTGATTGCGCCATACAACCAGAATCCCGGCAGCACCAGCAAATTCGATCTGACCCAGGCCTATGTGCAATACGGGTGGAAACAACTTACTGCCATTGGCGGCAAATTTGTGACGCTCGCCGGGGCGGAAGTGATTAATCCAACGGCCGACGTCAACTTTTCTCGCTCAATTCTGTTTGGCTATGCCATTCCGTTTACCCATACCGGCGTGCGCGGAACGTATGCAGTCAACGACGCCTTGAGCTTGATACTGGGACTTAACAACGGCTGGGACGATTTGCAGGACACCAACGGCAACAAGACCATTGAAGCAGGCGCCACCTATGCTCCGACTAAAAGTCTGAGTTTCTCCGCCGCCGGCTACTTCGGCAACGAGAAACTCTGCGGCAGTTCTTGCGGCGGCACCGGCCAGCCTTCTGCCCAGAATTCGCCTGGTGGCTACCGGGGGTTGGTCGACTTGATCGGAACTTTTAACGCCACCGACAAGCTGGCGTTCACCCTCAATTACGATTTCGGCTGGCAAGATAACGCCGGCGCTCCGAACCTCGCCAATGGCGGCGCCCCATTCGACGCAGATGGCAATGGGGTGGCCACTTGGAACGGCATCGCTGGATACGGGAGTTATCAGTTCACGGATCAATGGCGTGGCGTAGTGCGGCTTGAGTATTTCGATGATAAAGACGGCTACCGCACGGGTGTCAAGCAGCAATGGAAGGAAATGACCTATACCTTGGCCTATCTGCCGACCTCAAATTTCGAGATGCGCGCTGAATACCGTTATGACTGGTCGAACGGGCATGCGCCGTTTCCCAACGGTCCGCTCAACGCGTTCATGACGAGCAACGGCATCGGTACAAGCAAGCAGCAGTACTCGTTCGGTCTCGAAGCACTGCTCAAGTTCTAATCAGCACCTATTTAATCCGAAGGAGCCAACATGAAATTAGTCACAGCCATCATCAAGCCGTTCAAGCTTGACGAGGTGCGGGAAGCCTTGTCCGCCATCGGCGTGCAAGGCATCACCGTCACCGAAGTCAAAGGCTTCGGGCGGCAAAAAGGGCATACCGAGCTGTACCGTGGCGCGGAATATGTTGTGGATTTTCTGCCCAAGGTAAAAATCGAGGCGGCCATTAAAACGGAAATGCTCGACCAGGTGGTCGAAGCCATCGAAAAGGCCGCCAATACGGGCAAGATCGGGGACGGCAAGGTATTTGTCTTCGACCTTGAACAAGTGATTCGTATCCGCACCGGTGAAACCGGCGCCGATGCGCTATGAAGGAGAAAAGCATGAGACGTGTTTTAAATATTTTGCTTCTATTTGTAGCACTTAATTTCAGCGGTTTTTCACTCGCTGATGAACAAAAAGCCCCCGAGGCCGCGCCGGCCGCGGCGCCTGCCGCTGCGCCTGCGGCACCAACCGCGCCGACAGTGGTTGATGTCGGGAAAATCAACTCCGGTGACACCGCCTGGATGCTCGCATCAACCGCACTGGTGCTGATGATGACGATCCCCGGGCTTGCTCTTTTCTACGGGGGCATGGTACGCAAAAAAAACGTCCTGGCGACGGTAATGCAGAGCTTCGCCATTACTTGCCTGGTGACGGTGTTGTGGATGGTGGTAGCCTACAGCCTCGCCTTTACTCCGGGCAGTACACCGTATTTTGGCAGCTTAAGCCGCTTCTTCCTGCACGGAATGATTTTCCAGAATGGCTCGAAGGTCGCAGTCTCGCACTTAGGACTCACCGTACCTGAATCGGTGTACATGTGCTTCCAAATGACATTTGCCATTATTACCCCCGCCCTGATTTGTGGTTCGTTCGCCGACCGCATGAAATTTTCGGCCATGCTGTGGTTCATGGCAATCTGGCAAGTGGTGGTGTACGCGACGGTCGCGCACTGGGTATGGGAGCCTTCAGGCTGGCTCGCCGCCAAAGGCGTCCTCGACTTCGCGGGCGGCACAGTTGTGCACATCAATTCCGGCATCGCCGGTCTTGCAGCGGCACTGGTGCTGGGCAAACGAGTAGGATACGGCAAGGAGGCCATGCCGCCGCATAATCTGGTGCTCACGGTCATCGGCGCATCCTTGCTGTGGGTGGGCTGGTTCGGTTTCAACGCGGGTTCCGCGGTGGCGGCTGATGGCCGCGCCGGGATGGCCATGGCGGTTACCCAAATCGCCACTGCAACGGCAGCGCTCGCCTGGATGTTTGCGGAGTGGATCGTGAAAGGTAAACCTTCCGTCCTGGGCATCTGCTCGGGTGCCGTAGCCGGACTGGTGGCTATCACTCCTGCCTCCGGATTTGTCGCCCCGATTGGTTCGCTGTGGATCGGCGCGGCAGCGGGGGTTGTCTGTTTTTGGGCCACAACCTGGCTGAAAAATGCGCTCGGTTACGATGACTCGCTCGATGCCTTTGGAGTGCACTGCATAGGTGGCTTCACTGGAGCGCTGCTCACCGGCGTGTTCGCAGTAAAGGATATTGGCGGCACCGCCGGCGTGCTGGAAGGAAACCCCGGCCAGTTGCTGATCCAGTTCATCGGTGCTTCCTCAACTCTCATTTTCAGCTTCGTCATGAGCTACATCATCTTCAAGGTTCTGGATATGGTGATGGGCATAAGAGTCACCGAGGAACAGGAACGCGAAGGATTGGATATCGCCCTGCACGGCGAGCAAGTTATGTAATCGTCATAACAGAGGGTTCTCCTCCTAGGGGGGCGCGCAAGCGCCCCTTTTTTTCGTCCGCGCAGCCTCTTGCTTTCCGCTACAATAGCCTTAAATTTTTCCATTCCCCTTCCCCCATGGCCGTTCCCTATTTAACCGCTACGCTTCCCGGGCGCGTGCCCGAAATCGAAATCAAGCTGGTGCAGAAGGTCTCCGCCATCGAGCACTGGCTGCGCAGCAAATGGCAGGAGCACAGGGTACCGTTCTACGCTTCGGTGGACTTGCGCAACAGCGGTTTCAAGCTCGCCCCGGTCGACACGAATTTATTTCCCGGCGGTTTCAACAATCTCAAACCTGATTTTCTGCCGTTGTGCGTTCAGGCGGCGATGGTTGCCGTGGAAAAAGTCTGTCCGGATGCAAAAGGTGCATTGTTGATCCCGGAAAGTCACACGCGCAATCTATATTATTTGCAAAACGTCGTTACTTTGCAGTCAATCCTGCGCCAGGCCGGAATGAATGTGCGCATTGGCAGCTTGCTGCCCGAAGTGACGACACCGACTGAGATGAAATTGCCGAGCGGTGCGACGCTCATGCTTGAACCACTGGAGCGCAAAGGTAACCGACTGGGACTTGCCGATTTCGACCCTTGCGTAGTGATCCTAAATAACGATTTATCAGCCGGAATTCCGGAGATTTTAAAAAACCTGGAACAAGCCTTGCTGCCGCCTTTGCATGCCGGTTGGCCGACGAGGCGCAAATCAAACCACTTTAGCGCGTATAACCATGTAGCCGAGGAATTTGCCAAGCTTGTCGGAATTGACCCCTGGTTTATCAATCCCTATTTTGCGACCTGCGGGGAGATCAATTTTCAGGAACATCGCGGGGAGGAATGCCTGGCCACCTGGGTAGAGCAGATCCTGAGCGACGTGCGCGCCAAGTACCAGGAATACGGCATCAAGGAACAACCATTCGTCATCGTCAAGGCGGATGCCGGCACGTACGGCATGGGCATCATGACGGTCAAAAATGCATCTGAGGTACGGGAACTTAATCGCAAACAGCGCCAGAAAATGGCGGTAGTCAAGGAAGGCCTGGTGGTCACCGAAGTCATGGTGCAGGAAGGCGTGTATACCTTCGAAAGCATCGACGATGCAGTAGCCGAGCCCGTTGTATACATGATCGATCATTTTGTAGTGGGCGGCTTTTACCGTGTACACACCAGCCGCGGCACGGACGAAAACCTCAATGCGCCCGGAATGCAGTTTGTGCCATTAGCCTTCGAGAGTCCTTGTTCGCTTCCCGATCCGACACAGCCCGGCTGCGTGCCCAACCGATTCTATGTCTATGGAGTTATAGCAAGGCTCGCGTTGCTCGCCGCAGCCATCGAGCTCGAGCAAACCGAGAAAGCTTTTGAGAATGCGACTGCCTGATGCCGCAACATGAAATTCGCCTTCATTCTCGACCCGCTCGACTCAATCCAGACGTATAAAGATTCCAGTTTTGCAATGATGCGTGAAGCCGCGGCCCGCGGCCATGAGCTTTACGTCATGGAACAGCAAGACGTGGTGCTGCAGCTTGGCAGAGTGCTGGGTCACGCCCGCAAACTCACGCTGACCGGGGAGGAGGAAGATTGGTATCGCACCGGCGAAGCTGAAGTGATGCCGCTTGCGCGCTTCGATGTCGTGCTGATGCGCAAAGACCCGCCGTACGATATGGAGTACGTCTACAGCACTTATTTGCTGGAGCTTGCGGAAGCTCAAGGGGCAAAGGTTTTCAACAAACCGAAGGCGTTGCGCGATTTCAACGAGAAGCTGGCGATTGCCAAATTCAATACCTTCACCGCGCCGAGCTTAGTGACGCGCCGCCCCGAACTAATATTGAAATTCCTTGCGCAGTATCACGATGTAATTCTCAAGCCGCTCGATGGGATGGCGGGGAGATCGGTGTTCCGCATACGCGAACAGGACGTGAATCTTAACGCGACCATCGAAACTCTCACCCAGCACGGAACACGCACCATCATGTCACAACTCTACATCCCGGAAGTTGTCAATGGCGACAAGCGCATTTTACTGATCGATGGAACACCGGCGCCTTATGCCTTGGCGCGCATCCCCAAGCCGGGAGAAACACGCGCGAATCTCGCTGTGGGCGGCATAGGAGTGGCACGACCGCTTTCGCCGCGCGACCATGAAATCGCCGAGGCCTTGGGACCGCAGCTTGCCAAAGAAGGACTGATTCTGGTCGGTCTGGATGTGATCGGCGATTACCTCACTGAAATCAACGTAACCAGCCCTACCTGCATGCGCGAAATAACCGAGCAGACCGGCTTCAATGTCGCAGGGATGATGATAGACGCGCTCGAAAAGACCATTCGCAATTCGTAAATCGATTCCACAAATAGAATCCTGTGGGCTTTGCGGAGCCGCAAAGCACTTGGCCCCGCACTGCTGCTTTGTTGATATCGCTGGAGTAATATTGATAGCCAACGGGATTTGTTATTCGGGGAGGAAATATGGTGGGTATTTTAATCGTGGCGCACGGCACTTTGGGTGAGAGTTTGATTCACTGTGCAAGCCATGTGATGGGCAGCCGGCCACCGCAACTGATGCAAATCGGGGTGACGGTGCATGATGAGCCGCAGACGGTCTTGCCGCAAGCGCTGAAGCTGCTAAAACAGCTCGACCAGGGCCAAGGCGTGCTGGTTTTATGCGATATCTACGGGGCGACCCCCTGCAACATCGCGACCAAACTGTTGATCCCAGGAAAAGTGGAAGGCGTAACGGGCATCAATCTGCCGATGCTGATTCGGGCGCTCACCTACCGTAATCAGCCGTTGAATGTGGCGGTGGAAAAAGCACTCTCCGGCGGCTGCGAGGGGGTGCTGCATATCGCTGCGGACGGTTACGATGCTGCAAAAGCAAGCTGAAATCGTCAACAAACTGGGCTTGCACGCACGAGCTGCTGCGAAGCTCACCCAGCTTGCCGGGCGGTTTAAAAGCGATATCTGGCTGTTGCGCAACGGTCAACGCGTGAACGCAAAGAGCATCATGGGTGTAATGATGCTCGCCGCCAGCAAAGGAACCTCGATCGGCATCGAAACCAGCGGCGAGGATGAAAGCGAAGCGCTACAGGCTATTGTGGAGTTGATCAGAAATTATTTTGGGGAAGGAGAATGAGCTTCGCCATGCACGGCATCGGCGTATCCGAGGGCATTGCTATCGGGCAGGCGCATTTGCTTTCGCACGACACGCTGGAAGTCGCGCATTATACCGTGCCCGAGGAGCAAGTCGCAGACGAAATAGCGCGCTTTGCCTCCGCAGTCAAGGAAGTGCAGACAGAGCTGCAAACCGTGCACGAAAATATGGCGGTCGACGCCCCAGCGGAACTTTCCGCATTCCTTGACCTGCACCAGATGATTCTCGCCGACCCAATTATTTCCAAAGCCGCGCCGAAACGCATTGAAGAACAGCACTGCAACGCCGAGTGGGCGCTGAAACAGCAAATGGATGAACTGCTCGAACGCTTTGACCAGATCGAGGACAGTTATTTGCGCGAGCGCAAGGCCGATGTCATCCAGATCGGTGAACGGGTACTGAAAGTACTCATGGGCCGTCCGGGGCACGTACCGCCTACCTCCGACCTGCAGCAGAATAATATTCTGGTTGCGCATGACCTGAGTCCGGCAGAACTCATACTGTTCAAGCAACATCGATTTGCAGCGTTCATAACCGACATTGGCGGACCCATGTCGCACACCGCAATTGTCGCGCGCAGCCTGAACGTACCTTCGATCGTGGCTCTGCATCAAGCGCGTGAATTGGTGCGCGAGGAGGACATGCTTGTGATTGACGGCACCCAGGGGGTGGTGATCGTCAACCCCGACAACCAGATACTTGCAGAGTACCGGCTGCGGCAAAACCAGAGGGAACTCGAACGGCAAAAACTAAAACGCCTGAAGCTCACGCGCTCCACGACGCTAGATGGCACGTCGGTCGAATTGCAGGCCAACATCGAGCTGCCGCAAGACATCGACCAAGTTAAGGAAAATGGCGCGATGGGCATCGGCTTGTTCCGGACCGAATTTCTTTATATGAACCGTCCCGATTTGCCCAGCGAAGAGGAGCAAGTTGACGCTTATCGCAAAGTTGCGCAAAAAATGCGTGGACTTCCGGTCACCATTCGCACGCTTGATTTGGGCGCTGACAAGAGCATGAATGGCGCGGAGCGCGGGCCTAATCCGGCATTGGGTTTGCGGGCCATCCGGCTCTGCCTCGCCGAACCATACATGTTCCACACACAACTGCGCGCCATCCTGCGAGCAACTGATTACGGCAACATCCGCATACTCATTCCGATGCTTTCCAGTGTCGCTGAACTCAATCAAACCTTGCAGTTCATCGAGTTGGCAAAGGCCAGCCTTGACAAAGATCGTCTCCCCTACAATCGCCGGGTTGAAATCGGCGGAATGATCGAAATTCCCGCAGCCGCTTTGGCGCTCGGCGTATTCATTAGAAAGCTCGATTTCCTCTCCATCGGTACTAATGATCTCATCCAGTACACCTTGGCGATTGACCGCGCCGATGATGCTGTCGCCCATCTCTACGATCCGCTGCACCCTGCGGTATTGCATTTGATCGCTCATACCATTACCACAGCAAAAAAAGCTGGGGTTCCGATCGCCGTTTGCGGCGAGATGGCCGGTGACGTTTCACTCACGCGCTTGCTGCTGGGATTCGGTTTGCGCCAGTTCTCCATGCATCCGGCCCATTTATTAAGTGTCAAGCAGCAGGTGCTGAAAACCAGTCTGCGGGAAATCGCAGGACTCACGCAAAAAATTCTCAAGGCCGACGAGCCGGACAAAGTGCGCGAACTGCTCTCGCGCTTGAACAGCTAGCATTAAAAAAGGCAATAAGCGCATATTGCTCGCAGTTTGCGCTGCTCTGTTTGCTTGACAAAAGCCGGCCCGCAAAGTAACCTGCAAATAAGCGCCGATTTGTACCGGCTTGCGGGCGCTCAATAAATACAGCTAAAAGATGAAACCCGCTCGCCAAATTAGCGGGTTTTTTATTTGTGCTTGCCGGTTATATCGCCGAGTTAAATGACAACTTGCAGGCGATTTACAAATATTGCTAAAGCGTCGCCTTTTCCTCTCCGGATCGGGCAACGCAGAATGACCGGAGATGAAGACGCAAGAAATGGACGCGAGTATTTCTCAACGAATTTTCGACCCCGCAATCGCGGATCGCCCGGTCCGCGAAAATTCAATCGGGATCGTCACGCCACAGAAAGCGCATTTCAGCACACCGCTCGCATGCAAATGTGGCTCGGTGCTGGATGGCTATGACCTCGTGTATGAAACCTACGGCACTCTGAATGCATCCAGATCCAATGCGGTGCTGATTTGTCATGCCCTTTCCGGCACGCATCACGTGGCAGGCTATTACGTTGATGAACCGAATAATGTTGGGTGGTGGGAAAATCTGGTCGGACCTGGAAAGCCGCTCGATACCAACCGCTTTTTTGTCGTGGGCGTGAACAACCTCGGTGGCTGTCATGGCTCCACCGGGCCGTCCAGCATCAATCCTAGAACCGGGAATCCTTACGGCGCGGATTTTCCTGTGGTTACCGTGGAAGACTGGGTAGAAGCGCAAGCGCGGCTTGCCGACCATCTTGGCATTGATAGTTTTGCCGGGAGTATCGGCGGCAGTCTCGGCGCGATGCAGGCCTTGCAATGGACGATTACCTATCCCGAGCGCATGCGCCACGCGCTGGTAATCGCCGCCGCGCCCAAACTGTCCGCGCAGAACATTGCTTTCAGCGAAGTAGCGCGCCAAGCGATCATGACTGACCCGGATTTCCACGGCGGGAATTATTACAAATATGGCGTGATACCGAAGAACGGTTTAAGCGTGGCGCGCATGCTCGGCCATATCACTTACCTGTCAGATGACGTGATGATGGAGAAATTTGGGCGCGCATTGCGCTCAGGGACATTCAATTTTCACTTCGATGTGGAATTCGAGGTGGAATCGTATCTGCGTTATCAGGGCGAAAAGTTTGCCTCGCGTTTCGACGCTAACACTTATTTATTGATGACCAAGGCGCTGGATTATTTCGACCCGGCGCATGATTACAACGGCGATCTCGCCGCGGCGCTCAAGCGCGCCAAAGCCGGCTTTTTTGTTGCTTCGTTTACTTCCGATTGGCGTTTTCCTCCCGCGCGTTCCCGGGAAATCGTAAAAGCGTTGCTGGACAACGAACTGGACGTGAGCTATGCCGAAATCAACGCGCAACACGGTCACGATGCGTTTTTGCTGGATGACCCGCATTACCACGCGCTGCTGCGCGCTTATTTCGCGAACATCAAGATATGAACATCGAACTTAATGAAACAATCCTGCAGGACCCGGCACTGAAGGAGCGCACGGATTTTGCCGCCATTGCCGCCTGGATCAAGCCCGGGTCAAAAGTACTGGACCTCGGTTGTGGCGACGGTGTCCTGCTTCGCTATCTCAAGCAGTCCCTCTTGGTGCGTGGCTATGGCGTGGAAATCGATGATGCGAACATTCTTGCGTGCGTCAGGAACGGAGTGAATGTGATTCAAAGCGATCTGGAAACCGGGCTTTCCGGATTCGAGTCAAATTCGTTCGATTACGTGATCTTGTCGCAGACCTTGCAGGCAATGCGCCATACCGAGAGCATAGTCAATGAAATTTTGCGCGTGGGACGCGAAGGCATCGTTACCTTTCCCAACTTTGGCTATTGGCGCGCGCGCTGGCAGGTATTCCGCGGTCGTATGCCGGTGTCTCAAAATCTCCCTTACCAGTGGTACGAAACTCCCAACGTGCACTTGTGCACGATTGACGATTTCGAGGCTTTTTGTGCGCAACATGCGGTGCGAATCCTGGAGCGTGTGGTCATTACGGCAGATAGGTTAGTCAAGCTGCTTCCGAATTTGCTTGGCAGTATTGCCGTGTACCGTTTTGAGAAGCAAAAATAACGACTAACCGCGGCTTTTTTCGATGACCGGAATCTGCTTGCGCAGCAGCCAGAGCAAGCCGAGCCCGGGTAGCGCCGCCAGAAAGGTGATAAAAAAGAAATTTGCCCAGCCCATGAGTACTACTGCTTCTCCCGTTACCGGTCCGAACAGTACCCTCCCGAGAGATGCCAAAGCCGAGAGCAGCGCATATTGGGTCGCGCTGAATCTGTGGTTGCATAAGCTCATGGCAAACGCGACAAATGCGGCAGTGCCCATGCCGCTCGCCAGATTCTCAAATCCGACTGCAAATACCAGCCAAGCATAGCTGTTCCCCGCCCAGGCAAGAAACATGAACGAGAGATTGGATACGGCCTGCAGCCAGCCGAACCACATCAGTGCACGGTAAAGACTCAGGCGCGTCAGCAGCATTCCACCGATAAGCGCACCGGTCAGAAGGGCAAGCAGCCCCAATCCTTTGTTGATCACGCCCACATCGGTGGGAGAAAAACCAACACCACGTATCAAAAACGCAGTGGTAAGGGTGGCTGCTAATGCGTCGCCGAATTTGTAGAGCGTGATCAGCAGCAATAAAAGGATTGCGCCTTCGCGCGAGAAAAAATCCTTGAGGGGTTCCACAACCGCAGCTTGCAAAGTGCGCGGCGTTGCAGTTGGTGTCTGCGGCTCGGGTGCAAACAGTGAAGTCAATATGCCCACGCCCATGACAAGCGCCATCAAAAGAAAAGTGGATCTCCAGCCGATCTGGTCGGCGAGAATCAGCGCGAGTCCTCCTGATACCAGAATGGCGATGCGATAGCCCAGCACTCCGACCGCCGCGCCCATTCCACGTTCTTGCGGGGCTAATAGATCGGTGCGGTAGGCATCGACCACAATATCTTGCGAAGCAGAGGCAAAAGCCACGTATAACGCCAACAATCCCAACAGCAGCAGCGAGCGCTCGGGAGACGTCAAGCCCATGCCGACGATACCAAGCGTTAGTGCGAGCTGAGCAGCCAGCATCCATCCCCGCCGGCGTCCCAGCCAAGGCGGTATGAAGCGATCCATGAGCGGCGACCACAGGAACTTGACGAGATACGGCACCCCAATCCAGGAAAACCAGGCGATAGTTTGGATATCGACGTTGGAAACCGTTAGCCACGCCTGAAGCGTGCTGCCGGTCAGTGCGAGCGGAATGCCTGATGAAAACCCGAATAACAAGACCACCGCAATGCGCCGGTTGCGAAAAATCTCAAGATAGGCGTTGGTCTTTTCGGGCGACGAGTGCACGATCTCTAAAGAGGTAAATTAAATCCGGCGATCGTAATCTATGGTGAGCGGCGCGTGGTCCGAGAAGCGTTTGCTCTTATAAATGCTCACGCGCTTTGCCTTGGCGGCGATTCCCGGTGTGGCAATATGGTAATCAATTCGCCACCCGACATTTTTGGCCCAGGCCCGGCCGCGATTAGACCACCAAGTATACTGCTCCGGTTGTTTATTCAAGAGCCTGAACACATCCACCAGACCGAGTTCATCGAAAACTCGGGTAAGCCAGGCGCGCTCTTCTGGAAGAAAACCTGAATTTTTCTGGTTGGCGCGCCAGTTTTTCAAATCGATTTCCTTGTGCGCGATATTCCAGTCGCCGCACAATATGAAGTCCCTGCCGCTGTCTGCGATCTCGCGCAAATGCGGAAAGAATCTCCGCATGAAGCTGAACTTCGCGGCTTGCCTTTCCTCCGAACTTGATCCCGAGGGAAGATAAACAGAAACCACACTTAAATTTCCGAAATCGCAACGCAGGTATCTGCCCTCGGAATCAATATCAGTGATTCCCAAGCCAGTAATCACCTTATCCGGTTTATCCGCGCAGTAAATTCCGACTCCGCTGTAGCCTTTTTTTACTGCGTAGTGAAAGCAGCCCTCGTAGCGTGGCGGCTTGAGCACGCTGGGCGGCATGTCATCTGCCTGAGCTTTTATTTCTTGCACGCAAACGATGTCGCCCTTGGATCCCGCCAACCAATCGAGAAATCCCTTGCTCACCGCTGACCGGATGCCGTTGAGATTTAAGGTGATTATGCGTAACATAGTGAACCAGCATATAGCTTTTTAAGTGCGTTTCGGAATGTCCGATTTTAGACAGGATTTCATCCGCTTCGCGGTAAGCAAAAACGTGTTGCGCTTTGGTGAATTCAAAACTCGAGCCGGGCGCTTATCGCCGTATTTCTTCAATACCGGTTCGTTTCACGATGGCGAGTCGCTTTTCGGGCTTGCGCAATTCTACGCCAAAGCCATATTGTCCGCTGGCATACAGTTTGACGTGCTGTTCGGTCCCGCCTACAAAGGTATTCCACTCGTCGCAAGTACCGCCATCGCGCTCGCGCAAAATGGTCACAATGTGCCATTTTGCTTCAACCGCAAGGAAGTCAAGGACCACGGCGAAGGTGGCGCCTTGATTGGAGCGCCACTGGAAGGGCGGGTATTAATTGTGGACGACGTGATTTCTGCGGGCACATCGGTGCGCGAATCGGTGCAGCTCATCCGCGCCAACCACGCGACCCCCTGTTGCCTCGTCATTGCATTGGACCGAATGGAACGCGGCAGTGGCGAGCTTTCGGCCGTTCAGGAGATCAAGCTGAAATATGAATTGCCGGTAATCAGCATCATTACCCTAGACGACGTGCTCGGTTACCTGCAAACCAAGGATGAGCTGGTCCATAATTTGCTCGCAGTACGCAAGTACCGCCAGTTATATGGGGTTAATGCAAATGCCGCTTAAATCGTTCTGCGCGATTACGTGCGCCGCATTACTGCTGATTTTAGTCATGCACGCCACCCCCGGCTTGGCCGTGATGTACAAATGGGTGGACGAGCACGGTGTCACGCATTATGGAGATACCATTCCCCCGCAATACCAAAACCGCGCCAATGAAGAGCTGAACAAAGGGGGTGTAGTCATCAAAAAGAATGATCCGGCATTGACTCCCGAGCAGATAAAGGCAAGAGACCAAGAGCTGGCGAAACACAAACAAATAACAGACGAGAAACGCAGGGATGCAATCCTGTTGGGTACGTATTCGAGCGTCGAGGAAATTGACCTGGCGCGTGATCGTAACCTGAAACAGATAGAGCAAGTGCTCACAGATACCCACGCGCGGCTGAAAACGGTAGAAGAGGAACTAGACGCGAGCCGCAAAAATGCCGCAGCCTATGCGCAGCAAAACCAGCCGGTTCCCGATTCATTACGCAAGAACATTGAGCTCCTGGAAAATAGCAAGCAGGAACTCGAAGTGGCCATTGTGCAAAACCGCGCTGACACCGAAGAGCTCCGCCAACGCTTTGACGCGGACAGGAAGCGTTATATCGAGTTGACCCAGCCCGCTCCTGCAGGGGAAAAAAAATAATCTTTCCCGGCTCAACCCCCGAGCTTGCGTTTCAAAATTTCATTCAGCTGCTGGGGATTCGCCCTGCCTTGGGTCGCCTTCATTACCTGGCCGACAAGTGAATTGAAAGCCTTTTGTTTTCCTGCACGGTAATCCTCGACTTGCTTCGGATTGGCGGCAAGCACCTCATCAATCTTTTTCTCGATTTCTACCGCGTCACTCAGCTGCTTTAAGTCAAGTTTTTCGATGATTTCATTCACTGAGCCCTCTCTATTCCACAGTGCGGGCAGTACCCTTCCTGTTGCGGTCGAATTCGAGATCGTGCCGTCCGAAACCAGCATGGACAACTCCTTGAGCTGTCTTGAAAGTGTATCGCGCTGATGATCGTCGAGGGACTCTGGCTGGCCTAGCGCCCTGAGTGGGCCCAAAATTAAATTTGAAACAAACGGTCTTTCCTTTGGCGGTACGATAGCAAACGTAGTGGTAGCAAAGACTGTTGAACAAGGGGTTGCGGCGTGCTGAATAACCTGGTACTCCGGTATTTCTGGAAACCGCTGTTTGATCTCGGCTTGTCGCTGCTCATGAGACTTTGGCCTCTTAGCCCGGATCTCTTCAATCCATTTTTCCGAAATTTCGAGTGGCAATAGGTCAGGATCGGGAAAGTAACGGTAATCATGTGCTTCCTCCTTGGTGCGCATCGGCCGCGTTTCATTCTGGTCGGGATCATAAAGCCGCGTTTCCTGCTCGATCGCTCCGCCGTGTTCTAGAATTTCAATTTGGCGGTTCGCCTCGAATTCGATGGAATGCTCAAGAAAACGGAAGGAATTTAAATTCTTGATCTCGCAGCGGGTGCCGAGTGCCTCGCCCGGACGGCGGACCGAGACATTAGCATCGAAACGAAAAGAACCTTCCTGCATGTTGCCATCACTGATTTCATAATCAACCACCAACTTGTGGAGTTTCTGAACATAAGCAACAGCTTCATTCGCTGACCGCATATCCGGTTCCGAAACAATTTCGAGCAGCGGCGTACCCGCGCGGTTGAGATCAATGCCGGTTGAATCGCGGAAATTTTCGTGCAACGACTTCCCGGCGTCTTCCTCCAGATGCGCACGAGTAAGCCGCACGGTCTTTTCCACATCCCCTACCACAATCTGCAACTGTCCGCCCTGGACGATGGGAATTTCATACTGGCTGATCTGGTAGCCTTTGGGCAAATCAGGATAGAAATAATTCTTGCGCGCGAAGACGGATCGCCTGTTTATCTTTGCGCCAACCGCCAGGCCAAATCTGATGGCTTTCTCTACTGCCGCCTTGTTCAAAACCGGCAGCACTCCAGGCAGTGCGATATCCACCGCGCACGCCTGCGTATTGGGTGCAGCGCCAAATGCCGTTGAGGCGCCGGAAAATATTTTCGAGCGCGTCAAGAGTTGCACGTGAGTTTCCAGCCCGACGACGATTTCCCACTGCATGTCAGATTCCCCCGGGCATGCGATTGTGCCAGTCCGTTACCAGCTGATACTGGTGCGCGACATTCAACATGCGCGCTTCATTGAAATAATTGCCAATGATATGCAGGCCCGCCGGAAGTTTCTTGTTGCCGAATCCGCAGGGAATCGACATGCCGGGAAGGCCAGCGAGGTTCACGGCGATGGTGTAGATATCGGATAAATACATCTGCACCGGATCCCCGGATTTCTCTCCCAAATTGAATGCGGTCGTCGGGCTGGTCGGCCCCATGATCAAGTCGCACTTTTTAAAGGCCTGCGCGAAATCCTGCGCAATGAGCCGACGCAGCTTTTGCGCTTTGAGGTAATATGCATCGTAATAGCCGTGCGACAAGACGTAGGTGCCGATCAGAATTCGGCGTTTCACTTCTGCCCCAAATCCCTCAGCGCGAGTCTTGCAGTACATGTCGAGAAGATCGCTGTATTGCGATGCGCGGTAGCCGTAACGCACGCCGTCGTAGCGAGAGAGATTGGACGAAGCTTCTGCAGGCGCGAGGACGTAGTACACCGGGATCGAGAGCTTGGTGTTCGGCAGCGAAATATTTACCGTGGCTGCGCCGAGTTTCTGAAATTGTCCAACCGCAGCTTCCACCGCCCGCGCCACATCGTCGCTTAAGCCTTCGGCAAAATATTCTTGCGGCAGTCCGATTTTAAGCCCAGTCAGCGGCTTCCCCAGTTCGCGAGTGTAATCTTCCGCCGGACGATCCAGGCTGGTTGAATCACGTTCATCGAATCCGGCCATGACATTCAACATCAGCGCGAGGTCTTCCGCGCTTTTCGCCATCGGCCCGCCCTGGTCAAGGCTGGACGCAAAAGCAATCATGCCGTAGCGCGATACCACGCCGTAGGTCGGCTTTATTCCCGAAATTCCACACAACGCCGCCGGCTGGCGTATGGAGCCGCCGGTGTCGGTGCCAGTGGCTGCCGGCGCCATGCGCGCGGCAACCGCGCACGCAGAGCCGCCGGAGCTGCCCCCGGGAACGGCCTTCGTGTCCCAGGGGTTTTTCACCGGCCCATAATAAGATGTCTCGTTGGATGAACCCATGGCGAATTCATCCATATTGGTCTTACCCAGAATTACCATTCCCGTTTCGTTGAAGCGCTGCACCACATGCGCGTCATAGGGCGCCTTGAAATTGGAAAGGATTTTCGAGCCGCATGTGGTCAGCCATCCTTTAGCGCAGAAAATATCTTTTTGCGCAACCGGTATTCCGGTCAGCGGCTGTGCCAAGCCCTGCGCGATCTTGGAATCTGCTTCGCGCGCCTGCTGCAAGCTCGTTTGATCGTTCAGCGTAATGAACGCGTTGTAGCGGGGGTTGAGGCTTGCGATGCGTCGGAGAAATTCCTGGGTGAGCTCGACACTGGAGATTTTTTTCGTGGCGAGCAGCTCGGATAGCTGTTTTAAGCTGTAATTGAGCATTCAAGGATTTTTCCACGCGCAAGCGGCGGGCCGGCTCCGCTGCTTATTCAATCTTTCACTCTATAACCTTGGGAACGAGGTACAAGCCAGATTCCGCCTGCGGCGCGACCGACTGAAATAATTCATGCTGGTCGGATTCAGTGACTTCGTCGTCACGCAGCCGCAGCACCACGTCCTGGGCATGCGACATCGGTTCGACGCCGGTGGTATCCACCGCCTGCATTTGCCCGATGAGCGCAAAAATCCCCGACAACTGCTTGAGAACCCCGGCCGCCTCTTGATCATCGATTGCGATGCGCGCCAAGTACGCAATGCGTTTGACGTCGTTTAGCGACAAAGACCTACTTTGCTCAGCCATGGCAATTGAGAGGACGCCTGCCTGTCGGAATAAATCGGAACTACGCCCTTTTAAACCTTTAAATCTTCGAGCATAATGGGGTATTATAATTCATTTACTCGACCCACTCACCCTGACAAAATGGAATTAGTGATATGTTCGGTTTTTTAAATAGCTATTTTTCAAACGACCTGGCGATAGATTTAGGCACGGCAAATACGCTGATTTACGTGCGCGGCAAAGGCATCGTTCTCAATGAACCCTCGGTGGTCGCGATCCGCCAAGAAGGCGGACCGAATGGCAAAAAAGTAATCCAGGAAGTTGGCCTGGCCGCAAAGCAGATGCTTGGGCGCACACCCGGGAACATCACCGCGATACGGCCAATGAAAGACGGCGTCATCGCCGATTTCACTATTACCGAGCAGATGCTCAAATTGTTCATCAAGAGGGCATATGATTCGCGCTTGTTCAGCCTTTCTCCGCGGATCATTGTCAGCGTTCCCTGTGGATCAACCCAGGTGGAACGCCGCGCGATCCGCGAATCGGCCATTGGAGCGGGTGCCAGCAAGGTATATCTAATTGAAGAGCCGATGGCGGCTGCAATCGGCGCTGATTTGCCGATCGCCGAAGCGACCGGGTCGATGGTCGTGGATATCGGTGGCGGCACGACCGAAGTCGGTGTGGTGTCGCTTGGCGGGATCGTCTACGCCGGTTCGGTACGGGTGGGCGGCGACAAGTTCGACGATGCCATTATCAGCTATATCCGCCGTAATTACGGCATGCTGATCGGTGAAACCACTGCTGAAGTGATAAAGAAGGAAATTGGCTCTGCATTTCCCGGCAGCGAGGTACGCGAAATGGAAGTCAAGGGACGTAATCTGGCGGAAGGCATTCCCAGGAGCTTCACCATTTCCAGCAACGAGATTCTGGAAGCGCTCACGGATCCGCTAAACAGCATCGTTAGCGCGGTCAAGTCTGCTCTTGAGCAAACTCCTCCCGAGCTCGGTGCGGACATCGCGGAGAAAGGCATGGTGTTGACCGGGGGCAGCGCGCTGTTGCGCGAGCTTGACCGCCTGCTTATGGAAGAAACCGGTTTGCCGGTAATTGTCGCGGACGACCCGTTGACCTGCGTGGTGCGCGGCTCGGGACGCGCCCTGGAAAAAATGGACAAACTGGGCAACATTTTTGCCAACGACTGATTTCCCGTTCAGCTTGGGGTTGCGGGTTTCGTACCGGATGTAGACCAATTGCAGAGCACAGCCCGACGGGAGACCTGGAACACGCAGCTCGAATCTGATGGACACCCAGCTACCGCCGCTATTTAGACGCGGCCCCAGCCCGCTCGCTCGGCTGGTCTTTTTCACGCTGCTGTCGCTGCTGCTGTTCGTTACCGACGCCCGCTTCAAGTACTTGGAAACTTTCCGCCTGTCGCTTTCGGTCCTCATCTACCCTCTACAAAAGCTCGCCACCGCCCCAAGCCTCATTTTGAATCGCGCCAGCGAATTCTTTGCGACCCACGCGCACTTGACGGATGAGAATGCCAAGCTTAACCAGCAAAATCAGTTGAACGCTGCACAATTACAGCGCCTGCAAGCTCTGGAGGAAGAAAATAACCAGTTGCGCCGGCTGCTCAAAGCGCGCGAGGGTTACCAGGGAAGTGCGGCACTTGCGGAAATTCTTTACTCGGGCCGTGACTTGTTTTCGCGCCGCATTGTCATCGACAAAGGCAGGGAGGACGGTATTAGGCCTGGCCAAGCGGTGGTGGACAGTGTCGGAGTAATCGGCCAGGTAACGCGCGCTTATCCATTTGTCAGTGAAGTCACCTTAGTTACTGATAAGGACCAAACCGTTCCGGTACAGGTGCTGCGTAACGGATTGCGAGCCGTAGTATTCGGTGCGGGCGAGCCGAGCGGGCTGGAACTTCGCTACATGCCGGTCAATGTTGACATCCAAACTGGCGATGAGCTAATTACCTCGGGCATTGACGGAACTTACCCCTACGGCCTGCCGGTCGCGGTGGTCTCCAAAATTGAACGGAATGCAGCCTATGCGTTTGCACGTATCTTTTGCACGCCCAGCGCAGGGGTAAACCAGCACCGGCAGGTTCTGGTGTTAACGTCACCGACCCGGAACCCCGAAAATGTAATAGCAGAACCGTCTTCCAAGACTCAAGCCAAGACCAAAAAAGCCAAGAGAGGCAACTGATGTCCACCCAAGCGGCGAAAGCGCAAGAAATTCTGCTTCCGGTAAAGACCAGTGTAATCGTTCTTTCCCTTGCGCTTGGGCTTTTTCTTAATCTTTTGCCATGGTCAGGTTTCGGCCTGCTCATTAGACCCGATTTTGTCGCTTTAATCCTGCTTTATTGGTGTATTAACTGGCCACGCAAAATCGGTTTCGGGGTGGCATGGGGAATGGGGCTTCTGGTGGATGTCGCCGACGCAACGACTCTCGGGGAGCATGCGTTCGCTTATTGCGTACTCATCTACCTTGCAATAATCTTGCGTCGCCACGTACGGATGTTTAATGCGCGCGAGCAAGTGTGGCACATCCTGCCAATATTGCTCGTTTCACAGATCGCGATTCTGCTGATCAAGGTCTACAACGGAGCCGAATTTATAGGTTGGGGATATTTTTTGAGCAGCGTAACCGGTTCACTGTTGTGGCCGCCGCTTTCCGGCCTACTTGCGATATTGCTGCGCCTCAAGCCCGAGCCCGATCAGATATGAACGGCAGCATAGAACTCAAAGACCACCAGCGCGAACTCCATTACTTTAGGCTGCGGCTGGCAATTGCCGCTGTTGTCGCGCTTCTGTTCTTTCTTCTGTTGTTCATGCGGTTTTACTATCTACAAGTGGTGCAGCACGAGTATTACAGTACGCTCGCCGAGAATAACCGCATATCAATTGTTCCGATCGTTCCTAACCGCGGCCTGATTCTCGACCGTAATGGCGTGGTGCTGGCACATAATTTCTCCGCCTATACTTTGGAAATAACACCGTCCAAGGTCGATAACCTCCCGGAGCTTATCAACCAGCTCGCCAACGTAGTGGAAATTACACCCAAGGATCGCAAGCGCTTCCGCAAGGTGATGGAGGAGAGTAAAAACGCTGAAAGTCTGCCGATACGCACGCGGCTAAATGACGTCGAGGTCGCGCGCATTGCCGTGAATCACTATCGTTTCCCTGGAGTTGACATTAAGGCACGCTTGTTTCGGCATTATCCCCTTGGGGAGATGACGTCGCATGCTGTCGGTTATATCAGCAGGATCAATGACGACGACATGGACTGGTTGGAGGAAAAAGGAGAGCTGGCGAATTATCGCGGCTCGGATTACATCGGCAAATCCGGAATCGAGCAAAGCTATGAAATGCAATTGCACGGCAAGACGGGATTTGAGCAGGTGGAAGTTGACGCGAACGGGCGCGTAGTCCGCACCTTAAGCCGCATTCCGCCGATTTCCGGTGACAATCTACTCCTGACGCTCGACGCACGGCTTCAGGAATTTACCGATAAGGCATTCGGCAATTATCGGGGTGCGTTAGTGGCGATCGAACCCTCCACCGGGAACGTGTTGGCGTTCGTGAGCAAGCCGGGCTTTGATCCCAATCTGTTCGTCGACGGCATTGACCCGCAGAACTGGATTGCTCTGAATAACTCGCCGGATAAACCGCTTACTAACCGCGCATTGAGCGGACAATATCCGCCCGGCTCGACGTTTAAGCCTTTCCTGGCGCTGGCAGGACTTGAACTCAACAAACGCAGCCCGCAATTCACGATCAACGATCCGGGATATTTCACCCTGCCCGGCGGCACCCATCGCTATCGCGACTGGAAGGCCGGCGGCCACGGCATAGTGGATTTGCACAAGGCATTGGTGGTGTCGTGCGACAGTTATTTCTATGGTCTCGCCGTCGATCTTGGAATAGATAATATTCACAACTTCGTCAGCCATTTTGGCTTAGGCCAAAAAACCGGCATTGACATCGAAGGCGAAGGTTTGGGCCTGCTGCCCTCGCAGGAATGGAAGTTAAGGCGTTACAAGGAGAAATGGTTTGCCGGTGACACAGTAAGCGTGGGCATCGGACAGGGCTACGAGCTGGTCACTCCTTTGCAGCTCGCTAATGCCACCGCCATTCTTGCCAACAACGGCGTTGCTTTCCGCCCGCATCTTGTGCGCTACATTCAGGACAGCAGAACCAACCAATTAAATAGTATCCCCATCGCCGTGTTGTACAACCTTAATTTCAAACCTGCGAACCTGAGCTTCGTGCAAAAAGCCCTAGTCGACGTGACCGGCCCGGGCGGCACTGCAGCGCGCGCCGGGGCTAACAGCGCCTACCCAATTGCTGGCAAGACCGGAACCGCACAGGTCATTGCATTCAGAGAAAACGAGAAATATGACGAGAAGAAAGTGGATGAGCGGCAGCGCGACCATTCGCTGTTCATTGCCTATGCACCGGCTGATAATCCGCAAATCGCGCTGGCCGTGATTGTGGAAAACGGCGGTCATGGTGCTGCCACGGCAGCGCCTTTGGCCCGGCAGGTCCTGGATTTTTATCTGCTGGGCAAGCGGCCGGAAAACCTGCTCCCAGCGCTTACCGCGAAACAGGAATCCAGTGATTAAACGCCTGTGGCTTTTCCTTACCGCGCATATTGACGGCTTCCTGTTAGGTACCGTCTGCCTGCTCATGCTGCTGGGGCTGTTTGTGCTCTACAGTGCCACCGGACAGAGTCCTGCCAAAACCAGCAACCAATTTGCGAGCATGTTGATTGCTTTGGCGGCAATGTGGGGGGTATCCAAAGTCCCCCCGCAGCACCTGATGCGCCTATCGATGCCGATGTATTTCCTGGGAATAATACTGCTGATCCTGGTCGCGGTGTTCGGTGAGGTAGTCAACGGCGCACGGCGCTGGCTGTATATTGGAGTCACCCGCATCCAGCCCGGAGAACTTATGAAAATTGCCGTACCTTTGATGCTTGCCTGGTATTTTGACAAGCACGAAACGGCATTACGTTTGAGAAATTATGTGGTAGCGACTTTGTTATTGCTGGTCCCGGTGGCTCTGATCGCGCGGCAGCCGGATCTGGGTACTGCGATATTGATTGCTGCTTCCGGTTTTTATGTACTGTTCCTTGCCGGATTGAGCTGGCGCATCATGCTTAGTCTGGTCGCGCTGGGCCTTGCCAGTCTGCCGGTGTTGTGGACCGTGTTGCGAGATTATCAACGGCAAAGAATACTCACGCTGCTCGATCCATCTACCGATCCGCTCGGCGCCGGTTATCACACCATTCAGTCCACGATTGCGGTGGGTTCTGGCGGCGTCGCCGGGAAGGGTTGGTTAAACGGCACGCAATCGCACTTGGAATTCCTGCCCGAGCGCCACACTGATTTTGTGTTCGCGGTATTCAGCGAAGAATTCGGTTTAATGGGAAATCTCGTGCTGCTGGCGCTCTACGCGCTCGTCATTGCCAGAGGTCTAGTCATCGCATCTAACGCGTCAACCCTTTTCGCGCGGCTCATGGCAGGAGCTATTACATTGACTTTCTTTACCTACGCGTTTGTAAACATGGCGATGGTAAGCGGATTACTTCCGATAGTCGGGGTGCCCTTGCCTTTGGTAAGTTACGGAGGCACGGCTTTGGTGACGATCTGCCTGGGCTTCGGTATTTTGATGAGTATCCAGACGCACAAGAAACTGGTTAAAACCTGAGCCTGCGGAGTGCCGAGGGTGAATCGAGAGGAGCACAGGCAAAAGACTTTCTGCGTTATTCCCGCTCTTCGCTTTTTGTGTGCTCTCGTTCTGGCGCTTGCTCTCGCCGCGTGCGGCAGCACGCCAAAACGGCAACCTGGCAACGGCTATTATCTCGGCGACGGCCCCGGTGATAATCCGCCGTCGAATCTTGATTCGCTTCCCGACGCCAAACCGCGCGTTGAGCCACTCAATAAATACGCCAACCGCCCGTATACCGTTCTTGGCAAAACCTTTGTTCCCGAGACGCGCTTTGTGCATTATAAGGAGCGCGGCGTCGCTTCGTGGTATGGCAGAAAATTCCAGGGCCAGAAAACTTCATCGGGCGAGCCTTACGACATGTACGCGATGTCGGCAGCGCACCCCACTTTGCCGATCCCCAGTTATGCCCGGGTGACCAGTTTGCGAAACAATCGCTCGGTGATTGTGCGCATCAATGACCGGGGGCCATTCTATGGCGGGCGGCTGATAGATCTCTCGTATGCAGCCGCGTACAAGCTGGGAATAGCCGCTCAAGGAAGCGGTATCGTCGAAGTAGAAAGCGTGCTGCCTGGAAGTGAGACCCTTGTGGCACAAGTGCCAAAACCAGTCGAGCCCGACCCTGCGCTGCCGCCAGTGCCCGCTCAAGTCGTGCCGGCATCGGTGGAAGCGGGTGGCATTTATCTGCAACTCGGCGCGTTCGCATCGAAATCCAATGCCGAGGAGTTTTTGACGCGGTTGCGCTCGCAGCTTGCCGGTTTCGGCGAAACGCTTTCCATTTTCACCAAGGGAGGGTTGTTTCGGGTACACGCCGGCCCGTACCGCACTCGCAGCGAGGCGGAGCATGCGGCCGACAGGCTCGGCGCGACCCTCGGCTTCAAGCCCTTTCTATCGATTCGCTAGGAATTAAAGAAAACTCGGTTCCAGAGTTGGGCCAAGGTTCCACGCATTAAGCATTGCCCAGTTACCATGCCGGCCGCAAAGCGCATCCACAATTCACCTTGCAACCCACGGAGGATTTAATTGAGAGGCTCGTTAGTACGATTCATGCCCAGGGTGTGCTTGCAGAGTTGTGTGGTCCCTGTGGAATTGATGTTTGGCCGGAGTTTCGTGAGTGAGTAATGCGGCGCAAACCAACACGCCTGCCATTACGATCACCTCTACCATCACCGTGTGTGCGAAGTGAAGCGCAACGCCGGTCCCCTGCGCGTTTTTCAGAAAGCGGGGCAGATACTGCAGCGCAAGTCTTTGCATGCCGCCGTTTCCGCTGGGAGGATAGCCGGCTAAGCGTTTAAGCAACGGTATACTGACATAGCGGTTAGACGCGCCCAGGATGATCAGCACGAGCACGAGCAAAAGCTTGATGGCGAGAATATTGCCATACGGTGTTGCCCAAAGAGCTGAAACACTCGCGACTTCAAGCCAGTAATTGTATGCACCGGTCAGCAAAACTCCTGCAAGGGAAATCCCTGCGAGAAACGACAACCGTCCTGCCAAATCGGCAATCAGCCTGAAATTTTGCGCTTCATAGCGCCGGCAGGTGGGAAATATCACCGCGGTAAACGCCACCATCCCGCCACCCCATGCCGAGGCCGCCAAGAGATGAAACCAATCCATAAGCTCGGGAAGGCTGAGATCGCCTGCATCAGCACCGTGCCCAGATGCACTTCGCGTGAAAGCGATAACCAATGCGCCCGCCAACATGAATGCAGGAACGGCGCGCGACTGCAAATTTCGTTTACCCGGCAACCAAGCTATCCATAATAAAACCAGAGTTCCAACGCGGATCAACCAGGTTTGCCCGTAATGGCTGTTCAGCATCACCGCGAAGAGAATTGAATACACTTCGCCATACGGGCGGCCACTCATTTCGGCCGTGCGCTGTATCAGGCCCATAACGCTGCTCAGTGTGAGAACGACCAGGCAGACAAGAAGCAGCCACCAGAGCCTTATCAATAGCTTCTGATTCAAAGGCGATTCTGTCGGCGCGCACGGAACCACCCACAGCCGGCAAGCCAAGGTTCCGATCGATGTTGTGATTGCGATGAGATCGACTAGATTGGGAACACTGTGCACTAGGCCGGCCCACATAATCATTTCCTCTAATGCAAAGTAAAAGTGTAGTCGCCTTCCGTGCGGTGCCCGTCGCGGGCCACGACGCTCCAGAACACGTGGTATGTACCAGGAGATAGCGGAGGCAGGCTGCCTTCGAGTAACGTCTTGTCCGACTCATCTACATGCCCGTCCCCTTGATCTACCCGCTGGCCGCTGGTGTTGCGAACCTGCAGCGTACTGAAAATCGGCTCCAGCGCGCCGTCAAACCAGATGCGCACATGAGCAGGCGACACTGTGATCACCGAACCCACGCTCGGATTCGAATGATCAGGAAAGGCGTGCGCCCAAGCACACAGCGGAGTTGCAACCGCAGACAAGAGGCTGAATGTGATAATTGCGATCCGGAGCATCCACATGTTCAACGGAAAATCGGTCGACCAATACTTTGCGGAAATAGATCGTCAATGAAGAAATGCAGCTGCAGCAACACGCCGACATGGTTTCCGGTCCGTTGGTTGATCGGAATCTGGGCCTCTGCGCCCAATTGGACGTACTTTCCGAACCAGATGATCCCGGGATTCACTGTGCCTGTCGTTTGCCCATTGCAGCCTAAATTGAGGCACGTGGTAAGGGGCAGCTCTACAATGGGAATCATCCGGTTGAATGGCGCTTTAAGACCAACATCCTCAACATAGGATTGCAAATACTGGAGATTATATTGAAAGGTCAGTCCCCAGCTTAACGTCGTTGGGTTGCGCTCGCTGTCCTGACTAATATCGCCCGTTACTGGGTCGATGGTGGTCGTCACGTTACTACTGCGAGTGGGAATATTGGGACCGATCATCCCGGTAATCGCGAATGGCCTGAGGAACTTCATCGACTCGGGCAGATCGCCAAAACCCTTGCCGAAGAAAAAACCCGGAGAAAGCGTCGAGAACGAATCTGCGACGTTTCCGCTGCCGGTTCCACCAAGTTCGGCATCAAAGCCCACCGAAAGAATGGTTTCGTGGACCGCGCTCAGGAAGAATTGGTACTTCATGCCGACATCGAGGTTGTCAAATCCGTTCTTGCTCCCGCCCTGATTTGGCTCGAGGTGTTGATAGGCCTCGCTGAACTCGAATCCGAAATCCGGAGTGATGCGCTTAGAATACGCCACCGAGAACTCATTGCTTACCTGGTCAGGCTCCCGAATGTGATTCATTTCCAATGAAAGCTCGTCGGAGATAAATGGGTCATCAACTGCCAAGGTGGCCGGAAAGAAACGCTTGCCGGCAAAACCATGCGGCCACGCCTGACTTGTCCCAACTAAAATCAGCGCCGCCAACAGCAAAATGCTTCGGAACGCAGACATTCCTGTCCCCTTTATTAATTGCAGCAAATATCAAAAGCAGGCCCGCCTGCGCGGTAAACGCGAAACGTGGCGTGCTTCGGAGCTAAAAGTTTGGGAGAATCAGAGAGGAATAAAAGGAGGAGCTCGGGGATGCTGCGCGGAGTAAGAGGATGCCGAGTGAAAGCTACAGTCAAACGGCCGATCTTCCGCGGTAACCGCCTGCGAAGCTAAATTCAATAAAGCCACTGTCAGTGCCTGTACCGAGGCCATATCCAGGCAAAATGAGCAGTAAACTTCGTGCGACTTGGACGTGACGGCGCCGGAATGGTGATGTTCCCCCGGATTGCTGTTTGCCGAATGAGCACTGATCACGTTCCGCAAAATTTCGGCATTGCCGTAGTAGCGGAGTGCAGCCAGCGCGGGGGATATTCCACTGAATAGCATCGCAAACAATGCGATGCGTGCAATAAGGCGGCGTGACAGAAGAAACATGGATTAGTAGGAACTGTTTTTACAGTCCTGCATTGCGCAAGGTTTATAGCATAACGCTAAAGGCGACGCAATTATTCCTCAACTGCAATCGGTGCTCGCGACGCGCATCGCAACTCCTACCGATTAACCGGAAATCCGGCACAGCAGGCCCTTCAGATAAGCGCTTTCGGGAAAATTGAGCGCCACCGGATGATCGGGCGCTGCCGCAAAAAATTCTATGACTTGCGCGTCGATGCCCGCGTCCAGCGCGGCGCCCGCGACAATTTTCTGAAACAATTCGGCAGATATCCCGCCCGAGCAGGAAAATGTCGCGAGCAAGCCTCCCGGGCGGAGTAATTTGAAAGCAAGCAAATTGATGTCTTTGTAACCACGCGCCGCGCGATTTGCATGCGCGGCAGTGGGGGCAAATTTTGGCGGGTCGAGTATAACCAGATCGAAGCGCTTCCCGTCATCGCGCAAGCCTCGAAGAATGGCAAAAACGTCGCCTTCGCACCATGCGGCTTTATTTTCCGGCAAATTGTTCAACGCCAAATTTGCTCGAGCAAGTCGCAGGGCCGCCTCGGACGTATCAATGCACATGGCCGATTTCGCGCCGCAAGCAAGCGCATGCAAGGCAAAACCGCCGCTGTGGCAGAAGCAATCCAGCACTTCCTTTTCGCAGGCAATTTCTCCTATCCGAATGCGGTTCACCCGCTGATCAAGATAAAAGCCGGTCTTTTGGCCACCCATGATATCCACCCAGAAATCTAGACGACCTTCTCTGATTTTGACGAGCTGCGGGGGCGCAGTGCCACGCAGTACCCCAACTCTGGGAATTAGGCCCTCAAGCTGCCTTATCTCGGCGTCCGAGCGTTCATACACCCGCACTGTGCCGGTCAGTTGCAAAATAAGATCAGCGCAGGTTTGGTACCAACGTTCCATTCCCGCGGTCAATACCTGCATTACCACGGTGTCGCAATAGCGATCTATAACCAAGCCTGGCAAACCATCTGATTCACTATGCACCAAACGCATGGCATTGGATTCGCGAACCAGTGTCTGCCGCGCCGCGACGGCACGGTGCAAGCGCTTATGAAAGAATTCGGAGTCGATGCGGCTCTCGCGGTTCCAATCCCACACGCGCGCCACGATCTGCGAATGCGGGCTGTAGGCGGCCTGAGCAAGAAATATTTCTTTTGAAGTGACAACTTCTACGGTATCGCCCGCCCCGGGCACGCCGTGTATTCTCTCCATCGCGCCCGAAAAAACCCAAGGATGGCGCCGCAAGAGCGATTTCTCGCGCCCTTTTTTAAGAATAAGTCTATGCATGCAGCTGAGCGTCTACCCCTGGGCTAGGGTTTCTTTTTGGCGCGTGGATGAGCCTTATCGTAGGCTTTCGCCAGGTATTGAAAATCCAAATGAGTATAGACCTGAGTCGTTGAAATGCTGGCGTGTCCAAGCATTTCCTGAACCGCCCGCAAATCGCCGCTCGATTGCAGCACATGCGATGCAAATGAATGCCGGAGAACATGCGGATGCACATTGCCACCAAGGCCCTGCTTTAGCGCCCTTTGCTTCACGCAATACTGTATGGCACGTTGACTAAGCGCTTTGCCGTTTTTGCCGGGAAACAGCGCTCCTTGGGCACCAATCGATTTGCTGCGCTCTACAAGCCAGGCACGTATGGCAGCGATTGCATGACCGCCGACCGGTACCACGCGCGTTTTATTGCCTTTGCCCGTTACGCGCACCGTGGCGTCGTCCAGGTTGAGGTCTTCCACGCGCAATCCAGAAAGCTCGCTCAAGCGCAAACCGGAGGAGTAGAAAAGTTCCAGTATCGCCTTGTCGCGCAGCGCTTGCGGTCCCTCCACTGGGATTTCGACTAAACGATTGGCTTCATCAGGTGACAGCGCATGCGGAAGGCGCTTTGCGGACCTGGGTGCACGCAGACCCTGGCATGGATTGCGCATTAAACCGTGGTCACGCGCCAGATAGCGGTAATAGCCGCGCCACGCCGAAAGCATGCGCGCAAGAGTCTTGCCACTTAAACCATTTGCGTGAAGCTGTGCAACATAGCGCCGTATTTGCTGCGTCTGTAAATCGTCGAGTGGCATAGCGCCGGCAAGCTGCAGCAGCGCCTTAATGTCGCGCGCGTAATTAGCACAGGAGTGGTCGCTCAGGCGCCGCTCGGTCGCGAGATACCTCAAATAGCTTGCAAGCCTATCGTTTTCGGGCGCCCGAATGCTTCCGGCTCCCTGTTTTTCTAGCATCACTCCTCACACTAAATATCGCATTAGAGAAGCGCTGGTCAGTTCGCCCAGTCGTTTCAAATACAACGTTCCCATTTCTGGAAAAAAACGCTTGGCGTCTTCGCTTGCGAGCGCGAGCAAGCCGAATACCCGCTCGGAGCGAAGTGCCACTAAGGCAAAGGACCGCAGCCTCGGCGCATCCTCGCCAAACCAGCTGGCGCCTTCAAATTGTGCGCAACAGTGGGGATTCGCCAGCGTTTCCGAGAAAAGCCGCAACTTTTCACTGATCGCAGTGAACTCGGGCAACTGCCGATTAATATTGACCCCCCACAGCCGCAGAGCCACATGCGGCACGGCGAAATCCTCGCGCAGGTTGAAATAAAGTGAGTGCAATAATGATTCCAGGTTGCGAGCATTAATCAATGCCAGCGCGATGCGGTGTATACGCTCGCCGATGGCGTCGTTTTCTTCACCGAACTGAATTAGTTCCCTGAGCTTTGCCTCGAGCTGGTGATTCCTTTCCCGCAGGCTCAGAATTTGTCGCTCGCTAATTGGAATGGCCCTGCCGCCGTGCGGGTGGGGAATATAAATGTCGGCAAGTAAATCCGCGTACTCCTCGAAAAACTCCGGATGCGCTTCAAGAAAAGCGGCAACCTCTGCTGCTCTTATTTTCATTCGCGTCCTTTCCTAGATATCGATTATGCCCTCAAACACGGTGACCGCGCCTGCGGACATCCATACCGGATTCCCTTCACCGTCCCATCGCACTTTAAGTTCTCCGCCGCGGGTTTGCACAACCACCTGGTTGTCCAACAACCGGCGTTGGATGCCTGCAACCACTGCCGCACAGGCCCCACTTCCGCAGGATAGGGTCTCGCCGACTCCGCGCTCAAATACTCGGAGCCTAATTCGACCCCGATTCACAACCTGCATGTAACCAGCATTTGCTTTCTTTGGAAACCGCCCGTGCTTTTCAATCAACGGGCCTTGGGTAGAGACCGGTGCTGTATCGACATTTCTCACCAGTTGTACGGCGTGAGGGTTTCCAATAGATAAGGCGCTGATCGCAACCCGCCGGTTCTTGACTGTAAGCGCGTAAGTGAGAGCACGCTTCTTGGCTTCGAATGGAATTTCTTCGGGCGCAAAGCGTGGTATTCCCATGTTGACTGTCACAGTGTCATCGGCTTCCATCCTTAGAAGAATGATACCGCTGGCGCTTTCTACCTGTAGTGCTCTTTTGTCGGTGAGCCCTTTTTCCAGCACGAAGCGTAGAAAACAGCGCGCACCATTGCCGCATTGCTCGACCTCATTGCCATCAGCATTGAAGATCCGGAAGCGGAAATCGGTACCTTTGCCGGTCGCTTTTTCCACCAACAGGATTTGGTCGCAACCGATACCGAAGTGGCGGTCGGCGATCTTGCGGTATTGACCCGAGCTCAGCCCAATTCGCTGCGAAATCCCATCCATGACAACGAAATCGTTGCCCAATCCTTGCATTTTAGTGAATTTTAATAACATTTAGGCGCATATTTAGCGAACTTGACTGAAATTGAGCTGGTTTTTCGAGGATGTTGATTACGGGGGCAACCAGTGGCCGGGGCGCCATGGCGCGGAATTGAGCGCAGCAAGATCGCCCCCGATCACCAGCGTCATAGCCATTATTGGCCGCAGCCCCCCGAAAACCGAAAAAGACAAATTATCCCGCATTAACAATATGACTTCAGAATAATCTGGATCCAATGTCGGACATACTGAGCGACCTTGAAATCTGTGCTTTGTCCATTCGCGCGACTTGTTCCCAAGTTAATACGGCTTTGCTTCTCCCGGCGGGCGCGTTTTGAAACGCTTGTGCAGCCAAAAATATTGCTCGGGCATTTCCAGCACACGGTCTTCGATAAATGCGTTCATGCGCCGCGTATCGTCTTCGATGCTGTTGCCAGGGAAATCTTCCCACGCCGGATAAAACTTGACCACATAGCCCTGACCGCCAGGAAGCTGGCGCGTGACGCAGGGAACGACTTTGGCGCCAGTGATACGCACCAGCCGCGATAATGTCGGAATCGTCGCGGCAGGCACGTCAAAAAATGGGACAAACATCGATTCACGCGGCCCGTAATCCATGTCGGGAAGATAGTAAAACGGCACGCCGGCGCGTAGCGCTTTGATCACGGGGCGAATCCCTTGATGGCGCGAAACTAATATATAGTCGCCGAAACGCGTGCGCCCGCGCAAAAGCAACGCGTTCACCAGTGAATTTTTTTGCATGCTGTACATAGAAGCTCCAAAAATTTCTGCGTGCAGGCGCGTGCCACCCATATCGAGCCCGACGAAATGTGGCGCAAGAAAGATAACCGGCTTATCCTTAACTTCCTCCCAATTTTCCTGGCCTTCGACGCGCACTAATTTTTTAATGCGCTCGCGTGATGACCACCACAAAATGCCATGTTCCAAAAGGTTGCGCCCAAATGCGCGAAAATGCCTCCGCAATATTTTTTCGCGTTTTTCGTGGCTCCACTGCGGGAAACACAGTCGCAAGTTGGTGCGCGCGACATTGCGCCGCTCATGCCCCAGCATAAAAAGCAGCATGCCGGAATACTCGCCAAGCTTGGCTAAGACGCCAAGAGGCAGAAAGTGCAAAAGCCACACCAAAGCGACGCCGACGCGCACCATCATGCACGCCGCCATTCAAGGTTTGCAGGCAATTTAAATATCACCCCTTGCGACATGGATATATATGGAGGATCGTCTTTCGTTATTGAGGCTTATTTGGTATCCTAGAAATTCTTTTGTCGAGTGGAGCGGACCACGAGATTATCATGAACGAATACCTGTTTACTTCCGAATCAGTTTCAGAAGGACATCCGGACAAGATTGCGGATCAAGTATCCGATGCCATTTTGGACGCTATCATAACGCAGGACCCGCTGGCACGGGTAGCCTGCGAGACGCTGGTCACCACGGGCCTGGTCATGATGGCAGGAGAAATCACAACCCACGCAACTGTCGATTACAATGCCGTAGCGCGCGAGACCGTGAAACGCATTGGCTACGACAGCTCGGAAATTGGCTTCGACTACCGCAGTTGCGCGGTGCTCGCATCGTTCGGCAAACAATCCAGCGATATTGCGCAGGGTGTGAACGAAAGCCATGGGCTGGACCAGGGTGCAGGCGATCAAGGATTAATGTTCGGTTACGCCTGCGACGAGACACCGGCGTTAATGCCAATGCCGATTTATCTGGCACACCGTCTGGTGGAGCGCCAGGCAGAAGTCCGTCGTGACGGGCGGCTCCCGTGGCTAAGACCCGACGCCAAATCGCAGATCACTATTCGCTACGTCGATGGCAAACCCAAACAAATTGACACGGTGGTGCTCTCCACTCAGCACGCGCCAGATATCCAGCACCAGCAGCTCTCTGAAGCTGTAATCGAGGAAATTATCAAGCCGGTACTGCCGAAAGCCATGCTCAAGGATACGCGTTTCCTGGTCAACCCGACCGGGCGTTTTGTTATCGGCGGGCCGATGGGTGACTCGGGGCTTACCGGTCGCAAGATTATCGTCGACACCTACGGCGGTGCGGCGCCTCACGGTGGCGGCGCATTTTCCGGGAAAGACCCGTCCAAAGTGGACCGTTCCGCTGCGTACGCCGCGCGCCACGTAGCGAAGAATATCGTGGCAGCGAAGCTCGCCAGCAAATGCTTGGTGCAAGTTGCTTATGCGATTGGCATGGCGCGTCCGGTCTCGCTAGCCGTAAATACCTTTGGCACCGGCGCGATCAACGACGACAAAATCATCATGCTTATCGAGACACATTTTGACCTGCGCCCGAAAGCCATCATTCATGCGCTCGATCTGTTGCGCCCCATCTATCATAAGACCGCTGCTTACGGACATTTCGGCCGTGACGAACCGGAATTTACCTGGGAGCATACCGATAAAGTCGAGAATCTGCGGATGGATGCCAGCCGCACCCTCGAGACCCGAGTGGCTTAGTATCGGGAACGCGCCGATAGTCAGGAGCAGAACAAATGAGCGCGGTGCTTAATTCCGGATTCACCGATTACCGGGTTGCCGATATATCCCTAGCCTCATGGGGACGCAAGGAAATTGCGATTGCTGAAACCGAGATGCCCGGCCTAATGGCGGTGCGAGAAGAATTTCGCGCTCAGCAGCCACTCAAAAACGCGCGCATCGCGGGGTCCCTGCACATGACTATACAAACCGCGGTGCTGATCGAGACCCTGAAAACTTTGGGCGCACAAGTACGCTGGGCCTCTTGCAACATTTTTTCCACGCAAGATCACGCTGCGGCGGCGATCGCATCCGCGGGCACTCCAGTATTCGCCTACAAAGGCGAGACGTTGGATGAGTACTGGGAGTTCACCCATCGCATTTTCGAATGGGGTGATGGAGGCTTTCCCAACATGATCCTGGATGACGGCGGCGATGCAACGCTGCTGGTCGTGCTGGGCGCCCAGACGGAGAAAAACCCATCGCTTATCGCCAAGCCGAACAGCGAGGAGGAACGTGCGCTGTTTGGCGCGATAAAAAAACGCCTGGAAGCCAAACCGGGTTGGTATGCTAGAGCTCTGGCAAACATCAAGGGAGTGACCGAAGAAACCACCACTGGTGTCAAGCGCCTCTATCAAATGCAGAAAGAGGGGCGTCTGCCATTCTCTGCGATCAACGTCAACGACTCGGTAACCAAATCGAAATTTGATAACTTGTATGGCTGCCGCGAATCGCTGGTGGATGGCATCAAACGCGCCACCGACGTGATGATCGCCGGCAAGATCGCAGTAGTTTGCGGCTACGGAGATGTCGGCAAGGGTTGCGCACAGTCCTTAAGCGGCCTAGGGGCGCGAGTATGGATTACTGAAATCGACCCCATTTGCGCGTTACAGGCGGTGATGGCGGGCTACAGTGTGGTGACTATGGAGGACGCGGCGGACAAAGCAGACATATTTGTCACGGCGACCGGCAATTTCCATGTCATTACTCACGAGCATATGAAAAAAATGAAGCACAACGCAATTGTTTGCAACATCGGCCACTTTGATTCGGAAATAGACATTACGTCTCTCCGTCAGTACAAGTGGGAAAACATCAAGCCGCAAGTCGATCATGTGATTTTTCCCGATGGCAAACGTTTAATCGTGCTTGCCGAGGGAAGGCTCGTGAACTTGGGATGCGCTACCGGCCATCCCAGTTTTGTCATGTCCAATTCCTTCACCAACCAAGTGATCGCGCAAATTGAGCTGTGGCAGCACGGCGCAAAGTACGAGAAAAAAGTCTACGTGCTCCCCAAACACCTGGACGAAAATGTGGCGCGGCTGCACTTGAAGAAAGTTGGCGCCAAGCTTACTGAACTCACAGAACAGCAGGCAAAGTACATCGGCGTCAATCGGACGGGTCCATTCAAGCCTGAGCATTACCGTTATTGATCCAGAGCAGCCGGGACGCATAACCACAGTGAAGTTCATAGCCGGCTAGAAAACGCCTTTTTCTGGGTCTTGACGTTTCTGCGGTGAAAAATGCAATCACAAAAACAGTATCCGCGCGTATTTAGTTTTGAGTTTTTCCCACCGCAGACGCCGCAAGGGATGGAGAAATTGCGCGCCACCCGCAAGCAGTTGGCGCAACTAAAGCCGGAATTCTTTTCCGTGACCTTCGGTGCCGGCGGCTCAACCCGCGACCGTACGCTGGAGACGGTGATGGAAATTCAGCACGAGGGTCTAAATGCGGCGCCGCATATCTCGTGCATCAGTTCCACGCGACAAACCATCCGTTCGGTACTTGACCAGTATCGCGCCGTTGGCATCAAGCGCATCGTTGCCTTGCGAGGCGATCTGCCTTCGGGCATGGCTTCCACTGGGGAATTCCGTTATGCAAACGAGTTGGTGGAATTTATCCGCAAAGAATACGGCGATGCGTTTCACATCGAAGTGGCTTGCTATCCCGAATTTCATCCCCAGGCGCGCTCCGCCCAAGAAGATATCCGCAATTTCAAGCGCAAGATGGATGCCGGTGCCAATTCCGCAATTACGCAGTACTTTTATAATGCGGACAGTTATTTCGGCTTTGTTGACGCATGTGAAGGCTTGGGCCTCAATGTTCCGATCGTTCCCGGGGTCATGCCGATTAACAAATTCGCGCAGCTTGCGCGCTTTTCGGACAATTGCGGCGCAGAAATCCCGCGCTGGATCCGCAAGAAACTTGAGGGATTTGGTGACGATTCTGCTTCCATACGAGCTTTCGGTCTGGATATTGTCACCCATCTTTGCGACGAACTTCTATCGAGCGGTGCACCCGGCCTTCATTTCTACACCTTGAACCAAGCCGGCCTCAGCACCACGATCTGGCAACGCTTGGGTTTGTAACACCTGCCGCATGCGGCATTTCTTTAAAGATTCCCTCAACATCATTGCGCTGGCTATGCTGTTGGCCATTGCAATCGAGTTTTTCGGAATGCACGCTTTTCTTTCCCTAGACAATCGCGTTTCCGATTTTTTGGTAAGAAAGAAAGCCCACTCTCTCAACCCCGATCCCGATATCGTGATCGTGGACATCGATAATTACAGCGTGGCGGGAATGGTTTCTGAGGTCGGCAGGTGGCCATGGCCAAGGTCGGTACACGGCGAACTGGTTGCGTATATAGAAAACAAACAGCCCAAAGCTATCGTTTTTGACATTCTGTTCTCCGAACCCGACAAAGAGCATCGTCAACTTGACGAGCTTTTCAATGAGAAATTGCGTGCGACCCAAAACGTATATTTTCCTATTCTGCACCTCGAACAGAAAGACGAGAGCCAGGGAGTAGATTTGAAATCAATTGCAAAAATGCTGGGTTTG
>Ga0187774_10000045_pt1 | contig 41171 bp, 42 predicted proteins | sample 0216_BV02_MP05_2_FD_133152 | JGI IMG/M metagenome (GOLD analysis project Ga0187774, IMG submission 133152) | Tropical peat soil microbial communities from peatlands in Department of Meta, Colombia - 0216_BV02_MP05_20_MG | ecosystem: Environmental > Terrestrial > Soil > Wetlands > Peat | place... | reverse complement strand
GGCCGGGAACGACTCGAGGACAACGCCCTCCCCGCAGCCGAGGGCTCCTGGAAGACGGCGGGCGATTGCGTCGATGACGACCATCGCCGGCAGCTCCCCGCCGGTGAGGACGTAGTCGCCGATCGAAAGCTCCTCGTCCACGCATCGGCGGATCAAGCGCTCGTCCACGCCTTCGTAGCGCCCGCAGAGCAAGACCAATCGCCGTTCCGCCGCGAGCGCCATCACTCTGCGGTGGTCCATCACCGCCCCCTGGGGAGAGAGGTGGATCACTCTTGCGCCGCCCTCGGCCGCCGCCTTCGCCCCGGCGATCGCCTTCTCCACGGGCTCGGCGAGCATCACCATGCCGGGCCCGCCCCCGTACGGCCGGTCGTCGACCGTGCGGTAATTGTCCGTCGTGAAATCTCGCGGGTTCCACAGCGCGAGGCTCCACAATCCCTGCTCGAGCGCCCTGCGCGTCACGCCCCAATCGGTGACCGCCCCGAACATCTCCGGGAAGAGCGTCACGCAATCGAAGCGGATCACCAGTCCGCTCCCCAGTCGACTTCTATCCTGCCCGCTTCGAGATCGACCTTTCGTATCACTTCGCCCGCGACCGGCAGCAGCCGCTCGCCGCCTTCGTGCTCCACGCGCATCACCTCGTGCGCGCCGTTGCCGAAGAATCCCGCGACCTTGCCCAGCCGCTCGCCTCTCGCGTTCACCACTTCCAGGCCGATCACGTCGGCCTGGTAGAACTCGTGCTCCGCCGGCTCCGGCAGATCCTCGCGCCTCACCGCGACCTCCGCTCCGCGGTACGCGTCCGCCTGGTCGCGATCCTCGCATCCGGCGAAGCGCGCCACCAGGAACTTGCCGTGCTCGCGGCACTCCGCCAGCGCGACTTCGGTCAGCTCGCCCGGCCTGCCGACCCACCACGCGGGATACCTGCAGAGGTTGCCGATTTCGGCGCCGAAGGGTTCGATCTTCAGCGCGCCCTTCACGCCCCAGGGCGCCGCCACGCGCCCCATCACCACCATCTTGGTTGGCGCCGCCAACCGGCCCGCGCTACTTGGCCGGAGCCTCGGCCGGCTTGTAGCCCTTCAGCAGGCGCTTGACCGTCGGGCTTAACTGCGCGCCCTTGCCGCGCCAGTAGGTCAGCCGGTCGGTCGCCAGGCGCAGCGACTCTCTGCCCTCGGGCGCCTTGGGATCGTAGAAGCCGACGCGCTCGATGAAACTCTTGCCGGCCGCCCGGTGCGAGTCGGCCACCACAACGTTGAAAAACGGCCGTTTCTTGGCGCCGCCGCGCGAAAGACGAATCACAACCATGATGGAAGACCGGAAGCGGAAAAGGGCGTGATTTTACGCGAGCTTAGGGGTGGGAGGCAAGGAAAAGCGCTCTTCTTCACCAGCCTCCGTCAGGACGCTAGGTTTCGACATTCACGGAACCTTCGGTCCGCGATGTAATCGTCCGCTCACTGCGCCGTCATCCCCGCTCCAAGAATCTCGCAATGACCGCATTGACCGGCTCCGGATGGGTAATCGGGCCCATATGTCCGAGCTCCCCGAACTCGACCACCTCCACCCGCGGCAGCGTCTTCGTCAGCAGGCGCGCCACCCCGCGAGCCGACGCCGTCGAGCGCTTGCCCACCATGTAGAGCACCGGAATATCGAGGGAACGGAATGCCGCCAGCGGGGTGGGCTCGGTGAACAAAGCATACGCCCACCGGCGCACGTTCCTCACCGACACCGCGATCGGAGCCTTGCGCTGATCCGGAGTCCGTTTCCAGCTTCCCTTGCCCATCCAGTAGTCGATGAAGTGCTCGGCGGCGGCGTCCTCGTCTCCCGCGTCGAGGGCGAAGCTTGCGCCCGCGACCGCGTTGCGGATTCCATCGGCCTCGTTCGGCGGAGCTGCCTCCGCGTCGAGAAGCCCGAACAGCGTCGGTTCGTATAGCGCCATGGCACGCACGCGCCCGGGGTTTGCCAAGGCCGCCATGAGCGCGACCGCGGCACCGTAGGAATGACCTACCAAAGTCAGAGGCGAGCCGGCTCGGGCAAGGACCGGCTCGATCAGCGCGACCTCGTCGTGAAGGCTGATGATGCGGTCCGAAGGCCACTGCGGGCTCTTGCCGGAGTCGTACGAATCGGGAGCGAGAACGCGAAACTTCGGCGCCAGAAGATCCATGAGCGAGCGCCACTGCCCCGAGGTGCTTGCGTTCGAGTGCGTACAGACCACCCCGGGGCCGTTCCCTGCCTCGCGGAAAAAGGGCTCAGTCTGAAGCATCCATGGTTCCTCGCGGCAGCGACCGCAGGCCGGACTCCAACCAAGGTTACACCCTTTGCGCAACGAGCCGGACCATGCCTCGCATTCCGGACTCGCGACGGACCCTGAACCTCTTCGACTGAAGGCAATCGATCAGGCGTTCGGGCGACAGCCGCAGCTTGCGATAATGGCTCACTCGCGTCTGCCAGCCGCCCGCCGTGCGCTCGTGAATGATGTCGTGCACGAGGACGGCCTCCGGCTCGTACTCCAGGAAGCAGGTGAGGATGCGGGCCGCGTCGCTTCTTACGGGGATGAAGCGCTCTTCCCCTCTGAGGGGCACGGAGTAGTCCCGGAACGACACCACGAACACGCCGCCGGGCGCGATCTTCCTGGAAGCCAGTTCGACGAGTTCCTCGACGGCACCGAACTCCGGCAAGTGCGTGAGCGTGTCTCCCATACAGAGGATGGCGGACGGCGCTTCGGCAACGTGGCTTTGAAAGCAGAGCAGGTCGTCTTTGACCGTCTGAACGGGCAGCCCGCCGCCGAGCTCGGCGAGCGTGCGCAGCAGCTCGGCGGAAGAATCGATTGCCGTCACACGCGCGCCCCGGCGCGCCAGCGGAATGGAATGCATTCCGAAGCCCGCGCCGAGATCGAGCACGACCGCTTCGCGCGCGGCCGGCAGGTTCAGCGCCTCGATCTCGGCGCTGCCGGCCGCAAGCGCGGCTTCCGCGCCTCCGGCCATCCAGAGGTAGATCGGGCCGAGGTGGCGCTCGTAGTGTTCTGCGACCGTGGTCATGAAGCCGCGCGAGCGCTACGGATTCCAGCGGTAGGGATAGTCCATCTGGGCGGCGATCCGGTCGCGCGCCTCCGCGCCCGCCAGCCTCTGCACCAGGTGCAGGCCCGCGTCGATCGCGGAGGAAACGCCGCGCGCGGTAATGACGTCCCCCTCGTCGACTACCCTCTCGTGGACCACCGCGCCGCAGAAGGGCTCGAGCTCCTTGTAGGCGCTCGGATGCGTCGTCGCGCGCCGGCCCCGAAGAAATCCCGCGGCGCCCGCAAGAAGGGCGCCGGTGCAAACGGATATCTTCAGGGGCGCGGGCTGGGCGGTTCTCAGCCAGTCGATGAAGCTGCGGTCGTGCTGCAGGGCCCGGGTGCCGAACCCGCCGGGCAGGAAGAGCAGGTCGTAAGAATCGAGGGGCTCGCCCACTGCATCGGCCTCGATGCGAAGACCGCGGTCGTCGACCACGTGCTGCGTCCTGGAGCAGATGCGCCATTCGAAGTCCTCGAGGATCTTCATCGACTTCAGGCGCGTCACCGGATCGTAGAAACCAACGAAGTCCAGCGAGGTCATGCGGTCGAATACGACGAAAGCGGCTTTCACGGCAGCCTACCGCCTCTCCGGCGGAATATTCCTGATCGGCGCCGAGAACTTCGCGTGCGCCGGGGGGTCGACAGGCCTGTGCCGGATCTTGGTGCTTGCGGGGTCCTTGCCGAGGAAATTATCGCCCTTCCAGTTCTTCGACGGCCTGATGGGCCTGGGGACGAACCCGCCGCCGCAGTTGGGGCACACGTTGCCGAGAACCCGGTCGACGCACTCTGCGCAGAACGTGCATTCATAAGTGCAGATGCGCGCTTCGAGCGAGTCCGGCGGCAGGGCCTTGTTGCAGTGTTCGCAGGTCGGGCGCAGTTCGAGCATGGGCCTTCCGTGGGGAGCGACCCCGCAAGCTTAGCCGACTCCCTCCAGAACGTGTTCTTCGTCCACGCTGACGCCCGAGCCGCCCATTTCTTTCGGGAGGTCCTTCATCTTCGGCAACCCGTCCCCGAAGCGCAGCTTCGTCTCCTGATAGTTGACGTGGACACCCGCCTGATATGGAAAGCCCGGGATCGCCGCCGCATACACGTCGATGAGACCCCAGTGGGGGTGCTCGGTGAAGAGGTGGCCTCCGCAGGCCTTGCACCATTTGCGATAGCTGCGCGGCGTCTTGTTGTAGGTGGCGATCTGGTCCGCTCCCTGCGTCACCTGCACCGTTTCGGGTTTCCACAGAGTGAAAGCGTTGACGGGCGACGCCGACCAGCTCCGGCACGACTCGCAGTGGCAGTAGCCCATCGCGGCCGGCTCGCCGCTGACCGTGAACTGAACTTCGCCGCAGAAACAGCTTCCTTGAAACGTCTTTCCCTTGCTCACGACTTGTCTCCTGAACGATTCGGTTGAAGGTACGATCCAGCGGAAATCCCGCAGTCTAGCGAGACTGTGTATCCGCGAGACTTCAGCGCGGGGTCGCTTTGTTTCTCGTGTTTCGTTCGGGTCACTTCCGCTCGATCACGACCTCGAGGTACTCGCTCGGAAGCACCAGGGTGCCGTCTCCCGAGCGGTTGTCGCGCTGCATGAGAGAGAGCAGGTCGGCGGTGAAGGCGGCCTGCTTCCCGGCATCGAGCGCTCCGAAAGTCCTGTTCATCGGGCCGTAATAGGTACGAAAGACCTCGATGAAGTGCTTGGGCGACCGGTAGCGAAAGGTGAACTCGCGGCTCGCCGTGCGGATGTCCTTCGCGGTTTTGCCGAAGAGCTCCGCCAGCCTGGCCCTGGTGCCCCACAGCGCCGGCGATTTGACGCCAGCCGCGGGCGGGATGTACTTGCCGATTGTCTTGAACAGCTGCCCGATGAAGCCCTCGGGCGTCCAGTTCGCGAGTCCGATCCTCCCGCCTGGCCGGCACACGCGCGAGAGTTCGCCCGCCGCCTTCTCCTGGTCCGGGGTGAACATCACCCCGAACGTGGACATCACCACGTCGAACGACGCGTCCGGGAAGGGCAGGTTCTCGGCGTCTGCCTCCCAGAACTGGATCGAATGGCCTTCGGCTTGCGAGCGCGCCCGGCCGGACTCGAGCAGCGACGCCACATAGTCGGTCGAGGTCACCTCGCCAAAGCGGCGCGCGGCCGCAAGCGTGGCGTTGCCGTTGCCGGCGGCGACGTCCAGCACGCGTTGCCCCGCGCGCAGGTCGAGCGCCTCGCATAGGGTCTCGCCGACGATCTGCAGGGTATTGCCGACGACGGCGTAGTTGCCCGTGGACCAGGCGGCGTGCTGGCGGGTCTTGACCGCGGCGAGATCAACCGCCGGAGGTGCGGAAATGACTGCGGACATGGCTGTGCTCCTCGTGAACGTTGACAGGGTGCTAGTATCTCGGCAGTCCCCCGCTGCGGGTTGGCCGGAACCCCGCGCTTATTGCCCGAAACTCCATGGATGCGCTGTCGGACGTTCTCAAGTCGGTGCGCCTCGAGGGCGCCGTCTACATCAACGCGGAGTTCACCGCGCCCTGGTGCGTGCAGGCGAAATTCGGCCTGGCGAGCGTCAGGGCGCGCCTGGCCGCGGCCGATCACGTGGTGTTCTTCCACTTCCTCACAGAGGGCGGCTGCAAGGTGCGGCTGGCCGGCAGCGCGGTACCGCTCGACGTGGCTGCCGGGGATCTGGTCCTGTTTCCCCAGGAAGACAAGCACCTGATGGGCAGCGACCTGCAACTCGCCCCCGTCGAGACGGCCAGTCTGATCCGTGCGGACGCCGCGGCCGACACCGAATTCATCCAGATGCGCCACGGTGGCGGCGGCGCGGCCACGCGCTTCGTGTGCGGCTACCTCGCCTGCAGCCGCAGCGTGTGCCGCCCGCTGCTCGATGCCCTGCCACGCCTGTTGCGCATCCCGATCGGCGACGGGCCGGCGGCGGCGCTGTTACGCGAGCTGCTGCGGGTGGGCGTGCGCGAGTCCTCAGCTTCGCGTCCGGGTGCCGGGTCCATGCTCGCCAAGCTGTCCGAGCTCATGTTCGTCGAAGCGATGCGCCGCTACGTCGAGGAGCTGCCGCCGGAGGGCAAGGGCTGGCTGGCGGGCGTGCGCGACGCGCAGATCGGGCGCGCCCTGGCGCTGCTGCACGGCGAACCGGGCAGGGCATGGACGGTGGACGAGCTGGCGCGCGATGTGGCGCTTTCCCGTTCCGCGCTGGCCGAGCGCTTCGCGGCGCTGGTCGGCGAGCCGCCCATTCAATACCTGATGCGCTGGCGCCTGGCGCTCGCCGCCACCGCCCTGCGCTCGGGCTACCGGGCCATCGCAAGGATCGCGGAAGAGTCCGGCTACGAGTCGGAATCGGCGTTCAACCGCGCGTTCAAGCGCGAGTTCGGGATGCCGCCTGCCGCCTGGCGCCGGCAGGGAACCGGCAATCCGAGCGGCGCGGGATCTTCCCCCTAGGTCCGGACGCCCGCGCAAGAAACGCGGCGCCGCGATCAAGTCGGCCGGCGCCCGCGCGCGGCATCATTCGCCGCATGGATCTCTTCGACGCCTGCGGCGTACCCTTGTCGAGCGGAAACCGCGCCTCGATCGATCGCTACGAGACGGCGGTCGGGATGCTGCTCGGCCGGCCCGGCGATCCCCAAGCCGAGGTCGCCGAGGTGCTCGCGGAGGATCCGCTTTTCGTGATGGGGCACTGCCTGCGCGCCGCGCTGCTGATCCTGTCCGCCGATGAAGCGGCCGAACCGGCGCTGCGCGAGTGCCTCACGGCAGCCGCTGAGCTCGCGCATCGCGCCAACGATCGCGAGCGCCGCCACCTCGCCGCCGCGCGCGCATGGCTGGCGCGCGACCTCGCGCGCGCGATTCGGATCTACGGCGAGGTGCTGATCGACTACCCGCGCGACCGGGTCGCCCTGCGCGTCGCCCACTTCGGCGACTACTTCCTCGGGCAGCACGGCATGCTGCGCGACCGCATCGCGCAGGTGCTTCCCTGCTGGGACGAAAGCCTGCCCGGCTACGGCTATGCCTTGGGCATGTACGCGTTCGGGCTGGAGGAGACCGCGCACTACGCGCAGTCCGAGGAGGTCGCGCGGCGCGCGCTCGAGCTCGATCGTCCCAACCCCGGCGCGGTGCACGCGATCGCGCACGTCATGGAGATGCAGGGGCGGCAGCGCGAAGGGATCGCCTGGCTGGCCGAGACCCAGCCGCTGTGGGATCGGGGCGACGGTACCGCGACTCATCTTGCGTGGCATCTCGCGCTCTTTCATCTGGACCTCAACGAGACCGCGACAGTGCTCGACATCTACGACACGCGCATCGCCGCCCACGCTGGGATGCGTTTGTCGTCGCTCGCCGACGCCTCGGCGTTGCTGTGGCGGCTCCACCTGCGAGGCCTGTCCCTCGGCGGACGCTGGCGCGAGCTCGCCGGCCGCTGGGCGGGCAGGACGCTGAGCGGCTGTTTTCCCTTCAACGACCTCCACGCTCTGGTCGCGTTCATCGGCGCGGGCAACCTGGGGCGGGTCGAGCAATCGCTGCAGACACTGCGTCGTCACGCCGCCGCCGGCGGCCCGGGGGCGCAAAGAATCCGCGACATCTCGCTACCGATCGCCGAGGCGTTCGCCGCATTCGGAAGGGAGGACTACGGCGCCGCGATCGAGGGCTTCAGCAGGATCCGCGTCATGGGCCGGCTCGGGGGCAGCCACGCGCAGCAGGACGCCATCCACCTCACCCTGATCGAGGCCGCGCTTCGCCATCGTCATTTTCGCCTCGCGCGCGCGCTCGCGGCCGAGCGCACGGCGCTGAAGCCGGGGAGCGACTTCAACCGCGCCCTTTCGCGGCGGGCCGAGGCCGTTTTTGGCCTCGCGGCCTGAGATCCTCGCCGCACCTTTCGGGGCTGCGCCGGAGCTCGGCCTCTTCGCAAGAAAACCCTGCCGCAGCGGGGTTTTCCGTCTTGCGAAACTCTAGGCGGGCACGGGCTCGCGCGTCTTGGGTTCGGATTCAGGGGCGGGCTTCGCCGGCGCCGCCGGCTGTTTCTTCAGCTCCTTCGCCTTCTCCAATTCCCTGCGCGCCTCTTCGGCGCGCTGCGCCCGGTAGAACTCCTCGAATTCGTAGCACATGTTCACCTCCGGAAGGCTGGCTTCTCGCGGTTTCTCCTATGGCTCCCTTGCGAGATTCATGCTACGCCCGGGGCGGGGCGGACTCAAGCTCCGAGCTTCTGCGGACCGCGAACGAGGCGCCCCGGCAATTCGCCCGTCGCCTCCCCGTCTCGATAGACCACCGCGCCGCTCACGACCGTCGCGCGGTAGCCTTCGGCGCGCTGCACCAGGCGCCGGCCTCCGCCGGGAAGGTCGCGCGTGACTTCCGGGGGACGCAGCTTCAACCGACCGAGGTCGATCAAGTTCAGATCGGCCTTGTAGCCCGGTGCAACCAAACCCCGATCCAGGAGCCCGACGGTCTTCGCCGTCTCGTGGCTCAAGGCCTTCACCGCCCAGGGAAGCGGCAGGCGCTCGCCGCGCTTGCGATCGCGCACCCAGTGGGTGAGCAGAAAAGTGGGGTGGCTCCCGTCGCAGATCGTGCCGCAGTGCGCGCCCGCGTCGCCCAAGCCCAGCACCGCGCCCGGGTGCCGCATCATCGCAAGCGAGGAGTCAAGCGAACCGTGCACGTAGTTGCACAGCGTCACGTACAGCGTGTTGCGGCCTTCGCGCTCCATCATGAGGTCGTAGGCGAGCGCCTCGGGCGCGACCCCGAGGCGCCGCGCGCGCCCCGCGATGCTGCTCTCGAAGGGCTGCTCGTAGTCGGGCGGATCGCCGAGGAGGAACATGTGCTCGAAATCGCGGACCAGGCGCCCGAGCACGATGGCGGGATCCGGGTCCGCGGCCTCGGCGAGGATGCGCGCGCGCGTTTCCGGTTCAGCGAGCTCGCGGACTCTCTCCTCGAAGGGAAGCAGCGCGAGCTTCGCGTAGCTCTCGGTCGTGTAAAAGGGATTGAGCGTCAGCTCGTGGCCAAGCATGACGCCGATCGCGCGGGAGAGGACCTGCGCCTTGATCGGCAGCCCCGCGGCGTTTGCCTCGGCAGCCCAGTCGAGAAGCTCGCGCCAGCGGAGCGTCATCGGGCCGTAGCCGCCCTCGAGGAGCGAAACCGAGAGCGGCCGGCCCGAGCGCTCGACGAGGCGCTTCAGGAGCGCGAAGGTCGCGCCGACGTCGTCGAAGTCGGCGATGAGCTGCATCGCGCCGCGGCCGGCATCCTTCAGCGCGAGCGCGAGCGCGGTCAGCTCGGTTTCCGCCGCCTCGAAGCTCGGCGTGGACTTGCCGTCGCTGGAGCGGTGAAAGAAGGTGCGCGAGGTCGAAAAGCCCATCGCGCCCGCGCGCATCGCCTCGCGCACGACGGCCGCCATCTTTTCGAGATCTTGCGCGCCCGCGGGCTCGCGCTCCGCGCCGCGCTCACCCATCGCGTACACGCGCACCGCCGCGTGCGGCACGTAGCCGCAGACGTCCATGTCGTAGCGCCGGTTCGCGACGAAGTCGAGGTACTGCGGGTAGGTTTCCCACTTCCAGGGCAGTCCGTCCACGAGCACCGGGTGCGGAATGTCCTCGACGCCCTCCATGAGGCGGATGAGGAGCTCATGCTGGTCGGGCCGGCACGGCGCGAAGCCGACCCCGCAGTTGCCCATGACGGTCGTGGTCACGCCGTGGCAGGACGAGGGAACGAGGCGGTTCTCCCAGGTCACTTGCCCGTCGTAGTGCGTGTGGATGTCGACGAAGCCGGGCGTGACGATGCATCCCGCGGCGTCGAGCTCCTCGCGCCCGCGCCCTGGCACTGTGCCGACCGCGACGATTCTCCCCTTCCAGACGGCGACGTCGGCGGCGAACGGCTCCCCGCCGCTGCCGTCCACCACCATCCCGCCCCGGATCACCAGATCGAATGCGTGCGCCATCGCCGAGCCCCTCCCTGCGGAAAATCCTACCGCATCCCGGGCATGAAGCCCTTCATGCCGCGCATCATCTTCGCCAGCCCCCCTTTCTGCATGCGCTTCATCATCTCCTGCATCTGCTCGAACTGATTGAGGAGGCGGTTCACTTCCTGCACGGGAACCCCGGCGCCCGCGGCGATGCGGCGCTTGCGCGAGGCCTTGATGATCTCCGGGCGCGAGCGCTCTCCGGGAGTCATGGAGTTGATGATGCCCTCGACCCGCTGCAACTGCTTTTCGTTCATCTGCGACGTCTGCACGTTTTGACCGAACTGCGCCGGCAGCTTCTCGATGAAAGAAGACATGCCCCCCATCTTGCGCATGTGCGCGATCTGCTGCTTGAAATCTTCCAGGTCGAAGCCCTTGCCCTTTTTCACCTTCTCGGCGAGCTTTTTCGCTTCGTCGAGATCGACGGCCTTCGTCGCCTCCTCGACGAGCGAGAGCACGTCCCCCATGCCGAGAATGCGCGAGGCCATGCGCTCCGGATGAAAGGGCTCGAGGCCGTCCGGCCTCTCGCTCACTCCGGCGAACTTGATCGGCTTGCCCGTGACCTGCCGCACGGAGAGCGCCGCGCCGCCGCGCGCGTCGCCGTCGAGCTTGGTGAGCACGATGCCGGTCAGGGGCAACGCCTCGCCGAAGGCCTTCGCCACGTTGACCGCGTCCTGGCCCTGCATCGAGTCGACGACGAACAAGGTCTCCGCGGGTTTCAGCGCCGCGTGCAGCTCGGCGATCTCGCGCATCATGGCCGCGTCGATCGCGAGCCGCCCCGCGGTGTCGGCGATGAGCACGTCATGGTAGTGCTTCTTGGCGTGCTCGAGCGCGGCGAGCGCGATGGCCAGCGGCCTCTGTCCCGATTTCGACGGGAAGAAGTCCGCGCCGATTTCCCGCGCGAGCACCCGGAGCTGCTCGATCGCCGCGGGCCGGTATACGTCGCAGGAGACCAGCAGCGGCTTCTTCTTCCGCTCCGCGGACAAGAGCCTCGCAAGCTTCGCCACAGTGGTCGTCTTGCCCGAGCCCTGCAGACCGGCCACGAGGACCACTGCGGGCGGGGCCACCGCGAGATCCAGCGCGGCGTCCTCGCCGCCCATGAGCTCGGTGAGCTCGCGGTGCACGACGCCGACGAGCGCCTGTCCTGGAGTGAGGCTGCCGATCACTTCGGTTCCCAGCGCCTTCTCGCGCACGCGTTCGATGAAGGTCTTCACCACCGGCAGCGCGACGTCGGCCTCGAGGAGCGCGACGCGCACTTCGCGCAGCGCCTCGGCGATGTTGCTCTCGGTGAGGCGCGCCTCGCCGCGCAGTGTCTTGACGACTCGCGAGAGCCGCTGGGTCAGGTTGTCGAGCATGGCATGGCGCGGTGAAAACCGTGGTGTACACTGCGGGAATGCCGGTGATTCTACTCTACGCGGCAGCCTCTCTACTCTACGCGGCGCTCGCTTTTCACTTCTGGCGCACGCGCTGGCGCGGGCGGAGCATGCCGCACATCGCTTCCTGGGAGCGGGCTGCGATTCTCGCGCCGCTCGCGCTCCATACCTGGCTCGTCTGGGAGATGCTGTTCGCTCAGGTCGAGCTGCGTTTCGGCTTCGGGCAGGCGCTCTCGGTGATGCTGTGGCTCTCGGTGCTGCTCTACTGGACGGAGAGCCTCTTCTTCCAGCTGGAAGGCATGCAGGCGCCGATCTTCGCACTCGCCGCGGTCTGCACTCCGTTGCCGGCGATCTTCCCCGGGCTCGCGACTCCCGGGTCCACGCACACGACCGAGTTCCGGCTGCACCTCGCGCTCGCCATGATCGCCTACGGGATGTTCACCATTGCGGCGCTGCATGCGCTCCTAATGACGCTGATGGAGCGCCGCCTGCACGGCGGCGCGCTCGCGGGGCCGTTCGCGGTCCTGCCGCCGCTCCTCACCATGGAGCGGCTGCTGTTCCGCGTGATTCTCGCCGGATTCGTGTTCCTCACGCTGACGCTCGCAACGGGCATCGTGTTTTCGGAAACGCTCTTCGGCCGGGCGATGAGGTTCGACCACAAGACGGTCTTCGCCGTGATTTCCTGGTTCATCTTCGCGGCACTGCTTTTCGGCCGCTACTTCTACGGCTGGCGCGGGCGCACGGCGCTCCGCTGGACGCTCGCTGGCTTCGTCGCGTTGCTCCTCGCCTACGTCGGCAGCCGCTTCGTGCTCGAAGTGATTCTGCGGCGCGGCATCCCCTAACACGCGGCCGGGCCGGGGCTGGGCTATACTGGCCCGTCCCGGTAATCCGACAAGGAGTGGATTTTTCCGCTCCAGTCTCAGCGCCGCCCTTGACCAAGGTCCCCCTCTTCGCCCAGTTCCTCGGGCTCGCCTTCCTGCTCGTCGTATCGGGTTTCTTCTCGATGGCCGAGACCGGGATGATGGCGATCAACCGCTACCGGCTGCGCGCGCTGGAGCGCATGGGCCATCGCGGCGCGCGGCTCGCCTCCGAGCTGCTTCGCGAGACCGACAAGCTGCTGTCGGTGGTACTCGCGGGCAACACGCTGGTCAACGCCGCCATCACCATGCTGGTTGGCGTGATCACCATCGGCCTGTTCGGCGAGGACAAGTTCGTCCTGGGGGCCGCCACGGTCGCGGTCGCCTTCCTCATCCTAGTGTTCGCAGAGATCACGCCGAAGGTGATTGGCGCACGCTACCCGGAGCAGACCGCCCTCGCGGCGAGCTACGTGCTGAAACCGCTCGTCAAGGGCTTCGCCTGGATGCTGGGGGTCGTCAACCTGTTCGTGCGCTTCCTGCTGTGGGTCCTTCGCATTCCCGCCGAGCGCAGGGCGCAGCAGCGCCTCTCGATGGAAGAGCTGCGCATTCTGGTGCTCGAGTCCGGGCAGTTCATGCCGAAAAAGCACCAAAGCATCCTGCTGAACCTGTTCGACCTGGAGGCGATCACCGTCGAGGACGTCATGACGCCGCGAGCGCAGATCGAGGCGATCGACCTGGAGGCGCCGGGCGAAACCATCGTCGCGCAGCTCACCACCGCCTATCACACGCGGCTTCCGGCCTACCGGGGCGAACTCGGCAACCTCGAGGGCATCCTGCACCTGCGCAAGGTGCTGCACCTGCTGCGCGCGGAGGAGCTCGACCGCGCGGCGCTCACGGGGCTGCTCGCCGAACCGTATTACGTCCCCGCCGGGACGCCGCTCTTCGCCCAGCTTCAGTATTTCCAGGAAAACCGCCAGCGCATCGCGCTGGTGGTCGACGAGTACGGCGAGCTCCAGGGGCTGGTGACGCTGGAGGACCTCATCGAGGAGATCATCGGCGAGTTCACCACCACCGCGCCGGTGAAATCGGCGATCGAGCCCTGGGACAAGGATGGGAGCGCCCTCGTCGAGGGATCGAGCCTGCTGCGCGAACTGAACCGCAAGCTCGGGCTCGCGCTGCCGCTCGGCGGTCCGAAGACGCTGAACGGCCTGATTCTCGAGCACCTGCGGGACATCCCCGAGGCGGGCGTCGCGCTCAAGATCGCCGAGGTGCCGATGGAAATCGTGCAGACGCAGGACCGCGTCATCAAGACCGTGCGCCTGTTCCGGCCGCGCGCCACCGACCTCGCCCAGGCCGCCTGAAGCGGCACTGCCTCGCGTCCGCAAGGCAGTTTTTCTCAGATCGAATCGGGATGTTTCCGCCTTCCGTTCAGGGCATTACGAGGGACACCTGAACCTTTACAAAAGCCCAGCGCGAATGCATCATCCGCGTACGCGATTCGTCCCCGCGGGGGACGGGCAAGCTTGACTGCCGAAGTCGCAGCTTGCGCTCACGAATGAAGCAGGAGACACCGTTATGGCAACCGCAGCCGCCGCCAGGGTCAAGGAGAGTCACTACAGCTGGGAAGGCAAGGACAAGGCCGGCAAGGTGGTCAAGGGCGAGATGCGCGCTGCGGGCGACAACGTCGTCAACGCGGTGCTGCGCCGCCAGGGCATCATGGTCACGAAGGTCAGGAAGCAGCGCAGGCGCATGGGCGGCAGGGTCACCGAAAAGGACATCACCCTCTTTACCCGCCAGATGGCGACGATGATGAAGGCGGGCGTGCCGCTGCTGCAATCCTTCGATATCGTCGGCAAGGGCCACGCCAATCCCGCGGTGGGAAGGCTGCTGATGGACATCCGGACCGATGTCGAGACCGGCTCCTCGCTCGCGGCCGCGTTCCGCAAGCACCCGCTGCACTTCGACGCGCTGTTCTGCAACCTCGTCGCGGCGGGCGAGCAGGCCGGTATCCTCGAGACCCTGCTCGATCGTCTGGCAACCTACAAGGAGAAGATGCTCGCGATCAAGTCGAAGATCAAATCGGCGCTCTTCTACCCGGTGGCGATCATCGTCGTCGCCTTCGTCATCACCGCGGTGATCATGATATTCGTGATTCCGGCGTTCAAGCAGGTGTTCACCAGCTTCGGCGCCGACCTGCCGGCCCCGACTCTGTTCGTGATGGCGGTCTCGGACACCTTCGTCCAGTACTGGTACCTCATCTTCGGCCTCGTCATCGGAGGGGTGTGGGGCTTCCTGGCGCTCTGGAAGCGTTCGGTGCCGGTGCAGATCTACATGGACCGGCTGATGCTCAAGGTGCCGATTTTCGGGGACATCGTGAGGAAATCCACCATCGCCCGCTGGACGCGCACGCTTTCGACGATGTTCGCGGCCGGCGTGCCGCTCGTGGAAGCGCTCGAATCGGTCGGCGGGGCCTCGGGCAACTACGTCTACCAGACGGCGACCAAGGAAATCCAGAGAAAAGTGAGTACCGGCACGAGCCTCACTACGGCGATGCACGAGGCCAGCGTCTTTCCCAGCATGGTAGTGCAGATGGTGTCGATCGGCGAGGAGTCGGGCGCGCTAGATTCGATGCTCGGCAAGGTTGCGGATTTCTTCGAGGCGGAGGTGGACGATTCCGTGGAAGCGATGTCATCGCTCATGGAGCCGATGATCATGGTCGTGCTCGGCGTTCTGATCGGCGGCATGGTCATCGCGATGTACCTCCCGATCTTCAAGCTTGGTCAGGCAGTATAGAGTCCTACCCATGCGGCCGATGGCTTGCGGCCCGAGCGTAAGCCCTCCCGTCCGACGCAGTGACTGATCTCGTCCAGACGCTCGCCCATCCGGCGGTATTTCCCTGGGTGTGCCTCGCGCTCGGACTGGTGGCGGGCTCGTTCCTCAACGTCGTCATACACCGGCTTCCAAGAATGATGGAGCGGGATTGGCGGGAGCAGTGCGCCGAGCTCGCCGGGACGGCCCAATCCGCGCACCCGCGGCCCCCACCGGAAACGTACAACCTTTTCGTGCCGCGCTCGAAGTGCCCCTCCTGCGGACACGGCATCACGGCGCTGGAGAACATTCCGCTGGTTTCCTGGGCGGTGTTGCGCGGCCGCTGCTCGGCCTGCGGGACGCGAATCAGCCTGCGCTATCCGCTGGTCGAGCTGATCGCCGGAACCGCGGCCTACTGGTGCGCGATCCGCTACGGCGCCGGCCTCGCGGCATTCGCGGCGATGGTCTTCGTGTGGTCCGTCGTCGCCGCGAGCTTCATCGATCTCGATACCCAGTTGCTCCCGGACGGAATCACCCTGCCGCTCGTCTGGCTGGGACTATTGGTCAACCTGGGTTCGACCTTCATCGACCTGCGCTCGGCCGTGATCGGCGCCGTCGCCGGCTATCTTTCCCTGTGGATTGTGTACTGGGCCTTCAAGCTCGCGACCGGCAAGGAGGGCATGGGGTTCGGCGACTTCAAGCTGCTTGCGGCGATCGGCGCATGGTGCGGATGGCAGGTCCTCCCCCTCACCATCCTGCTCTCGTCCTTCATAGGCGCCGCAGTGGGAATCAGCCTCATCGTGTTTGCCCGGCACGGCCGCAGCGTGCCGATCCCCTTCGGTCCCTACCTGGGCGCGGCCGGCATCGTCGCTCTGTTCTGGGGCCCGCAACTCACCCGCCAATACCTGAACCAGTTCATGTGAAGCCGTTCACCGTCGGGCTCACGGGCGGTATAGGCAGCGGCAAGACCGCGGTGGCCCACCTGTTCGCCCGGCGCGGCATCGCCGTGATCGACAGCGACGAGATCGCACACGAGCTGACTCGAGCCGGGGGCGCCGCGATCGAGCCCATACGGGCGGCGTTCGGATCCGCCTTCATCGGGGCCGACGGCGCTCTCGACCGCGCCGCCATGCGCAGGCTGGCCTTTGGCGATGTCGGGGCACGGCAGAAACTCGAAGTGATACTGCACCCGCTTATCGGCCGGGAAAGCGCCCGCCGCAGCGAGCGCGCCGCGAGCGCCTACGTGATTTTGGTCGTGCCCCTTCTGGTCGAGGGCGGCGCGGATCATTCCCGATACTCGCGCGTGCTGGTCGTCGATTGCACCGAGGCCCAGCAGGTCGAGCGGGTGAAGCGCCGCAGCGGCCTCTCCGATGCGGAAGTGCGCAACATCCTCTCGGCGCAGGCGACGCGCGAACAGCGGCTTGCTCGTGCCGACGACGTGATAGACAACAGCGGAGCCCTGGACACGCTCGAGCGCCAGGTGGCGGTTCTTCACGAGAAGTATCTCAAGCTGGCGGAGGAATCCAAGACAGTCTCATGATTGCGCCCGTTGTCAATTCGACCGGGATCGGCGAGAATCCCGCGGACTCGCCCAAAACAGACGACCTCCCCCGGGTTGCGGGCAGCACGGTGATCACCTACGAGTATCCGCTGAACGAACGCGTCCGGACACTCCTGCGCCTCGAGGACCTGTTCGACCGCGCCGATCATTTCATCGCCAGGGAGGGCTCCCTGGACCATCACGCCGGCCTGCTCACGCTGTTCGAGATGCTCGAAGTAGCCGGGCGCGCCGATCTCAAGTCGGACCTGCTGCAGGAGCTCGAACGCCAGAAGCAGGTCCTGCTCGCTTTCCGCAACAACCCGCAGATCGCCGAGAACGTGCTCAACAACGTGGTTGCGGACATCGAGCGCGCCAGTGTCGCCCTGCTTTCCATGACCGGGAAGATCGGCCATCATCTGCGGGAGAACGAATGGCTGATGTCCATAAAACAGCGCACCGGCATTCCGGGCGGAGCCTGCGAGTTCGACCTGCCTTCCTACCATTTCTGGCTGCATCGGGAGAGCGCCGGACGCGCCGCCGATCTGCGCACCTGGCTCGCCCCGCTGCAGCCGATCCGCGAAGCTTCGGCGATCGTACTGAAGCTGCTTCGCGAGGGCGGCAAACCGATAAGGCACCTTGCTCGCCAAGGCATGTTCTCGCAGATGCTCGGCGGAAGAATGTCCCAGATGGTGCGCGTGCGGCTGCCCCTGGATTCGCGGTTCATTCCCGAGATCAGCGCCAACCGCTACGCGCTCAATATCCGCTTCGCGAGCTTCGGCGATGAGTCGCGGCCGAAAATCTGCGACTCGGACGTCGAGTTCGAGCTGACCTTCTGCAACCTGTGAAGCCCGCGGGCAAGGTCCGCTTCGTCGCCTGCCCGCGCTGCGGCGCCCAGGTCGCGTGGGTCGCGGACAATCCCTACCGGCCGTTCTGCTCGGAGCGCTGCAAGCTAATAGACCTCGGCGACTGGGCGACTGAAAAATACCGGGTGCCGGTCGAGGAAGACAAGGATTCGCCGGAGGCGAAAGAGCAGGACTAGGCAGGGAATCGGGGCCGCCAGGCTCCGCGCACCATGGCGATGCCGTGGGCGCCGCAGGTCCACGCCTGCTCCATGTCCTGCGGCATGATACCGCCCAGCGCATACACGGGAATGGAAGAGCCCGCAGCGGCTTCGCGGAAATGCTCCCAGCCGAGCGGGACAGACTCCGGATGCGAGGGCGTCGCGCGCACGGGACCGAGCACGGCAAAATCCACCGCCAGCGATTCGGCTCGGCGCAGTTCCCCGGGCGAATGGCACGACGCGCCGCACCAGGGAAATTCGGGGCGCGCGGCGGCACGGCGAAGCTGCTCGGCCGTGAGGTGCACCCCGTCGGCGCCGGACTCGCTCGCGAGAGCAGCGTCGGCGTTGATGAGGACCTTCGCGCCGCGGGCGTGGGCGAGCGCCACGACTCGCTGGGCAAGCTCGTGCAACACTTCGCCGGGGAGGTTCCTTTCGCGGAGCTGGAGAAGCTTCAGCCCGCCGCGCAGCCTTTCCTCGAGTCTCAAAACGAAGCGCTCCACGCCGAGTTCCGCTGCCTGGGAGATCGCGTACTCCGGGGAAAGCGTGAGGCTGCGCAGAACCGGGCCGTTCGCCGGCAGCAGAGGCTGGAGATCCACCGCCTCCGGTGCCCGCCACTCGAGCGCCTCGTGCTCGACCGCACGCGGCTCTCCGCGCCAAGCGGGGACGCGGTGGAAATGCAGGCGGACGTCCGCATGAGGGTAGGCGAAGCGGCGCGTGATCCATGGATAGGCGCGCTCGATCTCCACGCCGAGCTCTTCGCGGATCTCCCGCTTCAATGCATCGATGACCGCCTCGCCCGCCTCGACCTTCCCGCCGGGAAATTCCCAGTAGCCCGGATAGGCCTTGCCGCGCGGGCGCCGCGCCAGCAGCACCGCCCCGTCGGGGCGAACGAGGATTGCCGCGGCGACTTCCACCGGCTTGGACATCGGTTCGGAGCCGTGCTCAGCGCCCGGGGGCGCGGGAGGCAGCGCTGCGTCCGGCGTAGTCGCGCGCGAACTGCCAGGCCACGCGGCCGCTGCGCGACCCGCGCTGCAGCGCCCATTGCAGCGCCTCCTGCCGGGCTTTTTGGATTTCGCCCTCCCGGCAGCCGAGCACCTGCAGCCAGTGACTTGCGATCGCCAGATAGTCGTCCTGGTCGAAGGGGTAAAAGGAGATCCACAGCCCGAACCGCTCGGAGAGCGAGATCTTTTCCTCGACGGTCTCGGCCGGGTGGATTTCCTCGCCGAGATGCTTGGTCTCGAGATTCTCCTGCATGTACTCGGGCATCAGATGCCGGCGGTTCGAGGTCGCGTAGATGAGGATGTTTTCGGAGGTCGCGGCGATCGATCCGTCCAGCACGACCTTCAGCGCCTTGTAGCCCGCCGCTTCCGAAGCTTCGAAGGAAAGATCGTCGCAGAAGACGATGAAGCGCTCGGGCCGCTTGGCGACCTGGTCGACGATGTCGGGGAGATCGATGAGGTCGTGCTTTTCCACTTCAATCAGGCGCAGGTCCTGTTTGTGGAACTTGTCGAGCACGGCCTTCACCAAGGATGATTTGCCCGTGCCTCGCGCGCCGGTGAGGAGGACATTGTTCGCGGTGCGGCGCTCCACGAACTGGCGCGTGTTCTGTTCGATCAGGCTCTTCTGCCTGTCTATGCCGTGCAGATCGGGAAGCCGGATCCGGTGCAGGTTCGCGATCGGCTGGATGAAGCCATGGCGGGGAGTCCTGCGCCAGCGGAACGCCGTGCTCGCCTGCCAGTCGACCGGGCGCGGCGCCGGCGGCACCAGCGCCTCGAGCCGCTCGAGCAGTGCTTCGCCGCGTTTGATCAGTCCCTCGAATTCCGACATGGCCTGTGTTCTCTAGGTCCGGTATTCGGCGTTGATGGTAACGTAATCGCGGGAGAGGTCGCAGGTCCATACGGTGGTCTCGGCCTCCCCGCGGTTGAGCACAACGCGCACGCCGATTTCGTCCTTCTGCATCACCCGCCTCCCGTCCTCTTCCCGGTAGCCCGGGGCGCGGCCTCCTCGCGAAGATACCAGCACGTCGTCCAGATACAACTCCACGCTTTCGACATCGAGATCGCGGATCCCGGCGTTGCCGACCGCCGCCAGCAGCCGACCCAGATTCGGGTCGGAGGCGAAGAACGCGGTCTTCACCAGCGGCGAATGGGCGATAGCGTAGGCGACTCCGCAACACTCGGCCTCGTCCCTCCCCTTCTCCACGTGCACGGTGATGAACTTGGTCGCACCCTCGCCGTCGCGAACGATCGCCTGCGCGAGCCATCGGGACACCTCGAGGACCGCATCGCGCAATGCCGCGAACCCCGGATGATCCATCCCGTCGACCGTCGGCGCGCCGGACGCGCCGGTGGCGATAAGGACAAAGGAGTCGTTTGTCGAGGTGTCGCCGTCCACGCTCACGCGGTTGAAGGAGCGCGCGGCCGCGTATTCGACGATGTGCTGCAGCACTTCCATGTCGACCGCCGCGTCGGTAGCAACGAAGCCGAGCATGGTCGCCATGTCCGGCCGGATCATGCCGGCGCCTTTGGCGATCCCGGTCACGCAGGCGTGGTGGGTCCCGAGGCGCACCCGCCGCGATTGCGCCTTGGGCACGGTGTCGGTAGTATGATGGCCTCGGCGGCACGCGCCCAGTTGTGTTCGCGCAGGTCCGCGATGCATGCCGGAAGGCCGGACGCGATGCGCTCGAGCGGCAGCGGCTCCATGATCACCCCGGTCGAAAAGGGCAGCACCTGCCGCGGAGCACAGGCCAGGTGCCGCGCCGCCTCGTCGCAGCTCGCCCGCGCGCGGAGCAGTCCCTCCCCTCCGGTTCCGGCGTTCGCATAGCCGGTGTTGACGAGGAGCGCGCGCGGCGACGACCCGGAAGCGAGATGTTCCTTAGCCACCTGCACCGGCGCCGCGCAGAAGCGATTTTGCGTGAACACAGCGGCGACATGCGTTGCTTCGGCAAGCGTCACGAGCAGCAGATCCTTGCGGCCGGGCTTGCGGATGCCGGCCTCGGCGACGCCGAGTTTCACGCCCTTGACGGGCAGCAGGTCTTCCGGCCGGGAAGGTTTCAGATTGACAGCCATGCACTTCCGTTCGCCACCTGGGCCTTCTTCGGACCGTTCTTCCGGCGTTCCGGCCTTCCGGCCTTCCCTAGCTCAGCTTGCCGTGACAGTGCTTGTACTTCTTCCCCGACCCGCATGGGCAGGGATCGTTGCGCCCGATCTTGCCCATCTGACGCACGAAGGGCGCGGCCTTCGGCGCCGCATCCGCCCCGCCGCCGGCCAGGGCTTCCTCGTACCCCGCGTGCTGGTACTGGACATTCTCGACGGCCGGGGCCTGGACCTGCTCGACCTGCTGAACCTGTTCGCGGGTGTGGAAGTCCGCCGTCATCAGCGTGCGCGTGACCTCAAGCTTCACCGATTCCACCAGGTTGCCGAACAGCTCGAAGGCTTCGCGCTTGTATTCCTGCTTGGGATTTTTCTGCGCATAGCCGCGCAGGTGGATGCCCTGGCGCAAATGATCGAGCGCGGCCAGGTGCTCGCGCCAGTGATTGTCGAGCGTCGATAGCAGAATGACGCGCTCGATTTGACGCACGATTTCCGCGGGGTTGCTCGCCATCTTGCTGCGATAGGCCACGTGGGCGGACTCGATCGCTCGCTTCAGCAGAGCGGAATCGCTCAGATCCGGCTCGCTCTCGAGCCACTTGGCCAGGGGCAGCTCGAGTCGCAACTCGGCGAGATACGCTTTTTCCAGTCCGGGGACATCCCACTGCTCTTCCATGCTCTCCTCGGGAATGCAGGCGCGGAAGACGTCCGTGACCACGCCCTCGCGCAACGCGGCAATCTGCTCCGAGACGTCCTGCGACTCGAGAATGTTGTTCCTCAGATGGTAGATTTCACGGCGCTGATCGTTGGCGACGTTGTCGTACTCGAGCAATTGCTTGCGGATATCGAAGTTGTGGGCCTCGACCTTGCGCTGCGCACTCTCGATCGAGCGCGTCACCAGTCCGTGCTCGATCGGCTCGCCCTCCGGCATGCCCAGCCGCTGCATGATGGCATTCACGCGCTCGCCGGCAAAGATGCGTAGCAGCGGGTCCTCGAGGGAGAGATAGAACCGCGAGGAGCCCGGATCGCCCTGGCGACCGGAGCGGCCGCGCAATTGGTTGTCAATGCGCCTCGACTCGTGGCGCTCGGTGCCGATGATGTGCAGCCCGCCCGCGGCGATGACCTCGTTGTGCAGGGTCTGCCATTCCTTGCGCATTTCAACGATGCGGCGCTCTTTCGCTGCGGCGTCCTGCTCGTCCACACTCCGCGCGGCCTCGATCTGTTTCTCGACGTTGCCACCCAGCACGATGTCGGTACCGCGGCCGGCCATGTTGGTTGCGATCGTGACCATTTTCGGGCGGCCTGCCTGCGCGACGATCTCCGCCTCGCGGGCATGCTGCTTCGCATTCAGGACCTGGTGGGAGAGCTTCTGCTTGTGCAGCATCCCGGAGAGCAGCTCCGAATTCTCGATCGAGGTAGTGCCGACCAGCACCGGCTGACCCCGTTCGTGGCAGTCCTGGATGTCGGCGATGATCGCCTTGTACTTCTCAGCCGCAGTGCGGAACACCTGGTCGTTCCGGTCGGCGCGGATCATGGGCATGTGGGTCGGGATGACGACGACTTCCAGACCGTAGATCTCCTGGAATTCGTAGGCCTCGGTGTCGGCCGTGCCGGTCATGCCCGCGAGCTTGCCGTACATCCGGAAGTAGTTCTGAAAGGTGATCGAGGCCAGGGTTTGATTCTCACTCTGGATCGAGACGTCTTCCTTGGCCTCGACCGCTTGGTGCAGGCCGTCGGACCAGCGCCTGCCCGGCATGAGGCGGCCGGTAAACTCGTCGACGATGATCACCTCGCCCTCCTGGACCACGTAATGCCGGTCGCGGAAGAACAGATTGTGCGCCCTGAGTGCCGCGTTGAGGTGGTGCATCAGGTTGACGTAGGCAGGCTCGTACAGACTTCGCCCCTCCGGCAGGAGGCCTGCACGCGCCAGCTGTTTTTCCGCGTGCTCGTGTCCCTCCTCGGAAAGGAGCACCGTGTGATTCTTCTCATCGACGTGGAAATCGCCCGGCGATCCTTCCTTCTCCTGGCGCTTGAGGAGCGGCGCCACCTGGTTCATGCGATGGTAGATCTCGGTCCGGTCCTCGGCTTGGCCTGAGATGATGAGCGGAGTACGCGCCTCGTCGATCAGGATCGAATCGACCTCGTCGACGATCGCGTAATTCAGTCCGCGCTGGAACTTGTCGGCGAGCTGCATCGCCATGTTGTCACGCAGGTAATCGAAGCCGAATTCATTGTTGGTGCCGTAAGTGATGTCGGCAGCATAGGCGGACTGCTTGGCGTCGTGCGGCATCTGGGTGAGGATCACCCCAACCGAGAGCCCCAGGAACTTGTAGACCTTGCCCATCCACTCGGCGTCGCGGCTCGCGAGATAGTCGTTGACCGTGACGATATGCACGCCGCGGCCGGTGAGGGCATTGAGATAGGCGGGAAGCGTGGCGACCAGCGTCTTCCCCTCGCCGGTACGCATCTCGGCAATTTTCCCGTCGTGCAGCACCATACCGCCGATCAGCTGCACGTCGAAGTGGCGCATGTTGAGCACGCGCTTTGCCGCTTCGCGCACGACCGCGAATGATTCGGGAAGAAGTTCGGCAAGCGCGGTTTTTTCCGCTGCGGCCCGCTGCTCCGCGGAGACACCCTCGAGCCGTTTGGCGAGGCGTTGACGGAGTTCGACCGTCTTGGCCCCGAGGGCTTCGTCGGAGAGCGCTGCGATCGAGGTTTCCAGCGCGTTGATTGCGCGCACCGACTTGGCGTATTGCTTGAGCAGCCGTTCGTTGCGGCTGCCGAAAACCGCCTTCAGAGCGCGAGAAATCATCGAGGGATGACTGCCGTGGCGTGCAAAAGTTCGCAGTCTACCACGCCGTGTGCGCGTTTCCGGCGCTTTGCGCGGCTGGATCCGCGCAGCAAAGGCGAGGCTGGCCGCGGGGACCCGGCTAGCGCGAGGAAGCTTGCAGGAACCGGACCGGGTTCTGCGCGACGCCCCGGTAGCGCACTTCGAAATGAAGGTGCGGCCCGGTCGCACGCCCGGTCGCGCCGGTTTCGCCGATCTTGACCCCGCGCTGAACCACATCGCCCTCTTTCACGAGAAGCCTGGAGCAATGGGCGTAACGCGTGGAAAATTCGTTGCCGTGATCGATTTCGATCAGGTTGCCGTACTGCGGGTGGGGTCCTGCGTAGGTCACCACGCCACCAGCGGCCGCAAATATCGGAGTGCCAATATCAACCGGGAAATCCACTCCTTCGTGCATGGCGAGCATGCCGTTGAAAGGATCGATACGCCAGCCGAAGCTCGAGGCGCTCCAGGCCGCGTCGACGGGCGGAATTGTCGGCATCAGCTTTCGCTTCACCTTCGCGTCAAACAGCTGCGACTCCAGAATCCCGAGAGAGTCCGAGCGGTTCTCCATCTGCCTTGAGAGCTGATCGAGATGGCGATTCAATTCGGCCATAGAGAGTTCCTGCGGCGGGATACTGGAAACCGCGCCGCCGCGGCCGGGCGGTTCGTTGAAGCGGAATTCCTGCGGCTTGAGGCCGGCAAGCGCCGCGAGCCGTTCGCCGAGAGCGTCCAGGCGCATCAGCTGCGCCTGCATCTGCCCCAGCTTTACCGCCATTGCATTCAGATTTTCCTGGAGAAACTCTTGGGTCTTCTTGCGCTGCTGCTCCTGGGCCGACGAGACCATCGAATCGAGAAGCGGCAGCTTGGTTTCGGTCGCATGGCGGACAGTGACCCAGAACAGCCCCAGGGCGAGGCCGAGCACGGATAACGCAAGGAGCGCCGTTCCCGCGACGAAATGTCTCGTCGTCAACGTGAGCGACCTGTTCCTGGCCAACCTGCTCGAAACCAGAATAATATGCATACGGGCCCCTCCTAGGGCCACGCACCATGCGTCCCCAGAACATGCATATCAAGAACCCCTGCGCGTTCCTGACTCAGGCCGAGGGCATCGCATCGCTCATGCCGCAGGCCCGGCGCTTGCTCGAATTGCGCGGTATCTTTGCCGCGATCCTACCGCGAGCACTCGCGGACTCGTGCTCGATCGCCAACTGCAAGCAGGGAAAAGTCGTTGTTTTTGCCCCTAACGGCGCGGCCGCTGCCAAGCTGAATCTCCTGCGACCGACGCTGCTGGATCGACTCTCGCAACGCGGCATCGAGGTTACCGGATTGGATATCCGAGTGCAACCCCGCGATGATAGCCCTCAAGTCACTGAAAAATCATCAAAACTTAGTCCTGAAGCCGCCCAGAAGCTCGATCGGCTGTACGGACAACTCCCTGATTCAAAACTGAAAGATGCGGTAGGCCGGATGCTGCGGCGGAATCGCGGTCAGGACGCTCTCTAGACGGGTACAACTGCACGTTCAAGGACCAAAAGACCCACAACCAGCAGGGCGAGGATCAAGGCGTACTTGAAGACCTGGAACGCGAAGCGCAGATACCTTCGCTCGCCGGTGAGCAAGAACAGCAGAAATCCTCCCGCCGTGACGAGAACAACAAGGATCGCGGCGAGACGCAGCACAAGCACAAGAGTTGTTGGTCCCCGGCTCGGGTCAGCTGGCAGGCAGGGCGTACAGCCGCAAGAGCGCTGCCGGCGCGTCCTCCTCGCGATCGAAGGTCACCCATTCCCAGGCGTCTTCCAGGGCGAGCGTTTCGCGCAGCAGGCGGTTATTTAGGGCATGCCCCGACTTGTGCGCCGAGAAAGCTCCGATCAGCGGATGTCCGACGAGATACAGGTCGCCGATTGCGTCCAGCAGCTTGTGCTTGACGAACTCATCGCCGTAGCGAAGTCCTTCCACGTTCAGCACGCGGTACTCGTCGACCACGATCGCGTTGTCCAGGCTGCCGCCGAGGGCGAGACCCGAGTCGCGCAAGGCTTCCACTTCCTGGATAAATCCGAAAGTCCGCGCCCGCGCGACCTCCTTGACATAGGAGGTCTCGGCGAAATCCACCTGCGCTGTCTGGGCGGACCGTTCGAACGCAGGGTGATCGAATTCGATTGAGAAGCTGAGCTTGAAACCCTCGAAGGGATCGAAGCGCGCCCATTTTTCTCCGTCGCGCACTTCGACCGCCTTCCTGATTCGGAAGAAACGCTTGGGCGCCGGCTGCTGCTCGATGCCGGCAGACTGGATGAGAAACACAAAAGGCGCCGCGCTGCCGTCCATGATCGGCACTTCCGGTCCGGTCAGATCGACATAGGCATTGTCGATGCCGAGCCCGGCAAACGCAGACATCAGGTGCTCGACCGTTGCTACGCGCGCGCTGTCGGCCTGCAGAGCGCTGCACAGCCGCGTATCGGTCACCTTGAAGGCATCGGCGACGATGTCGACCGGCCTGGAAAGGTCGATGCGCCGGAACACGATCCCCGAATTCGGCGGGGCCGGTCGCAGCGTCATCGCCACTTTTTCGCCAGTGTGCAGCCCAACGCCGGTGGCGCGAATCGCGGACTTGAGAGTGCGCTGCTTGAACATCCGGTCATTTGCGCTGCGGCGAAGTTGCTTGCCACAGCCAGTTTGAAAACACGTAATTTTAGCATGGAGGCCGGCCCACCGACCCGGAAATTCCGGTGAGCCGGCGGAATTCTCACGCTCAGTGCGGCCGCCTGCGCAGGTAGGCCGGCATGAATGCAACCGTGCGGATCAGCACAGGCCCGGTCCGTAAGGACGCTCGCAGGCCGGTGGTTGCGGGGGCCGGGGGCCTGCGCAGATAGCGCCGCGGGCCGGTTCGTTTTGCCGTGCTCATATCGTTTCTCCTAGATCGGTTCAGTCGGCTTGCTTGCGCAGAAAAGCCGGAATGTCGTACTTGTCGACCCCGCTGTTCTGCAGTGCTTCTATCGTTGAGGCACGGTTCTTCCGGATCACCGCCGGCATTTCGTCGAGCATGCGGTAGTCCACACCCGCCATCGGGAGGTTGTCGGTACCGGTCTTCTTCACGAGCTGCGGCTTCGCCTGGCGCGCGATCTGCGGCTGGCCGAGCCCGGTCGCCACCACCGTCACGCGCAAGTCGTCACCCATGTTTTCGTCGTACACGGCACCGAAAATGATGGTGGCGTCCTCGGCCGAGAATCCGCGAATCGTATTCATCACTTCCTTTGTCTCGCGCAGCTTCAGACTCGACTTGTCGGCCGTGATGTTCACCACGACGCCGCGGGCGCCGGATAGATTGACTCCCTCCAGAAGCGGGCAGGCCACGGCCTGTTCGGCGGCGATGCGCGCGCGATCCACGCCCGACGCGGCGGCCGAGCCCATCATCGCCATGCCCTGCTCGGCCATCACGGTGCGCACGTCCTGAAAATCGACGTTGATGAGACCGTGGACGTTGATGATCTCGGAAATCCCGGCAACCGCGTTCTTCAGCACGCTGTCGGCGGTGGAGAATGCTTCCTCCATCGTCACATCGTCGCCGAGCACCTCCTCGAGCTTTTCGTTGAGAATCACGATCACCGAATCGACATGCTGGGACAGCTCCTCGATGCCGACTTCCGCGGCGTGGGCCCTGCGCACCCCTTCGAACGAGAAGGGCTTGGTAACCACCGCCACCGTGAGGATGCCCATCTCCTTGGCGACCTCAGCCACGACCGGGGCGGCGCCGGTGCCGGTACCCCCGCCCATGCCGGCTGTAATGAAAGCCATGTGCGCCCCGCGCAAGGCGTCGGCGATCTGCTCGCGCGCCTCGAGCGCCGCGATGCGGCCGGCCTCGGGTTTGGCGCCTGCGCCTAGGCCGGTCGAGCCGAGCTGAATCTGGCTCTTCGCCCCTCCCCGAGACAGCGCCTGGGCGTCGGTGTTGGCGGCGATGAACTCGACGCCCGACACGCCGTTCCGGATCATGTGATCGACGGCGTTGCCTCCCGCGCCGCCCACGCCGATCACCTTGATCACGGTCCCGCTTATCGTGTTTTCGACGATTTCAAACATGCTTACCTCCTTCCGGGATGAAGTGAAGAAACAACTGCGTGCTGCTCGCTGAGAAAAATCGCGCCTAGAAATTGTGTTGCAGCCATTGCCGCATCCTTCCGAACACTTGCCTGAAAGATCCGCCTTGCCGCGCAATAAGTCCGCGCTGGGTTTGCACCACGCCCTCCATGAGCAGTCCCACGGCCGTGGCATAGCGGGGATTGCGCACGACATCCGAAAGACCGCCCGAGTAGCGGGGAATGCCGAGCCGTACCGGCATGTGGAAGATCTCCTCTCCGAGCTCCACCATTCCCTGCATCACCGCGGAGCCGCCGGTCAGGACGACTCCGGAGGAAAGGAGTTCCTCGTAACCCGAATCGCGCAGCACCTGCTGGATCAAGGTGTACAGCTCCTCGACTCGCGGCTCGATCACTTCGGCGAGCGTCTGCCGCGAGAGCATCCTCGGCGGGCGGTCGCCCACGCCGGCGACTTCGATCATCTGTCCGGCTTCGGCGAGCTGCCTCAGCGCGCAGCCGTGGCGGACCTTCAGTTCCTCGGCCTCTGCGGTCGGCGTGCGCAGCGCCATTGCGATGTCGTTCGTGATCTGATCGCCGGCGATCGGGACGACCGCCGTATGGCGGATGGCGCCCTCGCGAAAGACGGCGATGTCGCTCGTTCCGCCGCCGATATCTACCAGGCACACACCGAGCTCCTTTTCGTCCTCGGTCAGCACGGCGAGCGAAGAGGCGAGCGGCTGCAGGATGAGGTCGTTCACCTCCAGGCCGCAGCGACGCACGCATTTCACAATGTTCTGGGCGGCCGACACTGCCCCGGTGACGATGTGCACCTTCACCTCGAGCCGCACGCCGCTCATTCCGAGTGGCTCGCGCACGCCGTCCTGGCCGTCGATGATGAATTCCTGGGTCAGGATGTGCAGGACCTGCTGATCGGTGGGGATGGGCATGGCACGCGCCGTTTCGATGGCGCGCGTCACGTCGATCGGCGTGACTTCCTTGTCCTTGATCGCGACCATCCCAGTGGAGTTGAAGCTCTTGATGTGGCTTCCGGCGATCCCCGTGAACGCGCGCTCGATCTTGCAGTCGGCCATCAGTTCGGCTTCTTCGAGGGCGCGCTGAATCGCGCTGACCGTCGCCTCGATGTTGACGACGACGCCCTTCTTCAAGCCTTTCGACTCGTGCCCGCCCATGCCGATGATGTCCATGCGCCCATCGGGCAGGAACTCCGCGACGATCGCACAGACCTTGGACGTGCCGATGTCCAGCGCAACGATGAGGTTCTTGCCTTCTCTGGTCATTTCAGACTCGTTTCTGCGCCACCTTGGCCGATTCCGGTTTCCGGCCTTCCGGGACTCGGAACGCGAATCCGTTCGGATAGCGCAGGTCGACGTATTCGGCGCCGCGCGCGAACTTTCCGACCGTCTGCGGGTACGTGGAGACGAACTTCTCGAGGCGGTCTTCGAGGCGATCCCTGTCCGAATCTCTCCCGAGCTGCAGGGTGAGTCCGTTCGAGAGTCTGACTTGCCACGCAAAGCGGGAGCTGAGCGCGACCTGCCGCGGCTCGAACCCGAGAGGCGCAAGCAGCTCGCGAAAGGACATATAGCGCCGCGCGACTTCGCCCTCCGTGCCGGCGGGTCCGGAGAAAAGCGGCAGCGCCGCGTCACTGTGTCCGGAAAACAGCTCCCCTTGGACATTCACCAATTGGGATTCCTTGCCCTGACCCCAGCGCGCCAGCGCCACGTGCTCCTCGATCTTCACTTCGAGAGAATCGGGCCACTGACGCCGCACTTCGGCACGGCGCACCCAGGAGATGCTTTCAAAGAGAGCGGAGATCGCCTCCAGATCGACGGTAAAGAACGTGCCCTTGACCTTTCCCTGGAGCGCGCGCACGACGTCGGCCTGGGCAACGTGCTGCAGATCGCCCTCCACTCGGATGTTCCGGAGGGGAAACTGGGGAGACTCGACCAGCAGGCGAAATCCCGTGTATGCGAGAACCGCGAGCGCGACGGCGAGCAGACCGTTGGCGATGGCATTGAGCAGGCGCGGGTTATCCCACATGGGCGCCTGCCTCGTCGGCCGTCCGCGCAAGCCCGAGTATCCGGACGCAGAGGTCCTCGAACGATATCCCCGCGTGGCGGGCCGCCATGGGGACTAGGGAATGATCAGTCATTCCCGGGGAGGTGTTGACTTCCAGGAAGTAGGGTTTCCCGGACCGGTCGAGCATCAGATCGACGCGTCCCCAACCGCTGCAACCTAGCACTCGAAATGCGCGCAGCGACTCGTCTTGGATCGCGCGCTCGGCGTCCGGCGGCAGTCCGCAAGGGACGATGTAACGGGTATCGGCGGCGGCGTACTTCGCTTCGTAGTCATAGAACTCTCGCGGGGTTTCGAGCCGGATGAGGGGCAGAGCCTCGTTGTCAAGGACTCCGGCGGTGAGCTCGGTACCCTCGACGTAGGACTCCGCGATGACGATGCCGTCGTAGTTGGCTGCGAGGGCGTAGGCTTCGGCGAAGTCGCTCGCCCGCTTGAGCTTGGTCATCCCTATCGACGAGCCCTCCTTGGCGGGCTTCACCATGAGCGGAAGCCCCAGCCGCTTGGAGACCGCTGCAAAATCGCTCGCTTTCGTGAGAAGCTCGCTGCGCGGCGTCGGGACTCCGCAGGCCTGCCAGACGAGCTTGGTGCGCCATTTGTCCATGGCAAGCGCGCTCCCCAGCACCCCCGAGCCCGTATACGGAATCCCGAGAAGCTCGAGCACTCCTTGGATCGATCCGTCCTCGCCGTACCGCCCGTGCAGCGCGATGAACGCGCGGTCAAACCTCTCTGCCATGAGTGCATCGATTCCCCGCTCCTTGGGATCGAAGGCGCGCGCGTCGATGTTCTTGGCCTTCAGGGCGGCAAGCACTCGCTCGCCGCTCTTGAGCGATACAGCCCGCTCGGCCGAGCGCCCGCCCATCAGTACCGCGACCTTGCCGAAAGCGGGGGCGCTCAAGCGGGTTCCCCCACGATCCGGACCTCGGGAACCAGCTCTATACCGAAGCGCTTCCTGACTTCAGCCCGAGCGTGTTCTATCAGTGCCTCGATGTCTGCTGCGCGTGCCCTGCCCTTCGGGTTGACGATGAAATTCGCGTGCTTCTCAGAGATTCGGGCTCCGCCGATCGCGTAGCCCTTCAGCCCGCAGACCTCGATCAGCCGCGCGGCGTGTTCGCCAGGCGGATTGCGGAATACCGAACCGGCGTTCGGCAGTTCCAGCGGTTGGGTGGCAATGCGCTGGGCGAGCAGCTCCTTGATGCGCCCGCGCGCGCGATCGGAGTCGCCTGCGCGGAAGCGGAACCAGCCGGCGACGAACCATTCGTCCTCGCCCAGCCTCGAGCCACGCAGCTCGACGCGGCGATAGCCCCAGCTGAAGTCCGCCGGCGCACGCTCGCTCAGCTTCCCTCCGCGCGAGACCGTCAGCACTTTGGCGACGACGTCCCAGGTTTCGGACCCGTAGCAGCCCGCGTTCATCGCCAAGGCTCCACCTACTGTGCCTGGCACGCCGGCCAGAAATTCCGCCCCCTCGAACCCGTGGGTCGCCGCAAGCCGCGCCACTTTGGGGCAGGCGACGCTCGCCTCCGCACGGATCAACCCGCCTTCGATAGCCATCGCGCCGTGCGGCTTGTGCATGAGAACGACGGTGCCCCGAAAACCTCCGTCCCGTACGAGCAAGTTGCTTCCCAGACCGACGAAGCAAACGGGTTCTTCCGCGGGGAGGCTTGCGAGGAATGCCGCCAGATCGGCAGGATCGGCCGGGAGGTAGGCGCGCGCGGCAGGGCCGCCGGCGCGCCAGCTGACGCGCCTCGCCATGGGCTCGTTGAAGCGCAGCGTTCCACGCAGAACCGCGGCGGGTGCGTCGAGCGGCTCAGCCATTCTCATCTTCCGTCCCTGGCGAGGGCCTGCGGCACGCTGCCGATCGAGCCGGCGCCCATGGTGAGAACAACGTCCCCGGGCCTGACCACCTTGCGTATGGCGGCAGCCATTTCGCCGATGCTCTCGACGAACACCGGCTCGGCCTTGCCGGCGACGCGAATCGCGCGCGCGAGCGCGCGCCCGTCAGCGGCAACGATAGGCGGCTCCCCGGCCGGGTACACTTCGGCGAGCAGCAAGACGTCTGCGCCGGAAAGAGCCTTGACGAAATCCTCGAACAGGTCTCGCGTGCGCGTGTAGCGGTGCGGCTGAAAGGCAAGCACGATGCGCCGCCCCGGAAAAGCGCCGCGCGCGGCTTCCAGGGTCGCCTGCATCTCGGCGGGGTGGTGACCGTAGTCGTCCACGAGCGTGAAGCTCGCGCCGCCATCCGGCCCGATCGGAATTTCTCCGTAGCGTTGGAAGCGCCTGCCCACGCCTCGAAACTCGGCAAGCGCCTTGCGGATGGCCGCGTCGGCCACCCCGAGCTCGGTCGCCACCGCGATTGCCGCGAGCGCATTCTGCACGTTGTGCCTGCCGGGCAGGTTGAGCGATATCTCGAGCGGCGGCGCGCCTTCGCGCACCGCCCTGAAGCGCATGCGCTCCCCGGAGGCAATGTCGACTCCCCGGACCATTGAACCCTCGCGCAATCCGTAGGTCACGATGGGCTTGGACACGGACGGCATGATTTCGCGCACATGGACATCGTCGGCGCAGAGGATTGCGCTGCCATAGAAGGGAAGGTTCTGCAGGAATCCGACAAAGGCCCGCTTGAGCCGCGCGAAGTCGTGCTGGTAGGTTTCCATGTGGTCGGCATCGATGTTGGTCACCACCGCAGCCACGGGCTGAAGGTGAAGAAACGAAGCGTCCGATTCGTCGGCCTCCACCACGATGAACTCGCCAGCGCCCAGCCGCGCGTTGGAGGCCGCGCTCACGAGCCGGCCTCCGATCACGAAAGTCGGATCGAGCCCGCCTTCGGCGAGCACACTTGCGATGAGACTCGTCGTGGTGGTCTTGCCGTGGGTCCCCGCGACGGCGATCCCCTGCTTGAGGCGCATGAGCTCGGCAAGCATCAGCGCGCGCGGAACCACCGGGATGCGTTTCGCCTGGGCGGCCTTGAGCTCAGGGTTGTCGGCCTTCACCGCCGAAGACACGACCACGGCATCGGCCGTTGCGATGTTTCCCGCGTCGTGCCCCTGCACGATCTTGGCGCCCAGACCGGCTAGACGCTCGGTGGCCGCATTCGCAGCGAGATCCGAGCCGCTCACCTGGTAGCCCAGATTCAGCAGAACCTCCGCGATACCGCTCATGCCGCTACCGCCGATGCCGACAAAGTGAATGCGTTTGACCTTGTGCTTCATCCGGCAAGCCCCACGCATGCCATGGCAACCGCTTCGGTCGCGTCCGGTCTGCCCAGGGAGCGCGCTCGCTTTGCCATCTCGGACAGGCGCTGGCGATCGAGCGCGCCGAAGAGCTTTGCCAAACCCTCGGGCTCCAGCTCGTTCTGGGGCAGCAGGATTGCCGCCCCGGCATCCGCCAGGTATCGCGCGTTGGTCGTCTGGTGGTCGTCGACCGCGTGCGGATACGGAACGAGGACGCTCGCCACGCCCACGGCGGCGATCTCCGCGACCGTGCTTGCTCCCGCGCGGCCGATGACGAGGTCGGCATCGGAGTAAGCGGCAGCCATGTCCTCAATAAAGGCAAGCGTTCTCGCCGGGACGCCTGCCACCGCATAGGCCTCCTGCAGCGAGCGCAGGTGCGGGCTGCCCGATTGGTGCGTGACTTCCGGCCGCCGCGCAGGCGGGAGCAGCGCGAGCGCCCGAGGCACGGCGTCATTCAGGGCCTTTGCGCCGAGGCTCCCTCCGACGACCAGGAGCCGGAGCGGCCCGGAGCGGGCTGCATAGCGCCGCTCCGGCGCCGCAATTGCTCCGATCTCCGGCCGCACCGGATTTCCCGTCTGAACCGCGTTCTTCAGGGCGTCCGGATAGCCGCACAGAACCCGGTCGGCGACAACGGCGAGCACCCGGTTGGCAAGCCCGGGAATCGAGTTCTGCTCGTGAATGACGAGCGGTCTCCCGAGCAGGGCAGCCATCATTCCGCCGGGGAACGACATGTAGCCGCCCATTCCCAGCACGACGTCCGGGCGCCGGGCGAAGATTGCGCGTGCGCTCTGCCAGAAGGCAAGAAGCAGTCTGAGCGGGAGCAGGAGAGCTGCGATCGGCCCTTTGCCTCGCAGGCCCGAGAAGCTGACCCACGCCATGTCGTAGCCGCGCTTGGCCACCAGGCTGGCCTCCATCCCGCTCCTGGACCCGAGCCACACCACGTGCCAGCCCGCATCGCGCAGAAAATCGGCGACCGCTAACCCGGGAAAGACATGCCCGCCCGTGCCACCCGCCATGATCATGATGGTGCGCGCCATGTTTTCTTCATGCGGAAGCCCCGCGCATTAGCTGCCGGTTCTCCCAATCGATACGCAGCAGCACGGCAAGGGCCATGCAGTTCACCACGAGGCCGCTTCCGCCGAAGCTCATGAGCGGAAGGGTGAGGCCCTTGGTCGGCAGCACCCCCATGTTCACGCCCATGTTGATGAAGGCCTGGACCGCTAGCCAGACGGCGATCCCCTGCGCGACCAGCGCCGCGTAGGGTCGCTCAAGGATGACCGCCTGCCGCCCGATCGCGAAGGCCCGCAGCACCAGCCATGCGAAGAGCACGACGACCACGAGCACCCCGGCGAATCCCAACTCTTCGGCGATGACGGCGAGCAGGAAATCGGTGTGCGCCTCGGGAAGATATAGAAGCTTCTCGACGCTCGCTCCCAGTCCGACGCCGAACCACTCGCCTCGCCCGAAGGCGATCAGGGCATGCGACAGTTGATAACCCCGGCCAAAAGGATCGGACCAGGGATCCATGAAACCGAAAATGCGCTGCATGCGGTAAGGGGAGAACAGCACGAGGCCGACGAAGCCGAGCGCCATCAGCACAAGCAGCCCGGCGAACCATTTTCCGTTCATGCCGCCGAGAAACAGTACCGCCGTCGCGGTCGCCGCGATCACCACGAACGCCCCGAAGTCCGGCTCGCGCAGCAGCAGCCATCCGACCGCGAGCATCACCGCGAACATCGGGAGGAGCCCGCGCCTCAAACTATGCATCAACGCTAGCTTGCGTACCGTATAGTCGGCCGCGTAGAGCACGACAAAGAGCTTCACGAATTCGGAAGGCTGCACGTTCGCCAAACCGAGCGACAGCCAGCGACGAGCGCCGTTCACTTCGCGCCCGAGGCCGGGAACGAGCACGAGGACGAGCAGGACTACGCCGAAAAGGAACAACCAGGGGGCGACTAGCTGCCAGAGACGCACGGGAACCTGGAACACGAGCAGTCCGACGACGACTCCGGCGCCAAGAAACAGCGCGTGCCGCTGCAGGAAGTAGGTCGTCTTTCCGCCGGTAAACTTGCTCGCCTCCGCCATGGCGATCGAGGCCGAATACACCATCACCATCCCGAAAGTGAGCAGTAGCAAGGCGGCCCAAAGCACGCTGCCGTCGTACTCGGCGAGAGGCACCCGTCCGGGACTAATGCGGCGCAGCACCGAGGGCCCTTTCAACCGACGCCTTGAATACTTCACCGCGATGCTTGTAGTCTCGGAACATGTCGAAGCTCGCGCAGGCCGGCGACAGCAGCACGACGTCCCCGGCCCTGGCTGCCTGCGCGCATAGCGCGACCGCTTCGTCCATGGACGCGGCAGGCAGGATCGGCACGCTCGAGCCCGCGACCGCGGCTTCGATTCGGGGAGCGTCGCGCCCGATCAGCACGAGGCAGCGCGCCGACCGCGCAACGGCGCTCTTGAGCGGCGAGAAGTCCTGCCCCTTTCCATCGCCGCCGGCAATGAGGACCGCCTTCCTGCCTCCACCTGCGAGCCCGGCGAGCGCGGCCACGGTCGAGCCGACGTTGGTACCCTTGGAATCGTCATACCAGCGCACTCCATCCTTCTCGGCGATCAACTCGACGCGGTGCGGCAGCCCTCTGAACTCCCGCAGCGCACCGAGCAAGGGATCGAGAGGCAGATCGAGCGCCCGGCAGAGCGCCAGCGCAGCGAGCGCGTTCGCCGCGTTGTGCATTCCGGCGATCTTCATATCCGCGAGCGGGAGAATTGCCTCGGCGCCCTGCGCGAGCCAGAGCTCGCCGCTGCGCTGGATGACCCCCCAATCGGCGGCACGTTGCGGAGCGTTCAGGCCGAAGCTCACGGTGCTGTGGTCGGGGAGGGCCATTGCAAGACTGCGCGGGTCATCGCGGTTCAGGATCTGCACGCCCGCGCCCGAGAAAATCCTAGCTTTTGCCGCGGCGTACTCGGCGATGCCCCGGTAGCGATCGAGATGGTCTTCGGTGACGTTCAACACGGTCGCCGCGTCGGCATCGAGCGAGCGGGTCGTCTCGAGCTGATAGCTGGAGAGCTCGAGCACCCACAGCTCGGGCAAGCTGCCGGCATCTTCGCGGCGCATCAGCGCCTCGAGCACCGGCGGTCCGATGTTGCCGGCGACCTCGCAGTCCGCATTCGCCGCTTTCGCCATCGAGCCCGCGAGCGCGGTCACCGTGCTCTTGCCGTTGGTGCCGGTCACGGCGATGACTCGGGAACCGCTGGCCGCCGCCTTGGCGAACAGCTCGATATCACCGAGAACGGGCACGCCGGCGGCTGCCTGCGGTAGCCCTGCGCTGGCGAGCGAGAGACCCGGGCTGACGGCGAGCAGATCGATTTGCGCGAAGCTCTCCCGACGGAACGGGCCGCAGTGTGCCGCGACATCCGGGAGAAGGCGCTTCAGGTCGTCGAGTCGCGGCGGCCGCGCGCGCGTATCCGCGACGCGCACGTCGGCGCCCTGGCGTGTCAGCCACCTTGCCATCGACAGGCCTGTGTCACCCAAACCGAGCACCAGCACCTTTCTGTCCGAGAAATTCACCGCAGCTTCAAAGTCGTCAGGCCGAACAGCACCAGCATCATCGTGATGATCCAAAACCGGACGACCACCTGCGATTCCTTCAGGCCCGACAACTCATAGTGATGATGAAGGGGTGCCATCCGGAAAATGCGCTTGCCGCCGCTCCATTTGAAATAGAGCACCTGGATCATCACCGAGAGAGTTTCCGCGACGAACACGCCGCCCATGATGAAAAGCACAATCTCCTGCCTGACGATCACGGCGACCGTTCCGAGCGCCGCGCCGAGAGAGAGAGCGCCCACATCGCCCATGAACACATCTGCCGGGTAAGCGTTGAACCACAGAAACCCGAGCCCCGCGCCGATGAGGGCACCGCAGAACACCGTCAGCTCCGCGGCGCCCGGGATATAGGGAAAGAGCAGGTAGCGCGAGTAGTCGATCCGTCCCGTAACCAGCGCAAACACCGACAGGCCGCCTGCAACCATCACCGCTGGCATGATGGCGAGGCCATCCAGTCCGTCAGTCAGGTTCACCGCGTTCGAGGTTCCGACGATGACGAGGTAGCTAAGCGTGATGAACCCGAACACCCCGAGGGGATAGGCGATGTTCTTGAAGAAGGGCACGATCAAGTCCGCCTTGGGCGGCAGATCCATCGAAAAGCCGCTGCCGACCCACGCGAGGAAAAGTTCGAGGACCTTGCCGGTGCTGGGCGCCGATACCGCAAACGCGAGATACACGGCAGCGACGAGCCCGATCAGGGACTGCCAGAAAAATTTGGCCTTCGCCGAGAGGCCCTTCGGATTGTTCTTCACGACCTTGCGGTAGTCGTCGATCCAGCCGATCGCGCCGAATCCGAAAGTCACCACGAGCACCGCCCACACGAAGCGGTTGGCCAGATCGGCCCAAAGGAGAGTGGTGATCAGGATGGACAGCAGCACCAGCGCCCCGCCCATGGTCGGCGTGCCTGCCTTGGTGAGGTGCGTCTGCGGGCCGTTGTCGCGCACCGCCTGCCCGATCTTGTATGTTGTGAGCTTGCGGATGACCAGCGGGCCCGCCAGCAGCGAGATGGCCAGCGCGGTAAGCGTGGCGAGCACCGCGCGCAGCGTGATGTACTGGAAGACGTTGAAGGCACGGACGTCCTGCGCGAGCCACTGAGTGAGCGTAAGCAGCATCTAGTGCCCTTTCCCTGCGACCGCTTCGCCTGAGAGGGCCTGCACGACCCTCTCCATCCGCATGAAGCGCGAGCCTTTCACGAGCACGGTCGCCCGAGGCCGCAGATCCCCCCGGACCGCGGCAATCAGATCCGCGATCTCGGCGAAATGCCTGGCACCCAGGCCGAATGTCCGGACCGTGCTTCGGGACAGGTCGCCGATTGCGTATAACCGATCGATGCCGCGCTGGCGCGCGTACTGACCGATCTCTTCGTGGAACTCGGCGCCGCGCGCGCCTACCTCTCCCATGTCGCCGAGGACGAGCAGCCTCGGCTCCGGAAACGCGGCGAGCACATCGATCGCCGCACGCAGCGAATCGGGATTTGCGTTGTAGCTGTCGTCGATGAGGCTCGCTCCCGAGGAAATTGTTCGGCGCTGCGTCCGCCCGCCGACGGCGCGGAACCCGTTCAGGCCGCGCACAACGGCTTCCACGTGTGCTCCGGCCGCCAGCGCGCAGGCCGCAGCCGCAAGGGCATTCAGCACGTTGTGCCGGCCGTCGATACTCAGGGCTATGCGGGCCGTCCCCTCTGGGGTGCTCAGTTCGATCTCGCTCCCGAAATTCCTCGCCGCAAAGCGGCCGGTCACCTGTGCGGGCCGGTCGATTCCGAAATCGCGGACGGGCCTCCCGGCAAGTAGGCCGCGCCAATAGCCGGCAAACTCATCGTCGGCGTTGATGACCGCGATTCCGCCGGGTTTCAGAGCCTGAAATACGGCGCCGTGCTCGCGCGCAACCTCGGCGACGCTGCTCATGAATTCCTGGTGCTCGCGCTGCGCGTTGTTGACGAGGGCCACGCTCGGAGCGGCGATCGCGGCGAGATAAGCGGTCTCTCCCGGATGATTCATTCCCAACTCGATGACTGCGGCTGCGTGCTCCTTGCGCAGCGTGAGCAGCGTCAGCGGCAGGCCAATTTCGTTGTTGAGATTTCCCTCGGTCGCGAGCACGCGTGTCCCGCCCAGATAGGCCCGCAGGATCGCGGCGATCATTTCCTTGACGGTCGTCTTCCCGTTGGACCCGGTGACCACGATCAGCGGAATTTCGAAGCGGGCACGCCACTGCGCAGCCAATCGGCCGAGCGCGAGGCGCGTGTTCTCGACGACAATGAACGGCAAGTCGCGATTCTCGATCCCCGGGCCTGAATCCTGGTCCACCATGGCTGCGACGGCACCCCGCTCCCTCGCCGCCCCTATGAACCTGTGCGCATCGAAACGCTCGCCGCGCAGCGCCACGAAAAGCGCATTTCGCGCCAGCGTGCGGCTGTCCGTCGATACCGATTCGAAGAGCACGTCTTCCCCGCGTACGCCGGCACCGATCGCCCTCGCGGCCTCGCGCAGGCTCATCATCGACCCCACCTCGAGAGCGCCTGCTCGGCTTCGAGGGCGTCCGAAAAAGGACCCCGCCGGCCGGCAATTTCCTGATAGGTTTCGTGTCCCTTTCCGGCGAGAAGCACGACGTCTTGGGCGCGCGCCGCGGCGAGGGCACGGCTGATCGCCGCACGCCGGTCCTCGATTGCCTCGTGCGGAATGGAAACGGTGGCGGCGATTGCCGAGATGATGGAAGAAGGGTCTTCGCCGCGCGGGTTGTCGCTCGTGATCACGATCGAGTCGGCGTGGCGCGAGGCCACCGCGCCCATCAGCGGCCGCTTGCCGCGGTCACGCTCGCCGCCGCAGCCGAAAACCACGATGAGCCGCCCACCGCTCGCCCGGGCAACATCCTTCAGGGCAACCAGCGTCTTCTCCAGTGCATCCGGGGTGTGGGCATAGTCGACGACCACGAGGGGCTTGCCTGCACCGCCCAGCCGCTGCATTCGCCCCGCGACCGGCTGCAATCCGGCGAGCGCGAGCGCCGCCCTGTCAAAGGGCACACCCGACACGAGCATGGTCGTCAGCACGCCGAGAAGATTGGACACGTTGAAACGCCCCAGGAGCGAGCTCTGGACGCGCGCCTCACCCCAGGAACTGTGCACGGTGAAGGCAATTCCTCCGGGCCCCACCTCGATCTCCTGCGCCTCGGCATAGCGCTCAAGACCGGCCCGCGCGGCGGCTCCGGTGACGCAGCTGTACCCGGCCCGGCTCACTCGGCCTCCGGCGAGCATGCGCGCGAGTTGCACGCCTTGGACGTCGTCGAGATTGAGCACGGCATGAGCGAGGTTCGGGGTCTCGAACAGCCGCTGCTTCGCGCGCGCGTAGCGGTCCATGTCTCCGTGATAGTCGAGGTGGTCGCGCGAGAGGTTGGTAAACAGGGCCGCTCCAAAGGCGACGCCGTTGACCCGTCCCTGGTCCAGGCCGATGGAGGTGACTTCCATCGCCACGCCCTGCGCACCGGCTGCCAGCAGGCGCGCGAGCGAGCGGTGCAGCAGGACGGCATCGGGCGTAGTGTTCGATCCAGCCTCGAGCGCTCCGGGAAATCCGGTTCCGAGCGTGCCCACCACCGCCGTTCGTGCGCCGCAGGCTTGGCAGGCCTGGGCGATCCAGTGGCTGCAAGAGGTCTTGCCATTTGTCCCTGTGACGCCGATCGTCCAGAGCTTTTCCGAAGGACGCCCGTAGACTTCGTGGGCAAGATGGCCCGCGAGGCCGCGCAGGCCGTCGACCGGGAGGTTGGGCACGCGCCAGCCGGAGTCCCACTCAAAGCCTTCTGGCTCCCAGAAAACGGCGGCCGCCCCCCGCTCGAGCGCCTCGGGGATAAAGTCGCGGCCGTCGCGACTCGACCCTGGATAGGCGAGGAAGACCTCTCCTGCGGAGAGATTCCGGCTGTCCGCTGAGAGACCTGCAACGCGCGCCCCCTGTGAGGCGAGTCGCTGCAGGATGTTGGTGGCCTCGTCGCCCACACCTAGATGCTTTCCTTGACTTCCTCGCCTTCGGCTGGCAGCTCGACTGGTCGCATCGGCGCGTCGGGCGGCACATCGAGCAGCCGCAAGGTCCCCGCCATCACCTGTGCGAAGACCGGAGCCGCCACCGTGCCGCCGTAATAGAGGCCGTCGGACGGCTCGTCGAGCATTACCGCTATCACGAGGCGCGGGGCCGACGCCGGTGCAAATCCGACGAACGAAGACACGTACTTGTTGGGGGCGTACGCGCCGTTTTCCTCCTTGTGCGCGGTACCGGTCTTCCCGGCTATCCGGTACCCCATGATCTGGGCGCGCGGCGCCGTGCCGTTCCGGTTCACTGCGAGCTCGAGCATGGCCCGGACTGCTCGCGCGGTCGCGCGAGCCATCACCCGCCGACCCGAAGGGGGCACATCCACACGGAGCAGCGATAGAGGCAGTAGTTCGCCGTCGCGCGCGAACACGCTGTAGGCGCGCGCGAGCTGGACGAGCGAAACGGAGATTCCGTGCCCGTACGACATCGTAGCTTGCTCGATGGGCCGCCAGCTGCGGTAGGGGCGGAGCTTCCCCGTGGCTTCCCCGGGAAAGCCGAGTTCCGGCGAGGCGCCGAAACCCAGGGACTGAAACATCTCCCACATCGCCTCCGAAGGCAGGGCAAGCGCAATTTTCGCGGCTCCGACGTTGGATGATTT
>Ga0187774_10000043_pt1 | contig 41793 bp, 36 predicted proteins | sample 0216_BV02_MP05_2_FD_133152 | JGI IMG/M metagenome (GOLD analysis project Ga0187774, IMG submission 133152) | Tropical peat soil microbial communities from peatlands in Department of Meta, Colombia - 0216_BV02_MP05_20_MG | ecosystem: Environmental > Terrestrial > Soil > Wetlands > Peat | place... | reverse complement strand
TTTGATCCCTTCCTTTCGCTTCTCTGGAATTCGTCAGCCGACCATCGTCAGTCCGCCGCTCACCGAAAGCACCTGGCCGGTGATGAAGTCCGAGCGCGCACTCGCGAAGAACAGCACCGCATCGGCGATCTCGGAAGGTTTTGCCAGCCGTTGCATGGGAGTGACCCGGACGAAGGCTTCGCGGTGCTTTTCGGGCACCGCGGCAAGCAGCGGGGTGTCCGTTGGGCCCGGGCAGACGCAATTGACGTTCACGTTGAAGCGGGCCATCTCACGCGCCAGGGACTTGGTGAACGCGATCGCGCCGCCCTTGGCGCCCGCGTACACACTCTCGCCGAGACTGCCGACGCGCCCGGCATCGCTCGAGACGGTGACGATCTTGCCCGCCCTGCGCTCGATCATCGGATCGAGGAAGGCGCGTGTGACGGCAATCGGGCCGAACAGATTCAGGTCGATCACCTTGCGCCAGAAATCCGGCGTGTTCTTAACAAACGGCTCGACCCGGCCCCAGCCCGCGACGTTCACGACGACGTCGACATGCCCGCGGCGCGACGCCACACTCGCGCGACATGCCTCGATCGAACCGAGGTCGGTGACATCGAGCCTGAGAAAGTCCGCTCCGCCCCCGGCCGCGCGAATCGCCTTTGCCGCCTCCTCGCCCTTCGCCTCGGCGATGTCGCCGAGCAGTACGTACGCGCCGGCCGCGGCGAGCGTCTCGGCTGTCGCACGCCCGATACCCGATGCAGCGCCGGTGACTACCGCCGTCTTGCCATCCAATCGCATAGTCTGCGCTCCTAGAATGGTATTGAATGATTGCTCATTCAACAGAAGGTGTCAACGTTGACGCCGGCCTGAGCCACCTCTCTAGCGTTGCCCGCGCGTACGCAAGAGCGCCCCAAAAGGTCGATCAACTTCGTCGATATGCCTGAAAAGCCAATCCTGAAGAAAATGTGAGCTATCACTCACACTTGTCACATCGAGCCTCGCCGTGAAGCGCATCAGCCCTTCAAGGAGGCGCTGGTGTTCGCCGCGATGGCGCTCGGCGCTAGCTCCCACCTCATCCATCAGCCGCTCCTCCGTCGCGAAGTGGTGCTCGGTGTAGCGCACGAGTTCCTTGAGGGATGTGACCAGGTCCTCGAGATCCGTGCCGCCCTGCAGGGCATGCTGGAGGCGGTTGATGAGCTCCAGCAGGTGGCGGTGCTGGCCGTCGATCACCTCGATGCCGACTTCATAGCGCGCGCTCCATTGCGCGGGCCCCTGCGGTGCTCGCTGCGGCGCAACTGTGGTACCGCGCCGCGTGCCATGCCCGGTGATGTCGAATACCGCCACGACGCTCGCCGGCCCGTCGGGCAGGGTCACGCGTGTAACGGAGAGCTCGGCGTCGAAGCGCGACCCGTCGCCGCGCAAAGCGCGCGCGCCTACCGCCTCCTCTCCGGCGACGCCGGCCGCCTGCAGCACCCGCTCACGATCGCGTTCGTCGAACAGCTCGGCGAGCGGACGCCGCAGTGCTCCAGGCGCAAGGCCAAACATGCGCGCGAAGCCGGGGCTGGCGTGGACGAGGACGCCATTACGCACGACCGCCAACGCGAGCAACCGGGCCGCGACCATGGCTTCGACGCAGGCGCTCTCGAGCGCCCCCTGCGCAGCGCGCGGATCGTGCGTGTTCTGGTCGCCCACGACCGTTCTTCTTCTCTAGACGCTCGCGCGAAACAGCGCCTTCAGCGCCTCGCCGATCGGCTCGCCCTTGAGCGCACCGCCAGGGCCGCTGGCCCGCCGCGCCCATACGCGCGTTTCCGACCCTTCGGCGAGCAGCGTGTCGTCGTCGCGCAGGACGCGATGCGACAGCACGAAGGACTTGCCGCCCCAGCGCAGCACGCGCGAGTGCACCTCGCAACGGTCGCCGTGCACCGGCGAGGCCCTGAATTCGCAGTTCGCCGCCACGAGCGGCATCGCCAGGTGTTCTTCCCGCATGCGCTTTACGTCGTAGCCCACCTGCGCGAAGAAGCTCCAAGTCGCCGCGTCGAACCAGCGGAAGTACGTCGGATAGAAGATGATGCCCGCCGGGTCGCAGTCGCCCCAATGCACCTCGCAGGCGAACCTGCCGGTGATCGAGTTGAAGTTGCCCTCGGCCATTGCGTCCATCACTCAGCATTGCTCCCAGGGAAGGCCGTCGAAGCGCCAGCCGGCGATCGTATTGCGCTGGTGGCGCTCGTTCATCTCGCCCTCGAATCCGTTCACCACGTTGTACACCCTGGTAAAACCTGCGCGCTCGAGTGCGTCGCCGGCTTCTTGCGACCGATTGCCGCTGCGGCAAATGAGAACGATCGGCCGCATGGCGTGGTTGGTGCCTGCCAGCTTCTTCACCTGCCCGACGAAGTGCGGGTTGACGTCCCAATCCGGGCCGTCGTTCCACGCGACGTGCAACGCGCCGACCGGATGGCCCACGAAGAGGTATTCCATCTCGCTGCGGCAGTCGACGAATAGCGCGCTGGGATTTTGCTGCAGGAAGGTGTACGCCTCCTTGGGCTGGAAATGTTGCATCGGGGTCGCTCCACGAAGGTTCCGGATTATACGCGCGCTCGCCAAGTGGTTGACACGAAAGGGGGTAGGGCGGCAGACTGCGATCCTGCGCCGATTTGATGTTCAGCTTGCGGGCGCCGACCCGCCGCCAGGCGGTGAAAAAGAAGTGCCGCTAAAGAGACGCGTGCCGCACGAGGCAAGAAGGCCCGTTTCGAGCGAAGGCTGAACGGGCTTTTTGTTTTGCGAATCGACATGAACCAGCCTGCCCGCGCCGCGAAGCTCGAAGCATTGCTCGCCGAACGCATCCTCGTGCTCGACGGCGCCATGGGCACCATGATTCAGGCCGAGCGGCTGGACGAGTCGCAGTACCGCGGCGAACGCTTTCGGGACTGGCCACGTGAGCTGCGCGGCAACAACGATCTGCTGTGCATCACGCGACCTGCGCTCATCCGGCACATCCACGAGCAGTACCTCGACGCCGGTGCGGACATCATCGAGACCAATACCTTCAACTCGACCTCCGTATCCCTGGCGGACTACGGCATGGAAGCGCTGGCGTATGAGCTGAATCTCGCCGGCGCGCGGCTCGCAGTAGACGTCGCGCGAAGCTACGAAGCCCGGAGCCTAGCCAAACCGCGCTTCGTCGCCGGGGTTCTCGGACCCACGAGCAAGACCGCCTCGATCTCGCCGGACGTGAGCGATCCGGGCTTTCGCAATGTGGACTTTGATCAGCTAGTCGCGTCCTACGGCGAAGCCTTGCGCGGCCTCCAGGATGGCGGCGTCGATCTGATTCTGGTCGAAACGGTGTTTGACACCTTGAACGCGAAGGCTGCGCTGTTCGCAATTGAGGAATCGTTCGAGCAGCGCGGCATGCGCTTGCCGATCATCGTGTCTGGAACGATTACCGATGCTTCCGGACGCACGCTGTCTGGCCAGACCACCGAGGCGTTTTACAACTCCGTGTGCCACGTGCGTCCCCTCGCGGTCGGACTGAACTGCGCGCTCGGAGCCAAGGACTTGCGCGCACACGTGGAAGAGCTCTCTGGCGTGGCGCAGACCTGCGTCTCCTGTCACCCGAACGCGGGCCTGCCGAACGCGTTCGGCGAGTACGACGACACGCCCGAATCGATGGCGCAGCAAATGAGCGAGTGGGCCCGAAACGGGTGGCTAAATATCGCCGGCGGGTGCTGCGGCACAACCCCGCGGCATATTCAGGCGATCGCCCATGCCGTGGCCGGGCTCGCGCCGCGCACCATCCCCGAACTGCCGGGCAAGCTGCGTCTCTCGGGCCTGGAACCGCTCAACGTCGGGGACGATTCCCTGTTCGTCAATATCGGCGAGCGTACCAACGTCACGGGCTCGAAGGCCTTCGCGCGGCTGGTCCTGGCCGGCGACTACGCCGGCGCGCTCTCCGTCGCCCGCCAGCAGGTCGAGAACGGAGCGCAGGTCATCGACGTCAACATGGACGAGGCGATGCTCGACTCCGAGAAGGCGATGACCACTTTCCTAAGGTTGATCGCCGCGGAGCCCGACATCGCGCGCGTGCCGGTCATGATCGATTCCTCGAAGTGGAGCGTCATCGAGGCAGGTCTCAAGTGCGTGCAAGGCAAGAGCATCGTCAATTCGATCAGCCTAAAGGAAGGCGAAGCGGAGTTCCTGCGTCAGGCGCGCCTGGTGCGCCGCTACGGTGCCGCAGCCGTGGTGATGGCTTTTGACGAGAAAGGGCAAGCCGACACCTTGCAGCGGCGCATCGACATCTGCGCGCGCTGCAACGAGCTGCTTACGCGCAAGGCAGACTTCCCCCCCGAGGACATCATATTCGATCCGAACATCTTTGCCGTGGCGACCGGCCTGGAGGAGCACGCGCGCTACGGCATCGACTTCCTCGAGGCTGCTGCGTGGATCCGCAAGAACCTGCCCGCGGCGAAGGTGTCAGGCGGTGTTTCCAACCTGTCGTTCTCTTTCCGCGGCAACGACGCGGTGCGCGAGGCGATGCACACGGTGTTCCTGTATCACGCCGTGCGCGCCGGCATGTCGATGGGCATCGTGAACGCGGGTCAGCTCGGTGTATACGAGGAAATCGAGCCGCAGCTGCGCGAATACGTCGAGGATGTTCTTTTCAACCGTCGTGCGGACGCCACCGAGCGCATGGTCGAGCTCGCAAACTCGGTCAAGGGAGGGCCCAAAGACAAGGCGAGGGACGAAGCCTGGCGCGCCGGCAGCGTCGAAGAACGGCTCAGCCACGCATTGGTGAGCGGCATCGCGACTCACGTGGTCGCCGATACCGAGGAGGCGCGCCTCAAATACGCGCGTCCGATCGAGGTGATCGAAGGTCCCCTGATGGACGGCATGAACGTCGTGGGCGACCTGTTCGGCGCGGGCAAGATGTTCCTGCCACAAGTAGTCAAGTCGGCACGCGTCATGAAGCTCGCAGTGGCGCACCTCATTCCGTTCATCGAGGCCGAGAAGGCACGCAGCGGCGAGGTAGGGCGGGCCAAGGGCAAGATCGTGATCGCGACGGTCAAAGGCGACGTGCACGACATCGGCAAGAATATCGTCGCAGTCGTCCTGCAATGCAACAACTACGAGATCGTGAATCTCGGGGTCATGGTCCCGGCGCAGACCATACTCGAGACCGCCCGCCGCGAGAAGGCCGATGCGGTCGGGCTATCGGGGCTCATCACGCCCTCGCTCGAGGAGATGGCGCACGTGGCGCGCGAGATGGAGCGCCAGGGGTTCAGCATCCCCCTGCTCATCGGAGGAGCCACGACCTCCCGCGTGCACACCGCCGTAAAGATTGCGCCCAGCTTCTCCGGGCCCGTCGTGTATGTCCCCGACGCGTCACGTAGCGTACCCGTGGTGAGCAGCTTGCTCTCCCTCGAGCAGCGCGACGCCTTCGTCGCGGAGCTGCGCGCCGACTATGAACGCATCCGGGTACAGCACCGCGACAAACGAGGCCCTGGACCGCTGCATCCGATCGCCGAGGCACGCAAGCTCGGCCTGAAGACCGACTGGGCCGCCTATCGGCCGCCCGCGCCGCGCAAACCGGGCATCACCGTTCTGCGCGACTATCCGCTCGCGGAACTGGTGCCCTATATCGACTGGACCCCGTTTTTCCAAGCGTGGGAGCTTTCCGGATCGTATCCAAAGATCCTGCAGGACCCGGTGGTCGGCGAGGCGGCGCGCAAGCTGCTCGCCGACGCCAAGCATGGGCTTGGGCGCCTGATCGCGGAAAGGTGGGTGAGCGCGCATGCGGTGATCGGCCTGTTTCCAGCAGCTCAGGTGGAGAACGACGACATTGCGATCTACGCGGAAGAAGAACGCCGCGCTCCGCTAGCCACATGGCACAACCTGCGCCAGCAAAACCACAAGCCGGGCGGTCGCCCAAATCTTTGCCTCGCCGACTTCGTCGCGCCCAAGGATACGCGGGTGCCCGATTACATCGGCGCCTTCGCTGTGACGGCCGGCAGCGGGATCGAGCGCAAGCTCGGCGAATTCGAAGCCGCGCATGACGACTACAGCGCGATCATGCTCAAGGCGCTCGCCGACCGCCTGGCCGAAGCGCTCGCAGAGCGAATGCACGAACGGGTGCGGCGTGAGTTCTGGGGCTACGCTGCGGACGAACGGCTTTCGAACGAGCAGCTCATTGCCGAGCGCTATCGCGGCATACGTCCCGCGCCCGGCTATCCCGCGTGTCCTGACCACGCCGAGAAGCGTGCACTGTTCGAGCTGCTCGATGCCGGCGCGAACGCCAGCATCGAGCTCACGGAATCCTTCGCGATGCTTCCTGCCGCCTCGGTGTGCGGCTTCTATCTCTCGCATCCCGAATCGAGTTATTTCGCCGTCGGCAAGATCGGGCGTGATCAGGTCGCAGACTACGCGAAGCGCAAGTCGATCAGCCTTGCCGAGGCAGAGAAGTGGCTCGCGCCGTATCTCGACTACGAGCCCCAGCATTCGGTCACAACGAACGCCGCGGCGTAGCTATAATCGCGCGCTCGGATCACACACAGTTGGAGCGAGACCATATGGGCAAGGGCGACAAGCGCACGCGACGCGGCAAGATCTACAAGGGCAGCTACGGCAAGAAGCGCCCGCATCGCGCCAAGAAGAAGTCCTCCTGAGGGCGCAACACGCCAACGTGGCGCGCGCAGCCAGACTGTTCGTCGTGCTGGGCGCACTCCTCGCCGCGCTGGGCGTTGCGCTGGGCGCCTATGGGGCGCATGCCCTAAAAGCCAAGCTCGCGCCCGAGGCGCTCGCGATCTACCAAACCGCTGTGCAGTACCACATGTGGCACGCTCTTGGTTTGGTAGCGGTCGGCCTGCTGTGCAATGCCCTTCCCGGTAGCGGCTGGCTGAGGGCCTCGGGGTGGCTACTCACGGCGGGAATCATGCTTTTCTCGGGAAGCTTGTACTTGCTCGCGGTTACGGGAACGCGCTGGTTCGGAGCCCTGACCCCGCTCGGCGGCAGCGCGCTGATGCTCGGCTGGCTTGCCCTGGCGCTCGCGCTGCTACGCGCCTAGCGACTCGACAGAGAGTCGCTCGTCGTCCGGTAATCGGATCACGCGGCCCACTTCCAGGTATTGCGCAAGCGGCGATTCGTTCAGCAACCGTTGAAGTGGGGCCAGATGCCGGGGGTCACCGAGCTCGAGCAGCACACGCGCCGGGCGCCGCTCGCGCAGCAGCCGAGTGAGCTGGACCTGCGCCTCGACGCGGCCAAGGCAGCAGGGGCAGGCGTGCGGCGTGATGGCTGGCCAGCCGGGTCGCGCCTCGAGCGCGCGCGCAATCCACGCGCGCCGCTCGGCCTGTCCGGCGCCACTCACTACGTGCACGACGGTGCGCCTCACTTGCGCCAGAACGCGGGCGTGAACAATACCAGCACCGTAAGCAGTTCAAGCCGCCCGAGTAGCATCGCGCAGACCAGCAACCATGCCTGAAAATCGCTCATTCCGGCGTAGCTCGCATTCGGGCCAACCTGCCCCAGGCCCGGCCCCGAATTGTTGATGCACGCCACCACCGCTGAAAAGGCCGTCACCAGGTCGAGCCCCGTTGCAGCGAGCAACATCGTGATGGCGATGATCGCGCTGCCGTAAACGAGCATAAACGCGAGCACGGCGAAGATGATGTTGTTCTCGATCAATTGCCCGGCGAGTTTGACCGGAATGTAGCCCCTGGGATGAACGATACGCGCGAGCTCGCGGAACGCCTGCTTGAACATGAGGATCGCGCGCAGCATCTTGATGCCCCCGCCCGTCGAACCCGAACAGCTCACGAAGGACGCCAGAAAAAGCATCCACAACGGTGCGAACAGTGGCCAGACGCCGAAGTTGGTATTCGAGTAGCCCGTCGAAGTAGCCATCGATACAAGATTGAACGCGGTGTAGCGCAGAGCCGTGCCGTAGTCCCCGTACACGCCCCTGTCGTACAGGAAGAGCGCGACGCCAAATATGCTCAGGACGATCACTGCGACGAACACGCGAACCTCCACGTCTAGCCCGTACGGAGACGTGCTGCGCTTTCTCAACGCTTGGAAATGGGTCGCGAAATTGATGCCTGCGATCATCATGAATACGATCGTCACGGACTCGATGGCAGGTGAATCCCAGTAACCGAAGCTCGCATCGTGGGGCGAGAAACCGCCGGTGCTCATGGTCGTGAACGCGTGCATGACCGCGTCCAGCCACGACATCCCGGCCCAGCGCAGCGCGAAGACGCAGGCGACGGTAAGCAGCGCATAGACCAACCACAGCCCCTTGGCCGTCTCCGTGATGCGCGGGGTGAGCTTGGTGTCCTTCATCGGTCCGGGCGTCTCCGCCCGCAGCGCCTGGCGGCCGCCCACGCCCAGCAAGGGCAGGATACCTACTACCAGCACCAGAATGCCCAAGCCGCCAAGCCATTGCAGGAGGCAGCGCCACAGATTGATCGATGGCGGCAGGCGATCCAGCCCGACGAGCGCCGTCGCCCCGGTCGTGGTGAGGCCCGCCATCGCTTCGAAATACGCGTCGGTGAACGAGAGCTGCTGCAAGTAGGACAGCAGCGGTAGGGTGGCGAACGCGGGCAAGACCGTCCAAGCCAGCGTGACTAACAGAAAACCGTCGCGCGCCTGCAGGTCGCGCTTGCCTGTGCGCGTGACCAGCCACGCGACCCCGCCGGCCAGCAGGGTGACGACGATCGCTGTGTCGTAGGCCGATTCTGCACCGTCGGCAAGGTAGAGCGACACGCCCAGCGGCAACAGCATCGTCAGGGCGAAGATCACCACCATCACGCTCAGCAGGTTGACGACGCCGGCGAGCCGCTGCATCGCTGCGCACCTTGTAAGTCAGAGAAAGCGTGCGCCGACCTGGAACAGGCGCTCGACTTTCGGCAGCGTCTTCTTGTCGGTCACGAACACGATAACGTGATCCTCAGCCTCGATCTTCGTGTCGTGGTGTGCCATCACCACCTCGTTCTCGCGCACCAGGGCACCGATCGTAGTCCCGGGAGGAAGGTCGATTTCCTCGATGCGCCGCCCGGTGACGCGGCATGACTCCCTGTCCCCGTGCACCACCGCTTCGAGCGCCTCTGCGGCACCGCGCCGCAAACTGTGCACCGCCACGACATCGCCGCGACGCACGTGTGCGAGCAGTTTGCCTATCGTCGCCTGCGCCGGCGATATGGCGATGTCTATCTCGCCGCTCTGCAGCAGGTCGACATAGGATCGGCGATTAATGAGGGCAACGACGCGACGAGCCCCCATGCGCTTGGCCAATAGGGAACTCATGATGTTGTTTTCGTCATTATTCGTGACGGCGACGAAAAGATCCATCTCGCCGATGTTCTCCTGCTCGAGCAGCTCTTCGTCCGTTGCGTCGCCGTTCAGCACCAGCGCGTGATTGACCTTGGCCGCCAGAATTTCGCAACGGCGCTTGTTGTGCTCGATCACTCGTACCGAATAATCGTCTTCCAGGGCGCGCGCGAGCCGCAGTCCGATGTTGCCGCCCCCGGCGATCATCACGCGCTTCACCGGTCGGTCCATGCGCCGCAGCTCGCGCATGACCTCGCGGATGTTCTTCTCCGGCGCAAGGCAAAACACTTCGTCACCAGCTTCGATTACGGTATTGCCGTCTGGAACGATTGGACGGTCCTGACGGAAGATCGCCACCACCCGAGTTTCGACGTTTGGAATGTGCCGCCGGATATCCTTGAGCTGGTTTCCGACCAGCGGACCGCCCTTGTACGCACGCACGCCCACGAGGCTTACTTGGCCAGCGGCAAAATCCAGAACCTGCAAGGCTTCGGGGAACTCGACAAGCTTGACGATGTATTCGGTCAGCACCTGCTCAGGGCAGATCGACAGGTCCACGTCAAAGCCCTCCGGGCCGAGCACCTTGACGTCGTCCAGAAAATCGGTCGCCCGGATGCGCGCGATGCGGCGTGGCACGTTGAACATGCGGGCGGCTAGCTTGCAGGCGACTAAATTGGTCTCGTCGGATTGCGTAACCGCAATCAGCAAATCGGCGTCGTCTGCACCTGCTTCGGATAGTACCGAAGGATGCGACGCGCTGCCGAGAATGGTGCGCAGGTCAAGCCGGTCGTGCAGCGCGCGCAGGCGCGCCGCATCGACGTCCACGACCGTGATGTCGTTCTGCTCCGATACCAGGCTTTCGGCGACCGAGACGCCAACCTGGCCGGCGCCGAGAATGATGATCTTCACGACTTGCCGCTCCGCGGCAGAAACGGCGGCATTCTAGTCTTTCTCAGCCTTCATCGCGCCGACCTACGGGAAGCCCGAGCGCCTTGAGCTTGCGATACAGGTGCGTCCGCTCGAGCCCGGAGCGTTCCGCCACGCGGGACATGCTGCCTTGCTCGCGCACCAGAAGCTGCTCGAAATACACGCGCTCAAATGCCTCTCGCGCTTCGCGATACGGTCGGTCGAGCCCAAGTTCCGGCATCGCGGGCGCATCGGCGCGCGCCGCGAGCACTCGCTCGGCATCCTCCAGGCCGATTTCTTCTTGTAGCGAAGTCAGCGCGAGATCCTTGATCACGCCTTCGAGCTCGACGAGATTGTTGGGCCATGGGTGATGGCGCAACGCATTGAGGGCGGCGACCGACATGCGCCGTGCGGGGCACACGCGCGCCTCCACCAGCTGCGCCAGCATCATCGCCGCGATGTCAGGTACGTCTTCCGCAAACTCGCGCAATGCGGGCAGCTTGAGTGTGAGCTCCGAAAGCCTGGTCACCAATTCGGGGTCGAAATCGTACTTCTCGACAAGCGCTTTCGTATCCGTAGGGGAGAACGAAACAATTCGCGTCTTGTACTTGTCCGCACGCGCCAAGAGAAACTCGACGTTCTTCTGCTCGGCACGGGCCAAGTGCGTCAGGTCGCTTAGAAACAGGATTCCACCGGCAGCGCGCGACAGAACCTCCGATATCGGCTCGGAGAGCAGGTCCGACCCCAGGAGGAACGACGCGCCGGGCGCGAGCAGGAGGCGCGCGAACAGCTCGGCCTGCATCCCGCGCTCGCCACGCAACATGAGCGGTGCCGCCGCCAGACCCACCTGGGACAGACGCCTCTTGGCGTCCGCAAGCGCCGCTGAGCGTCCCAGTGCGGCGAGCGACAGTTCACGAGGTGCGGGGACCTCCTGGTTCCGCAATGCACGCTTGACGGTAGTCAACAGTCTCTGCAGCGCGATCGGCTTTTCCAGGAAGTCGAGCGCACCGATACGCGTGGCCTCCACTGCCGTTTCAATGGTTCCATGACCAGACATCATGACGACGGGCATGGTCAACTGGCCGCACGCCGACCATTCCTTGAGCAGCGTGATACCGTCCGTATCGGGCATCCAGATGTCGAGTAGCACGAGATCGGGCCGCTGCTGCTCGCGCACCTGACGCGCGCTGGCCGCGCTTTCGGCGAGCAGCACCTGATGGCCCTCGTCCGCCAGGATCTCGGACAGAAGCTCGCGGATACCGACTTCGTCGTCTACGACCAGAATCTGGGCCATGAATGGACGCTGTGCTCGAACCCTGTTGAGATCATGCCGCTTTGACCACGGCGTTGCTCCGACCAATCACGGGGAGCACGACACTCACGCATGCGCCCCGTTCGGGCCGGTTCTCGATTGCAATGCTGCCGTGATGTTCATCGACGATCTTCTTCACGATGGCAAGTCCGAGCCCCGTACCTCGGGGTTTGCTGGTGACGTACGGTTCGAAAATGCGGGTCATCAGCTCCTCTGGGAAACCCGGCCCATTGTCGCTCACCGACAGCCGCACCCGGTCGCCAAGCGCCTCGGTGCGCACCTCGATAGAGGGTGCTGCGCGCCAGCTCCTGCCGCTCTCGAGGGCGTCTTGGGCGTTTTGCACCAGATTGTGGATGACCTGACGGATCTGCGCGGAGTCGGCAAGCACCGCAGGCAGATCCGGGGCCAGGCGTTTGATAATTGGAACCCCGGAGTTCTCGTAAAGCGCAAGCACCTCGGTGACCAGTGCGTTGAGGTCCAGATCGGCGAGCATCGGCGCCGGAAGGCGAGCATAGTCCCGGAAATCGTCGACCATTGACTTGAGCGCCGTGACCTGATTGACGATGGTGCGTGTGGCACGTCGCAGGATGTCGGCCTCTTCCTCCGGAACCTTCCCCGTCAGCTTCACTTCCAGGCGTTCGGCGGAGAGCTGGATCGGTGTCAGTGGATTCTTGATCTCGTGCGCGAGGCGCCGCGCCACCTCGGCCCAAGCCGTCGCGCGTTGAGCCTGGATCAGCTGAGTGATGTCGTCGAATACCAGCACGAAGCCGCCCCCCGTCGACCCACGCAGCCCGGCGCCTCGCGCGAGCAGCGTCGTTCCCGTGGCACGCAACTCGAGCTCGCGCTGCCAGGTATGCTCGCCATGCGCAACGAAGGCCTCGCGCACCGCTCGTGCAAAGGCCTCCAACGCCCCGCTCCAGCTGGCGAGCGGTTTACCCGCAAGCGAGTCGAGTTCGCCGCCCAATATCGAAGCGGCGCCATGGTTGCTGATGGTCAGGCAGAGATCATGATCGAACACGAGGACCCCTGCTGAGAGATTGGCGAGGATGTTCTCGAGATTGGCCTTGGCGGTCTCCAGCGCAATTCGGTTGGTCTCGACCACCCGCCGCGCCTCGTCCAGCTGACGCGTCATGGAGTTGAACGACTCGGTCAAGACACCGAGCTCGTCGCGGCTGGTGACCGGTGCCCGTCTGGAAAAGTCGCCGCGCGCGACGGCCTGAGTGGCCTGTGCGAGGTTGGCGAGCGGCTGCGACAAGCGGTTCGACAGGATGACCGCTAGCGCGATGGCGACAAACAGCGCCATCAAGAGCGCCAAGGTGAGCGTAACAATGTAGATGCGCTTTAAACCTTGGCGCGATAGCGCCAGCTCGCGGTAGTCCCGATAGGCTGCCTCGACCGCTTCCGCGCTGCGTGCAAAGGAGGCTGGTACGGTCTGCCGCAATTGCAGATAGCGCGCTTCGTCAGTGAGCGTGAGTGCGTTGATCGGGACAACCACGCGCAGGGCAAGCGGCTTACCTGCGGGGGCATCGATTGAGGTGTAACCACGATCCGCGCGCGCTTGCCGCAGTGCTTGCGCACTCGGCAGATCCGGGACAAGCCGGGTCACGTCCTCGCTCGCGCTGGCGACGAGCCGGCCGCTGCCCGTAATGATTACGGCTTCCTGCACACCGGCCTGCTCGCGTAGCCTGTTGAGCATCGCGCCTTGCTCCGCCTGAGAATGGTCCGCAAGCTCTAGCGCCATCGCACGAACCTTGACATTCATTTCCGACAGCATCTGATCGATCGCGCCCTGCGCCAGTGTCAGGCCGCCCTCCAAGGCGGCATCGACTTTCACGTCGAACCATGACTCGATGCTCTTGCTCAGGAACTGCACGGAAACCGTGTAAACAAGCAGGCCGGGCGCAAGCGCCATCATGGCGAACAGCACCAGGAAGCGAAGCGTCAGCCGCGAACCGAAGACACGCGCATGGTACTTGCGCGCAAGCGCGACGACCTGATACGTAACGAGGCCCGCCAGAACTGCCGCGAGCATTGCGTTAAGCGCAAGCAGCAGTGGATAATGCTTCTCGAACAGACTCGTGTTCGCGCTCGCCGTCGCGAGCAGAAACAGCAGCACGCCGGCCAGCGCCGCACCGATGATGAGCAAGGCTTTCATCGACCGGTCATCTCCTTCGGCTCGCGGCTCTCGACTGGCGCAGGAGGTTGCTGCGGCGGACGGAACGGGAACGCCTTCCATTCCGACTCGAATTGCCAATCACGACTTGTCAGCGCGCTAACCTGAAACGGCTTGGGAAGCAGCGAGGTATCCAGGCGCATGCGCACGGACGCGTCGTAGGTAGCGTCCGTGAGAGAGAGTGTTCGGTCGACGACCAACCAGTTTTGGAGCCGCCTAAGCACGCTCAGGGCCTCTTCCAGCGTTGCGAAATTCTGTTGCAGCACGCCCGTGGAAAGCCGGTAGTGCCTGGAAAGTGCATGGTACGAAAGTCTGACCTGCATTTGCTTTGATACCGGATGCTCGTTGAACCAGTACCAGCGATGCCGGGTGAGATCGAACTCGAAGACGAAATAAAGAGGCACGCCACTGACGACTGCCTCGGCGAGAGCGGCCGGAAAATCGAACCGGAATTCCGCATTAAGCACCAGGCCTTCGTCTGTTGCGCGCAAGTTCGCGTCGTAGACCTTGATGTCGGCCGCGCTCGCGCGAATCGCTGTCGCCAAAAGGAGCGCCAGAAGTACCCTGCCGATAGGAGCGATGCGTTGCATGACGCGTCTCATGTCCGCTTTGCTAGCAGAGCGAAATAGAATCCGTCGTGCTCGGCGTCCGGCAGCAGTTGAGTCGCTGCGCCGGACGGCAGCGCAAGCCGATGCGCCTGCGGCATGCGCGCACAGAACGCGCCGATGACGGCCTCGTCTTCTTCGGCGAAGACCGAACAAGTGACATACAGCAATTTACCACCCGGTGCGAGCACGCGCCAAAGCGCATCCAGAATCGCCGACTGCCGGATCGTAAAGCCCGCAATGTCAGTCTGCCTGCGCAGCCATTTGATGTCGGGATTCCTGCGCGCCACCCCCGAAGACGAGCACGGCACGTCGGCAAGGATGCGATCAAACGCGGTGCCATCCCACCATGTCTCGATCCGAGTGCAGTCGGCGATCTTCACCCGCGCATGCAAGCCGAGACGTGCGAAGTTTCTTTCCATCTGCGCGCTGCGCAGAGGGTCGACATCTAGGGCCGTAAGCGAGACCGCCGCAGTTTCAAGTATATGGGCCGATTTGCCGCCCGGGGCCGCACAGGCATCGAGCACGCGCTGTCCGTCTGCAAGATCGAGGTAGGGCGCCGCGCGCTGGGCACCCGCGTCTTGCACCGAAACCTCGCCGGACAGGAAACCCGGCAGGCGCGCGACTGGCACCGGACGCTCAAGCATCAAGGTCGTTTCCGCGAGAGGGTGCGCAGTCAGCCCCTCCGCCATCAGCCGCGCCTGATATTCACGCATGCTAGTGCGCCGTAGATTAACTCGCAGCGCCATCGGCGGGCGGCTGTTCCCTGACTCCAGCACGCCCTGCCATTTGTCGGGATGACTGTGCCGCACGGCTTCGATCCACCACGTCGGGTGCCACCAGCGCGCCTGCTCATCAGCCGCTATCGCAGTCTCTATTCTCGAGCGGTCGCGCAGCAGGCGACGCAGAACCGCGTTCACAAATCCCTTGGCGCGCTGCCGGCCCAAAAGCGCGCTTGCGCGAACTGCCTGGTCGACGACCGTATACGGCGCGTAGCGACCTGAATCGAGTGCGTAAAAGGAGCACCACAGCAACGCGCTCACCGTCGGATCGGTCCCGCCGCGCGTCTCCAATTGCTGCTCAAGCGCTTGCACGCGTCCGTAGCGGCGCAAGGTGCCGTGCGTGAGATCGATCAGTGCCGCGCGCGGAAGCTCGCCCTCCTCAGCCGCTCGCTCCAATTCGCCCACGAGGCTGCGTCCGGCCGCGACGGCGGCAACCAGACGCGTCGCCTCACAAAGCAGCTCGGCCAGCGGGGGCGCATTCAAAGCCGGCGCCCGCGCGGAATCGCTGGCCACGCTCACGTCTCCCTAGGCAGTGGACCGAAGCGTGCTCCAGGCTCGAGTGATCTGCCACGAAGAAACTCCGCAGCAGATAGCCGCCTGCCGCCGGCGCGCTGAAGTTCCGTGACTTGCAACGCCCCTTCACCGCAGCCGATCACGATGCCGAGCGAATCGGCGACGAGCACTTTCCCGGGCAAGCCACTTCCCTCAACAGGTTGCCCCCGCCAAATCTTCAGCGCCTCGCCCCCCAGAAACGTTGCGGCACCCGGCGAAGGTCGAAATGCGCGGACGACCCGACTCAGCTCGCTCGCTGAACGCGTCCAATCAAGCACGGACTCGCGCTTTTCGATCTTGGCTGCATAACTGACCCCCTCCGCCGGCTGCGGTGTTGCGCGCACGCCGCCCGTCGCAAACTTAGCGACGGTTTCTACGATCATCCTCGCGCCCAGCGCTGCGAGCCTGCCCTGAAGGGTGCCCGCGTCGTCCGTATCGCTGATGGAAACGACGCCTTGAGCGAGCATCGGCCCCGTATCCAGTCCGGCGTCCATCTTGATGATCGTGATCCCGGTTTCGCGATCGCCGGCGAGCAACGCACGCTGGATCGGTGCCGCGCCACGCCAGCGCGGCAGCAGCGACGCGTGAATATTCAATGCGCCGAAGCGCGCGCTGTCGAGCACGGCTTGCGGCAGGATGAGCCCGTACGCCGCGACCACAAGCATTTCCGGGCGGGCAGCCGCGATCGGCGCGAGCGCACCGGGCTCCTTGAAAGAGACTGGCTGGTGCAGCTCTAGCCCGCGATCAAGTGCGCGCCGCTTCACATCGCTCGCACTCGGATGCATGCCTCGCCCTGCGGGTCGATCGGGCTGCGTCAGTACGAGCGGTATCTGATGCCCCGCCTCCAACAAGGCATCGAACGCGCGCGCGGCAAACTCGGTTGTGCCTGCGAACACGATACGCATTAACAGTGCTCTTAGCGAACCTCGCGCGCGGCCCGGCAAGCGCCCCGAGCTGCGACTTTCGCCCCAAGCCGGCCTACGCGCTTTTGCGTAGCTGCTTGGCCAGACGAGCGCGGATGCGCTGCTGTTTGAGTTGCGAAAGGTAGTCGACGAAGACCTTGCCTTCTAGGTGATCCATCTCATGCTGGATGCAAACCGAGAGCAGGCCCTGCGCCTCAAGCGTGAATGAAACGCCGTTCTGGTCGTACGCTCGCACCTTCACGCGCTCCGCGCGCTCGACCATCTCGTAGATACCCGGAACCGACAAGCAACCCTCTTCGATATCGGACTGGCCGGTCGCATCGAGGATCTCAGGGTTGACCAGCACGATCAAGGAATCACGGCGCTCGGAGACGTCTATGACGATCACTTGCTTGTGCACGTCCACCTGCGTGGCGGCTAAACCGATTCCAGGCGCCGCATACATCGTTTCGGTCATGTCGGCGACGAGCTTCTTCAGCCCGTCGTCAAAGACAGTCACCGAAGCAGCCGTTTTGTGGAGGCGGGCATCGGGGTACCGGAGAATGCTTAGAAGCGCCATGAATTTGGAAATCGCTTGCTGTGTGAAATAATTACATGCACAATCTCAGGCAGCATGTAAGCTAAGTGAGCTTCTACGCTACATTTGTGCGAGTAATCGGCATTTCAAGCCGGCCCGGAGACCCAAGAAAAGATCGGGGGCCCCATGTACGAGCAATTACGTAAGTCTATCACAGCACTCGCTTTTGTCGTAGCGGGTCTCGCCTGGGGCCAGGCGGTGGCGCAGGACCCCAAGGCTCCGCCGGCAATCAGCCCGAATGCCCCTGACCGGTACGTCGTTGTTCCCGGGGACACGCTATGGAGCATAGCCGAGCGGTTCACCAACTCGCCATGGCGCTGGCCGGAGCTGTGGGGCCTAAACCGGGACGAAATCAAGAATCCGCACCTCATCTATCCTGGGAACGTGATCGTGCTTGATCGCGCCACTGGTCGGCTGTCGCTTGCTCAAGGCACCGTCCGGCTGGAACCGCGAGTTCGCGTACTGGGAGCGACGGACAACGCCATTCCAAGCATTCCGGCATCCGTGATCGAGCCTTTCCTCAGCCAACCCCTCGTGATCGAACCGGACGGACTCGATAACGCGCCGACGATCGTAGCGACGCAGGAGGACAGAGTATTCATCGGCGCCGGCAACCGCGCCTACGTGAGAGGAATGGGCGAATCGAAAGAGTCCGATTGGAGTGTCTATCGACCCGGCAAAGCCCTGGTGGATCCGGACACGGACCGCACGATCGGCTACGAAGCGATCTACTTGGGCAGTGCGCGCTTGCTGAGGTCGGGGGAGCCGAGCACCGTTCAACTTACGAAGGTTACGCAGGAAGTCGGGCGTGGCGACAAGCTAATTCCGTCGGGGGCGCCGCAGGCGGTCGATTACGCGCCGCACTCGCCGCACGTCTTCATCAGGGGCCGCGTCATGTCGATCTACGAGGGCCTGAGCAAAGTCGGCGAAGCGGGCCCGAACTCGATCATCACGATTAACCGCGGCCGTGCCGATGGCATCGAGGTCGGGCACGTCATGGCCCTGTATCGCTATGGCGCCGTGGTGACCGAGCCTTCCAAGGATCCGTATCAGCCCGGGCAGAAGATCGAACTGCCGGAGGAGCGCTACGGGCTGGTGTTTGTGTTCCGAGTCTTCGACCGGGTATCCTACGCACTGGTCATGAAAATTACGAGGCCGGTGCATCCGCTAGATGTGGTGCAGAACCCCTAAAAAGAAAGGCAATAACTGCGTGGGCCGGCGCGCGGCGCCGACAAGCCGCAGGGTAAGCGGTCCTCATCTCGCCCCACCCGCATGACGCCGGATCCGGGGCTCGCTAGCTGGCTTCGATTAACACTTACGCCGGGCCTTGGCGCCGCTAGCATCCGCGAACTCCTCAAGCAGTTCGGACTTCCCGAAAATGTACTTGCGCGGCCGCGCGGAGAACTTGCGCGATTGGCGCCACGCGCCAGCATATCTGCGATTGATTCGGAAGAGGTAACTCGCGGCGTTGCCGCCGCGCTCGAGTGGGTGCAGAGGCCAGGTCATGCACTCGTTACGCTAGCCGACCAGAACTATCCGAGGCCGTTACTAGAAATTCCCGACCCGCCGCCCTTGCTCTACGCAAGCGGTCGCCTCGAGTTGCTGAATCACCCGTGCCTCGCGGTTGTCGGGAGCCGCAATGCCACTGCGCAGGGCGAACGCAATGCCGAGAGCTTCGCCAGAGTATTCAGCGACAATGGTCTGTGCATCGTTTCAGGACTCGCCTTGGGGATTGACGCGGCAGCCCATCGTGGAGGCCTCGCCGGTGCGGGATCGACCGCTGCGGTGCTAGGGACCGGAATTGACATCGTTTATCCTGTGCGCAACGCCGCGCTCGCCGAAGAGATCGCATGTGCCGGGCTGCTGCTATCCGAGTTCCCGCTCGGCACCAAGGCAAGCGCGCACAACTTCCCCCGCCGCAACCGGCTCATTAGCGGGCTCACGCTGGGTTGCCTCGTCATCGAAGCGGCACTCGCGTCGGGTTCGCTGATCACAGCGCGTGCCGCGGCTGAACAGGGACGCGATGTTTTCGCGGTGCCGGGATCGATTCACTCGCCGCTTTCGAAGGGCTGCCACGCACTTATCAAATCCGGGGCGAAGCTGGTCGAAAGCGCGGAGGATGTGCTCGCGGAACTGTCGGGCTTCCGGCGCACTGGATATGCTTCGACTGCCCACTCACGACCTAGCGGTGAAGCGCCCGAGCACGAGGCGCTTCTCGTGCACATGGGCTTCGACCCCGTAGACGTGGATTCGCTGTGCTCGCGAGCCGGGCTGAGCCCGGAACTAGTGTCCTCGGAGCTGCTGCGACTCGAACTTGCCGGACGCATCGCCGCCTTGCCAGGTGGACTGTATCAACGTCTCAACTGAGGAGAATAAGAACATGTACGACATCCTCGTCTACGTCTTCGAGAACTGCCGGCAAACCGATATCGCGCACGACAGCGAACTGGTGGCCAAGAAGCTTTCGGCGGCAGGCTTCGAGGACGACGACATCAGCGAGGCACTGTCGTGGCTTGCGGGGGTCGTGCGCGTGGTACATCGCGACTTAGCGCCACTGCCGGATCTACACGCGACATTCCGAGCCTATGCTCCGAAAGAGCTCGCCAAACTCGATGCCGAATGTCGCGGTTTCCTTCTCACCTTGGAGCAGTCAGGCATCCTCGAGCCACGCATTCGCGAGCACGTGCTCGAGCGAGCGCTGGCCGCAACGGGCGCCACACTCTCGCTCGAGCAACTGAAGCTGATCGTGCTGATGGTGCTTTGGAACCAGCAGACACCGACCAGCCGACTCCTGGCCGAGGACCTGTTCGCGATCCAGGGCGAGCGGCTTCCGAGCTAGCCGTCGCCTAGCGAGCACGCTCCGCGCCCAGCTGGCAACGACACTGCGCGACCTGACCCGCGGTTGCTGCGGCGGCACGTTTGCACTTATCATCTGCCGCCGTTCGGCGCTCCCTCAAGCTTTCAATGGCGAAGAAACTGATCATTGCGGAGAAACCATCTGTCGCGGCCGATATCGCGCGCGCGCTCGGAGGCTTCGCGCGCAAAGGGGATTACTTCGAGAGCGACGATTATGTCCTATCTTCCGCGGTGGGACATCTGCTCGAGCTCGTGTTACCGGAAAGGCACGACGTTAAGAAAGGCAAGTGGTCGTTCGCCAATCTCCCGGTGATCCCCCCGCACTTCGAGCTCGCGCCGATCGAGCGTAGCGAAGAGCGGCTCAATCTCTTGCTGCGGCTGATCAAGCGCAAGGACGTCGTTGGTTTGGTGAACGCCTGCGATGCCGGACGCGAAGGCGAGCTTATCTTCCGTTACATCGTTCAGTACGCGCGGGCAAGAAAGCCTATTGAGCGGCTGTGGTTGCAGTCAATGACGCCGCAGGCCATCCGCGAGAGTTTCGCCGCCCTGCGCCGGGACAAGGACATGTTGCCGCTCGCCGATGCCGCCAAGTCCCGCTCCGAGGCCGACTGGCTGGTCGGCATCAACGGCACGCGCGCAATGACGGCCTTCAATTCCAAGGAGGGCGGTTTTTACCTAACTACAGTCGGACGCGTTCAGACGCCGACGCTCGCGATACTTGTCGACCGCGAGGAACGAATCCGAAATTTCGCGCCGCGCGACTACTGGGAGGTACACGCGCGTCTCGCCGCGGCTGCAGGTGACTATCCAGGGCGCTGGTTCGACCCGGCGTTCAGAAAAGGGGACGACCCCGAGCACAAGGCGGAACGCCTATGGAAGGCCGGCGATGCCGAGGCCATAGTCGCGGACTGCCGAGGGAAGCGCGGTACCGTCAGCGAGGAAAGCAAGCCTTCCAGCCAGCTTTCGCCTCTACTATTTGATTTGACAAGCTTGCAGCGCGAGGCAAACGCACGCTTCGGATTCTCGGCTCGGAATACTCTAGGTCTCGCTCAGGCACTTTACGAACGTCACAAGGTGCTGACGTACCCGCGCACCGATGCGCGCGCGCTTCCAGAAGACTACGTCGCAACGGTCAAGAAGACCATGGACGCGATCGGCGATGACCCCCACTACTCGTCGTTCGCAAAGAACATCCTCAAGCAAGCTTGGGTCAAGCCGCTTCGGCGCGTATTTGACAACTCGAAGATTTCCGACCACTTCGCGATTATCCCCACGCTGCAACTTCCCAAGCATCTGAACGACGCGGAACAGAAGATCTACGACATGGTCGTGCGGCGCTTTCTCGCAGTTTTCTACCCCGCGGCGGAGCACTTGCAGACGACTCGTACGACCACGGTCGGAAGACACCAGTTCCGCACCGAAGGCAGAGTGCTCACCAGCCCGGGCTGGCTTGCGGTGTACGGTCGCGCAGTCCAATCCGAGGCGGAGAACCTGCCTGCAATTGGTCCCGGAGAGAACGTGAGCGTGGTCGTTGTCGAGGCACAGCGCAATCAAACCAAACCGCCGCCGCGTTACACCGAAGCCACTCTGTTGTCCGCCATGGAAGGTGCAGGCAAGCTGGTCGAGGACGACGAGCTGCGTGCGGCGATGGAGGCGAAGGGCCTGGGCACACCGGCCACCCGCGCGGCCGTCATCGAGGGGCTGATCCAGGAAGAGTACGTGCATAGGAACGGCAAGGAGCTGGTACCCACGCCAAAAGCGTTTTCGCTCTTTTTCGCCCTGCGGCATTTTGGCGTCAGCGAGATCACTTCGCCCGAGCTCACCGGCGACTGGGAGTTCAAGCTGAAGATGATGGAAAGCGGGAAGCTGCCGCGGGAAGAATTCATGGAGCATATCGAACAGGTCACTCGTGATCTCGTCGAGCGAATCAAGAACGGCGATATTCCGGATACCGCCTTTGCCACCGTCCCGGCCCCTTGTCCGAAGTGCGGCGGAACTATTCAGGAAAATTACCGGAAATTTCAGTGCCAACGCTGCGACTTTTCGTTTTGGAAAGTGGTGTCTGGAAGGGAATGGGCGCCAGAAGAGGTCGCTGAACTGATCACCAAGCGATTTGCGGGCCCGTTCACGGGCTTTCGCAGTCGCATTGGGAAGCCCTTCGCTGCGGGCGTCAGGGTTACCGACGAATTTCGCCTCGAGTTCGATTTCGGCCATGGCACGCCCTCGTCGTCTGGCGAGGAAGCACCCGATTTTTCCGCTCAGGAGAGTGTCGGCGCGTGCCCGAAATGCGGCTCGCGCGTGTTTGAGCACGGTGCTGCCTATGTGTGCGAGAAGGCCGTCGGCAGTGAACGCAGTTGCGACTTTCGCTCCGGCAAGGTGATCCTTCAGCAGCCGGTAGAGCGCGCCCAGATGATTAAGCTGCTTTCGTCCGGACGAACCGAACTGTTGCCACGCTTCATTTCGAAGAAGGGCAGGCCCTTCAAGGCCTATCTCGTCAAAACCAAAGAGGGGCGCGTCGGCTTTGAATTTGAGCCGCGCAAACTCAAGACCGCGGCACGGGAACCCAGCGCGCCCGCGCCCAGTGTCCGGGCGCGCACAGCGCCCGCGAAGACTTCGGCCAAGCCGGCGGTAAAGAAAAAAAAGCGCGCCTAGACGTCCAGATTTCGCACACCCAGAGCGTTCGATTCGATGAACGCCCGCCGCGGCTCGACCTCGTCGCCCATCAACTTCGTGAAGATCTCGTCTGCCGCGATGCCGTCTTCTATCTGCACCTTAAGCAGCCGGCGCGTCGCCGGATCCATAGTCGTTTCCCAAAGCTGATTCGGGTTCATTTCGCCCAGACCCTTGTAGCGCTGTAGGCTCATCGACTTCTGCACTTCCGCGAGCAGCCAACGCATCGCTTCCGGAAACTCCCGCACGGGATATTTTTTGTCCGCGCGCCTCACGTAGGCGCCTACGCCCACCAGGCCGCGCAACAGTTCGGCGGTCTGCCGGATTTGCGCGTAATCGCCCGAAAGCAGGAATTCAGAGTCGACGTGCGTGACGCGCACGTTGCCGTGTCGCGTACGCTCCACCCGCACCTTGTAGCGCTCCGTCTTTGCGTCGAACTCCGGGATGATGCGCAATCCGTTGCCGGGAATCGCCGCAAGCAGGGCCGCCGCCGACGCCTCGGCCGCGTCGCGTCGCGACAGGTCGATCTGCACGCCGCGCAACATCGCAGCGAGCACTTCCCTATCCAGGCCGTGCGACACGCGCTCTATCACTGCTTCGGAAACGAGGTAGGACTTCGCGAGTTCCGCCAACGCTTCGCCCGCAATCGGCTCGCGGTGCGCAGCCGGATGGAGAGCGGCGTCTACCAGCGCTTGACGCAGCATGAATTCGTTTAGCTCGTGCTCATCCTTCAGATAGCGCTCTTCCTTGCCCAGCTTCGCCTTGTACAGCGGAGGCTGGGCGATATATATGTGGCCCCGTTCCACTAATTCCGGCATCTGCCGATAGAAGAAAGTGAGCAGGAGCGTGCGGATGTGCGAGCCGTCCACGTCCGCATCTGTCATGATAATGATGCGGTGGTAGCGGAGTTTCTCCGGGTTGTATTCTTCCTTTCCGATGCCACAGCCAAGGGCAGTGATAAGGGTGGCGATCTCGGCCGAAGACAACAGCTTGTCGAAACGCGCCTTCTCGACGTTCAGAATCTTGCCCTTTAGAGGCAAGATCGCCTGAAACCGTCGGTCCCGGCCCTGCTTTGCAGAGCCGCCGGCGGAGTCTCCTTCGACGAGGTAAAGCTCGCTTTGGGCCGGATCGCGCTCCTGGCAGTCGGCGAGCTTTCCGGGCAGACCCATCCCGTCGAGCAGCCCCTTTCTGCGGGTCATCTCGCGTGCCCGACGCGCGGCTTCCCGCGCGCGTGCGGCGTCCAAGATCTTCCCAATGATCACCCGGGCGTCAGCGGGCCGTTCGTCCAAGAACTGCCGCAGCTTTTCCGCAACCACCTCCTCGACAACCGGACGAACTTCGGAGGACACGAGCTTCTCCTTGGTCTGCGAGGAAAACTTCGGCTCAGGCACCTTTACCGAAAGCACGCAGGCGAGCCCCTCGCGCATATCGTCCCCGGTCGTCTCCACCTTGGCGCGTTTCGCGAGCTCGTGTTCTTCTATGTACTTGTTGAGCACGCGCGTCATGGCTGCCCGCAGGCCGGTGAGGTGCGTGCCGCCATCTTTTTGAGGAATGTTGTTCGTGAAGCAAAGTACCGACTCCTGATAGCTGTCGTTCCATTGCATCGCGATCTCTACCCCGATTCCGTCCTTTTCGCCGCTCCCGCTGAATACGCTCGGGTGCAACACAGTCTTCGAACGGTTCATGTACTCGACGAATCCGTGCACACCACCGGAGAATTCGAAGTTCTCCTCTTTTCCGGCCCGTTGGTCGATGAGGAGAATCCGCACGCCATTATTCAGGAACGAAAGCTCGCGCAGCCGGCGCGCCAGGATGTCGTAGTGGTAATCGACTATTCCAAACACCTCTCTCGATGCGAGGAAGTGAACCTCGGTGCCGCGTTTCTCCGTCGTGCCGGTGACCTTGAGGGCCTCGACCGGTACCCCGCTACGAAACTCCATCTCGTGCACCTTGCCGTCTCGCCAAACCGTGAGGCGCAACCACTCCGAGAGCGCGTTAACGACCGACACGCCGACGCCGTGTAGACCGCCCGACACCTTGTAGGTATTGCTATCGAACTTTCCACCGGCGTGAAGCTCAGTCATCACGATTTCTGCCGCCGAACGTTTGAGCTCGTCGTCTTCCTTGATCCCCGTCGGAATACCTCGGCCGTTGTCGAGCACGGAGATGGAATTGTCCGTGTGTATCGTGACCACGATCTCGTCGCAGTAGCCAGCCAGGGCCTCGTCCACCGCGTTGTCCACCACCTCGAACACCATGTGGTGCAGACCGGTTCCGTCGGACGTATCTCCGATGTACATGCCCGGCCGCTTGCGGACAGCTTCCAGGCCTTTCAGGACCTTGATGCTGTCCGAATCGTATTCGCTCGCGTTGGCGATGTTTCTCTCCGCTTCTCCCACTGGTGCGTGACCTCTTCCTTTTAGCGCGTTCAGATGCGCATCGGCATGACGACGTACTTGAACTCCGGCATTGAAGCGAACGTTAGGAGTGCGCTCGAGGACGAGTCACCAAAGGCGCACTCGAGCTTTTCGCCCGAGACGTTGTTGAGCACGTCGAGCAAATAGTTGACGTTGAAGCCAATGTCGAGCGCATCACCTGCATAGTTCACCTCGAGTTCCTCCTGCGCCTCCTCCTGCTCCGCGTTGGAGGAAACGATCTTTAAGCTATCGCGCGTCAGCACCCACCGCACCCCGCGAAACTTCTCATTCGACAGGATGGCCGCGCGCAACAACGACTGTCTAAGCAACTCGCGATCAATTTCCAGTCTGTTCCGGTGCTGCGTAGGGATCACGCGTGTGTAGTCCGGAAACTTTCCGTCGACCAGTTTGGTCACCAGCTCGATCGGCCCAAAGCTGAACGAGGCTTGATTGGGCGAAATCTCGAGGCGTACGTCCTCATCGACGTCGGCCAGGAGCTTACTCAGCTCGATTACCGTCTTGCGCGGCACGATTACCTCCTGTCGCGGTACCTCAGGTTCGAGCGTCATCGACGCGAAAGCAAGTCTGTGTCCGTCCGTGGCAACGAGCCGGAGCTGTTTTTCTTCCACTACCAACAGGAGGCCATTCAAGTAGTAGCGGATGTCCTGCTGTGCCATTGCGTACTGCACGAGACCGATCAGCTTTCGCAGAGCCTTCTGCGGCAAGGAAATCCGGGCAACGTCGCCAGTCGGCTTGACCAAGCGCGGAAAATCCTCCGGTGGAAGGGTCTGAAGCGTGAACCGGCTCTTTCCGGCCTTGACGAGAAGTCGCTTATCCTGCTGCTGAAGCGTCACTTCTGCTTCCTCCGGCAGAGCGCGCAGAATGTCGAGCAGTTTGCGCGCTCCTACCGTCATCGCCTGCGCGGTACTCGCTTGGCCGAGCGAAGACTTTGCCGTTATCTGAATCTCGATGTCCGTGGCCAGAAACGACACCTGGCTGTCGGCTCGGTCGATCAGGACGTTCGACAAAATCGGAAGCGTGTGGCGGCGCTCTATGATCCCGCTGACCGAAGAAAGCGGCGCGAGTAGCTCATCGCGCTTTGCTTTGATCAGTACCATTTCTTTCCTTAGTAATAGTTAATAGAGGTGCTTCTGATCACTGAATAACGCGAAATAGCTTTTTGGCGTAGGACGTTGAAGGCTTTCCGCGAGTGGGAAAAGCTGTGGACGGCATGTGAAGCGGTGTGGACAATTTTCAAGCGAAATTTCGGCGACCCGAGTTATGCACAATCCGCGCCGAAATCGCGCACAGCTTGTTCTGTTGGCTGTAAGCGCTCATCCCTTCAGGACCTGCTCAAGGACGAGGTAATCGCGGTTGATGCCATTGTCTTGTTTTCTGAGGCTGGCAATCGTCCGGCACGCATGTAACACGGTGGTGTGATCCCGGTTGCCGAAGGCCTCCCCGATTTCAGGCAGACTCATTTGCGTGAGGTCCTTGGCGAGCGCCATCGCGACCTGCCGGGGACGGGCGACATTGCGGCTCCTCTTCTTCGAATGCATGTCGGAGATCTTGATCTTGAAGTACTCGGCAACCGTCTTCTGGATGCCATCCACGGTGATCTGCCGGTTGGCGACGTTGAGTATGTCGCGCAGCGCTTCCTTGGCCAGGTCGAGCGAAAGCTCCCGTGAGGTAAAGCGCGAGAATGCGAGGACTTTCTTAAGCGCGCCTTCTAGCTCGCGCACGTTTGACCTGATGTGCTTTGCAATGAAAAACGCGATCTCTTCCGACAGATCGACGGACTCAGCTTCGGCCTTCTTGAGCACGATGGCCACGCGCATTTCCAACTCAGGCGGCTCGATCGCAACGGTGAGTCCCCACCCGAAGCGAGATATCAGGCGCTCCTCCATGCCGGTGATTTCCTTCGGATAGGTATCGCAGGTGATGACGATCTGCTTATGCGCCTCGACCAGCGCGTTAAACGCGTAGAAGAACTCCTCCTGCGTGCGCCCCTTGTTGGAAAAGAACTGAATGTCGTCGATCAGTAGAAGATCTAGCGAATGGTAGTAGCGCTTGAACTCGTCGAACGAACGCTGCTGGTAGGCGCGCACGACGTCCGTAACGTACTGTTCGGCATGCGTATAGCGAACGCGTGCCTGGGCACGACGCTCCGCTAGATGATTGCCGATCGCTTGCAATAGATGAGTCTTGCCAAGCCCGACGCCGCCGTAGATGAACAACGGATTGTAGGAAATACCGGGATTCTCAGCGACTTGAATCGCCGCCGCCCGAGCGAGCTGGTTGGCCTTGCCGGTCACGAAGCTGTCGAATGTGAAGCTTCGATTGAGCCGCGCCCGCTCCAGAGTCCCAGGAGCATCACCATCGTTGCGCACCGCCGCAGGGGGAACGCGCGGCGCCGCCTCCGCGCCGCGGGCAAGGACGAATTTCAACGCGAGATCTCGCCCGCTAGCCTCCGTCACCAGTTTTTCTATCCGAGTCGCAAAGCGCTCCCGGACAAGCTCGAGGACGAAGCGGTTGGGTGCGGCGAGCGTCAACGTATCGGAATCTGCGCTCCCCTCCGGTGAGAGCGGGCGTATCCAGGTGTTGAATTGCTGCGCGGGGAGCTCCTGTTCCAGACGGTGCAGGCAAGCGTCCCACAGGTTTTGCATCGCGGTTTGCACCTCGTAATTGCACGCCTTGCTGGAGGGCGGGGAACAGGTACGACGAGCCCGTTTCTGAGGCCAGAATCTTACCTTCTTCGACGAGACTTATCCACAGCTCGGTGACCCCATCGCTGTCGATTTGACAATGCGAGTGGCAGCACGCTCTAATACCGCCCTTTTTCGGATCAGGAAGGCGATGAAGCGTACTTACCAACCGTCGAAGACGCGGCGCGCGCGGCGCCACGGGTTTCTGGTCCGTAGCCGAACCCAAGGTGGGCGTGCGGTGTTGCGCGCGCGGCGCGCGCGGGGTCGTAAGCGAGTCGGTCTTTAGGCCACTGCGGGGCGTGCACGGGCGAACCAAGCCGGCACGGTATGGACTCGGCGCCGAGCTGCGCCTCAGGCAGAGTGCGGTGTTCGAGCACCTTCTCAAGGAAGGTTCGCGAAAGAGCGTCGCGGGATACACGTTCTATTTCGAGCGTCGTGACGCAGGACCGCCCCGCCTTGGAATGCTTGTCTCTCGCAAGCACGCCGCAAGGGCTACTGAGCGCAACCGTATCAAGCGCTGCATCCGTGAGGCGTTTCGGCTTGAGCAGGACGCGCTCGGTCCGTTGGACGTACTCGTGCGCCCACCTTACGGGATCAGGCCCAACGCCGATATGATCTTGCGATTGCGAGAATTGATGAGCAGGCTCAATCGATGAATTCCGGGCTTCTGCGCCTTCTAGTGCGAGGCTATCGCTTCTTCGTAAGCCCGTTGCTTCCGCCTTCGTGCCGTTTCCATCCCAGTTGCTCCGAGTATGCCGAGGAGGCACTGCGCCGCCATGGCGCGCTGCGCGGCAGCTGGCTTAGCGTGCGCCGCGTCTGCCGCTGCGGACCCTGGAGTCGCGGTGGTCACGATCCAGTGCCCGGCGCCGGGCACTAAGCAAGAAAATCCAAATGGACACGCAACGGCTCATCCTGCTGGTGATCTTCAGCTTTTCCGTGGTCATGCTGTGGCAGTCGTGGGAGCGGACCCAGCGACCTGCGTCGCAAGTGAGCGCACCCGGGGCGCGGTCGCCTAACGAAGGCGTGCCGGTACCGAGCCGCGCGCCAGAGGGCGCCGCCCCGGCGGCTCAATCAGGTGCGCCAGGAGTTCCCGGCTCGGGCGAGGCGCTCAACACGGGCCAAGTGGTACGCGTGCGCACCGACCTCGTCGTGGCAGACATCAACACAGTCGGGGCGACGCTCGAGCGCCTCGAATTGCTCAAGCAGAAGGCCCAGGCGGACGATAACAAGGATTTCGTGCTGCTCGGGCCGACCTTTGCCTACAGCGCACAGAGCGGCCTCATCGGCGAGAACTTCCCGAATCACCGCACTGCGTGGAAGCCGCTGGCCGGGCCGCGCGAGCTCGCGCCAGGGAGTAACAAGCTGGAAGTGCGCTTCTCAGCGGAGGGACCGAACGGTCTCGAAGTGCAGAAGGTCTATACGTTCCGCCGAGACCATTACCAGATCGACGTTGCTTTCGAGCTCAGGAACACCGGAAGTAGTCCGGTTTCCGCCGACGCCTATTTCCAGCTGGTGCGCGACGACAAGGACCCGCCTGGGCAGACGGCCATGATGAAGACATTCTTCGGCCCGGCGTACTACACCGAGCAAGCGAAGTACCACAAGCTCACCTTCGCCGATATCGAAAAGGGCAGCGTCGAGCTGCCCGCACATGCGAAGGACGGGTGGATCGGCATGGTGCAGCATTACTTTGTTTCGGCGTGGCTACCGCCTGAAGGGGTGACCCGCGAGTTCTACGCCAAGCGGCTCCCAAACGGACTGTTCGCTTCGGGCGTCATCCTGTCCGCGCCGAAGGTCGCTCCAGGGGGCCGCGGCCGCGTCGATGTTCGCCTTTATTCCGGGCCGCAGGAGCAGCGCCGCCTGAAGGCAGCCGCCCCGGGTTTCGACCTGGTGGTTGATTACGGCTGGCTCACGATCATTGCGTGGCCGCTCTTCTGGCTGCTGCAGAAATATCACGGCCTGACGGGGAATTGGGGCTTCGCGATCATCCTGCTCACGCTCACGGTCAAGCTCGTGTTCTTCCCGCTCTCCGCAGCGAGCTACAAATCGATGGCGAAGATGAAGCTCGTCGCGCCCAGATTGACCAAGCTGCGCGAGATGTACGCCGACGACCGGGCCAAGATGAATCAGGCCATGATGGAGCTGTACAAGACTGAGAAGATCAATCCGCTCGGCGGCTGCTTCCCCATCGTGGTGCAGATACCGGTGTTCCTCGCCCTTTACTGGGTGTTGCTCGGTGCGATCGAGCTGCGCCATGCGCCGTTCATTCTGTGGATCAAGGACCTTTCGGCGCAAGATCCGTACTATGTGCTGCCCATCCTGATGACGGTGAGCATGGTCATCCAGACGCGCATGAATCCGACGCCTCCCGACCCCGTTCAGGCAAAGGTCATGACCTTCATGCCGTTCATCTTCAGCGTGTTCTTCTTCTTCTTCCCGGCCGGCTTGGTGCTGTACTGGCTGGTGAACAACATCTTGTCCATCCTCCAGCAGTGGCAGATTCAGCGGATGTTCAGCCGCGACAAACCTGCCCATGGCAAGCGCTGAGGACCCCGCGGGGCGCACCCTTCATCTTGCACGCGCCACTATAGCGGCCATCGCGACGCCGCCGGGACGCGGCGGGATCGGCGTGGTGCGCATATCCGGAAGTTCGGTCGTAGACGTTGCGCGCGCGGTGCTTGGCGCGCTTCCGGCTGCACGGCACGCGACTTACGCGGAGTTTCGCGACACCCGGGGAGAAGTAATCGACCGGGGAATTGCGCTCTACTTTCCTGCGCCGCATTCCTACACCGGGGAGGACGTGCTGGAATTGCAGGGCCATGGGGGTCCGGCGGTGCTGCAAATGCTGCTCGGCGCGTGCCTGGACGCCGGTGCGCGCCTTGCCGAGCCAGGCGAATTCACGCGCCGGGCATTCCTGGAGGGCAAGCTCGACTTGGCTCAGGCCGAGGCGGTTGCGGATCTGATCGATGCCGCGAGCCGCGAGGCGGCGCGCTCGGCAATGCGCTCCCTGAGTGGCGAATTTTCTACGGCCATCGCAACGCTGGTCGAGGAGCTCACCGAGCTACGTGCGCTTGTCGAGGCTATGCTAGATTTTCCGGAGGAAGAGGTCGATCACACGCATCGCGAAAACGCGGCCGGACGGCTGGATCGCGTGCGCGCCTCGCTGGAGACCGTGATGGTTAAGAGCCGCCTGGGTAGCCTGCTGCGCGCAGGAATCCATGTGGTGCTTGCAGGGCGCCCAAACGTCGGCAAGTCGAGCCTGCTTAACCGACTTGCTGGCGAAGAGCGCGCCATCGTGACCGCGGTGCCGGGAACGACGCGCGACGCCTTGCGTGAAACCCTTCTCGTCGAAGGCGTGCCGATCGTCATCGTCGACACCGCGGGCTTGCGCGAATCGCGCGACGAAGTCGAGCGTTTGGGGATCGAGCGCAGCTGGAGCGAGATGGCTCGTGCAGACGTCGTCCTGATGGTGCTCGAAGCGCCTTCTGGCATGACTGAGAGGGATCGCGCCCTGCTCGCGCAGCTTCCCGAGGAGGGAACCCGCCTCTACGTGTACAACAAGGTCGACCTCGCCCCGCACGAGCGCGCCGGACGCAGAGGTGAAGGGCGGCGGGAAATCTGGGTTTCGGCGAAATCCGGCGCGGGGATCGATGTCCTTCGCAGTACGCTCCTCGAGGCAGTTGGCTGGGTGGGCGCGGGCGAGTCGGTGTATCTCGCGCGCGAGCGGCACTTGCGTGCGCTCGCGCAGGCTCGCGATCATCTCCGCGCGGCGGCCGCCCAGACCGGGCAATGGGAGTTCTTCGCCGAGGAATTGCGCCAGGCACAGGGGGCACTAGGGGAAATCACCGGGGAAGTTTCGGCAGACGATCTGCTTGGCGAGATCTTTGCGCGTTTTTGCATCGGCAAGTAGGAGGCCGCACAACATGCCTTGGGATCCGCAGCGTTACGAGGTCTTCGCGGACGCACGCTTGCGGCCGTTGCTGGATTTGCTGGCGCGGGTTCCCGGGCCGGACGCCGGATGGGCGCCGCGACGCATCGCGGATCTCGGTTGCGGCAGCGGCAACGGGACCCGGCTCCTTGCGCAGCGCTGGCCGGAGGCGAGTGTCGTCGGGATCGACGCTTCCACCGAGATGCTGGAGACGGCACGGATTCGCGGTGGCTCGATCGTCTGGCAGCAGGCGGAGCTCGGCGCCTGGCGGCCGCAGTCGCCGTTCGATCTGTTGTTCTCGAACGCTGCGCTGCACTGGCTGGATGATCATGCCGGGCTGTTTCCGCGGCTGCTCAAGATGCTCGCGCCGCTGGGCATGCTGGCGGTGCAAATGCCGCGCAATTTCGATGCGGCCTCGCACCGCATGGCGCTGGAGCTCGCCCGGGAGCCGCCTTACCGCGAGTACCTGCTTGCGAGCCTGCGCCTGCGCCCGGTGCTCGCGCCGCGCGAGTATTACGAGCTGGTGGCGCCCCACGGCGTATTTGTGGACATCTGGGAAACGGAGTACTTGCAGGTGCTCGCGGGCGATAACCCTGTCGCGGACTGGACGCGCTCCACCCTGCTCGTTCCCCTGCTCGACGGTCTGCCGGGCTCGCTGCGCGAGCCGTTCGAGGCGGAATATCGACGCAGGGTTTCGGCGGCGTACGGCAAGCGCCGCGACGGGAGCACGCTTTACCCGTTCAGGCGGCTGTTCATGACGGTACGGGTGTGCTAGCAGCCGATGCTACAATAATTTATAAGCCTTATCAAAATCTCCGGCCCGGAAGCCCAGGGCCGTTTTGTTTTTCTGGAGTTCCTGCGATGAACCGACCCCAAGAACCGAAAATCGTCAGCGCGAAAGCACCGGACTGGGTGCGGCACCGCGGGCTGCGCAAATGGGTCATGGAGATGGCGCTCCTTGCCAAACCTGAGCGGATCGTCTGGTGCGACGGGTCACAAGCGGAGTACGACCGGATGTGCGGCGAGCTGGTGGGGGCGGGAACCTTCATCAAACTCAGCGAGACGCTGCGGCCGGGCAGCTACTTGGCGCGCTCCCATCCCAATGACGTGGCGCGCATGGAGGATCGCACCTTTATCTGCAGTAAGACGAGGGAAGACGCGGGCCCAACCAACAACTGGGTGGATCCTGGCGAGATGCGCAGCACACTTAAGCGGCTCTTCGACGGCTGTATGCGCGGACGAGCGATGTACGTCATGCCGTTCTCGATGGGTCCAATCGGCTCGCACATCGCGCAAATCGGCGTGCAGCTGAGCGACTCCGCGTACGTCGCCGTGAACATGCGATTGATGACACGTATGGGACGCGCGGTCGCCGATTGGCTCGGCGAGGACGGAGATTTCGTTCCATGCATGCACTCGGTGGGCGCGCCACTTGCACCAGGCGCCAAAGACGCTCCCTGGCCATGCAATGAGAAGGACAAGTGGATCGTGCACTTCCCTGAGTCGCGCGAGATCTGGTCCTACGGGTCCGGCTACGGCGGAAACGCGCTACTGGGAAAGAAATGCCTGGCACTGCGCATCGCCTCGGTGATGGCGCGAGACGAAGGATGGCTGGCCGAGCATATGTTGATTTTGGGTGTGGAGTCTCCCACCGGTGAGAAGTCCTATATCACAGCGGCGTTCCCCAGCGCCTGCGGTAAGACCAATCTCGCGATGCTCATCCCGCCGCCGGCGTTCAAGGGATGGAAGGTGACCACCATTGGCGAAGACATCGCTTGGATCAAGCCAGGGCACGACGGGCGTTTCTACGCGATCAATCCGGAGGCGGGCTTCTTTGGCGTCGCACCGGGTACCTCGCACGCGACGAACCCCAATGCCATGAAGATGCTGGAGTCGAATGTCATCTTCACTAACGTCGCACTTACGCCCGAAGGCGATGTGTGGTGGGAGGGCATGAGCGACCAGCCACCCGCGCGCCTGATCGACTGGCAGGGCCACGAATGGACGCCGGGTTGTGGGCGTGTTGCAGCGCATGCGAACGCGCGCTTTACGGTGGCGGCATCGCAGTGCCCCTCAATGGACGCCAAATGGGAGGACCCCGGTGGAGTGCCGATCTCGGCGTTCATATTCGGCGGCCGGAGATCCACCACCGTGCCATTGGTGGTCGAAGCGGCGAGTTGGGAAGACGGGGTATACATGGCGGCCACGCTGGGATCCGAGACCACCGCCGCGATCACCGGGAAGGTGGGCGTGGTGCGACGCGATCCGATGGCCATGCTCGCCTTCTGCGGATACAACATCGGCGATTACTTCGCACACTGGCTCAAAATGGGCAAGACGGCGCATCATCCGCCGCTGATCTTCCGTGTTAATTGGTTCCGTCGCGGCTCGGATGGGAAATTCATCTGGCCGGGATTTGCCGAGAACATGAGAGTACTGAGCTGGATCGTCGACCGCTGCCACGGCCGTGCTCAAGGGATCCAGACACCGCTCGGCGTGATGCCGCGCTACGAGGATCTGCTTTGGACTGGCTTGGAGAGATTTTCCAAAGAGCAATATCGAGAGCTGTCGCGAATTGAGCAAGGGGCGTGGCGGGAGGAACTCTCCTCCCACGACGACTTGCTGGGTAAGCTCGGCGCGCATTTGCCAGGCGACCTTGAGCGTGGCAGAACGGCACTCCACGCGCGCTTGGCCGCATAGCGGGGCGCGCCGCCTGATTGTTTCTAACGCACTGAATCTACTGCTTAAAGTTTTTCAATCCGAATGCGGCGCCTAGTCCGCCGGTAAGCGCTGCAGCGGCCGCAGCGCCGAGCACAAGTCGCGAGGTGCCACTCTCCAAGAGCGCGCCGCCTGCGGCCACGCCGAGCCCGATACCCACGAGCAGGGCTGTGGCAGACCACGTAAATGCTTCGGTCGAGTGCTCCGGAAGCGCGGACCTCGCAATTAGCATCGATTGGATGATGAGCGCCGGCGCCATGACGATGCCGGCGATGACCGCGAAGAGAGCGAATAGCGACGGGGCAGTGGTTGCGGCGAGTGGCGTGAATCCCAGCCCCATCACCGCCAGCACGATCGCGAATTGATGCTGCAAAGGTTTGTGCCAATTCCGGCTACCATAAGCGAGGCCGCCGAGGACGCTGCCGACGCTCATCAAGCCGAACAGCAGTCCTGCGAGCGCGGCCGTGCCGGCTTCGGATGCAAACGCTGTAGTACCGATCTCCACCAGCCCGAAAGCCATCGAGTAGCACAGGACTACACCAAGGAGGCGCAGGAAGTATCGGTCGCTCAGCGGCCCGAACATGCTCGTGGTCCGCCGCGCTTCGATGCGCCAATCGAGAAGCGGCGGCGCGCGCATGAATAGTAAGCAACCCCCGGCGGCGCTCATTGCGGCGAAGACGACTGCCCAGACGGCGGACCCGAGTGCTACGAATAGCCCGACGAGCATGGGTCCAGCGATGAACAGTGATTCGATCAGAACTGATTCGAGCGAGTACGCCGTCGCCAGGGCCACATCGTCGCCCAATTGCCGCCTGAGAAAGGTCCGCATGCACACCGTGATCGGCGGGAAGGTAGCGCCGGCGACAGCGGCCAGCGGCAGGACGAGCCAAACCGGGAATCCGACGACGATTGCTGCAGCGAGTCCCGCCAACGCGGTTGGATACACAGTCCCGCAGGTACGCAGGATGGCGCGTGGGCCACGCCGATCGATCAGCCTCCCGATGAACGGCGCAACGCTCGCCAGGCCTGCGTAGTAACCGGCGGTCGTCGCGCCAGCACGGCCAAACGACCCGGTTTGCTCCTGGGTGAGGAGCAGGATTGCGAGGCTGGTGATGCCGACCGGCAGCCGCCCCATGATGGAGGCGGCTATGGTTGCCCTCATATAGGGCAGGGCAAGGAGCTTGGAATAGCGGGAAAGGGAGATCATGGGCGCCGGATTCTGGCACACGCTATGAGCGCGCCTGTGTCATGTTCCACGTGAAACACACCGGCACTCGAGGTTTCACGTGGAACAGGAGATTCGCGGCTAGTCTCGTATGGCCCATTCACGTATCATTCCGCTCCCGCAGAATCCCCGCGTACAGATTCGCAGAAGCCTTTGAAAGATGCAGTTTCCGACCGAGTTTGACGTCATCGTGGTGGGTGGGGGACACGCGGGTACGGAAGCGGCTCTTGCGGCTGCGCGCATGGGCTGCCGTACCCTGTTGCTCACGCACAGCATCGAAACGCTCGGCCAGATGTCGTGCAATCCCTCTATCGGGGGCATTGGCAAGGGCCATCTGGTGCGGGAAATCGATGCTCTCGGGGGCGCGATGGCGCTCGCGACCGACGAAGCGGGAATCCAGTTCCGGACCCTCAATTCATCCAAGGGGCCAGCGGTGCGCGCGACCCGGGCGCAGGCCGATCGCGTGCTCTACCGAGGCGCTATCCGCAAGCGACTCGAGAATCAGCCGAACCTGACCCTGTTTCAGCAGGCGGTCGATGACATCATCCTGGAGGGTGAGCGCGCCGCCGGGGTGGTGGGGCAGCTTGGCGTCTGCATTCGCGGGCGCGCTGTTGTACTGACGACCGGAACCTTTCTCGCGGGACTGGTGCATGTTGGCTTACAAAGCCACCAAGCGGGTCGCGCCGGAGACCCGGCCTCCATTACGCTTGCAGCGAGGCTGCGCGAGATGCGGCTGCCGGTCGGACGCTTGAAGACCGGCACCCCCCCGCGTCTTGACGGACGCACCATCGATTTCTCCGTCATGGAGGAGCAGCCAGGCGACTCTCCGGAGCCGGTGTTCTCGTTTTTGGGGGCGCGCAGCATGCATCCCGAGCAGCGCTCCTGCTGGATTACGCACACGAACCCACGAACGCACGACATCATCCGCGCGGGACTCGATCGCTCGCCGATGTTCACCGGCGTGATCAGGGGCGTCGGTCCCCGCTATTGCCCCTCAATCGAAGACAAAGTCCACCGATTTGCGTCGAAGACCGGTCACCAGATTTTCCTGGAGCCCGAGGGGCTCTCGACGAGCGAAATCTATCCCAACGGGATTTCGACGAGCTTGCCGTTCGACGTTCAGCTTGCGCTCGTGCGCTCGATTCGCGGGCTCGAGGCCGCACACATCCTGCGCCCCGGCTACGCGATCGAGTACGACTACTTCGATCCACGAAATCTCAAGTCTTCGCTGGAAACAAAGACTATCGCGGGTCTGTTTCTCGCGGGTCAAATCAACGGCACGACTGGGTACGAAGAAGCGGCTGCGCAGGGGCTGCTAGCCGGGATCAACGCGGCGCTACAAGTCAAGGACCAGGACGCTTGGTGTCCGCGCCGTGACGAGGCCTACCTCGGCGTGCTTGTCGATGACCTTGTCACGCGTGGCGTCTCGGAGCCCTATCGCATGTTCACCAGCCGCGCCGAGTACCGGTTGATGCTGCGTGAGGACAACGCCGACCTGCGCTTGACCGATGTCGGGCGGAGGCTGGGCGTAGTGGATGACGTGCGCTGGGACCGGTTCAACCGCAAGCGCGACGCGATCGCGCGGGAGCAACAACGCCTCGCCGTCACCCGACTTGGCCCACGTAACGTCAGTCGCGCGGAAGCCCAGCGAGTATGCGGCCAGGAGCTTGAGCGCGAGTACTCACTTATGGAATTGCTAAGGCGGCCAGGAATCTCTTACGGTGCGCTCATGAGTCTTCCAGCTGCTGGCGAGGCCTGCGCTGACCCCGTGGTCGCCGAGCAGGTGGAGATTCAGGCGAAATACCAAGGCTATATCGCACGTCAGCGCGAGGAGGTGGCGCGCACCGAAGCCTACGAGGCGCTGCGCCTTCCCGAGGATATCGATTACGCGGCGGTACGCGGCCTATCGGCTGAAGCGAGCCAGAATCTCGCGCGGCATCGGCCTGAGACCATCGGGCAGGCGGCGCGCATCTCGGGGATCACACCTGCAGCAATTTCGTTGTTGCTGGTTCACTTGAAGCGGGGTCTTGGGCGCCAACCGCAAAAGAAGAGCGCATGACGCCTGAGGGTGTGCTGGACCGCGGACTCGCGCTATTGCCGTTGGCGCTTCCGGTCGGCGCGCGCGCCAAGCTGGTCGCATTCCTCGGCTTGCTCGAAAAATGGAACCGCACATACAACCTGACGGCGATCCGTGACCCGCTGAAAATGGTCTCTCATCATCTGCTGGACTCGCTGGCGGTCGTGCCACACCTGCCGATGGGCGGTACCGGCGCCGCGCTCGCGGATGTTGGCTCCGGCGGGGGCATGCCGGGAATTCCGCTCGCGATCGCGTGTCCAGCATGGCCAGTCGCTCTGAATGACAGCAACCAGAAGAAGGCCGCCTTCCTGCGGCAGGCTGCGATCGAGCTCGCCTTGCAGAACGTGACAGTGCAAACCGGGCGCGTAGAGCATTGGCGCCCCGCGCGACTCTTCGCCGTGGTGATTTCGCGCGGCTTCGCCGAACTCGCCGACTTCGTCGCGGCATGCAGGCATCTGGTCGCGCCCGGCGGCGCGCTGGTTGCGATGAAGGGCGTCTATCCGCACGAGGAGCTAGCGCGCGTGCCCGCCAGTGCCGGCTGTGGCGAGGTGGTTCGCCTGCAGGTTCCGCTGCTCGATGCGGAGCGTCATCTCGTGATGTGCCGCGCGAGCCCATGAGCGTGGCGCGCGTGTTCGCGGTAGCGAATCAAAAGGGTGGTGTCGGCAAGACGACCACCACTGTCAACCTGGCAGCGGGTCTCACGCAGGCCGGACAGCGAGTCCTGCTCGTCGATCTGGATCCGCAAGGAAATGCCACCATGGGCAGCGGCATCGACAAGCGCAATGCCGTGCACACCGTCTATCACCTGTTGCTCGGCTTGAGCGAACTCGCCACCGTTCGTCTGCGCTCGGAAAGCGGCGGCTACGACCTGCTGCCCGCGAACCGCGAGCTCGCAGGTGCCGAGGTCGAGCTGGTCGGCATCGAACGGCGCGAGTCGCGCCTCAAGGAGGCACTCGCCAGCGCGAGTGCGGACTACGATTACATCCTGATCGACTGCCCGCCTTCACTGTCCCTGCTGACCATCAACGGATTGGTTGCCGCGGACGCGGTGCTGATCCCGATGCAGTGCGAGTACTACGCCCTGGAGGGACTGTCCGACCTGGTCGGTACCATAAAGCGGGTGCGCGCCCATCTCAACCCAAGACTCGAGATTGCGGGTTTGCTGCGCACCATGTACGACCCACGCAATACGCTCTCTCTGGAAGTATCGCAGCAACTGGAGTCGCACTTCGGGGACAAGGTCTATCAGACGCTGGTGCCGCGCAATGTGCGACTCGCCGAAGCGCCGAGCTACGGCGCGCCGGCGGTCGTTTGGGACAAGACCTCGAAAGGCGCCCAAGCCTACATCGCGCTGGCAGAGGAAATCCTGGCGCGTAGCAAGGGCGCATTGCCCGCTGCCGCATAGTGCGAATGGAACAGCCATGATCAAGCAAAAGGGACTTGGACGGGGACTCGATGCGCTGCTTGGCGGGGACGAACCGCCACGCGAGGCGCTCACAACCCTGCCGGTCGGCCGCATTCGGCCCGGGAAATACCAGCCGCGCACGAAAATGGACCAGGAGGCTCTTGCCGAATTGGCTTCGTCCATCAAATCTCAGGGCCTGATGCAGCCTTTGCTGGTGCGGCCGGTCGAGCGCGACCGCTATGAGCTGATTGCCGGCGAGCGCCGCTGGCGCGCTGCGCAGATGGCCGGGCTTGACGAGGTCCCGGCGCTTGTGCGCGATGTCCCGGACGAGGCCGCACTCGCGATGGCACTGATTGAGAACATCCAGCGCGAAAACCTGAACCCCATGGAGGAAGCATCGGGGCTGCAGCGGCTCATCGACGAGTTCAAGATGTCCCACGAGCAGGCGGCTGATGCCGTTGGACGTTCACGCAGCGCCACGACAAATCTGTTGCGCCTGCTCAAGCTCACCAAGCCGGTTCAGGCGATGGTCATGGAGGGTGTGCTGGACATGGGTCATGCGCGCGCGATTCTCGCGCTCGAGGGCGCGCGCCAGGTAGAGGCCGCCAAGCGTGTGGCGGCGCGCGGTCTTTCGGTGCGCGAGGCCGAGGCGCTGGTGGCCAGGATGCTGCGCGGAAAGACCACCCGGCAGCGGCGCAAGCCGGACCGCGATATGGCACGGCTCGAGGAAGAGATCTCGGAACAGCTCGGTACGACGGTCGAGATACGCCCGGGTAGAAAGGGGTCCGGCAAGCTGATCGTGCACTACTCGGGACTGGACCACCTGGACCAGCTGTTGCGCAAGCTGCGCTGAGGCGCTACGCACCGCGGTTGGTGCGTCGCAACACGTTGACCATGCAACACCTTGGACGCTATACTCCGCGCGCTTTGCTGGGCGCGGGGGATTGAAAGCGATGCTTCGCAGCCTGGGCAAGCCGATCCGTACGGTTCTGCGCTGGCAATTGGTGGTCACCGCAGCGCTGACTCTGGTCGCTGCGGTCGCGGCGGGCACGCACGGCGCGTTGTCGGCCGCCCTCGGCGGCCTCGTCAGCGTATGCGCTGGGCTTGTCTCCGGAATCGTTGCATCGTTGGGGAAGACCGGGTCTGCAGGAGGGGTCCTGATCGGGGCGCTGCGCGCCGAAGGCATCAAGATCGGCCTCATCGTCATCCTCCTGTGGCTCGTGCTGGCGGCGTACAAGAGTGTCGTAACGCTCGCCTTTCTCGGGACGTTCATCGTGACGGCCCTGATCTTCTCCATGGCAGTGGTAGTGCGCGACCGTTAGGTCGCACCGACTTGAAAGTGGAACACCGTTAAGTCATGTCCGCCGGCGCCGAGCTCACACCCACCGAATACATCGGCCACCATTTGACTTTCCTTGCCGAGTCGGTCGGAAAGGGTAGCTTCTGGGTGGTGCACGTCGACACCTTGGTCACCTCCATGATTCTCGGAGTGATCGGCGTTGGGTTCTTCTGGTGGATCGCGCGCGGTGCGACTTCCGGCGTGCCCAACAAGCGCCAGGCTTTCGTGGAAGTCGCCTTTAGCGTACTCGACGACCAGGTCAAGGGCATCTTCACGCACGGCGATCGCAACAAGTTCGTCGCCCCCACGGCGTTTACAGTGTTCGTGTGGGTGTTTCTCATGAACGCCATGGACTGGCTGCCCGTCGATTTCGTGACCCGCGGCATGGCTGCTCTCGGTGCTCCTGAGTGGCGCCCCGTTCCCACCGCCGACGTAAATACGACCTTCGCCCTAGCGCTCTCAGTCTGGGTGCTGATGATCTACTTCGCGATCAAGTCCAAAGGCTTGGGCGGGTGGATTCATGAGCTGGTGTGCTCGCCTTTTGGTGCCAATCCGCTGCTTTGGTTGCCGAATCTCGCGTTTAACATCGTCGAATACGTGTCCAAGCCCCTCTCGCACTCGCTACGGCTGTTCGGCAACATGTTCGCTGGCGAGATCATCTTCATCCTGCTCTGGGTGTGGGGCTCCACCGGGCTGACCGGCACGGTGGCCGGCACCGTCCTCGGTTTGGGCTGGGCTATCTTCCACCTGCTGATCGTCGTCATCCAGGCGTTCATCTTCATGATGCTCACCGTCGCCTACATTTCGATGGCGCACGAGCATCACTGAGCTGCACCTACACCTCTTTTCGCTCTGTAAAGGAAATTCAAATGGAAAAGCTTCAAATGCTCGCGATGATCCAGGCCTACACCGGGATCGGCATCGGGCTCATGATCGGCCTCGGCGCCGCCGGCGCGTGCATCGGCATCGGCATCATGTGCAGCCGCTTTCTCGAGGCTGCGGCGCGCCAGCCCGAGCTGACCGCCTCGCTGCAGGCGAAGGTCTTCCTACTGCTCGGCCTGATCGACGCGTCGTTCATCATCGGAGTCGGTCTCGCGATGCTGTTTGCGTTTGGCAATCCCTTGCTCGCGGTCATTAAGTAGCGAAGTCGTTCGTCACCCGGAAGTAGGGGACAGGCATGAACTTTAATCTGACGCTGTTCACACAGGCTGCCGCCTTCGCGCTATTCATCTGGTTCACGGTGAAGTTTGTTTGGCCGCCGTTGCTGCGCGCCATCGAGAATCGCCAGAAGCAGATCGCCGACGGCCTCGCCGCCGGTGAAGAGGG